>Ga0307511_10003731_pt1 | contig 15574 bp, 14 predicted proteins | sample 13_EM_MG_FD_200266 | JGI IMG/M metagenome (GOLD analysis project Ga0307511, IMG submission 200266) | Populus trichocarpa ectomycorrhiza microbial communities from riparian zone in the Pacific Northwest, United States - 13_EM | ecosystem: Host-associated > Plants > Roots > Unclassified | place... | reverse complement strand
AATGGGGTTGAATCCCAACGATCACGTGGGGGTCCCGAAAGCCTCAGAATGGACTAGGTCAATCTCTGCCAGTGGGGGAAGCGACAGTAGAGGAAGCCCACAACCGGGGTCGTGCCATCCCTCACCCCGGTCGAATGAGATCCGCCCACAATTCTTGCCCTCCTAAAATGACCAACCCTTACATAACGCATTGATCCGTTGGCCACCGACAGACGTAGGAGATTGGGGGACTGGGCGAAAGCTGGTGAGGGGAAAGGAGCAGCATGGAAGACAGAACCTGGAGCCGCCTAACAAGTAACTCCGCGGAACGTGCGTCGGAAACAAACCGCGGGTTGTTCTGCCGCTTTCCGGATACATTGGAAGTTACCCACATGTTCCACCCGAGCTTTCGTGACCAACCACCGGCCGAAGGACGCACCTGGCCTGGCCCGTGTTCATAAACCTGATTAAAGTAAGGGGCGGAGAGTGTTGGCTGTTTCTAATAGCACCATCATCACCCCCTCCGGATCCACGTCGCCCATTTCTCGGTCTGCACTTTGGAAAAAAGATCGCATTTGCAAACATACATGTAGATCTGAAAAGGCGGGGAAATCAATCAACGAAAGCGGGGGATCACCAGGAAATTGACAATGACAGCTTCGACGGGGCGCGACACTCAGTCCTCGCGCCGGAAACGTAACAGAGGGGATGAAAATTGGTCTTATCAAAGCTCCACCAGTACCCCGCGGGACCCAGGGGTGAAGTAGGTCGGATGAGTGTTGCGCGAAGCAGGCCCGCGGTGGCCGCGGACCAAGTGACCACACATTCGATGGTCGAAACGTTGAAATCGGATATCAAAGGAAACGGAGTTGGTGCCGTGGGGTGGCCGGAACGAATGTACCAGATCCAATTTCGAACACCTGGAGTCACCGCTACGTTGAACCTTGAATCCCATCACGTCGATTTTGACGTCAACTAACCCGAATAGTCCCGCTGGTATACCCCGTCGTTCCTTTCTTGATCTCTCTTCCCCTCCGCAGCCACGCTCGAGTAACCGCCGCTCGCACTACAAAAGGACTCTCCGGCCCCTGAAGGAGCATACCTGGCGTTGAGAGTGAGAGACGAGAGGAGTGACACATGGTGGGTGAGTGGTTCAGCGGCGCACCTTGAGCGCCATAGTAGGTAAGGGAAACCAGAGAGCGAGATACGGATGGGGACCAAAACCCAAAACAGCGGTCCACGGGTTGGCCGTTTTTCCAGACGATGCGGTGAGAGGCAGGGTGAGAGCGCAGGGGGTGTTGGGCTTTGTTTGTACCGCGCGCACCCCAAACAAATTGCCGCTCGTCCGTATTAGGGTTCTGGTCTTGCCGTGCCTCACAGCCCCCGCGACACCGCTATCTACCAACTACCTTGAGCTTTGCCCATGGAAGCCAACTCCCGACGATCAAGGAGGCGAGACAACTCTCTCTCCTCATTAAACGTGGCTATCGAAACCCTCAATCTCGCGAAAGACCTCTCTTGGATCACACCAGCAAAGGCCGTATTTGGCGCTGTCAGTTCCCTCCTGATGATGCTCAGGGTGCGTTTCCTCCTGTTCTGCAATGATATTTGGGTTCACACATATTCAGGACTCGATGAATAATGAGCGCGATTACATCGAGCTCGGGTTGGGCTGCGCTAATGTCTGCAGTGCTCTTGACCGGGGAGTGAATGGGAAGAAATTGGATGATATCAGTCAGTCCGTGTACGAGGCGATAAGCCAGCTCACAGTGTGAGTCTCGTCAGTGGTGCGTGGTTTAGAGAACTCACCGACGATACTCTCGATCGCAGAACCGTGGCAGAGATCCAAAGAAAGGTCATCAAGCAGAGCGGAAATAACCGGGTCTCTTGCCTCTTCCATGCGAAGAACGACAAGGAAATGATAACCGCTTGGAAACTAGACCTCAACAGGATCATTCATGTTTTTAATGTATGTCCAGTTGGTTCTGCCTCGCTCTCGCTAATAACCCCCCTTTCAGACGGAGCTGGCCATCAATACTCATATGATGGTTTCGGATCTCCATCAAAATGTGCTGATTAACCAGGGAAGTGCTGATGCACAACACAACCCAGTAAGCATGACCCTCTATCTATCAACAACAGGATGCTTACTATCTCCTAGATTTGTGCCAGGTGAGCTACCTTAAATGCCATGGAGTCCTCAGTCTTACTCTTGTACCCTTATATAGCATCCCTCCTGGAGAGTTACCTCCTCCACCTCCAAGGGCCTGTTTTGGTCGTGGCAGGCTAATTGAGGATATTGTCACTCTGGCAGGATACCTTACTCCACTTGCTCTCATTGGTACAGGGGGGATTGGGAAAACATCCATTGCTCTGGCTGTCCTCCACCACAGTCATATAAAGAAACAGTTTGGAGATAACCGCTGGTTCATCCGTTGTGACCAATTCCCTGCCTCATGTACCAATTTCCTCAACCGGCTCTCCAAGGTCATTGGTGCAGGTGTTGAGAACCCTGAGGATCTAACCCCCCTACGACCATTCCTATCCTCAAGGGAGATGATCCTATTTCTTGACAATGCTGAATCAGTTCTTGACCCACAAGGGACAAGTGCTAGGGAGATCTATGCTGTTGTGAAGGAACTGAGTCAGTTTGATAACATTTGTCTCTGCATTACATCTCGGATCTCCACCATTCCTCCTGTCTGCAAGATTCTTGACATCCCAACTTTATCAATGGAGGCTGCCCATGATACCTTCTATCACATTTACAAGAATGGTGGGCAACCTGATCTGGTCAACAGAATCCTGGAGCAACTTGACTTCCACCCACTGTCAATCACCTTACTTGCTACTGTTGCATATCACAATAGGTGGGAAATCAACCGACTGACTAGAGAGTGGGAAAGGCAGCGAACAGGCATGCTCCACATCCCACATGATGAGAGCCTTGCCACTACCATTGAACTTTCACTAGCCTCACCCATGTTCAAGGAACTTGGCCATAATGCTCATGACCTCCTTGGGGTTGTTGCTTTTTTCCCACAAGGCATTGATGAAAATAACCTTGACTGGCTATTCCCCACTCTCTCCAACAGAACAAAGATCTTTGACAACTTCTGCATTCTCTCCCTCACATACCGAAGTAATGGATTTGTCAGGATGCTGGCACCACTCCGGGACTACCTTTGCCCCAAAGATCCAGTATTGTCCCAACTCCTCCGCACAACCAAGGATCATTACTTCCACCGATTGTCAGTAGGTGTTTATCCCAACAAGCCCAACTTCACAGAGACACAATGGATTATGTCAGAGGATGTGAACATTGAGCACCTGCTTGATGTCTTCACATCAATTGACATAAATTTGGTCAGTGTCTGGGATGCCTGTGCTTGTTTCATGGAACACCTCTATTGGCACAAACCACGACTGGTCATGTTGGGGCCAAAGATTGAAGGGCTCCCAGATGAACACCCTGCCAAGCCACAGTGCTTGTATCGCCTCTCATGGTTGTTTGGCTCAGTTGGAAATCGTGTGGAGGAAAAACAGCTTCTTATTGATACCTTGAAGATCTGGAAAGAGCAAGGGAATGACTTTCAGGTTGCTGAAGCATTGAGGTCCATATCTGGTGCAAATAGGTGGCTTGGCCTCCACAAGGAAGGGATATTGCAGATAAAGGAGGCCTTGGGAATTTATCAATGGATTGAAAATGTAACAGGACAAGCATACTCTTGGCAGGAGCTCAGCAGGTTGTTATACAATGACAACCAACTTGATGCTGCAGAAGAAGCTGCATCCAAGGCAATCAATCTCTACTCAAATGAAGGTGATCAGTTTCTAGTCTGCAGATGTCACCGGATCCTTGGCAATATATACTTCTCCAAGGGTGAGGTGGAGGCAGCCATCAACCACCTCTGGACTGCCCTCAGGATTGCCTCCTCTTTCAATTGGCATAATCAGCTGTTCTGGGGCCATTACTCCCTAGCACAGGTGTTTTACAACCAAAACATGTTCAATGATGCACATACTCACATTGAATACACCAAGTTACATGTGATCAATGACACATATAACTTGGGTTGTGTAATGGAGCTGCAAGCTGGGCTTCTATATACACAATCTAGGTTCAAAGAGGCAAAGTTTGAGGCTTTGGGTGCTGTTGATGTATTTGAGAAGCTTGGGGCTATGAAGGAGCTGGATGTCTGTAAAGCTGTCCTCTGCCAGGTTGAAGTGGCAATAAGCAGGTTCCCAGCCCTTCAATCAGACTTCAATAGTAAGTTCCCGGAAATAGTACTGTTACCTATGCTAATAACTTATCTTTTCAGTTCAGGATGCCTGTTAGGATAGGCCACACTCCTAATGCAATCCAGATAAACCTGATTTCTAGAAGGTTATAGGACCCACAATACCTTCATTGTTTAGATTCTGAAATTCCCCAGACTCAGTGATACCCCCAGTTCAGTTTAGTAGTTACAATTGTATATTCTTATTCAACACATGTATGTTCAAATACATTTGATTCCAAATCTGGCTTGGGGTTTCAGTGCTCTCCAATTCCCCCATCTCTCTCCAGATGCATCCTCTCACTTATCCCCAACCAAATTCAACATTTAATGCTTGCTGACCTATAACCAGAATGAATAAGTGGAGACTACATACTATGGATCTCTACTGGAGGGGCATATGATTGAAGTCTAGGATTAATACCTCTCCAGACTCATAACCAGCAACTAGATACTGCTCATCCCACTGCACATCAACAGGGTTTGCAAACCTCCCAGCTAGCTGGAAGAACACCTTTCCAGTCACTGTGTCCTCAATCCTAGATAGGTCAACATTCCACAGCTTGGTACTATCATGGTGGAGTGACAGTATGCATGATAACTGAACAGGGGATGAGCCACCAAAGTCCCATCCCAAGGGCTTCCATGAAGGTGAGTGGACCCAGACTCTTGATCCATCCACAACAAGATATCTTTGGTGTCCACAAATCTCAAGCCCCACCTCACCCACAACCTCTCCTGTCTGTATGGACCAAGCTTGAACGGATGACCAACTCAGGCAGAAGATTTTAGATCTATCCCCTGAGATCCTGATGTCCTCAACATTGCGTATAGAGCCAGTTATTGTTTGGAGGAGTTTCTTTTTCTCTACATCCCAGATGTGAATCTTTCTGTTTGCTTGCCAAACAAAGATTAATCTGCTGTCAATCAGCCGGATATCACTCTGGTGAGGGTCTTCAGTAGGTACTTGAAAGGATGCTCTACGGAAGCCAGTTGAGATGTCCCAGATCCTCATTACCCCATCCCAATCACTTGAGATAACAATGCCATCTTTTGCCCAGAGAGTGATGGATTTAATTGGAGGTGAAGGAAGGGGGGTTGACTTTGATTTAGTCACATCTGAATCTGCTGATAAAGCACTAATCTGCCAGAACTTGACTGATTTGTCATAGGATGATGAGATCAGGGAGGAGGGGGAGGAAAATACAAGGGAGGAGATGTGATTTGTGTGTCCAACAAGGGTCTTGATGAGATGAGGGCCTGGGCTGGTGACATTCCAAATATAAATAGTATCACCAGCAGCAACAGCTATAAGGTTGCCATCAGGGGAGAAACAGCAGCAAGTTGCATTGCCACTGTCTACATGGAGTTTGGCCACAATTGCTCCAGAATCAGAGTTTTGAATGACAACATCTGCCCCTTGACATGAGATAAGCCAGATGTTATCTGTGGAGAAAGCAACATGGTCTGAGGAGGTGGTATGTAAACCCTCATACATAGGCTTGATCCAGTGACCCTTGATATCCCACTGCTGGATCTTGCCAGCAGATGCAGATACAAAGTGTTGAGTATTGGTGGGAGAGAAACTAACACAGCCTACTGGGTCCTGCAGCTCTATGATACAATGGCACCCCCTTGTCTGGACATCCCACAGATGTATTGTCTTGTCACTGGACCCTGAAGTAATCATTGTGCAGTCTACTGAGATGGAAACAGACAGGACAGCATCAGTGTGACCATGAAAGGTCTTAACAACCCCACCAGTCTGCACATCCCAGAGTTTGATGGTCTTGTCACAGCTCCCAGAGACAAGTGATGTTCCATCTGATGAGAAGGCAAGAGATTTCACCCAATTGGTGTGCCCAGAAAGAACAGCTGCCTGGCTGCCTGTGATCCCATCAAGGAGGATGATATCCCTGGATCCCAAACCAACTGCTACTGTATTTTTCCAATAGACAAGGGCATAAGGGCGGTCATCCAATATAACTGTACGGGAACACATTCCCCATTCAGCTGGAAGTCCCTTGACAACCCTGACTTCTTGTGTGAGCTCTGTAGTGTAGTACTTATGAAATTGGGATGAGGAAGGGGAAAATGGGAGGGCAGAGTGGTAGATCTGGGAAGGGGAGGAACAAATTGCATCAAAGTATTCCAAGAGGAGGCGATGGCCATCATTTGCCCACTTGCAGGAAATTCCTGCCTGAATCAGCATGAGCATGAATTTCCTGAGTAGATATTAAATATATAACTCACCAGCATATACCACTGCTGTATATTATTGAGAGCATGAACACCAGTGTCAAGGTCACCTGTGAGGCTAAGGACCTCAATCCAAAACAGCAAACACTTTTTGAAGAAGCAATTGATTGCTCTCTGCACTTCTTTGGCACCTGGGTCATTAGCTGGAATCCTCACAAGATGATTGGTCCAGAAGTGACATGCATACTTCAGTGCATCCCCAATATAGGTTGTCCTGCGTGCAGGGAGATCTTCAACCTCATTGAGAAGGACATGGTCATCTAATTCACAGATATTCTTCTTTAGCCTCTTCTTCATCACATTGAGACATGAGAATAGGATTTCTCTGTGATGAATCAGAGGGTCCACAAAGAACCTGGGGTCTGTACACCGCCCTGGGTCTGTGAGGAAGTCTGGAAATGACTTATGGAAAATGTGAATGGGGGCAGCCTTGCTTGATGGGACAAGGAGAAGGGAGTGGAGGGAGCGGAGAGTGGTGGAGACATCAGGCTCCCCAAGGAGGTCTGAGAGTGCTTTCACTGAAAGTGGGTTGAACACAAGCAACACTGTTCCAATAATAGTCCTGAAGTGGGAGTGGAATTCTTCATCATCTGTGTGCACACCCTCCACTGCTTGCTCCAAAACCTGGGTGTAGAGGAGGTCAATCCCAGACCTCCCCTCATGAGAAGTACTTTGTGGGAGTGAGATGACCCTGTCTAACTGTTTGGCAGGTTTGTGGTTCCTTGATCCAATAAACTTGACTGTGGTGGCAGCATAGATGAAAAACCCAGTTGCCTTACTACACAGAACCTCAAGATCAGATGGACTTGGCCATTCTCTGGTAGAGTTACAGTCACTCCTGCTTTCAGCAAGGTCAGTTAACTGCACCCTAAAGAACAGTTTGATATCATTGTCCACTGCTTCAGGTATGACCTCATGAAGCTTGAGGACCTCTGTGATGGGGAGAAGCGACCCCAAGCGAAATCCAGAGCGAATGCGGGGTTCAGGTCGCCCAGTGATGAAGAATTTGACATCAGGTATGTCATTCACATAGCGGGAGAGAATGGACAGGATTGCAGATGCAGGCTCCCTATCATTGCACTCATCAAGAGCATCAATAATAATGAGTGTTGGAATGTGGGCAGCCTTAAGTGGACCAACAATGAGCCTCTCCATCTGTGAACAGAGAGACTCCCTTCCAACATCAGGGTATGCCTTCAAGACCTGGAGCAGCTTCTTTCGGAATTGGGGATATTTGTAGGCAAGCTGGAAGGCGAGTGTTGGGAAGATTGCCTGGAGGTTGCTCCGGTCCTCAAACTCACGTGAGCAGAAGAAGCTGGCCCCGAGCTTCCCATCCGCAAATGTCATCTCAGCGAACGTTTGGGCAATAGTTGATTTCCCGGTCCCAGCCAGGCCATTTAGCCAGAAAATGCGCTGTTCTCGTTTGCCCGCTAACCAATATTCGATTTCCCAGATGACACCCTCCCTCGTTCCCTTCAGACACCCCTGCCTGTTCCCGCAGAGGTAACCAGCATCCGCGGTGTAATGAATCCTGTCGAGAAGGGCGAGGTCCGCCGATTCCTATCCATTGGTCAGCCCGCGAGGACGAAATCCGATGGGAGAGGACTTACGATGAGTCGGCAGCTCTTATCGTATATATCCTGCTGTAATGAAGTCTGACACGGGGTTAGACGCGGTGGAAAATGAGCAATTCAAAATACAAACCTGATAATCCATCAACGTTTCGCGAAGATCCTCTACTAGGCCGTTGATCCTCTGAGCGTTGTCGGCGTTGGCCAGGAATCCGACGAGTTTCCCTTGTTCGGACGGTATGGTTAAACCCCGACGAACATCTTTCAATTTCCTAGGTATTCCCATCCGTCAGACGTGGCCCTCGGTGTTTGAGAGTATTGGCTCACCGTTCCAATATCTTTCTCCTTGATTCCTCTCTGATATCACCCTCAGGAACAGGCATGAAGAGAGAGTCGGCGATCGCCTTGACGCGGGGTGCCAACGACTCTATCGCTCGCTTGTTCGCCTTCGTTTTCTGGGTGGCCTGTAAGCGCTATGGGGAGCGTATGTAGGAGGAAGGGCATACCTCGCAATTGTCTAGGATAAAGCAGAGAGCCCCGGCAACAGATTGGAGCGGACCGAAAGCAGCTGCAGAGTCTTTCACCCCGCGGAGGAGTAATTTGGCCGCGGCAGACGTAGTAGACTTCCAGTTCGAGTTAGATTCGTCGTCGTTCCCTCCTCGATCGCGACCACCGCCTGCCACGACGTGAGGGACTGGTCTTGCAGGCGAGTCCCCTGAATCAGCTCTCCCCCCACCAGCGTCGGTCCCTGTCCTGTCCGATTTGGTTTCTCCCCATCCTAGTAGGTACTTGAGTTTCTTTTTTTCTCGTAGGCCCATGTCGGTGTTATGTCGATGTAGATCGTTGTACGGTAGCGTGTGGTGAAACTCGTGTAGGGTGGGTGTGACAGCGCGCTGGGGACTCGCAACCCTCAAAACCCCAATGTGACCCTGGAAGTACTCCCGATCACCCGAACCCGGAAGCAAGCGATGGCCGCGAGAACGAAGAACCGGTGACTGTGCAAACTGGAGGAAAAGCACCGTGGATGAGTAGAAAGGCAGCGATGATCAAGGACCCGGGTGTCATGAATTCTCTTGGAAGCGCCAGCGAGGGCGCCATCCATCCTTTTTGGGCCCTGCATTTGGCCGCTCTGCTAAGACCCGTCCGTCATTCTGGGTTCTTGTATGAGAATGAAATGTTCTTTACAAGCACTGCAACCATTAGACACGCAGACCTCCCCAGAAAGCGCGTCAGCCGCTCCGTGGCCCCCACCCCCTGCATTTTTCACCTGATCGACCGGTCGAGGACCCCGGAAGCGTCTAGTGAGTCAGGGGCCGTTGGGCGCGGTGCCGCGCACCTTGGTTCGCGCCTTTGATTCTATTTTACGCCGGCGCTCGGCGCTCAGCTTGGTTGGCCGCGGACGCCCACGAGAATTCATCCCCTTTCTCTTCAAGTGTTGCATCATAGGACCCTCCTTTCGTCCAATAGGACAAGGAGAAAGGTGCGCCCATGCGTGGGTGAAATTTGGGACGACGCACGGGTAAAAATAGTGGAGAAAAGATATCGATATAAAGGAGCGTGTGGTGGGCTACATGCCGACGGATAAAATAAATTACAAAAGATAAGTTATTTACCTGAACAAGAGCGAACAAAAAAGGCGGAGAAAACAGACGCAGGGAACGAACGCGGTAATGAGGGGGATGGTGTTACATAATGACTTGGGAAGGACGAAGGACAAAGAAAGCGAAGCGGTGAGAATAAGGATATCAATAAACAAAGGGCACAGGGCATAGGGCAAGATAGAGCCGACCAAATTTCACGCAATCCCGCGATCTCGCGAGGTCGTTCTACCCCTCACAAGATGAGGACCAAGCTGTAAAGGGCGTACCACGACCTTTTCCGGACTTCCCCTCCTTGGCGCACCATCGAACCTCCTTCCGTGACTCAGCGAAGGCGGGGGTCCCGAATTGAAACGAGCAGCCGGCCGATGAAATACAACATCGGCCGTCTTATCTCGACCCCGATCCTTCATCGTGAATGTCTGTACCTGTGCTGGCGACGGGGGAGTTGAGACCGGAAGACTCTGCTGAATCGAGTCGGGAGAAGACCGAGTAAAACTACGGCTCCGCTTGCGAAGTTTGTTCGGCGGACGCTGAGTCTGGGTGTCAGTGTTCTGCGATGTGGGTGTTCCGGGTCGCGACAAGGAGCTCTGAGATTTATCGGAATGAAGGATCAATGCTGATGGCCTCTTCTTCAGCTTGTTCGCGGAGGTCTTTCTGATGATCTCCACTGAAGGTTTGCGAGGCACCAACGGGATCAACACCACCTTCTTCCTTCGCAACTTCGTCTCAAACATCGCGACCAATTTGGCCAACACTGTATCCGGAACGACCGGTGCTGGATTATCCTTCGCGACACCCGTCTTGAGATGCCTCGTCTCCAGACCGAAATCCGTAATGTCGGGGGCGAAAACCTGGGCTAGGAACCAGTTCTCGATCCAGGGAACTTGAACGAACGTATGCGGTTCATATGTTCGCTCAATATCTGCGAATTGGACGTTAAGTTGCAGACGTTAGTGGTACAGATCGTAGAGTGTTGTAAAAGAAACGGAAGCTCACCCCAAATCAAGTCTGCCAGATTCAAGAACGAACCAACGTCTATGCGACCCTTACTCTTAAACTCGGGGAAAGAGAAATCCCGGGTCTGCTTGCACAGCCCACGGAGACCGCATTCCTCGATGTATATACGCCACCGGACCAGGATATCTAGAAACATCGAGGTAAGTACCATAAATACCCTTCTACGGGTGAGGGAAGGACGGTTCTCACGAGAAACCGGGATCGCAGGGAGAGAACTCGAGTTCATCTCGCTCCACCATCCATCGTTTTCGTAGAGTCGACAGATCTTCCAGAAATCGTATATCGCAGCCTTATTAAGTTGCTCCAAAACCTAACACACGTCCCTCGTCAACTTCACACTCTGGGATTGGATAATTCGACTCACTTGTCGAGTAATAGCCATCTTTTCAAACTCCGGATCTCCTAGCACACACGTTATCTGGTATGCGGTATTAAAGTTCCTGTGCCGAACACAGGACTGATCGTTAAATGCCACAGGTCAACCTCATGTGTTCAGACGGATCGAAAAAAGGCAGGTCTCACGTACCTTCGCGACCTCGAACCAGAACTCGATAACATGTGCCCTCTCGATGGGATCTTCAGGAGTCACGATCGTCCAAACGATCCAAGCCTTGTACCGTTGTTCGAAATCTCCCAACTCTTTTCTGAGCATTAGCGTCTGCTCGCTCTTGTAGTGCACGAAGTCCTCGGGGGATAACTTCCGGTAATACTGAGACTCGACCATCGTTATCATCCTCGCGAATTCGGCAACACCTTGTGGAGTGGCAAAGTGGACAATTGTCAAGGCCGATGGGTCCCGCGCGGCGAGGGTGGTGAGGTCATTCCTGGCCGCGAACGCGGTGGGAGGAAGGGGGCTCACAGCGGGCCTGTACCTCTCCTCGCTCCGGAACCTTCGACCGTAATGATCCCTATCCGTAGCGATCCGGTCCAACGACATCCCAAGGCTCTGCGCATGAAACGCATGATCTTCTTGCATCGCGCCAACCAACTGCTGCAACCTCGCAATTGCCCCTGAGTCCTCCGGCTTCCAATGGAGTTCTAACCATAGATGTAAAACCGTCGCAACTCGAGCTTTCATCCTCTTCTCAGCCATCCTCCACTCGACTTGCAGCCCGTCCTTTTGAGTTAGCCACTCTGGCTGTTGCTCGGTGTACCGAAGGTACAAGGCGTCAGCGAGTTTGTGGCCGGAAGTGAAGAGCCGGAAAGTCGTCAAAACCATCGATACGAACTCCTCGTGCTCGGTCGCGCTCCCGGAGGTGATCACTCCAACCAGTCCCCGCAGGTTCGCCTTCTTCACGCTACCGTCAAGGTTGTATTCGACGTAGGGAGCGTCGAGGTCATCGGGGTTGTGTTCCGGAAGGTCAGCCGGGGATGGGGCTGAAAGGTTGATGATTGCGAGAGAGTCCCTGAGGGGTGGCGTATTATCGTGGGGGTGGAAGTGGACAGATTTCCTCAGGTGAGAGACGTCGTATTTGCCCTTGCTTGGACGTTTCGTGGGGATCAGGGGTTCCCTCCTTGAGAATGTGGGTTGGTTGGGAGTCAAAGGAGGGGAGGGTTCACAACGTGGTGTGGCGGGTTGTTTCTTGAGATTTGTGAGGGACATCTTCTTGAGACGTTCAGTCAAGGAAGGTTTTCGTCGCAGTTCCTTGACCTGGAAGTGAGCACTGGCAAACATGCGGTATCCAGTTGGAAGACTTACCAGTCGACAGGAACTAGGGTCGTTCATAGGGACCAACCAACTGAGGGGACGCGTATCCGTCGATGAAGTAGAGTCGGAATCGGAATACTGTTCGGTCTTGCTAGTGTGGGATTCAGACTCTTCCAATTGGTTTCGTTCCGCTTCTACGTCCTCAATAGCCTGCGCAGCGAGTTCGAGGAGCATGCAAATTGAAGTCATTGCTCCGTTGAGGATCATCGCCAGTTCGGTCCGTCGTTCCTCCCATCCCTCACACCCTGCGCGGTACCCCTCGGCGGAAGAACCGAAACAATGAACTTCAAAACTACACCCTTGTATCGCGGAGGTCAAAACCGGGGATGGAGGGACGTCATCTGGGAGGTGTTGGAGTTCTCGGAACAAGTCTGTGACCGCGCCCTGGAATCGCTTGACTTGGTCCCTCACCGTCGCCTCGGAACCGTTCGGGAGTGCGGTTTGGAGGATCGACGATTGTTCGTAGACGCGTTCGAACGCGGCGCTGATTTCGATCGCGCGTGGGGAAGCTGTTGGCGAGGTAGGAGAAGGGGGAGTTGACGAGCTTGAGAACGAATTTCGTGAATCATTGGGGTGGATTGAGAGGCGATTGATGGAAACCTCTGAAGGTCTCCGTCGTAGCTGCTGGAGTGGACGCCTGATAGGCGCTTCGTCGGCAGGCATGGCGGCCTCGGAGTCGTGTACAAGCCGAGATGAGTGGGGGTGACTATCCAAGATAGTGAGGAATCTCCACGGGGGATCGACACCCGGCTGGATTATAGTGCTAGAACGTGTTGGATTCGAACAAAATGGAACTGGGGGAAGAGCGGACAAAGAGGATATCTTTAAGTAGACCAGATTTCCATGGCCCAGTGAACCCACGGCTGACTAACCAGGGCGAACCGTGTCCGGATCGTGACGGGGCGTTCCACGGCGCACCCAGTGACACGGGTAAAAATCCCACGTATTGTGTGTCGACGTCTCACACACCAATCTCCCGCGGACAAGTGAGATATTGCAGAGTCGGTATTTGCGGGAGATTACTACAAGTACAATGTAACCTGTGAAATGCGCATCACACAGTCGAGGAAGGTCAGCGAGGCGGTAACGAGAAGAAAGGCCAAGCTCCACGGCCACTCACGTAAATATCAACGGTGGGGAGAACACCCTGCCAACCCAAAACTCGGAATCAAAGCATGAACAAACATAAACCACGGCCTTGGGACTAGGTCCAGTGAAGGGTCCAGGGGAGCAACACCAGTCTACCGTTTCCGTTTCTTGACGGGCCTCGAGGCTGTGGCGGCGGCATTTGACCGAGTACGTGGAAACGCGCCTTTCTTAGGACCTTTCTGAGTTTTTACAGGTTTCGTGACTGGTACCGGTTCTGCGACGCATCAGACACCCACCACACGAGAAGGATGATGAGGAATAAAGCTCACCAGGCGATGAACGTTCTGCCATTTCCACGTCCTCCTCTCCGTGTTCTGTTCCCGCTTCTGTGCCTGGTCCTGATGGCCCCTGGGGAGGAGGGGAACTCTCCCCCGCTTCGTCCCCGCTCTGGGTCAAAGCGCTGCTGTCACTATCATCCAATCCGGCTAACTTGAGTTTCTCCTTGTGCCTCTGCTTCTTTCCTACTTCACTCCCTCTAACGCTGGAATTTGGCGCGCTCCCGGTTCCGGTGAGAGCTGGTGGGGGCGACAGTGGTGGTGTTGGGGTAGAAGAGGCGGGTCGGAGGCGTCGAGCGGCAAAGTAGGATTCGAAGGACTCGTCGTGAGCGGTGGGGTTAAATTCTTCTTTGAAGCTTGGGTGCGACGCGAGGTTTTCATCGGGAGATGGGGAGTTGGAACCGGAGGTGGGATCTTCACTGGTGAGCTCCTATGAGTATGAAACACGTGAAATTTTCGATGGGCGAACGTGCGGGCAGTGGCGAGGTGAATGTGGGATGGATTAAGGAGCGGATGGATCAGCGACGACCACGGCAAGGTCTGGGAGTGGAGGTACGAGAGAACTCACGCCATGCTCAAGAACGTCCAAGTCATACATCTTCCCCAACTTGGCCCAGATATCCTGCATGGACACCTTGAACCCAGTGTCGCGGTATATCGAATTATGTATGGCCAAAATGTGTACGTGACGATGAATCCCGACGGGTCGAGTGCGCATTATCGAACGGAAGAGGGAGACTTCGCCTTCCGCGGTATCGAGGAAATCTCCTGCGTCAGACATCGTCGTCCTTGTCGCGCGGGTGTGGGGATAAGTGGAAGGATGGGATTGGGTTGGGCACTAGATCTTCGGTGCTGGTTGCGAACAGCCAGGCCACAAACTCTGGTCCCACGCTTGCTTACACCAATCCCCTCTTGACCTTCTACCACCATGATCTGGGGATTTTCCCACGGTGCGGCCCTGCCGAGGACTCGAGATAAGGGGTTCCCCCGTCTGCCTGGGCTACGATCCAGGTTATCGACTCGAGCAGGGACACCGTCCGGGGTCAGCGAGGCGACTCGTTGGCTCGGCTGCGGATCTAGCACCGCCGATCGGCCTCAGTCGTTCGGACTCGATTTTCGTCGTATGGTGCTGAAGGTGAGCTCTCCTGGGTAGAGGTGTGGTGGGCCATCGGTGCATCCCGGCAATGCCTAGGTATCCGGGAATGGCACTTCGCGGTCTTTGTGGCTGCGATCCTCACGGGTGCGCTTTATCGCGGTAACGCCGTCCAAGCCTTGAGCCCAGCGGTGTCTCCTGTAGCGCTAAGTCACCGACTCCCCCCTCTCTCGGTCGAGCGCTCCCTTATTTTTCTAGGGGTACGGGTTGGTCCGGCAATGCTGGAGGAAAACGGCCCTTAGGCGTCGGGACCTGCCCACGTACGGGGTGTCGTCTCGCGGTATCCAGGCCCTGGCAACAGACCGCCGAGTGGGATAAGGGTAATCGCACCGCAGGCCTAAGTTATACAGGCTGCCACCACGAAGTTCCTGGTTCCCGGGAGGTGTCTGCCCCCCCCTTGGAGGTAAACGCGGGTCAGGAGCTCCTAACTCTACACTGAGCCGTGGGATCCGACTCAGGACCTCCGCCATCCATGGGATTCCGCTTACTGACTCCCCCCCTGTAGGCAACGGACTTTTTGCCGGCCGCGTTCCACCCTCGCTTCCTTTTTTCTTATCTCGCGTTTCGGACGTTCTATCCCCT
>Ga0307511_10003730_pt1 | contig 15575 bp, 10 predicted proteins | sample 13_EM_MG_FD_200266 | JGI IMG/M metagenome (GOLD analysis project Ga0307511, IMG submission 200266) | Populus trichocarpa ectomycorrhiza microbial communities from riparian zone in the Pacific Northwest, United States - 13_EM | ecosystem: Host-associated > Plants > Roots > Unclassified | place... | reverse complement strand
GCTTAAAAAAAAAAAAAAATTCTGAACTGCAGCATAGCATGGTCCTATAAACAAATATTGTCTATGTGTTTCGGTGCATGTTATGTTCAATTTATGTCTATGTCCATGCAATCTACAAAGGAGGGAGACATAGTAACGAATATGCTTATTCTAGTGGTGCATGTGAATATCTCAATCAATTGACTTATGCTGGAATTTACAGAATCCATTATGTGTTGCCTGTATGCATTTAATCAATGTGCAACATTTTGCTAAATGCTGGTCATCTTTGGTGACTAGCAGCATGTACTCTTATATAGGTGTTTATAGTTTTATAGGAATTTTTGTCGTTGCTAGCACATCATGGTAGAAACAGTTGACAAGGTATGAAGGAACACTGCACAATCTGGCTAATCTTGAGAAAGCATGAGCGCACAGTACAAATTTGGTGCCAAGTGAATCTTCATTCAAGAATGACCAATTGAATTGAAAATGTTTACAAATCAAGGAACAATGAAATTCACTTGGTATCCACAAAAGCAGTGAAATGCTGTTTATAGAAGCACCACTGCATTTTTGGGATGAAAAATGCAACAGGATGCCTTGTCAACTTAGCAAACAGAAGTAGCAACCCATCTTGATACGTATCCACTACCTGCTATTATCTCATCTGCCTCTGATCTCTGTCATCATCTTTCCATCGCACATGCAACCACCCTGTTCTTGATGTTTTGCAACAACCTCCATGTTGTTCTTCTACCCATCATTTATGCACCTTTAATGATGTTCTGATAATCATTCCTTCACTACATTTCTTTTGCATATAGGCCTCCACCTGGTATCTACGAGAATTAATATATCACAGACCCTCTCCATGGATGCCCTGTCCATGCACAAATCTTTTGTGCTGAGGATCAAGTGATGAAAATGGTTTTTTTAGCAGTGTAGCTGGATCTTAGATCAGGCTACTCTTTTCAGTGATCAGGACAATTATCTATTTTGAGCATGAGCTTACATATGTATATTTCAAACCAATTTAGCATGCTGGAAACATTTCTTCTGCTTTATCTTTTGGGTTAGTCTTTCTGGCTTTCTAGCAGCTCTTTTTTACAATCACATTGGGAAAGATGGAACTCGCAATTTCTTAATTGTTTTTCTTTTGTATTTATGAAAATGTATTTGTCCTGATTAAAGTGTTGTTTTTTCTGCTTTCGTTTTGGTTCTATTTTGTGGTATGTTTTTGGCAGTTTTGCTTGGAAGTTAACCAGCTAAGAAATGCTATTGTAAATAGACAAGATTTCAAGCACCTGCTTTTGTTGCATATTAGTAATAAGAAAAAAAGAGTCTTTTGTTGTGCTGTTAATGCATGTGGATTTCATAATGATTCTGTTTTCAGAAAGTTATTCTGTCGCTCTTAAAATTTCTCTGACTAGCTGTTATACTCGAGAAAGCAATTTCTGATTGATGAAGTCAAGCTATTCTTGTTTACGTTTTCTTCCAGAGTAGAAGGTAGCAAACCTTTGATGGTTTATTAAGTGGGACTACTGGTAAAACGTTACTTTGGATTTGATAGAATTTGAATGAACAGCCTTGAGCCAAACAGACAAAAAAAGAAAGAAAGAAAGGAAGGTAGGAATATGAAATTGTATTGTTGCATGGATGGGCCACTAATGATGGCTCAGTATGTGACCATAAGTAGCAACATATGATATGGTATCATGAATGGATAACTTCTCAATCATGTGTTGCTTTTCTGCACATTTTATGCTAACAACTTCAGTGTCTCATAAAGTTCTCGATCATCGCTATTCTCAATTTGCAGCATGCATATCGAGATGGCCGCTTGGAGGAAGTTGTTTTACGTCATCTTGGAACTGATGATGGACAGACTGTGATAGCTAAAAATATCTGGTTCGCTTTGATCCTACTCTCTTAATGTTTCACATAAGTAGCTAATGACACTCTTGTCTTTCATTTATTTTACTGCTGTGTTTGATCCCTTCCATTAATAATTTGTTTTATTCTCAGGCTGTCTGATTTCCTCGGTAGCTTACAAATAAGGTGAGCTGGTGGTGTTTGAATGCTTTTAAAGGTAAGTTTAAAGTTGTGAGCAGTGATTTGGTTTTTCAGATCCCTGATTTCTGAACTGTACATGCCTGAGCATTCTGTCATGTGCACATGCTAGTGTTATGTGGACAGACATGCATGCTTGTGCAACATCTGTCTCTTAATGGTCAAAGTAACTGTGCCTTTAACCATCTCAAAATATGCAGGATATCTATCAATGTCAAGACATGCACTCAACTTTATTGTGGAAGGTCTTCAATCTCCAGTGCCGAATCATGTTGTTTGTGAGGTAAATTGCCTTGTGAGTATTATATTCCACACCCATCAGTTTATCCTGTATGATGGACTTTCTGAGGTTTTGCTTTTAAAAATGTTCTCCTGTGTTTTTTAAGTTTAGGTTTGACTTTAACATACAAATTTCTAGTGAAAATGCATGGAATTCTCCCAATCTTCCTGGCTCTAACTACATAATCTGTATTGTGATAATTTTGTTTACTAACCATCAGCAGCTATACCAATCATCATTTCTTTCCTTGGATTTCCTTGTGAAACCTGAGCTGATGGGATTTCATGAAATACTTCAACTCTGTTCAAGGGTTCATTCTTCAGAAATATCATTTAAACAACATGTGAACATGACGGAAATTTTGGGTCTCATTATTCCTGTGATGTTTCCTTTTATACTTTCAATAGTTGCTCCCACCTTTGGAGTTCTGTTCTGGTAGGTTCTCTTGTAGGGATTTAAATGACCCTCTGGGGTTGCAGGTGGCGTGCATAAAATTCAGTTTGGAGGGAAATTATTTGTCATCTTAAGATAAACTTAAAAGTTCGCAAAGAATTACAATTAGATTTTCCTTGTGGTTGAATAATAAGTGGGTGCTTTGAGTCGCTCTCGAATCTAAACATTTATGGGTGGATATTATTTAGGCCTTATTGCGATATCCCTCTTGTATCTACTTTCTCACAACTTAAAGAGTTTTATGCTTCCGAAAACCCTCATGAAATTTTGTGTCAAATGTAGGATGGCTTTCTGGAGGAGACTAATTTGTGGGAAGCTGAAAGATGTGCCGTTGTGTCATTATAAGCTGCATCTTAAGTTATTTTGAAATAATAAAACGAAGAACATGTCAAGGCATTGAAAGGTTTTGAACAGCGTTGATAAATTATGTACTTGTGAAGGAAAATGATTTGAATAATGGATGTTTGCGATTATAGTTTGCTTCCCTCACACCAGAAAGGACGGCGAAAACTACGGGTTTCGCCCTAATGGTTTGTAATAATTTGAAGTTTTGAGGACAATGTCAGGATGTTGTGGTGCATCATACTGCTGTTGCCTCTGTATAAAAGTTTTGAACTTTGAGGTATACATGAGATTTGATACAATGTAATTCATTTGTACCTAAGCCATGTACATCTTATGACGATTACAAAGTGGAATTTATTTTACCGCTTCCATCACAAAGCTTGAAATTGTTGGTGGCATTTGTTTGGTTCTCGACCTCCACATCTCATATGCTATTTTCTTATTCAAGGTCCTCTTTGTTATGTTTGCTTCAGAAACGATTTTTTCACACAAATTGCTTAATCTATGTATGGAATCTAATGTGAAAATAGGTCGAGGTTCGTAATGACAGAATTCTAGATGCTAGATTTCCATGCGAGCCGGATTTTTTTTCTTCTGCTTGAAGCCAGATTTCTTGTGTCTGGTAGTTTATTTGGTGTAAATGCTCATGGTGTTTTTTGGGTTAAATTCTAGGTTGAAAGCCCAATTAAATTAAGCGAGACAAAGTTGATTTAATTGTGTTATAATACAAACTATAATAAAGACCTACAGGAAGGTCATTAAGAAGACTAGATGATCTATCCAATAAACTTCTGGATAAATCATAATTGACTAGCTAATCCGTTACTGAAACGCCTGCACCTCCCAGTCTTTTGATAATAAATCTCTAGCCTGTATGATTAAATTATAATACTTGTCAATGTTAATCTTATTTTTAATGATTAAATCAACAAGCAAGGTAGAATCTAATTCCAAAATAATTTGTTGGATACTTTGGACCAAGCTTAATTCAAACCATTGGTAACTGCTCATAGTTCTGCACATACTGGCATATAAATCCCAATATTAATAGCAAAACCAACAATCCACATTCCCATATCATCCCTTATGACTCCACCAGCACCACCAGCCACTCTTGGGTTCCTTTGCTACAACCATCCACATTAATCTCCACCCAACCTATTGGAGGGTATCTCCACCCTATAAAATCCATATGCTTGATATTATTTATGTTTCCAAATTCACCAAACATAGATTGTTTGATATCACCAACTAGCCTCCTGATTACATGAACAATGTTATGGGAAGAATTAGCAACAAAACCAAACATTTATTGGTTTCTCTCCTTCCATATCTGCTATAATGCAACCCCGAATTCAATCGCCCAATCCTTCCTACTAGAATTCATATGATTACTTCTTAAATTGTTTACTAGCCAGGTGTACCAGTTGTGGGAGTAGAAAGCCTCCCTTTCTCCGGCCCTAACAATTCTATCCCAAACCCCACGTGCTCTTAGGCAATCTCGAAGAGCATGGATGGTTGTTTCCACATCTGTCAAGCAATGACTATAAAAAGGGTTAGCTGTAATTCTCCTTCTCCATCTAACCTCATTTGTCATAATAGCACCATGAGCGATTGTCTAAAGGAAGACTTTCACTCTTTCTAATCCCTTCCAATCCCAGATGATGTTCCACAAAGGGTCATATTCTTGTTGAAAATCTCTACTCTCTTCCTAGACTGATAAGCCGGTTTAACTGAGAATGGGCCACTTGCAGAATGCCTTCAGTAAGCTTTATCTCCCCCTATATATGATGTACGAGGATTGTAACCTACCAAGACCATAACCACCTGGAATGGAAGTAAATGAGCAAACGTTTCCCACATCCATTGGCCTCCATCATCCACCATATCAGCTATCGAACAATTCAACAAATCCTCAGGAATATCTTGAATAGTGTGCATATTCAAAGGGCCATACCCTTTCAACCAAGAGTCTCCAAAACAGCACCTTTCTTCCACAACCCAAAGCCCAATTTAAACCTTGTGTGGCATAAGGCCACACTTTACAAATACCCTTTCACAAAGTTGAATCTTTTTTCTTATCTTGAAAACCTGGATTGAGCTCTTGCTCCTTAACATACTTATACCTTAAGACCCGCACCTATAAACTATCACCGTTCTAGAATACTCCTTGGGCCACTTTCATAATGAAAGCCCCATTCATGCTATCCATTTTCCTTAAACCCATACCCTCTAGGCTGGTACATAGTTTTCCAAGTCACCAAATGCACCTTATCTCTCCTATCCTTTTGACCCTAGATGAATCTCCTACACAACTTCTCAATGTCATAACAAATGCTCTTTGGGAGCAATGCCGATTGCATAGGATAAAGAGGAACTTTGGAGAGCACTGCCTTACATAAGGTAATCTTTCTTGCAAGAGATAAGTTATTTGATTTCCACCCACCAAGTTTTCAATAATATAATTGTAGGTCTGCTTCGTGTCTCTTTAATGAAGCAGGGGTACACCAAGATACTTCCCCAAATCTTTCGTAGTCTTAAAACCACTGATTCTGCTAATGTTATTGGTTAAAGCATGGGAAACATTCTTCAAAAAGAAGATTTTGGTCTTAGCCATATTAACTCTCTGACCTGAAACTTCACAAAAGGATTCCAGACAACCTAAAATCCTATCCATTTGATCAGTACTGGCTTTAGCAAATAAAAACATATCATCTGCAAAACATAGATGAGAAACACAGGGACCATTTCTTTTGACTCTGAAAGGTCACCAAGTTCCCTGCTCAACCTCCCTGTTGATAAGTTGCGACAATCTTTCAAGACATAAAACAAATATATAAGGGGATAATGGGTCCCTCTATCTTATGCCTCGAGATGGATTAAAAGCCGCAGTAGGTTTACCATTCCATAACACATTAAAAAATGTAGATTAAATGCATTTCATGATCAAATTAACCATATCAACTGACAATCTTACCTCAGTAAGAGTATCTCTAATGAAATCCCACTGTAATTTATCATAAGCCTTTTCCAGATCCACCTTGACAGCTATCATTCTCTTTCTCCTTTTCATTTATCTCATAGACTGCACCACCTTTTAGGCCACTATGATACTATTTGTAATATTCCTATCTAGAACAAAACTACTATGGGCCTTACTAATCAGATTCGGCAAGATCAATTTGAGTTTCTTCACAATAATCATAGACACCATTCTGAAGCTAACATTGCATAGACCAATTGGTCTAAACTAGTAGAGATATTCTGGAGCATTCATTTTCGGAATAAGAATCAAATGAGTTTGATTCACCTCTGCCACTTTAGACTGCCCATGAAAAATGTTTTTGATAATCTCACACACTGACTGGCCTACTACTGTCCACTAAGATTGGAAAAAAAAGGCTGGAAACCATTTGGCCCAGGTGTAGTATAAGGCTTCTTGTCAAAGATTGCAGCCCTAACCTCCTCATCAGATACCGGCTCTGCTAACTGACTTAAGTGAGCTTGATCGATCTCTGGAAAACTGTCATGAAGCTTAACTCCCTAAACCAAGGAATCCTCTCTTTTAAACAAATTCTGATAAAACAACCTGGCCATATCCCTCAAAAAGTCCTCATCCTCCACCCAAACATTACTGTCATTTTTCAGCATTCTGATCTTATTCCTCTGCCTTCTGATGACTGTCTTTGTGTGGAAGTAGGAAGAATTTTTGTCCCCATAAATAATCCATTTGCATCTCGACTTCTGAAACCAATGAATTTCCTCCTTCCTGGTAATCTGATAGTACTCTGCTAACAACTTATTCTCCAATCTACCCAAAAATCTATTCCTAGACTTTCGTAAAGATTTCTGGATCCCATTAAGCCTAGTCAGTACCCTCCGCTTCCGTTGGAAAATATTGCCAAAAACAAATCTGTTCCAATCTTTCAATTGGAGAGCCAGAGAATCCAAATTATCAGTTAAATACCTCATACACTCCCAGTACTCCTGATAAAAGCTACAAAATTTTCATGACTTACCCAAGCTGCCTTGAAACAAAACAATCTGATATTATGCTGTCTGTTACTCTGGTCTAACAATTCCACCAAAATAGGGTGGTGATCAGATCGAACTCTAGGTAATACTCTGATTCTAGCTTCCTGAAATTTTATCCTCCATTGATGATTCCCAAAACCTCTATCTAACCTCTCATAAACCCTGCTATAACCCAGTGTTTCAGCTCCTCTCAAAGTGAATTTATGTCCATTAACTCCCTAAATTTACCAATCTACAATCTTGCACCCATCTCCCAAATCTAATACATCTCCTCATATCTACTGCTACCCCCCAACCTTCTCCAAGACCAATAAAATATCATTAAAATCTCCGACTACCATCCAAGACAGGACAGTATATCTCGCCAAGCTTGCCACTTCCCCAGTAAATGCTCTTGTTTCCTCGGAAGAAAGGGTCAATAGGCTTCCACTGCACTTCGGGATAGTCCATTTTCATCACTAAATTCCTCTCCATTTTTCTCAAGGTTTGAAGCGGTTGGACTGTTCCGTTAGGACATATAGCTTTTTTTGTGAACCATGGTTTTGTGTTTCCTTCGTTCCTTCTATTTTTGTTCCAACATTTAGAGGGATCTTGTTCCCTTCTTCTTATTCTTTATATATATATATGAGAAAAAAATGCTAAAATTAAATGATGATGGATAGTAAAATCCCCAGAGCGCAGGCATACCATGTTTTTTTTTTATTGTGTTCAACTGTGACGGTGAATTCATAAAAATCAACCTTTGATCCATAGTTTGGTAAGATGAAGTCTGTAATTACTATTACATGCTAAAAACAATAATGAACTCCAGCTTCTAGCATCAAATACTGCAAGTACTAATGTTTTCCCTATCGAATAATTTTTGTCATAATTTAGAATTTCTTCGAATGGTCGGACAATTACCAAAAACTGAATCTTCTCTAGAGGCAAAAATATGGAACAGTCCATGATTTCTTAAAACTACTTCCAACTCAGGAGATGAGCAAGTTGAGTTCTTCTCAGGGCTGCGTTCACGAAGATTTGTGCCATCTCCTAGTTTATGTGAATTATGATGTATGTACAGTATCATTCTGACGGTTAAAGGTATAGCAAATACAAATATGGAAAAAAAAAAGCACCTGATCACATGAACGTAATAAAATAATGGCAAAAAATAAAGTAATTCACTAAAAATAATATATTATGAACCATATTTTATTTACTCTATTTATCAACATAGAATAAAATCATGTACATCATCAAACCATCTCTTTCTTTATGCATTAACAAATAATGAAATCAAGAATAAAAGGCCAAATAATTATACACAAGTCCCTCAAACAATTTATCGAAAAGAATGTCAAGCGAACAGCAGCATAACTAAAGTAATTTAATGCTTCAAGAGAGCAAGCAGAGACAACAACAGGGTTGAGCAAAACACCGCCCCAGACATCCCCAAAGAACAGGCTGCTCCCTTGTCCATTGTTGGCGCAGGTGCTGGTGCCATCTCAAAATCTTGACCAGTAACAGTAGCAGAATACATTGCCACAACAAAGAAGATGGCCATAGCCTTGAATGTGCTCGCTAACTGAGCCATGAAGACAGAAAGCAAAATATATGGCGAAAGAAAAGATTGGTGTTTTCGAGTATATTATAGAGCTTGTGTGCTTCTTCTTCGTGCTGTTTGTGTGCTCTTAGAGGGCTTAGGGCAGAGGGGTATTTATAAAGGTTTTGTGGAGGCTTGTGGGACCCCAAAACAAAACCTGGAACAGCTGTGCCATGTTCACAGGTGAGAACCTTTTGATTCCAGCATGTGAAGGCAACTTTTTGCTTGCTATCCACATGATCTGGGTTTGCTAAGCTGCTTCCACACTCAGGACCTTAACGTGTAGTGAAAGTTCTAAGGGGTCTTTGAATACAATGCATGCTCTTTCTTTTTGGTTTCCGTCCAAAAGTATTTTCTGTCACATGTGATATGATCAAATTAAAATCAAACACCAATTACAAGATAATTCTTAGTTCAGATTGCGACAACGCATTAGACAGTGCAATTTCTGACTTTTCACGTTCTAATTAGGTGAGCTGAGTCTAAAAACGATAAAATCTCGATTGCTTCAGCAAATTTTACAGCTATATTCGTTAAAACACATGGAAGGAAGGTTCAACAACAACACGCGCCACCTACAGAAGAATATTGATTATAACTAAATATCTAAAAGGCGTGTGCAAATTTCATGGCTAACCCTTTTACTGTGGATTTCTTGCTCAATTTCTTTTCAATTTGATCCTCAAATTTTTTCTTATGCAATTGCATCCTTTTGCATCAAATCCAAGGACAATTAAATCAAATTTGTTGACAAAGGATAAAATTAAAAGACAGGAGACCAAATTTAAAAAGGCGCCACAAATGAATGATAGTTTCAAAATTCACATAAAAAGTTTAATTTAGTCCTCATACTTTAAAAACTATATAATTTTATTTTAAAATTTTGCTTTATTTTTAATTTCATCCTTTTTTTTGTTTGATTGCATCATTTTTAGACCAAATTCAAGGGAAATTAAATCAAATCTGTTGACTAAAGACAAAATTGAAAGACATGGGACCACAGTGATGGTTTCAAAGTTCACACAAAAAAATTAATTTAGTCCTCACACTTTAAAAATTATACATATTCCATCCCTCAATATTTTTTCAAGTTAATTTTGGTATGATTTGGGAGAGGAGAGAGAGAGGTTGTCAAATTCCAGTGCTAGAGAGAAAAATATTGTTAGTGCCGGTTTAGGTCACCAAAATAGTCGATCTTTGTGTCAAATAGTTCCATTTGACGAGCGGAGTTCGGTATAAGTGCTTCTTTTTTTTTACCTAGGAAGTGCCTGAAAAAACAAATTTCAGCCGAGAAATTTTTTTATTTCGGATTGATTTCAGGTCTCAAGATAGTTTTTTGAGGTTATGGATATATAGGTTTATCAAGGTTCATATGATATTTTTTTTATGTGTTTGGAGTAAAAAATGGATTGCAAAATGAGTTTATGAGTAAAAAACAGTCAAGCTTGATTTTCAGCCAATTTGCAATAAAAAATAATAATATAGCCCTAACGAAATATGCTAAGCCAAATAGCTCCTCACCTTTTTTTTTAATTGATGATTTTTTATTTGTATTTTTTTGAAATTATTATTTTTATTTTTATTTAAATTAATATTCATTCTCTTTTTTATTTTGTTTATATATATATATATATATATATATAGCTTCTTTTAAATGACATATATTTTTTAGTTATTTTATATGTATTTAGTGTTTTAAGAGATTATTCTAATTCATCTATAATTTTTTTTTATGTTTTATATAAATAAAACATATTTATTTTTAGATAATATTTTTTTTATTTTACTCAATCAATTTCATGTGTACTTGTTTTTATTATCTTTTAATTGAATGAAAATTTGATTTGATAAACAAAATCATTCAAAACAACCAGGTGAAAGGTATTTATTACAATGTCAATTATTTTCATCTATATATATCTATTAATTTTTAATTTGTTATTAATGATTTTTTATTTATTTTTTAACATACATGATTTTTAATTTTTTTAATTATAAATATGCATAAATATTTTTATATAAATTTTGTTTGTAATATAAAAAAAATATCTAACCCGATAAAGTAGGTGGTCGTCATTGTCTAATCTCATCACGAAGGCTTATATATATTATATAGGGGTAGCACACACCGGGGGAAAGTACTCATATTTTTGTCTATTTCCATTTGTTTCCACCAAATTCTCCAATAATAGCTTGATAAATGTCTCGCTGATTGTAATTGCCGGGGTGTGAATGCTTGTAATAAGTCTTTCGTGCATGCCCACCCTTTATATATGTGTTTTATTATTCAAAATTAAAAAAAATATATATGAAAAAGTCCTCCAAATGAAACGAAAATCGACAGCTAATCGGTCAAGAGAAAGAAAAATAATTCTGACTTTTAGTTGTCAAATTCAATTTCCTCTCCACAAGTTTTCCAGGATGAATTTGCAAGTTTATGTCAAATTTAATTTCCTTTCCACAAATTCAATATTATGTCCGAAGAAACTATCATATTCTTTGTCATGATTCAAAATTATGAAGATGTTGTAGTGAATAAGGTTAATCTTACATAAAATTTTCGCTAGATGGTCTAATTTAAAAGAAACAAAAGTAATATATCAATTAAAAAAAAAAAAAAAAACAGTTTAATATCTATAATTTATAATATATCAATTTGTTTTCTTGTTTTTACACCATTAGGAGAAGGAGAACCACCATTACTTAGATTTGATGTAGGATGTTCTCTCTTCAAAGTTCCATGCAAACATATTTGTAGGTTAAATTATACAACTCTTTTTTTTTTAAAAAATAAAACTAAAATGAGTCTCTAAGCTTTAATTTTTTTATTTGATTATTATAATAAAAAATAAATATTTTCATGTTTTATTTAGATTTTCATGTTTCTGTCAATTTTAACTAGGGATAATTACAAAAATTCTCATTTAGTTTGATCTAAATTTTAATTTATCTCTATACTTTTATAAATTACACTACATCTTGAATCAAATAAAATTTTTAAATAAAATGCATTGTTAAGAATGTAAACTATCATTAAATATATAAATTATTAGATAAAAAATGCAAATTATAAAAATAATTTTTATTAAAAAATGACACGTGTCTAAAACATCATCTCTTTTTCTCCAAGCCGGAAAAAAAAATAATATTTTTTTAAAACAAAATCGGAATTTTCTGCTCACTCTCCGTAAATCTCTCTTCAAAGGGGAAAAAAAAAAGGTTTCCCTACAGTGCGCACCATTCCTGCATCAAGCCAATAAACACAACATAGCTTTAACTTTTATAAAGCACCATCTGAACGCGCCTCCTGCTTCAATGACGTCTTAAACTTCCAATGTATGATATGATGATGTGCAGCAGCACCCACCCTCTTCCTTAGACCAACCCCATCTCTCCCTTCTCCCTCTCCTTTGCTTAGAAATCCAAAATTCATACGACCTGGAGACCTTTGCTCTGCAGTTCGCTCACCTTTGCTATTCATGGTTTCTGTACGGTGTATGTGTTAGCTGGAGCCACCAGCACGTTTATGATAGTTAAATTAAAAAATTTAAAAACTCATTTAGTTTGATCTAAAATTAAAGATAATTTTGAGTGATTAAGTGCATATTTGCATATCAGCCACCCATATCCCCTGGGAAGAGAATAGCAGGGGAGGGCTCAGGAAACTTGTTGAATTTCTATTTTTTTCTTATGACATCGAATAACTGTTTGTTATAGAATATGGATATTTGTGATTACAATAGTTTTTTTCGTAGACTAATCGTTCTTTTACATAACAGCAGGGGAGGGCTCAGGAATTGGTACCTTTTTTTTTTCTTTCCCAACAATACACTTCAATCGATTTATTTTACTATGCAAAGCAGAAATTGCCAAGCTTTTGAGCATCGAATGTCTCTTTCAAAATTCTCATCCTCTTAACCAGGAACAGAGCTCAATGGTCCATGGTCTATCGCTATGAACAAGTGAGTGAACACTGCTCTGACAGTCACATACCTTTTATTTTGCAATTGACCATTGTATATCCACCCGAAAGAGAACTTATCATATGATAGCAAAGAAGAAGAAGAAGAAGAAAAGCAAGCGAAGCCCGTTTAAGTTGCTAAAATGAAATGATCTATATATGAAATATAGAATAAATAATCAAATACATAAGTAGTTGTAAATCAGTGTATTACATATCCCTCATCTCAGTAAAAATAAATCTGCCAGTCTACAAGAGAACCCATATGTAATAAATAAACCTTTATTCAACTGTATAGACAAACCAATAAATAATAGAACTCCTGAATCCCTCGAAAAATCACTCTCAAAAGAGTACATGTATAAACCCCATCCCAGTAATCTATATATAATAACCCTCAGATCGCAAAAATCTAATGCCTCAAAAGAGCGAGCATGGACAAGAAGAGAGAAGAGCAGATAAGAGCCCCGGAAGTCCCAAAAGAATAAGAAGCAGCGCCCGCGCCAATTGCTGGTGCTGGCGCTGGTGCCATCTCTCCAAAATCTTGAGCAGAAACATCAACGCTAGCAAACATCGCCATTACAAGAACAGCAGCGAGAAACTTCATTGTGGCAAATTCCATTGAGCAGGGAATTGGATCTCGAGACACAAAAAAATTATCTTTCAAGAAATGTACTGAGGGTGCAAACCAAATCTTGAGTACTCAATTGTTGATCTTGATGGTGATGAGAATAGAAGTGACAAGGAGGGGTTTTTATAGAGTAGGGTACGTGTGGGTTTTCAGAAAGAAAACGCGTGGGGCCATAGAGAACGTGGACAACTGGAGAGACACGTTGAGGGAGAGAAAACGGGAACCAGTTTGAGTCCAGCAAGAAAACGGCTGGTTGTTAAGAACAATTTGATTTAGCGGGCACTTGTCCCAATTTTCTTACCCTGTCTTCGAAACCGTTAACCTAACACGAAGACAGTCCCCATACGGAACATTTAACGTAGTTAAAACGGAATGTCGGTGTGGGATTGGATTGCTGGGCTTTGACTTGGCAAAATGGGCCACGCATGCATCCCTTCTCTCCGCGTTAGTTTTTATATGTGATGATGCTAAGCTAATGGCAAATGAGGAGGACAACGTGATTTTTAGATCATAAGGTTGAGGAAATTGCTTTTCGGTTGTGGATTGTTACTGCAAAAGAGACTAGTGAACTACTAAGATTGAGCTTGTTAAACTTGAGATAGGGTTTGAATTTGAATGATTGGGGACAAATAATCCCAATCTGAAATGTAATATTTCTTTTATCTTTTATCTTGGATTCTTTTTTAAAGAACGATGGTAAATTTCATTAACTAAACCGCTATAAAAAATAATTTTAAATGTATTTGTCTATAAGTTGCAGTACGTGACATACCTTGTATAAAGCATGAATTTCATACTTTTCAAGAGGTGTGTCGTGCATCGCATCTTTTAAACAAACATACTTTATAATTTTTTGATAATAATATAATTTATATTTTAAGACTTCACATTTCAATTTAAGTTTTTAAATTGAAATAATTTTTTATATATTATCATAGCTTTATTAATTAAATGATTATGAATTTGAATTTTATTTAGCATAAAATATTGTGTGCTTATAAATACAAGTTGCAAACTTAAAAGATTTTTACTTAAGAGGAAGTACTATAAAATAATATAAATTATATATTTAATAAAATAAATTTTTAGATTAAAATAGTTTTATAAAATTGAATTTTTTTTAAAAAATAGGATATCCAAATATCCAACGTAACTTGATTCATGAAGTCTTGGTGTTTGTAGAGTGTGGTTGTGGTTGCTTTTCAAAGTACTTTTCACTCAGAAAAGTATGTTAATAATATTTTTTTATTTTTAAAAAATTATTTTTGAGATCAACATATTAAAATGATTTGAAAACATTAAAAACATATTAATTCAAAATAAAAAAAAATTCAAAATTTTTCAAAAATACTTTTAAAAAGCACTCCCAAAGCCCAGACGTGACAATATAAACTGAGTGCAGTATAAAAAAAACATACAACACTCTAATTTTCGGAAGCGCTTTTCGTCCCCTACGTATTACTCGGTTGACAGCCATTGAAGCCCTTTTTTTTTTCCCTGCAAGTTGACAATAGAAATTTTCGTTCTAACTTCTGAAATAAAGAGTGCCCAATACTATCAACTGGTGTAAGAATATTCCAAGTTTTTTCTTTTGAAGGTTAGTTCTTCCCATAAAAAAATCTGGTTGCCAATCATCCTCTATTTCGTGAATGCCACAAGAAAAGATTATATGTAATCAAATTAATTAGTTTAGGACTGATTTGGTTGGTGCTGTTGACTAAAAGCGAATAATTGAGAACTCGTAGATACATTCGGAATTTAATGGAGATCGACCTCACTAAAACTATCCTTAAATGTTGGCAATTTTTACGAGGTTTGGCTTAAAATCTTTTAGGAGATTTTAATGCAATAGAGGATATAAGAAGATAATCATTATTAACTTTTAACATTTCATGTTAAAACATATAAAAATAAACAAACAAATTTTTATAACCCATCATGGGGTCTAAAAAAATTACTAGCTCTATATGTATTTGATTTGGAATGATTCTAAACCCAAGGGTGATGAGTCTGGTATCTTACTAGACCCATATCCATTTGGACTCTACACGTAACTGAACCCAAGGTAGTTGAGTCTGATATTTTGTCAGACCCACATGCACTTGAGCTTAGGGCGTAGCTAAACCTAAAGATGTTGGGTCTAGCACTTCACCAGACCCACATGTACTTGGACTCAGCGTGTAGCTAGATCTAAGGATACTTTGCCAGACCCAAATGCATTTGAGCTTAGTGT
>Ga0307511_10003729_pt1 | contig 15578 bp, 14 predicted proteins | sample 13_EM_MG_FD_200266 | JGI IMG/M metagenome (GOLD analysis project Ga0307511, IMG submission 200266) | Populus trichocarpa ectomycorrhiza microbial communities from riparian zone in the Pacific Northwest, United States - 13_EM | ecosystem: Host-associated > Plants > Roots > Unclassified | place... | reverse complement strand
CCTCGGGGGACGCGTTCGGGTGGGTCATGCGGGGCTCCTGTGCGACGAGGACGGTGTGCCGGCGGGCTCGATCGCCTCGTCGCCACGGGCAAGACCGGACACGAGGGTCACGAAGTCGATGTGCGCGGGGAACTCCTGCTCGGGGTCGACGACCGCCTGCGCTCCCTCGTGGTACTCCGAGCGGCTCCTCGTCTGGTCGTAGAAGAACCGCACGAATCCGAGCAGCCCGCCGAGGAAGTCGCGGTAGCTGTCCTCGTACGCCTGGAGGGCGTCGCGCTCCTTCGCGGGTTCGGTGAGCGCCTCGTGCACGGCGCGGGCGAGGGTGCTCGCGCCGCGCATCGCGAGGGTGACGCCGGTGGACAGCAGCGGGTCGATGAAGGCTGCCGCGTCGCCCACCAGGGCCCAGCCGGGGCCGGAGAACCGTGCGCAGGTGTACGACCAGTCGCGCGCCGTGCGGTAGACGTCGACCCGGCGAGCCCCTTCGGTGAGCTTCCTGACCTCGCTCGACTCGGCGATCTGGGTGTCGAGCATGCGCTCGGGGGACAGGCCCGAGGCCGTCAGTTCGGCCGTGGGCGTGACATAGCCGATGCCGGTCAGGCCGTCGCTGAACGGGATGAACCACAGCCAGCCGTGCGGCCGGTTCTCGATCACGATGTTGCCGTCGTACGGTGCCTCGTGCCGGCCGCAGTCCTGGTAGTAGCTCCAGGCGGCGATGTTGCGCAGGTCCTCGTGCCAGTCGACCATGTCGAAGTGGCGGCCGAGCCAGCGCTGCTGGCCGGAGGCGTCGACGACCATGCGGGCGCGGACCTGGGTCACGGTGTCCTCGCCGCGCGGCTGGTAGCGCACGCCGGTGACGCGGTCGCCGTCGAGGACGGGCTCCTTGACCGTGGCGCTTTCGACCACCCGTACCCCGAGCCGGCGGACGTGGTCCAGCAGCAGGGCGTCGAAGTCGGCCCTGCGGACCTGGAAGGCGTACTCGTGACGGCCGCTGTCCTTGAAGTCGAAACGCCATGGCTCGCCGCCGGCGCCCCACAGCAGGGTTCCGCCGCGCTTGCGCTGGAACCCGACGGCCTCCAGCCGTTCGCGCAGTCCGAGCCGTTCGATCGTCGGCCAGATGCCGGTGATCAGGGATTCGCCGATGTGGTAGCGGGGGAACTTCTCGCGTTCCAGCAGCAGGACCCGGTAGCCCTCCAGCCGGAGCAGTCCGGCCGTGCCGCTGCCGGCCGGCCCGCCGCCGACCACGACGACGTCGAACTCCTCTGTCTTCTCGCCGTTCTGGCGCATGGTGCACACCCTTCTCAGTTGGTGTGAGGTGATCCGTCGGCTGTCAGGGCTGGATCAGGCCGCGGTCGCGGTCCCAGTGGTAGAACTGCTGCGCCGACGCCTGCTGCACCGATCCCCACTTGTTCTCGAAGGGGATGATGTAGGCGTCGAGTGCCTTGCTCAGCTGCTGGAACCGCGTGCTGTCGTGGTGCTCGGAGAGCCCTTCGGCGACCGGGCGGTCCGCCTGCACCATGTGGATGTAGACGTCGTGGAAGGTGAACAGCCGGCGGCTGCGTACGCCGATCAGATGCGGGAGCTCGGTCTCGTCGGACTCGGCGAACAGCCGGGCGATGTGCTCCTGTGATCCCGGGACGAAATGCGTCACGATCAGGGTGGTGTGCATGGTGTCCTCTCACCGTGGGCTGTGTGTTGTGCGCCGGGAGGCCGCCTCAGGGGGCGGGGCTGACGCGTGCGACGGAGTAGGCGAACACGTTCTCCTGACGGACCGTCCCGTCGGCGCGGACGGCCGGCCGCAGGTGGGCGTCGAACACCTCACGCACGGTCTCCTCGCCGCGCAGGGCGATCGCCTGCTGCACCAGTTCGGTGGAGCCGAGGGCCCGCCAGGCGGTGCCGAAATCCTCGTAGACGAAGGGACAGTCGACCTCGCCGGTGATCGACGGCGTGAGGCCGACCGCCGTCATGGCCGCGCGCACCTCGTCGGGGGTGTTCGCCGAGCCCTGGTGCGCTCCGTGCGGCAGGGCGGGGAACAGGGCCACGACGGCGAACAGGAAGGCCGTGGTCTCGCATCGCCGCGGCTCGCCCCAACTGCCGATCCCGACCTGCCCGCCGGGGACCGTGACCCGGGCGAACTCCCGGATCGCGGCGGCGGCATCGGTGGCGTAACGGATCGCGTTGTACGACATCACCACGTCGAAGGTGTCGTCCTGGAACGGGAGTTTCTGTAGATCGCCCACCTTCACCTCGGCGCCGTCCGCGAGCCGCGCGGCGGCGAGTTCCAGCAGCGCCGGCGAGGCGTCCACTCCACTGACGACGGCACCCCGTTCCTGGGCGAGCGCGAGGCCGAGGCCCGCTCCGCAGCCCACATCCAGTACGGTCGTGCCCGCGCCGACGTCCAGCGCGGTGAGGGTCTGTTCGATCAGGTCGCGGGTCTGGTCCTCCTGGAACCGGGCCCAGTCGCCGGCTTCCCTGTTCCACATGCTGCCCTGGTCACTTACGGCACCCAATGTCCTTCGTCCTTCCGGTCGTCGGTCCTCGGTCCTCGGTACGGTCGGCCGTCAGCGCACGCGCGCCTGGCGGCGGGCGGCCTGTTCGACCTTCTCCTTGATCAGCGGCATCTGGACGGCGGTGTTGGTGTCGAGCCGCTCCTGCATCGCGGCGTCGTCCAGGGGAGCCTCGGGACGCATCCGGAAGTCCTGGGTCCAGATCATGCGGACACCGCCGGTATCCGTCTCCTCGTACTTCCAGTGGATGTTCATGTAGGCGAAGGGGCCGGTCTCGATCCGCCGTGCCCGCACCTCCCGGGTGCGGGGGACGGGGGTGCGTTCGGAGACCCAGCTCCAGCTGACGCCGTTCTCGTCCGGACGCATCGTCAGCCGGAACCTGACGGTGTCGCCGTCGCGGCCGAGGATCTCCGCGGACGCGTACTCGCTGAACAGGTCCGGCCAGGACTCGACGTCGTTGGTCATCGACCACACCAGCTCCATGGGCGCGTCGATGACGATCTCGTTGTGGGTGTGTCCGGCCATGGTGTCCTCCTCCTGTCCGCCGCGCGGGCTCGGTGGCCGAGCTCAGCGCAGCGCGTGACCGCTGTTGACGAAGTCGAGCAGTTGACGTGGGGTCCGCAGCCCCGAGAGCATCTCGTCCGGGATCTCCACGCCCCGTTCCCGCTGGAGCAGCCCGGACAGTTCGAGCACCGCCAGGGAGTCGTAGCCGAGGTCGCCGAACGTCTCGTCGTGGATGGCGCCTTCCAGAGCACCCGTGAGGTCGTCCCCGCCTGCCTCACGCAGCAGGCGCCTCAGGTCGTCCAGGGTCAGTGGGCTCATGTCCGTGTCCTCCTCCGTTGTGTGCGGGACGCGCCCGGGACGGGCGTGGGGCGCTCACCACGAGCGCGGAGTTGAAGCCGCCCTCGCCGCGGGCCAGCAGCAGCACACGGCGCACCGCGGCAGGGCGCGGCCGGTCGCGTACCAGGTCGAGCGGACAGTCGTCGGCAAGCCGGCGCACACCGACGGTGGGCGGGATCAGTCCGTCGCGGATGGCCAGCAGCGCGGTCGCGACGTCGAGCGCCGCCCCGCCCGCGTAGAGCCGGCCGTACATCGTCTTCGGCGCGGCGACGGGGACGCCGTACGGGCCGAACAGGGCGCACAGGGCGGCGGATTCGCGCCGGTCCAGCTCGGGCACGGCCGCCGCGTCGGCGAAGACGACGTCGATGTCCGCGGGTTCCGCCCCGGCGTCGGCCAGGGCGAGTTCGGCCGCGCGCCGCAGCCCCGGTGGCCGGCCCCTGTCCTCAGCGGGGTCGAACGTGGCGGCGTACCCGTCGAGAGTGGCGTACGAGGCCGCGCCCCGGGCCTCGGCGGCGGCGTCGTCCTCCAGTACGAACATCGCCCCGCCCTCGCCGGGAACGTGTCCGGCGGCGTGGCTGTCGAAGGGCAGGTAGGCCCTGGCCGGGTCGTCGCCGCGGCTGAGCCGGCCGCTCGCCAGCTGGGCGGCCAGTCCGTACGGGCACAGGGAGGCGTCGGTCCCGCCGCTCAGCGCCAGTCGCGCGTCCTCGCCGAGCAGCCTCCTGGCGTGGGCGAGAGCGTCGAGTCCACCGGCCTGTTCGGCGCACAGGACAGCGCACGGGCCGCGCATGCCGTGCCGGATGGAGATCTGTCCGGTGGTGGCGGCGTAGAACCAGGCGATGGACTGGTAGGCACCGACGTGGCGGGGGCCGCGGCTCCACAACCGCTCGATCTCGCGCTGGCCGAACTCGGTACCGCCGGAGGACGCGGCCGTGACGACGGCCATGTCGTACTCCGGCAGCCGCGCCGGGTCGACCCCGGCGTCGGCCAGCGCCATATCGGCGGCGGCGAGACCCAGATGGGTCCAGCGGTCGGTCTGCACGAGGATCCGCGCTTCGACGTGCCCGCGCTCGTCGAAGCCGCGCACCTCACCGGCGAGACGGGTCGGGTAGGACTCGGGGTCGAACCTGGTGATACGGCCGATCGCGGTGCGGCCGGCCAGGACGGAGGCCCAGTGCCGGTCCGCGCCGACACCGCTCGGGGAGACCACCCCGATGCCCGTGACGGCCACCGCCCCGCTCATGCCCGACCGCTCCGGGACAGCACCATCGCCGACTGGAAGCCGCCGAATCCGCTGCCCACGCTGAGTACGGTGTCCAGCCGCGCTTCCCGTGCGATCAACGGCACGTAGTCGAGGTCGCACTCCGGGTCGGGGGTGTGCAGATTGGCGGTGGGCGGCACCACCTGGTGCTGGAGCGCGAGCACGGAGGCCGCCACCTCGATGGCGCCGATGGCCCCCAGGGAGTGGCCGATCATGGACTTGATCGAGCTGACCGGTACCTCGTAGGCGCGTGGGCCGAGGCTGCGCTTGAACGCGGCTGTCTCGTGCCGGTCGTTCTGCTTGGTGCCGGAGCCATGGGCGTTGATGTAGTCGATGTCATCGGGGCCCGCGCCGGCCCGGGCCATGGCGGCCCTGATCGCCTCGGCCATCTCGCGCCCGTCCGGCTTCAGGCCGGTCATGTGGAAGGCGTTGCTGCGGCCGGCGAACCCGGTGATCTCCGCGTAGACGCGGGCGTCGCGGCGGTGCGCGTCCTCGGCACGCTCCAGCACCATCACCGCCGCGCCCTCGCCGAGGACGAAGCCGTGCCGGTTCAGGTCGAAGGGCCGCGAGGCGTGCGCGGGGTCGTCGTTGTCGGGCGAGGTGGCCTTGATGGCGTCGAAACAGGCGGACGTGATCGGCGACAGCGGTGCCTCCGCGGCACCGGCGACGACGATGTCGGCCGCGCCTTCCCGCAGCAGCCGGAGACCGTGTCCGACCGCGTCGAGTCCGGCGGTGCAACCCGTCGAGACCAGCGCGACGGGTCCCTCCGCACCGCAGGAGCGGGCGATCTCCGCGGCGATGGTGCTGGGCACCATGTAGTCGTAGGTGTGCGGCACCACGTACGCCGGGTCCACCAGCCAGTCACGGCCCGCGTCGCTGAGGACGACGTACTCCTCCTCCAGCCGGGTGGTACAGCCGACCGCGCTGCCGATGCTCACGCCGATCCGCTCCGGTGCCGCCGCGCCGAGGTCGAGACCGCTGTCCTCCACCGCGTCGCGGGCGCAGACCAGGGCGAACTGTGCCACGCGGTCCAGGCGGCGTATCTCGCGCGGGGACAGTCCCTCCAGAGCCGGGTCGAAATCGCACTCGGCGGCGATCCGGGAGCGGAATCCGGTGGCGTCGAACAGAGTGATCTCCCGGGTCGCGGTGCGGCCCGAGGTGAGCAGTTCCCAGAAGGCCTTGACGCCGATGCCACCGGGCGCGACCACGCCGAGCCCGGTGACGGCGACGCGACCGGACGGGTCGGCGCTCACGTGCTCCCCCCGACCTGCGGCAGCGGCTGCCCGCGGCCGGGAGGCTCCTCGGTGTCGACGTGCCCGAGCTCCGGGCTCGGGGCGAGCGGGCTGAGGTGGAAGACCGCGGCGGCGGGACCGGACACGTCGTTGACGACCCGGTGCCGGACGTTCTTCGGAATCATCAGCGCCTCGCGCGCGGCGAGCCGGATCTCGGTGGTGCCGTCGAGCCGCACCAGCAGGGCGCCCTCGGTCACATAGAGGAATTCCTCGGAGTACGGGTGGTAGTGCTCGGAGACGAACTCACCGGGCTCAAGGGCGAGCACTCCCAGGAAGCCCGAGGTGGCACCGACGGTGCGGGGGCTGAGCAGCACCCGCAGTGCGCCCCCGCGCCGGCGGTTCACCGGGACGGCGTCGCAGGCGATCTTGGAAATGGACGGTTCTGGCACCGAGGACTCCTCACGCGCTGGAAGGACCGGTGCGTCATCCTCGAAGCGCCGCCTGACGCACCGATTGAGCGCCACTGGGGGCCGGCCCGCCCGGCCCGCCCGCCGCACTAGAGCCGCTACCAGCGCGCGGCGAGTCCGCCCGCCATCCGCCCTGGCCGGGGCGGGCCACGGCCACGGCCTCCGGGGCGCGAAGCGGACGCGCGAGCGTCGACGCCGAGGCCCACCCGCCCCGCGAGGTCGAAGCCGCGCCGGCTCCGGGGCACACCCGCGTGGCGGACGTGCCCCAGCCGCGCGTGAGTGGCGTGCCAGTTGGAGTTGAGAGGTTGCCTCCGACATCCCCGCCATGTGAAGGGAGGCGCCATGGGACGGGACGGCAAAGTCTCTGTCTACCTGGTGCAACAGGGCATCTGGGACATGCCCCTGGAATCCATGCCCCTGGCCTCGGCCTACCTCAAGGCCACCGCGCTCGCCGATGACCGGATCCGTGACGCCATGGACATCCGGATCATCAACTACCGCGGCGGCACGACGCTCACCAAGATGGCCAACGACGTCTTCGCCGACGGTGCCCCCGACATCCTCGCCTGTTCGGTGCTGGGCTGGAACTACCGCACCTTCGGCTCCCTCGTGGAGACCTTCAAGCAGATCAACCCCGACGGTCTGGCCGTGTTCGGCGGCACCCACGTCACCAGCCAGGCCACGCGCACCTTCGGGATGTTCCCGGGGGTCGACGTCATCGTCAACGGGGAGGGCGAACTGGTCTTCAAGGACCTGCTGCTGCACCACCTCGGCGGCACACCGTCACGCGACCTGGGCGAGGTGGCGGGGATCTCCTACCGCGGGCCGGCGGGCGAGGTGCTGACCACCGAGCCCCGCGAGCGGATCCAGGACCTCGACATCATCCCCTCCCCCGCCCTGTCGGGAGCGCTCGAACTGACCCGCCCCGACGGCACGTTCCGCTACGACGTCGCCCTCATGGAGACCAACCGGGGCTGCCCCTACAAGTGCGCGTTCTGCTACTGGGGCGGGGCGATCGGCCAGCGGGTGCGGGCATTCTCCCGTGAACGCCTGCGCCAGGAACTGGAGTTGTACGCCGAACTCAAGGTGCACACGATCTGTCTGTGCGACGCCAACTTCGGACTGCTCCCCATCGACGAGGAGTTCGTCGACGACGTCATCGAGATCCGTGAACGGACCGGCTATCCGCGGGCCCTGGAGAGTTCCTGGGCGAAGAACAAGTCCAAGGTGTTCTACAGCATCGTGCGCAAGATGAAGGACGCCGGGCTGCGCAGCTCGTTCACGCTGGCGCTCCAGACCCTCAACCCCCAGGCGCTCGAACTGATGAACCGCAAGAACATGAAGGTCAACGAATGGGAGGACCTGGTCAACTGGCTCAACGCCGAGGAGCTGGAGTGCTACGCCGAGTTGATCTGGGGCGCGCCGGGCGAGACCGTGGAGTCCTTCCTGGAGGGCTATGACCGGCTGTCCCAGTACGTGTCGCGCATCGCGGTCTATCCCATCCTGCTGCTGCCGAACACGGACTACTCCGAGAAGAAGGAGCAGTACGGCATCGTCTCGGTGCGCGGGGACCACGACGACTTCGAGTACGTCCTCTCCCACAGCACCATGAGCATGGCGGACAACCACCGTATGCAGCGGTTCCTGTTCTGGAGCCGGGTGCTGGCCGACGCGGCGGTCTTCCGGCACACCTTCACCGGACTGCGCCTGCTGGGCGGCGTTCCGCAGTCCCAGGTGCTGCGGAACATGGACGAGTGGATCTCCGGCACCGACGACCCGGCCGCCGTGCCGTTGCGCGAAGCGGTCACGATCGGGGTCGAAGCGCCCGGTGCGGCCATCGACTACCTCTACCGGGACCCGGACGCCAAGCAGTTGCTGCGCCGCTGGTGGCGCGAGTCGATCAAGCCGCTGCTGCCCGCCGACAAGGCACCGGTACTGGACGAGGTCTTCGAGTACGACCTGCTCACCCACCCCGTCTACCGGCAGGACGGCACGACCCTGCCCGACGGCGTCGCACCGGTGAGGGTCGGCGGCGACGAACTCGCGGTGCGGCCCGGGGTGCCGTTCGAACACGACGTACCGAGCATCCTGACGCGGCTGCGCGCCGGCGAGGAACCCGATCTGCGCCCGCTGCGGATCTCCCTCGACCTCTTCTACCGGCTGGGCGTCGAGCAGTTCACCACCACGACCAACAGCGAGGAGATCGTGCACTTCATGGGCTGCACGAAGAACGAACTGTTCAACGCGTCCGAGCTGGCGGACCTCTCCAGCGACGGCCCTTACACGGCGCTGCTGCGCGACAGCAACTGCTGAACCTCCAGGCCGCCGACGACGGGAAGGATCACGGGCATGGCCGACGACCCGATCATGACGATGCTCACCGGAAGCACGTTCACGTACGTGGGGTACGCGCTGGCGAAACTCGGCGTCGCCGACTCGCTGTCCGACAAACCGAAGGACGTGGAGACGCTGGCGACGGCGACCGGTACCGAGTCGTCCGCGCTGCTGCAACTCCTGCGGACCGGGGTGTACCTGGGGCTGTTCACCGAGGCCCCGGAACGGCACTTCACGCTGACCGACGCGGGCCGGCAGCTGCGCGCGGACGCACCCCGCTCGCGGCGGGCATCACTGCTGCGCAACGTCGAGCGCAACGGGCCGATCCTGACGGAGATCCTGCACACCATGCGCACCGGCCGGCCCGCCTACGAGAAGGTGCACGGCATCTCCTTCTACGACCGCCGCGAGGACACCTACCAGCAGGAGGTGGGCGGTTCCCCGCACGTGGAGTCGATGCTGGCCGGCTACGACTTCTCGGGCGCCGAGACGCTCGTCGACGTCGCCGGAGGCCACGGTGACGCGCTGGTCTCCGTGCTGCGCGGCAACCCCGGGCTGACGGGCGTGCTGTTCGACGTGCCGCGCAACATCGAACTGGCCCGGGAGGTGGTCCCCGAGGAACTGTCGGGGCGCTGCCGCCTGGTCGCGGGCAGCTTCTTCGACAGCGTGCCGCCGGGCGGTGACGTCTACACGGTCGCCCGCTCGCTGCACAACTGGAGCGACGGCGAGGTGCTCACGATCCTCAAGAACATCCGCGCCGCGATCCGGCCCTCGGGCCGGCTGCTGGTGGCCGAGCGGCTCATGGCGGCCGACATCTCCCAGCGCGAGACGATGACCGTGTTCCTCGACTTCTTCATGCTGCTGCTCAACGGTGGCCGCGAACGTACCGAGGACGAGTACCGGCGGCTGCTGGAGCAGGCCGGCTTCGCGGTCACCGGCGTGCGCTACTCCACCGCGCCACCGCAGGCACCTGCCGAGAGCCTGCTGGAAGCGGTACCGGACTGAGCCGTACCGGATCGCCCCAGCCACCCGACGCCCCCTCGATCCCCACCGCGAGGTATCCGTGACGCAGCAGCACCGCCCTTTCATGGTTCCACCCACGGCCCTGGCACCGGAGCTCGGGGCACCGGGGCCGCCCCGCCGCGTCGAGACGCACGGCGGTGCCGTGTGGCTGGTGTCCCGGTACGAGGACGTCCGTACGTGTCTGTCCTCGCCGGCCTTCAGCCACGCCACCACGTGGGCCGTCGAGAACGGCTACCCGCCCCCCGCCGGCGGCCTGTTCACCGGCACCATGCTGGGTGCCGAGCCCCCGGAGCACACCCGGCTGCGCAAACTGGTCTCCGGCGCCTTCACGGCCCGCCGCATCGAGGCGCTGGCTCCGCGGATCCGGCAAATCACCGGCGCACTGCTCGACGACATCGCCGCGCTGGGCCGCGCCGACCTGGTACGCGACCTGGCGTTCCCCCTTCCCATCCGGGTGATCTGCGAGTTGCTCGGCGTTCCGTCGGCGGACTGGAAGTCCTTCCAGGGCTGGGCCGACACCATGTTCCGGCCCGGTGGCACTCCCGAGGAACTGGCCACGGCACGGGATGCCTCGCAGCAGCTGTGGGAGTACATACGCGGTCTGGTGGACGCCAAGCGGCGCACGCCGGGCGAGGACCTGATCAGCGGCCTGGTCGCGGCGCACGAGGACGAGGACCGGCTGTCCTACGACGAGGTCATCGCCAACAGCAGGCTTCTCCTGCACGCCGGATACGACACGACGGCCAACTTCATCGGCAACGCCGCCCTGGCGTTGCTGACCCGGCCGGAGACCGCACGCCGGCTGGCCGGCGATCCCGAACTGCTGCGCGGCGCGGTGGACGAGTTGCTGCGGCACGACGGGCCGAGCCAGGTCAACATGCGCTTCGCCAACCAGGACACCGAGATCGCCGGGGTGGGCATCCGCCGCGGCGAACAGATCGTCCTCGATCTGGAGGCCGCGCACCGGGACCCGGAGGTCTTCCCCGACGGGGACGACATCGACCCGGGGCGCAGCCCCAACCCCCATCTGACGTTCGGTCACGGCATCCACTACTGCATCGGCTCACCGCTCGCGCGCCTGGAGGGAAGGATCGCGCTCGGTGAACTCTTCGCCCGCTTCGCGGACCTCCGGCTCGCGGTGCCCGTCGCCGAGGTCCGCCGCCGACCCGCGTCGGCCCTGCACGGAGTGGTCGCGCTGCCCGTGGAGTTCACTCCGGCGCCGGCCGGCCGGGCCTGAGTCCGGTATCCGCCACCGGGGCACTCTCCTGCGAGGGCCCGCCGATCATGTACCGGTCCTGCCGCAGCCGCTCCTCCGCCGTGGTCTCCAGTCGCCGCATCGCCGCGCGCAGGACGGGGGGACTCGCCAGCGAGGTGACGACGGCGATGAGCACGACGACCGTGTAGAGCGCGGTGTCCAGCAGTCCGATGCGTATGCCGACCATCGCCACCACCACCTGAACGACGCCCCGCACGTTGATTCCCGCGCCCAGCGCCAGCGCCTCCCACCTGTTCAGACCACTCAGCCGGGCACCGATCAGGGCGCCGCCGAACTTGCTGACGACAGCGATCACCAGCAGGACGAGCGCGGTCAGGGCCGTGGCCGGATGGGCGAGTGTCGTGAAGTCCGTGCGCAGACCCACGGTGGCGAAGAACAGCGGCGCGAGGACCGCGGTCACGACAGTCCGCAGCCCCGCCAGCCGGCGCAGGACCGCGGGACCGGCCGTGCCCACCAGCATTCCGCCGACGAGTGCGCCGAAGACGGCCTCCAGGCCCAGGGCCTGGGTGACGGTCGCGCACAGGACGATCGTGCCGACCGTCGCGGCGACGCTCGGTCCCGGCTCCTCCCCGCGGTCGGCCACCCTCATGATCGCCCGTACGAGAGGCCGTCCGGCCACGAACGCGAGGAGCAGGAACCCGGCGAGGCCCAGCAGTGGCCGGGCGAGATCGGCACTGTGCAGGCCCACAGTGGCGATGGCCGTCACAACGGACAGTCCGACCCAGCCGAGCAGGTCGTCCACGGTGCCGACGATCAGGATGAGCTGCCCGACGTTGCGGTGCGTCAGCCGCATGTCCATCAGGATCCTCGCGATCACCGGAAGGGCGCTCACGCTCAGCGCCACGCCGAGGAAGAGCGCCACGGTGCCCCGTTCCGCACCGTCGGGCAGCAGCCGCGCGGGGATCAGGTATCCGCCCGCGATCCCCAGCCCGAGCGGGAGGACGAAGCCCGGCAGGCTCACCCGGAGAGCGGTGCGTCCCCGGCCACGCACCAGTCCCGTGTCCAGCTGGAGTCCGGTGAGGCCGACGAGCAGCACGACCCCGAACTGCCCGACCGCGTCGAGGAGGTGCAGCTGAGCGGGGTCGTGCGGGAAGAGCCGGCCGGACAGAGCGGGCCACGCGTACCCGAGCAGCGACGGGCCGAGGAGTACGCCTGCCAGCAGCTCGCCCACGACGGCGGGCATGGACAGACGCGCGGCCAGCCGCCCGACCAGCACGGCCGTCGAGCCCAGCAGCCCGAGCTGGAGCAACAGGAGGAGCAGAGCGTGCCCGCCGAGAGGCGGGATCGGATCGGCCACCGACAAGAACGGTACGACGGACACCACGGCGCTCCCTCCGACGACAGCCGCACGATGGCCCGGAGCGCTGGCGGCGGGCTGGAGCGCCGGTGGCGCCGAGGGCGGAAGGGATGCGAGTCCGGGTCGAACGAGAGGCCGTATACCGGTGGCCATGTCTGTCGCCGCGGACTCCTCTGGGCGGCCCGTCTCCGGGCCCCGCCTCGCCGTACGCGTGGTGCGCGGGCAGCCCTCCGCGGAGGAAGTGGCCGCCTTGAGCACCGCGCTGTTGCTGCTCGTCAGCCGCCGCGACAACCGGAAGCGGCCCGAGCGCTCGTCCCGCCCGCGCTGGCCCGCGACGGCCGACCGCTACCGGCCGCCGTGCGACTGGCAATCGCCCACGCAGGATTGAGGCCCTGGCGGCACGCCAGGCGCAGCGCCAGGGTCCACACGTTCCCGAAGCCGAACAGGAATGTGAGTCCGACCACGGCTCCCATGATCCACGTGACCGCTCGAAGCGTGATCGTCCGCTCGCAGGAAGCACTCGTGCGCCCCGTGACGGCTGCCGGATCCATGTCCCGCTTCACCGGGTCCCGTCCCAGGCCGCAGGCCGGAAACGCCCCTCCACCACGAGGCGTCCGATACGGATTGGACACTGCCGGTCAGACCTGCAACCATCTGCGTGTGCGCCGATTGGGGCACACAACACCGTGTGCGACACTGGCTTCGCCGGTTCGCGCGCAACAGCTTGGTCCTGTGGAGCAGCTTGGAGTGCTCGCCACCCTGTCAAGGTGGAGGCCGCGGGTTCAAATCCCGTCAGGACCGCTGAGGTTCCGCAAGGAATCTCGTGGCTGGGTAGCTCAGTTGGTACGAGCGATCGCCTGAAAAGCGATAGGTCGCCGGTTCGATCCCGGCCCCAGCCACCGGATCGAAAGCCCTGTCCCACCCGGGACGGGGCTTTCGTCGTAACCGGACGACACAGGGCGGGGCGCGATGGGTCAGGACGAGGCCAGAGGCATCCGGGACACGGACCTGGAGAAGATACGGGCGCGGTACGGACTGCTCGCGGTGGCCGGCAGCAACATCGCGATCACGGCGGTGGCGATCTTCGGCGTATGGCAGCTGAACGGCGACCGCGCGGTGATCGTAGGCGTCCTGACCTCGGCGTTCACCGCGATGGCGGGCCTGACGACGGCGTACCTGGGCATCAAGGCCGTATCGAATACGGCCCAGTCGATGTCGCGGAACTCCGGGCAGCACCAACCAGCCCGTCCGGCGCTCGATGACGAGGCCGTTCAGGCCGACGGGGGTCTGGGGGCGGAGCCCCCGGGAACGCCCACTGTCCCCGCCCCCACCACTCCGACCCCGGCACCCTGACCCACCCGCACAACCCCCCGCCAGGAATTCACTCGCCAGGAATTTCGGCGAGGTGAGATCCTGGACGGCGTATGTCTACGCACCCCGCCTCCGCGCCCGGCACTTCCGCCCCCGCCCTCGGCGACCTCGCCCCCCGCCTGACCGAGCTGACCCTGCGCGACGCGCACCGGCTCGGGCGCAGGCTCGAAGGCGCGCGCAAGATCCGTAAGCCGGAGGCCCGCGCCGCCGTCCTCGCCGAGATCGAGTCCGAGGTGGCCCGCGGCGAGGAGCGGATGGCCGAGCGGCGCACCCGTATCCCCGCGATCTCGTATCCGGAGCAACTGCCGGTCAGCCAGAAGAAGGCCGACATCGCCGCCGCGATCCGCGATCACCAGGTCGTGATCGTGGCCGGTGAGACCGGCTCCGGCAAGACCACCCAGATCCCCAAGATCTGCCTCGAACTCGGCCGTGGCGTCCGCGGCATGATCGGGCACACCCAGCCCCGCCGTATCGCCGCGCGCACCGTCGCCGAGCGCATCGCTGAGGAGATGGACACCCCGCTCGGCGAGGCCGTCGGCTGGAAGGTCCGTTTCACGGACCAGGTGAACCAGGAGTCGACGTTCATCAAGCTGATGACGGACGGCATCCTGCTCGCCGAGATCCAGACCGACCGCGAACTGCGCGCCTACGACACGATCATCATCGACGAGGCCCACGAGCGGTCCCTCAACATCGACTTCCTCCTCGGCTACCTCGCCCAACTGCTGCCCAAGCGCCCGGACTTGAAGGTCGTCATCACCTCGGCGACCATCGACCCGGAGCGTTTCTCCCGGCACTTCGGCGACGCCCCGATCATCGAGGTCAGCGGCCGGACGTATCCGGTGGAGGTGCGGTACCGCCCGCTCCTGGAGGACGAGTCCGAGGACTCCGACCGCGACCAGATCACCGCGATCTGCGACGCCGTGGAGGAGCTTCAGGGCGAGGGCAAGGGCGACATCCTCGTCTTCCTCTCCGGCGAGCGGGAGATCCGCGACACCGCCGACGCGCTGACGAAGAAGAACTACCGCTTCACCGAGGTCCTGCCCCTCTACGCCCGCCTCTCGCACGCCGAGCAGCACCGGGTGTTCCAGCAGCACACCGGCCGCAGGATCGTTCTGGCCACGAACGTCGCCGAGACCTCCCTCACCGTCCCGGGCATCAAGTACGTCATCGACCCCGGCTTCGCCCGGATCAGCCGCTACAGCCACCGTACGAAGGTGCAGCGGCTGCCCATCGAGGCGGTCAGCCAGGCAAGTGCCAATCAGCGCAAGGGTCGTTGTGGCCGTACGTCGGACGGCATCTGCATCCGCCTGTACTCCGAGGACGACTTCCTCGCCCGCCCGGAGTTCACCGATGCCGAGATCCTGCGGACGAACCTCGCCTCCGTCATCCTTCAGATGACCGCGGCCGGTCTCGGTGAGATCGAGAAGTTCCCGTTCATCGACCCGCCGGACCACCGCAACATCCGCGACGGCGTCCAACTCCTCCAGGAACTGGGCGCGTTGGACCCGGACGAGAAGGACCCGCGCAAGCGCCTCACGCAGACCGGCCGCAAGCTCGCCCAGCTCCCCGTGGACCCCCGCCTGGCCCGCATGGTCCTGGAGGCCGACAAGAACGGCTGTGTCCGCGAGGTCATGGTGATCGCCGCCGCGCTCTCCATCCAGGACCCGCGCGAACGCCCGGTGGACAAGCAGACGCAGGCGGACCAGCAACACGCCCGTTTCCGCGACGAGTCGAGCGACTTCCTCGCGTTCCTGAACATGTGGCGGTACATCCGCGAGCAGCAGAAGGAGCGCGGCTCGTCCGCGTTCCGTCGCATGTGCAAGCAGGAGTACCTGAACTTCCTCCGGATCCGCGAGTGGCAGGACATCTACAGCCAACTCCGCACGGTGGCAAAGCAGATGGGCCTTCAGCTCAGCGAGGACGATGCGGCGGACCAGAGCGTGCACCTCTCCCTCCTCGCGGGCCTGCTGTCC
>Ga0307511_10003728_pt1 | contig 15580 bp, 15 predicted proteins | sample 13_EM_MG_FD_200266 | JGI IMG/M metagenome (GOLD analysis project Ga0307511, IMG submission 200266) | Populus trichocarpa ectomycorrhiza microbial communities from riparian zone in the Pacific Northwest, United States - 13_EM | ecosystem: Host-associated > Plants > Roots > Unclassified | place... | reverse complement strand
GCGTGGCCGGTATGGGAATATTTGTACCATCTTCTCTCCTCCCAGGTAGCGTTAAGGCCGTACTAAACCGACTCGTTACTGGTGAGTGGCAAGTTCACCGGTGCGGGTAGAACGATACCAGAGCGGGCAGAACGACACCAGAAGGGCAGGGTATCGTGATCCACATCCGAATGAATGCCACGAGCCGGCTGAGATGGCATAGTCATCGTCCTGCCTGTTCCCTGCTCCCACGCCTGGCTCCGGGTTGGACCTGAAGGAGCAATTGAACGAGCAGTGAGACAACCACGGTGAAGGTGATGACAAGTTATTGGATGAGGAAGGTGAAGGCGAAGGAGACTACGGGGAACCCGTGGGTCTACAACGGAGACTTTCCCGGAATGACTGAAACATCTTACCGAACCGTGCTACTTCGGTGGGGCTGGTTTGGTTTGGTTCTCCCATTAGAGGAGGTGTGCCCAGATGAAGGGCTGGACAGTTTCAACGGACTACTCCATGGCTCAGGGATCTAGTATCATCCGACCTCCCTTTCTCCCGCGCGCCGCACGGCTGGAAAAACAGTTCTGACAAATAACACATGTGGGAAAGCTGAAAAAAAGAGCGGACGATAGTATTTGTATACCAAGGGTACCCAAGTACTTGTGGGTGATGGCCGCAGCCTCGTACTTGATGCCCTTTCTTGCTTCGGGTTTTCACCTTTTTTCTCTTAGTCCGACGCCCCAGCATTGTGATTCCGGCCGCACGGTTCAGGGTCAGACTTGTGTGTGCGCGATATAACATTTTGGACAGTCACCCATTAATCACCAACCGTAATGCAGTATGTCATTTGGAACCTACTGGGTCGTACAGGAGTTGCAAGGCTCCGGACCATAAAGGTCCCGGGAATAACTAAGGTCGGGCCGCCCCTCTTCAGTTAACTGATGTTCGGGCCTGTCCGGCTCTGCCTGCAACCACACCCAGCCTCGACTGGATCCGCCGCGTCATATTCTCCCAAATGGTTGCAGCCCCCGGCCTCCCTCTGACCCTGATTCTCTCCATCAACAGCGAGTTGTCGAGACACCTCCTCAAAGCCGGGAGGTCACTCGAAACCCAATGGGCGGCAAGGTCCAAAACTTTCCACCCCTTCTCAGTGATGTGAGGAAGCCAGCGGGAAGAATTGATCATTTTGAAGAGGACTGTAAGAGCAGCCTCCTGGACGTCGTCTTTAGGGTTCAAGTGGGCATGGGCGGAAGCACAACTAGCGCACAAAGCACCCATCACATTGGGATCCGTAGATAGACCACCGTCGTCGCTGAATAGTTTCTTGCTGACATGGGAAAGGAGGAGAAAAACGACCTTATGGAGTTTGGGGGGGTTATTGTCCAGGAGCATCTGTGCAGTGGTGTGGACGAATCGCCCCGGCTTCGCCAGAAATTCATCTCTGAGAGCGGTGAGGGTGTCGGTACCGGGGTCATAGACCAGTGCGCACAAGGCGTTCATAGTTGCCTTGAGATACTCCTCATTTCCAGGCTTGGCAAGCCTGAAGAAGTGATACTTCGCGAATTTGATGATATTGTCAAGATCCTCGACCGGTGGCAGTAGGGACTTGTTGCACTTGTAGGCACCTTGCATGGCAACGCGAGCAATTTCCATCTGTTTTTCATAGGGGTAGGTTTGGGAGGTGGGTACACGCATGGCAGCGCGGAACAGATCATAACTCTTTTGAATAGTTTCGTCTTTGGTGAGGGGGGTAATGACATTCATGATCGTCAGAGCACGTTCAATATTGTTGGGGGTGGGAGTGGGTCCACTGAACATCCCAGTGAGTTTCTCGTAGATCTTGAGGATATGAGACTTGATTTTATCACTGTAACAAGGGTTTTGTTTCATGTCATAGCAAAAACTTATAAAGTTAACTCACTGCTTGTTGATAACCAGCAGGTCATTCAAACATAACCCAATCCCAACCTCCGAGCCAATGATGAAGAAGCAATCCGCCACAACTGATGCTGGACAGGGACACACTGTGTGAAGTGATTGACAAACGAAATCCATGATGTAATCAGGTAGACGGTCACCCTTCTTGACAATATCCCAGGCACAGTAGAGGAGTATACGAGCTATTTGAGCATGGTGTTGAGCAGTGATAGAGAGTGGTTCCCAGAGTATAGGTCCAGAATCGCCAAAGATATGACCAATCATGCGGAGGGCAGATTCCAGGTCTGGGTCTCCCTCAGGATAGTGTGTAAGTTCCATAGTCTGGTGCCGAGCTGAGATCAAGGAGAGTGTGGCCTGGTCAGATTCATCACCAATGCACTTGCACTGTATGGCGAGGTGAAGGAGGGCCATGGTGCTGAGGTAAGCCACATCCCTGCGCTCAGGGATCACCACAGGATGCCCAGATGAACGTTCGAAGCACTTGACGACTACATCATGGAATACTTCCAATGGAATGGTTAGGGTCCCAGGGCGCCAACCAATCTCTGTGACAAAACCTGCAACAACATTGGTGGCTCCAGAATCCCCCAGTACCCAAATAACAGTGTCTGACCCCAGCGCATAACAATCCCAGTCGACCTCCTGCTTGGACAGTGGGAGTGATTGACCAGTTACAGGTAACCCAGATAGATTGCCTCCACTCTCCATGTTGGGACCATCGAGATTTTGGCCTAGCCGTCGCTCCTTTCGGAAAGATATTTGTCCAATCCGCTCCCGGAATTGCCCAGGGTACTTTGGGAGTTCTTCGAAGAAGAAGCGAATGAAGGGGCGGACGATATCGAAGCGGGTGGTATTGGACGGTGGGAGTGGTTGACCGGTTGCAGGCAACCCAGATTGATTACCTCCGCTCTCCGCGTTGGAACCGCCGGGATTCGGAACAGGCTGTTGCTCCTTTCGGAAAGATACTTGTTTGGTCCACTCCCAGGATCGCCCAAGGTACTTGGGGAGTTCTTCGAAGAAGCGAACCAAGGGGCGGACGATATCGAAGCGGGTGGTATTGGACGGTGGGAGTGGTTGGCCGGTTACAGGCAACTGAGATAGATCACCTTTGCTCTTCGCGTTGGGACCGCCAAGATTTGGGCCAGGCTGTTGCTCCGTTCGGAAAAACGTTTGTTTCATCCGCTTCCAGGATCGCCCGAGGTAGTTCGAGAGTTCTTCAATGAAGTGAACTAAGAAGTGGACGATATTGGAGTGGACGATATCGGACGGTGGGAGTGGTTGGCCGGTTGCTGGCGGCCCGGATAGACCACCTCTGTTCTCCACGTCTGGACTACCAGGGTTTGGGCCTGGCTGTTGCTTTTTTTGGAAGGGAGGAAGGAAGGAAGGACATTTGATCCACTTCTTGGATCACCAGAGATACTTCAGGAGCTCTTTGATGACGCGTACCAGGAGGCGGGCGATACCGGACAGCGGGGTGTGGTACGGACTGTCGGGGAGCAAAACCGGAACAGAAATGCTAACCACATAGACGAAGAGAAGAGTTGCGAAAAAACCAGAGATGACATCGTTGAGAGCTTTCTTTTTGGAGAAGTGGGGGGCGAATTTGTAGAGACCGCAACTCAAGAGGAGGAGAGCGGCATCAGCCAGGAGTGTTGGTAGCGACATCATAAACTTGAAGTGCCAGGTAGTCAATTGATTCATCTTGGCCTGTTGGCGTCGGCCACGATCGACGTCGGATCCGCCCCCCTCTCTCTGGGCGAGTCGAGAGGCCCATTGCTTGCCCCAGAATGTGAGGAGCGCACCAATGAGGCAGGTGAATATACTCATGAGGAGGAAGATGAGTAGCTCGACGACGTGGGGGGAGATACGATCGGGGTCTTTTTCGAGGTTCATCAGAGCCAGATGGTAGGAAAAGAAAGTTAACGCGAAGCCCATGATCGCGAGGAGCTGTTATCCGAGAAACATATCAACACCATCATAGTTGGGTGGATAGTGTGTAAGAAACTGCTCACCCACGTCCGTGCTGAATCTAGCTCATCGACATAACCCTTTACGACTTTCTCGCAATGATCTTCACTTCGAGGTATAAATCGTTCATAGAATTGTGAACTAAAGAAAGCAAAACACAATCGCCAAAGGTTAAAAGGACCGAACGGGCCAATTGGACCCGATCGGTTGAATGTTATAAAGGACCGAGAGAGCTAACTAGACGTACGCGTTTGGACTATCTGCTATTCCCCGCATGAGCGCTACGGAGAGCTAGGCGGAAGTGATTGCAGAACGGAGACTTTGAGGAAGGACAGGAGTGTCGTGAGGGTATGGAAAAGAGAACGACAGCGCGAGTCTGCAGTTGAACGTTCAACGATGGTGAGTTCAACCACCGGAGTAAAAATCGCGGCAGCAGCTTGCTTTTGTGCGCCGAATTCAGGCGGAGTGGATGACGCTCGGTTTGGGATATGCACTAATTTATTCAATCGTATACTACACAAAGCTTTATGGGAGCGCACCGGCGTGCTTTGTGGCTAGAGGCTGGGCACCCCAGGGGACTCGGAGCGCGGTTGCGAAAAAGTGGACTGGTGAAATCGCTTTCGAAACTCACGCCAGTTGACAACCGCGAGATGCTCCAAAAATGCTGGCGTAACGATCCACAAGCGAGCAAGAAACCTGAGGTGTTGTTGGTGAAGGTCAAAGGATTTTTGCTGTGGTAAGACCGGAAGTCCGGGAGCCTCGCACGAGGACTGGATGACCGGGTTTAACTCCACTTCCACCAACCCAGGATCCGGAGTCGTAGTCCCCACCAGCAACAGGGTATCCACCTCGGTGTTCTCAGACACCTGGGTTCAATATCCCGACGTATGGGAGTGTCGGGGAGATCAAAACGTGAGGGAAGAGCGGATATTTCCTCCCAAGTGCCACAAATTATACGCAAGCCCCAGAACAAATGTGACGCCTGACAAATTCCGAGCCCAGACCCTCAACATCTAATGCTTCCGTGAGCCCTGTGGCAGCAGCAATTTCTCCTGGAGGATCTTCCTGGACAGGTGGAACGGTAGGACTTCACTCTTGGAGCGAACTGGTTGAAGGGGGGCCGGGGGTTAGAATTGCTCGCTTGGATCAAGCTCGAGGGTCGAATGGACGTCAACGATAAACGTTAAACTGATGGGAGAGAATGGGCCCGCCTAGGAGAACAAATTAGATGGCTTGCAAGCGTGAATGGTAGAGGGCGCACGAAAACCAATGTGGTATTGAGTCCTCTCCGCAGACGTCCGTATCCCACTCGACCGCCTCCCTCTTCTACGTCGCATGGAAATCGAGGCGACCGCCATCGTTCTTGATAGAATAGAGGGATGTCCACAGCGAACCTCGGATGTCGCGTCTGCCCGACGGTCATAAACCTGAGCAGAGTCGGGATCCAACACACCGTTTTGGATCGGTCTGCAGTAGCGAGGACCCTTCAGTACTGTTCCCGTAGGTTTCTTCCATAAATCGTCGCTACGTGCTTCAGTGTGATTGGCGGAACGCGACAGGACACTCAAATGACCCAGTCACCTGGGGTAGGGATTCATTAGGTTTCCGAACGATGGAATCAAGGCCAGAGGGTGGTCTACGATCTCTCGAGTCCACCGGGCGAGTCGGTGTTGTCAGTGAGGCTGTTAGGTTGGGTGGACGTCGGGAGGAGAATGACCAGGTCTGGAGTCGAGGGCGAATTGATCGAAGGAGTCAGCCGCATTCGGGTCACTCGGACATCTTCACTATTATTTTTTCGTCCCTCTCGCGTTCACCCCTCCCTTTTCAGCCCATCTCGGTTCAGGGCCCATTCCGTTGGACACGTTCTGGGGCAGGGGTTCGAGACGTGCGACGTTTACCCAACCTCCCCGTTCTCGGACACTCCGCCCGCAACAGCGCTCCCAGCGAAATATATTGAGGTCGGGGTTCTTGTGGGAAAGGGAGTTATACTTTTAGAGGTACGCTGGAATTCCGCGCACTCCTCAACCCAACGGTCGCTCACTTTCGTCCCAGTTCATTGCATTCATTCCCTCTGCTGCACCCACGGTTACAATCAACGATGAATCGATGACCACCCCATAAGGCTTTGCGGCGCCGACGATACACTGCCATTTCTACTCGATCCTGCACGCTGCAAATTCCACATCTGTCTCTACCGCCATAGGTTCTGCCGAATGGTCAACTCCCCATCCTTCAATGATCGCCCCTCCGCTTTTCCACCTGGGTATGAGATGATCATCGGTGGTCCCCAGTCATATCTCGGCTCACTGCGACGTGGTTTCTCGCTATTGCCACGATCTCGCTTGTTCTACAAAGTGGAAGCCGCGTCGCGGTGGTGGGGTAACCTTACCCGAACTCTATACTTTCCTTTTCTCGAGCAGTGCTGGTGCCTTCTTCAGGGATAACTCACTTTTCAATCTGCGGAAAAATTTGACTCCGTATGTGCGACCCGATCTTGAACTCGAGGAATTGTGCCTGATGATCGTCCACCCCAACTATAGAGTCCCCTCGTCGACCACGCTCGCGTTTGGTCTTTGTTTCCTCCACACTGACCCGACGATGTGGCCGTCACTCTGTTCACGCGACTCCTTCCCGTACGGCCCGGTTCCCTCAAAGGCGGCTAAGATCCTATCCCACCATCCCAGACTTCCGGTTGGGAGCCGGCTCGGCTCCCGCTGTAAGATGTGCTGGCCAGACTCCAGCGTCCGCGTCACATCCGAGGACCTAATCAGCCCTCCCGTTTCCGCCGATCCTATTTCTACAAGTTCACGTAGTCCGACCAGCAGGCATCCCGTCCGGAACAGGCTTACGACCCACCACCCCTGGTCGTCCACCGAATGTACAGCGGAGGACTTGGTCCCGGTTGGTACACTTCCCGTTCTAGTTGGACAAGTTCGACGGATCACCCGCAGCAGCCGGACGGGGAATGACACCTGTTATGTTAGAGGGGCGGAGGGTGATACGAGGGAACGTGGTAACGGGAAGTGTGTAGATAATCCTGCTTTTTGCGAGACGAATGATACGGCAGGTTACATTGTAGCTTTATGCGGGGCAAGCCGAGGAAGGCAGTCGTCGTAATGTTGGGTGGGGATCGGATTCGACGACGAGTACCGTTGTCCAATAGCAATCAACATAGGAAATGCAACGCCGTTATAAAAGTAACGACGCCCAGAGAACGCCCCCCCTAGGTGACGGTGAGATTGGAGCGGGTCTAAAACAAGGAGACTGGTGATCGCCAACGGGGACTTGGAAGGCGCGTTTCATTCCAGATTCGTCGGGTGGGTTCAGGCACTCCTTCGGGACGTTCTTCACTCCATCGTTCCACCGACCGCCCAACTTCCAAGCAGAACCGGGCCGCTGGCGGAATAGCGAAAGCCATGTGCACCCAAGGTCCTCTGTTGTAAACTCGGTCTCCGGTGGCCACAACATCCAGACAACACCCATCCAACGCCCCCTGCTTATTCACGTTCAAATTCTGCATGTCTGGATTCCATATGACACGCCCTGGCTGCGATGACTCCGAGAGTGATAGTTCTATCAGCAACTCCCAGTATGGATGAGATAAGTGCCGAACCCCCTATCCATGACCCAGGAAACCTCCGCTGAGCACCCCCTCCAAAGCGACAATATGGGTAGGATTCGGGGTGGGCGGCGGATAAGGAATACCAGGAGATTTCGTCGTCTGCCAACTCGACCAGGATATATACCAGGGCCGATCGCATTCATTTCCCAAACGGCTGGCATCGATCGAACTCTCAAACGTACCTCCGTAAGTCCGTTCAGACCATCATTTGCTGGAGGCGATCACTGACGCCTCTATATCGTAGGGTCACGCCCGGTCGGCTCACTTCCCTGGACTGGTGTTGAATAACTGCGTAACGAAGTTGGGACACACCGTTGGAGGACGTTTCAAACAATACTCCCCAAATGCCCCAGTCCCGGGATCGACAGGCGATCGCGTTGCGCAATCAACGGGATTTCTTGTTTTTCAGAAGGTTGGTTTCATGCACACGCTCTTGGAACGAAGCTGATCCAGGGGTGTTCAGAGATAGGGTCTCGGTTCACCTTGAAATCAAAGTCGCCGAGAACGGAATTACCTATCGTGACGGAATTTTGGGAACCCTCAACACGGTTGGAATCCGACGAGTTTGGTGGTATGGCGGTCGACGGGGGACAGGCTGAGGAAGAGGGCCCGGACTGACCGCTTGCAGAGAAACCTAACGGAGACGGGGAAGGTCAATTGCAACCTATTGCAACGGAAGGTGGGCGACCCTGATGCATGCCACGTGTGGTAAGGTATTGACGAGACCTCACAGACCCAGCTTGAAACCACCAGACGTACATTCTTCCTGGAGCCTCTGTCTGTTGTCATTGATTTCCTTTGCGACCTCGATGGCTCATCAAGTTGCAGGCCAAAGTTAGGCTCGGAATTTCATAGCGATTCGTTTCGGGGGTCGGAGACGGACCATTTGGAGGATACGTTCTGCGATACATACGCAAGTTCGAGATGAGCAGGTTTCTCCGATTGGTATCTACTCGCTCGTGCGTCTCGAAGCTTTGGCGTTCAGCATTTCGACCCCTTCACGGGATTGCGTGTGGACAAGTACATTAACTTCGGTTTTGAACGGCGTGTAGTACGGACGTGGGGTCTGCCCGACAGGCATGGAGCTGAACCTCGAAGGGAGGTGTATTTTACCCTGAGGCCGGTGGGCGTTCTCAGCGGGGTACCGAGCCGGTTTATCGCCGCTGGCATAGGTCAACTGTTTTAATGACTTCATCGCTGCGTCGTAAGTACTGTGTCCCCCACGACTGTAAGGGAGGAGGGGGCATTGTGACCCGATGGGAAGGCTCAAGTGCCACGCGAGCGAGATCGGTTTTATTTACACATATTTGTTGCCAACCGTCCGTGAACGGACCTCACTCACCTCCTAAAAAGGAAAGTTTTATCTACCACCTCGAGACGATCTACGCCCACCAGATTTTCCCCGCCCTGTTCACCGACGGCTGGATAGGAGCCTGACTTACCACCACCTATATTGACGCGACAAAGACATGGGGTCACAAGATCTCCCTTTACCAAGGAAGGACCGTCGCGCTCGAGGCAAAGAAGACAGGAGCAAGGCTGGCTCTCCCGACGGAAGGCGAACTGATCCAGTTGTGTTACTCACAACGGGGTCGGACCTCTGGGTCGGACTCTCGGCCACGCCCGCCCCTCCGGTCCCACACAACCAGGAACCAGACGGTATGCAAACACTGTTATTTTGGCGATCTCCATAATCATTTTCTCATCCAGACGACCACATAGTTTTCAGTCGAATCCAATCATCTTTCAGAAGAAGGCAAAATCAACACCCCGGTCTCATGGATTACGCTGATGACCCGAAAGTACCGCCGCGCGGGGAAAAGTCGAGGCAGTCGTCTGCTCCCTACTCCCCCCTCAGGTCTGTTGCGGGAGGCCTCTCTGCGATTCTGGGACATTGCGATGTATACCCCATTTCCCATGTGCCACCTTGCCCGTTACGCTTACAACTGTCCTAGCGAACGATGGCGTGTCGTCAAACAATTGAGTTTTTGATGCCCAGAGTTGAGGAGCTCGTACGATCGTTCAGTGTTCCGGTTCCCAGTGGCGAAGTTAAGGAGGAAGAGAGGAGGGAAGCCCTAGAGCGGTAACTTCGCTCTCTCTATGATCGAAATTTAGTCTGACGTACGCGGATTGCTAGGAAATTAGACAATGTTCTCCGGGACCTTATCCCATTGGCAGAACGGGGAAAGGTCACGAGACTCCAGGATAGCGTGGAGGATGTGGATAGGCTTACAGGCCTGGCAGAGGATATCCGTGATGCCATGATGGACTATCAAGTTTGTCCCCTGAATGCTCGTTCCTGCCTTACCTAACGTCTTGGTTAGACTTCGTTTCGACAAGATATCTACGACGAGAGCTGTAGACTCATTGTGAGCCATGTTGCTTGACTATACGTTTGTGTGTAGTGACCATCGACCAGGAACCAACCGACCTCGCCCTCCTCAATGGTATGCATCATGCCGTAGGTGCTGGACACCGTTCCGAGAACAGGCAAGGGTGCCTGAAAGGAACGGGGAAAGGTATCCTCGGGCAGGCTGAATGTTGGTCGATGGACGAGCGAGATCAACGTGTGTTCTGGCTTAACGGCCTCCCTGGGACGGGAAAGTCGACCATCTCCCAGACTTTAGCCGAGGTATCTTTTGCGGATGGAAGGCTCGGCGCAAGTTTTTTCTGCTCGCGACACTTCGAAGACAGGAGAAACCTCCACACCATCTTCCCAACTCTTGCCTTCGAGCTTGCCCATCGGTACCCCCCATTTCGAGACCGGTTATTGCAGGTGTTGAGGATGAGCCCTGATGTCCGACAGGAGTCCCTCTGCTCCCAGATGGAGAAGCTTCTTGTTGGCCCACTCAAAACCACCCGCATCAGTACTCTCATGATCATCGATGGGCTTGACGAGTGTGAGGGTGAAGTCTTCATCATCCCTTCAATACTCTCTCAATATGTGGACCAAATCCCCAATGTCAAGTTCTTCATCACAGGATGGGCTGGACTGCAAACCCCCTCTGGATTCCGTTTGGCAACCCTGCAACCCATCACAGAAATTTTCAAACTCCACAATATTGAAAGTTTCTTGTTGGGTAGTGATATCAGGCTATTTTTCAGGACTCAATTAGCCAACATAGCCAAAGTCCAGAACTGCTGCCCCTCAGAGGATTGGCCAAGCTCATCTGACCTTGACATTCTCTGTGATAAGGCTGCTGGTTGGTTCATCTATGCCTCAATGGCCATCAAATTCATTGAGTCCAAAGACCATCCCCTTGCTGAGAGGCTGAATTTCATCACATCACTTCCACAATCCACCATCAAAGAAGGGCAGTCAGGTGTTGGTGACCTCTATATCCAGGTCCTGGAGCAAGCCTTCCACAGTGTACTTGTAGATGGAAAGGGGTCCTACTCCAGATTTAGGTCTGTGTTGGGGGTAGTATTGCTCATGTTCAACCCCCTCTCATTGGAGGCACTCTCTGTCCTCCTAAGAGTGTCTGGTGTCCCCACAACTCTCCATTCACTCCATTCACTCCTCATCCCAAACAGCAGGGCTGACCCTGTTCTGGTCTTTCACCAATCACTCCTTGACTTCCTTACAGACCCAGGACACTGCAAGGATGGGAGGTTCTACATCAACCCATCAGTTCATCATGAGGAAATCTTGCTCTCATGCCTTGACCTGATGAAGGGGGGGTTGAAGAAGAACATCTGTGACCTGGATGATTACAGTTCACTTGATCAGGTTGATGATCTCTCTGCTCGCCGTAAGGCATGGATTGGGGATGCATTGGAATATGCGTGCTTGTTCTGGGCAAAGCACCTTGCCAGGATTCCTAGCAACAGTGGTGGTGTTGAGGAAGTGCACAGGGTTATCAATGAGTTCTTCATGACACACTTCCTCTTTTGGATTGAGGCCCTCATTGTCATGAGAAATCTCAATGCTGGTATCTATGCCATTGACAACATTCAGCAGTGGTATGCCTCAGTGAGCCATCAGCAATTTGTTCTCCAAAGCTTGTCTTAATGTCTTGTTCAGGCAGGCTTGATCTGCAAGTGGGTAGATGATAGTCAGTGTTTCATCTTGGAACATGCTGCTGTTATCCACAACACTCCTTCTGAAATATACCATTATGCCCTTCCCTTCTCTCCCTCCTCATCCTGGCTTCATGAATGCTACAGTGCAGAGCTCTCACAAGAGGTCAAGGTGGTCAAGGGGCTTCAAGCCAATTGGGAGCCATGCTCTCACACAGTTTCCCTGGACTACCTCCCACTGGCCCTTGCATGTTGGAAGGGTGTAGTTGCAGCTGGTTTTAACTCTGGCAACATCATCCTCCTCAGTTCAGTCTCCCAGGTCCACATGTCTGCCCTTTCCAGACACACCAGTTTGGTGAAATCTCTTGCCTTCTCATCAGATGGGACATACCTTGTATCTGGAAGCAATGACAAAACCATCAAGTTCTGGGACATCCAAACTGGTGGGGTAATCAGGACCTTCTGTGGCCACACCAGCAGGGTTTGTTCTGTCTCTATTTCCCTGGACTGCACCACAATTGCTTCAGGGTCTGATGATGGGACAATCCGTTTGTGGGATATTTGGACAGGGGAGTGCTGTTGCATTATCAAGGGACACAGTGTTGCCATCAACTCTGTTAACTTTTCCCCTACAAATCCCCAACTCTTGATATCTGCATCTGACAACCACACTGTACAGCAGTGGAACATCAATGGTTACCAGATTGGACCCACAATTGAAGGTGACAATGTTGCTTCCTCCTTGGATGAAACTTGCTTTATTTCATGGAGGGGTAGAATGGCCACAGTTCAAAACAGTAGTTCTGGAGGAGTTATTGCTAAACTCCAGGCACCCACCACATATCTTGAGCACTGCTGCTTCTCCTCCAATGGAAAATTTATGGCTGGCACTGTTGATCACACCATCTATGTCTGGGATATCACCAGCTCAGACCCTCACCCTATCAGGACCCTCATTGGACACATGGATTATATCACCTCCCTCACATTTTCCTCCTCCCTTATATCATCATCCCAGGACAGATCAATCAAGTTCTGGCAGATTGGTCCCACATCAATGGACTCAGTTGCAACCAATACAGAATCACCACTCACTGCAGCTCCAATCAAATCTGTCAGTCTGCAAGCAAACAATGGCATAGCTATCTCAAGTGATTCAGCTGGGGTAGTGAAGACTTGGGACATCTTTACTGGCCATTGCAAGACATCCTTCTGTACACCAGCCAAGAAGATTGAGTGGGGAGAAGCAGAGCTGGTTGATGGCAGGTTAATCTTTGGTTGGTGCTCAGGCAGAAAAATTCACATCTGGGATACCAAGAAAGGGGAACTCCTCCAAACAGTGGATGTGAGATCCCACTTCTTGGCCATGGGCCTCAGGATATCAGAGAATGGGTCCAAAGTTTATCTCCTGGATGACAAATCCATTCGAGCCTGGTCTATCCAGACAGGAGGGGTTGCAGGTGAGGTAAGGTTGGAGGGTGAACCACTCTTTAATTCCCTTGTTGTTGATGGTTCAAGAGTGTGGGTTCATTTCAAGGACCTAAAAATTCAGGGATGGGACTTTGGGTTCACAGGTTCAGCACCTGTTCCATTATCTGGTTCATCCCTGTTGTCTGTGCCCAGATCCCATCTGTATTTCATTGATTGTACTAGGGTCTGGAACACTGAACCATCCAGGGTCAAGAATACAGTCACAGGGGAAGAGGTCTTTCGATTGACTGGGAAATATGGAAAGCCCACTGTAGCACAGTGGGATGGCCAATACCTTATTGCTGGCTATGACTCTGGAGCAGTACTAGTTCTGGACCTCAACCAAGTAATCTCTCAGTAGAGATATGGTGTGTATTCCATGATTTGGACTATTATTGTGAAGTACACCAACAATACAATAGTGTCAATGCATAGTCTATATCATACTATTTTACCTCCTTGTACTTGGTGCAAAAATTGTCCATATCATATTCCATTGCCTCCTTGTACACAGTGTAGAAGTTGGGGCAGCATCATTGTTGATGGGAAGCAAAAATGCCCTGAGAGCATCCTGTATGCTATCTCTCACTTAATGACCAACTCAGGCAGTGTGGTCAGTGACCAGTGTACTATCTTGGATCAATCCACAGTGGGGGAGGCCCTTTCTCAATTGTTCCTTCCACTGTAGCTTAGAGGCAGGTGGGTGATGGGTGGAGCAAGAGATACACCTGTCACAATTTTCACTTTTTACCCATTTCTTTCTAAGTCCAGAGCACCCAAACACTCGTTCAAATCATGACATGGCGTTATCTTATCTTTTCTTATCTTTTCACACTTCAAAAGTCACACGAAGAAGAACAGGGAAAGCAGATAGTATTGGAATACCGATATAAGACTATCTACTCGTCAACCGGAACAGTGACCCACTCATTCTCCTTGTTGGAGCCCCCATCCCCATCCTTCTCAACATCAGCCTCGTATCCACCATGAGGCCAGGATCAATCAAACAACGACCAATCAAGGAAGTCGTCGACAATGGCTTGATTGATGGTCAAGCCGGGGATCTCCATCGAAGGAGGGAAACCGATGTTGGGAAGAGGAGGAGAAGCAACCTGGAACACAGCTTCTCAAGGAACCTCAGGAACCAGACGAGTCAGCTTCTCCACGAGAAACTCCAGAGTATCGACCCGAGACTTGAGGTTGGCAATCTCCCCCCGAGCATCATGAAGAGCATCCTCCAGTTCCCTCTTGACGTTCATCCGCTCCCAACCATCCACAGACCTCTTCTTCTGGTCCTCCCTCAACTTGTCCTTGAGTTCCTTCATCAACTCGTAGATCTCGGCGCCAAGGACAGCCGTATATCCGAGACAAGCGTCCATCCTCCTATCCATGTTGTCCCCAACATGATGGATCTCCCTGAGACCCCTTGTGATCCAAGCCTTCGGGAAACCCTCTATGTCGAGAGTCTGAATGTGCTTCCTCAAACGCTCCTTCCCAGCCATCACTACATCCCCAAGACCCAGTTCCCTAAACTGGTCGCGTCGATACTTGTCGGTCTCCAACCAACGACGGATACCCATCAGAGAGGGATAGGGACGGGACAAATTGTCCCTGTGGGTCTTCTCTCCACCCTGGTTATAGCGATAAACAAACAACCGTTTATCCCTGGCCTCCCGCCCCTCATCAGTTGGGTGGTGATGGTTACCCTTCCAATGGAAAGGCTTGGACGAGATCAACTCCACGTCCCTAAGACTCAAGAACCCTATGAGGAGTCGATCAGTACAACCCATCAAAAGGGAGTAAAGAGGGACACCAACCAGACGAGTCACCCTGACTCTCCCCTCTTGGATAACCCCTACGGGTCAAAGGCTTCTCCAGAAGAACAGTCTTGGGAGAGACCGGAATAGCGGCGACCTTCCTCGGAGCTTGGTACCCCTGATCAAAGTTGAGGAAGGGGTTGGTGAAATCGATGACGTCCTCATGGCAGTAGATGTTGGACATGGCGATGAAGAGAGTAGAAGAATGGTAAGAGTGGAAGGGTATCGATGGAAGATGATGGAGACAACCAAGGCCAAACCACAAGTCTATATATATCAAGTACCGGCCTTCAATCAAGTCCCCTATCTCCATTGGACCTTTCCGGACTCCTATCTGTCTATTAAACCCTCAACCCTGACGGATCTTCATGACTTCTCTCTTTAACCTTATTTGGATGATCTCTCTCACGATCCTTAGTAATCTTTCCCACACAAGATCATCTGATTTCTCACGGTGTACCTTCTTCATTCATTTCTTATCTTTACGGAGCACCATCACTTATCTTGACGTTCCTCTTCCACATGTTCATTACCATTCTTTCCTTTCTTCACCGATCGTCCCTAACTGATTGCTTGCTTGTCCACTTAGTCAGGTGCTTACATGATCACGAACCTTAGTATATAAGCACGTACAAATGTTCCGATGTATTCCCCAGACTTTGTCAATCACAGTGTTCTCCCTCCTGACAGGTGGATCATTAGTGATTAACCCCTAGCCTCCCTTGTTCCCCTCTGCTCAGCCCCAGAGAAGCTATCCCTCCTTCTCTAG
>Ga0307511_10003727_pt1 | contig 15581 bp, 9 predicted proteins | sample 13_EM_MG_FD_200266 | JGI IMG/M metagenome (GOLD analysis project Ga0307511, IMG submission 200266) | Populus trichocarpa ectomycorrhiza microbial communities from riparian zone in the Pacific Northwest, United States - 13_EM | ecosystem: Host-associated > Plants > Roots > Unclassified | place... | reverse complement strand
ACCATGAATCTTATATTTATTAACTACTTCTTGATTTGCCATGAAAAATGAATGTTGCATGATGTACTTTGGGAGGTCCATTGATCCAACGGTCTTGATTTGATATTCACTGTCCATGCAGCCTGTCTGTTAGTGTGATTGCGGTTGCTTTTTAAAATGCATGTTTTTTACTCAGAAATGAATCAAAATAATATTTTTTTTATTTTTAAAAAATTATTTTTGACATCAGCACATCAAAATGATCTGAAAATACCGAAAAAATATTAATTTAAAACAAAAAAAAATTAACTTTTTTAAAAATATTTTGAACTATAAAAACAGCAATTTACATGGGTGTCAAGGTAGCCCACCCCCACTTTCCCTTTATATATATATATATATATTTCATCTTTTCTAACAATCTATCAAAAAAGAAAGATTGCCCTCCAATTATAAGGCACTGTGGCCTTACATCACCAACCATTAGGAAGGTGACTCAGATACTCACTACTCACTGCTGCCACGCGTACCCCACCTTAGCCCTTTCCCTCTCGGAGCCAAAAACAAAAATTAATGGATAATTATGATTTTCTTTAAGTGTTATTATATCCTCTCTGTTTCGAATTCAAAACATAATTTAGATTTGAGTAAATGAAAAAATCTAGTTTTTTTTTTTTAACTAATAGTTTTAGAGGTTTAAAACATTCGAGTTAATTTAAGTTAATCTGGATATTAAATCAAATTTATTTTAGAATTATTTTTATTTTATTATTTTTCAAATTAAATGCACTATTTTCACATCCATGCTCTTGCAAAAGAGAAAGTTCCCTCCACTCTATTATAAATACGTGACTAGCTAGTGTTTTCCTAGGGAGAAACACAACCTTCTCGAGTTGTACCCTTCCTCGATCTCTTCCAGCTTCCTTTCTACTATAGCTAAAAGAATCCCATCTGTGTCCAAGGAAAATGAAGAACCTAGGGTGTTGCAGCAAGTTCCTTGAGAGTTCAAAACCCTACTTTGCCATGATCTCTTTACAGTTTGGTTATGCCGGCATGAATATTATAACAAAAGTGTCACTTAACCGTGGTATGAGCCACTATGTCCTCGTGGTTTATCGCCATGCCATTGCCACTGCAGTCATAGCTCCATTTGCTCTGATTTTTGAGAGGTTTAAATCAAGACTCATACATGGTTTTTGTTTAGTATTTGAGCATAACTTTCGAGTTTCTTCTTTTATCCTTACGAAATATCTGTTGCATTTCAGGAAAATGCAACCGAGGATCACCTTCCCTGTTTTCATGCAGATATTTGTCCTTGCCCTTCTTGGGTTAGTCCCTGCTAAACATTTCTTGTTCAATATTAATCATGGCATGGTTTACAAATGCATGTGTCACTAGCTATGCTATATGCTTTATGTGCCTTGGTGCTGAAATCAAGTTTTATTTTCATTTGATAGACCTGTGATAGACCAGAACTTTTACTATGCTGGGCTGAAGTTCACTTCCCCAACTTTCTCCTGTGCAATGAGCAACATGCTTCCTGCTATGACATTTGTCATGGCTGTCATATTCCGGTAAGCATATCAAACCAACATGCTTCCTGCTATGACTTTAATTATTAGGATTCTTGTTCGGCAGTACTGTTAAATTGATGTTAGGATTCCCTCTAATTAAAGAGATTCTGGATTTGTTATTGTGTACATAGGATGGAGAAACTGGACATGAAGAAAGTGAGGTGCCAAGCAAAGCTGGTGGGAACTGCAGTGACAGTTGCTGGGGCAATGTTGATGACCTTGTACAAGGGTCCTATTGTAGAGATGCTGTGGTCTAAGCATATCCATCCACGTAAATCCTTTGTGACTGATACCACAGGAACAACTGACAAAGACTGGTTTAAGGGCTCCATTTTTCTTATCATTGCTACTCTTGCCTGGTCTTCCTTGTTCGTTTTGCAAGTAAGTGATGGTGCAAGAACTGAAAAGAAGATCCGCAAGGGTCATATGATTTTTTCTTCTTTTTCTTTACAAATTCATGAAAGTAATTAATCTATATGATCACATGATAGACCAAAGCATTGAAGACATACAAGAACCACCAGCTTTCTCTCACATCACTTATGTGCTTCATTGGAACCCTGCAAGCTATTGCCGTGACATTTGTGATGGAGCACAAGCCCTCTGTTTGGGCAATTGGCTGGGACATGAACCTACTTGCTGCTGCCTATGCTGTAATACTCTCTCTCTCTCTACACACACACACACACGTTTTGTCTTTGAGATTTGTTTAGGAAATATTGACGAGGTTATGCGCTTACTTCTTTTCCAATGTTTAGGGGATTGTGACATCGAGCATCTCATACTATGTCCAAGGAATAGTGATAAAGAAGAAAGGTCCAGTTTTTGCTACTGCCTTTAGCCCCTTGATGATGATCATTGTAGCCATCATGGGCTCCTTCATCTTGGCAGAAAAGATATTCCTTGGAGGGTAATTTTCCTCCTTTCACTTAATTTTTTTTTTAATTATTATTATTATTATCATGCATGCATGCATCTACATACCCTTTATTCCTTAGTAGTATCCAAACTGGCATAGCATCTTTATCTAGCTAGGGAAGCATATTGTTGTGATCACTTTTTACTCATAAGTCTCGATGGAATCTCTCATTAAGTACAAAATTCTTTATTTTATTAATACCAATTTAGTATTAATTATACTACATGATTATCATCATTGAATTCTTAGATTATTTAAATGGTTTCCCTTGATTAATTTACTTACAACTAATTAGCTGAAGTACTTTGGTATGGTGCAGTATTGTTGGTTCAGTCCTGATAGTCATAGGCCTGTACTCAGTCCTGTGGGGGAAGCACAAGGAGAAAATGGAGATCGACCCGGAGGAGATACCAGAACCAGTAAAGGGTGTTCAAGGAAATGGCAATTCAATGCTAGTGATAGAAGATATTGAAGCAAATGAAGTTAAGTTGCAAAAAGCAAAACCCGCCATCAGCAATTTCTCTGCAACGGCCATGAGCATGCCCATGGCCCTACCAGGCCTTCCAATCAAAGAGAACCAGGAGCCAAGAGCCTGATGATGATGTGATAAATGGCCGGGGGTTGGCATTATTTTTTTGTCCTTTTTGAATCCCCCATTTTTGTTATGATCTTTTTTAAAGTGATATAAATATGGGGTTTTGTTGTGTTTCATCTTCTTTTTACTTTGTTTTTATAAGATATTGTACGATAATTAATGTTAGTATTTATCATGATCATATGAATATGATAAGAGTAAGATAACTCTACAGCGTAATTTAGATTACTGACTGTCTCGCGATAAAAAAAAAAACATTTCTATCCACCGTTTCTCGAATACACTTTTTCATGAATCACAAACTAAATCTCTTTTACAAAGATCTTGTCACTGTGTCTCACTGATGATCATAAATTTCTGATACTGGTATGATTTAAACGTGGCAGAGTTGCAGACATCTGATGTAGATTCCACTACTTAAAGAACGAATACCAGTGGTTGACTTATTTTTATACGTATCAGATCAGTCCTCAGAATCTTAATTGCAGCCATGTTCTTGCATCTGATTCCACATGAAAGAAAGCATAGGATCTCATGTCTTGATGATGCCATGGTGAGATACAATTTGGACACCATTAAAAAGTATAATTAAAGATCTTTGATCTATGCAATATTGCTTTAAGTTAGTTTCTTCTCGATCTTAAATTTCTCCAATTTCCTAGCATTAGAGTACAAGGATATTGTGGTTGCTGACAAGAAAATCACTACCACAGATTCCATTCTATGGAAATGGAAACGAGGGTTCTTGATCAAAATGTTATGTTAGCTAAACTTTGGCTAGCTAGTGGAGGTCGCCACTTGGGACCTATGTATCGCTATTTATTGGTGTTTGCCTCCCCCACTGGGCATTAGAAGTCTCGATCTGTTTTTGGGGGTATTGTAGCATATTTAAAAAATATTTTGTAATTAAAAATATATTAAAATAATATTTATTTAGTATTTTTATTTTTAATATCAGCACATCGACGTATCAAGATTATTCACAAACACCTCAAAATGTATAAATTTAATGTCTTTTTAAAATGAAGAGTAATTTAAAACGCATTTTAAGAAATAGGACGTAACGCAAAAACATTTGTGTTGCTTGGAGTGTTTTTCTTTCTTTTTATTTTGTTATAATTGAATTAATGTGTGTTTGATATTGTGGTGTAAGGTGTTTTTCACTTGAAAATATATCAAAATAATAATTATTATTTTTATATTATTTACATTAACACATTAATTTCATCAGAAAACACTAAAAATACATTATTTTGATAATTTTTTTAAATTAAACACGTTTTTGATATGCACTCAAAAACAAAAATTACTGCAATACTAAAAACAAAAACAATTTTTCCAGAGAAAGTCTTCAAAAATCAAGGTCATTTATTCATATATGAACTTTCTTGAGTGTGCTGCAGGAGGAATATTTAATTGTAAGGCACACACAATTTTATTTTTATTTTTATTTTACCTAGATAGAATTCTAGAATCATAATCAATCAGATATTAAGAGGATTAAATCTAGTAGTTAGTAGGATAGAGAAGTAATTATATAACCTACGCTACGTTATAAATTAAATTGATAATCACTAATGTAAAATTAGGCTTCTTAATTAAGAGAGTATTTGTTTTTTTTTAGCTCAAACTCTCTATAAGACAATTTTACCTTGTGATTTCCTTACAAGTGCAAAGAGTAATTTAGTGGACCAACAATTTACCTTTGAAAATCCTTCCCTTCTCTTGATTTATCTCCTTCTGGGTTTGATCTTTAAATTTGTTTTACAATTTTTTGGCCAAATATTAAATTGTAAAAAATTTAGATGGAAGGATATAATTAAAAAAATATTAATTAAAGAATCAATAAAAAAATTAACTAAAAGTTATAATAAACTAAAATTGAGAATCATTAAATAATTCGAGAACTGATTTGACGTTTGCTAAAAAGACTAAAGAATCGAAGTCCATCAAAACCTTCTTTGAATCTCATGAGGAGCCCTAGCTTTCAATTCAGTTTTCTCACCATGTGAGCTTGACAATCGCCTTTAAATATTCTTGGATACACACACACACACACACACTCTAATTTAACTGGGGTTTGATTTCGAAAGAGATGATATACGGATGCCATGATCAAGCTAGCTAGGCATCAATGAATAATATATTTTTTTTTAGGAAAAAATTCTTCCATTAAAACCTTAATCTAGAAGCTTAAGACCTTAATTATAAATTATATTTTGTTAATAGAATGTTCTCATGCAACGAACTTTTCCTAAGCAAGAAGCATATTTATACGAACTTGAAAGTCTACCAGCCAAGTTGTTGAGAATAAGTCCTCCAATTTTTCACTCTTTTTTTCCAATTAAGTACTAATTTAATTTATAATCCCTACCAATTATCAAATTTATAATAATTTAGCCTCAAAAAACTGAATATGTACTGATAATATTATAGTTTACTTAACATTTCTTTATAGAAAAATAGTCAGTTTCTGGTTTTTTGAAGTGTTCTGGATTCTCTTCTTGCATACCAAGGTGATTAATTGGATCATGAAATGTATAAATATTGGTATATTTCACGTAGAAGAGGCATGAATACATGAAGATAGGTTTTAGCCCGACCTAAAACACATGTATCACACGTAGTACCGATTAAGAAATGAGACAGATTCTTGCTAATTAAAACAAGAAAAAAATTAAGAAATATCAAAGTATTCATTCAATATTCCATATTCCATATTCCATAAATGTAATGTCATAAAATGGCTGGACGTTGTATCACAGATTCTTTGCCGCATAATACCAAGCAAGTCAACTTGTGATTTTATTCTTGGTAGCTATGCATGAAGCTTGCTAGCTAGCTGAATATTTAGAAATGGGTCACTGCATATATTTCATTCTCCAATGGAGGATTTCCGAGCTTGATTCGAGAGAAACCCAAGTCTCTGATGAGAGATCTCGATCGATCCTCCCCAGCCATAGTCCTTTCCCATTATCAAAAACAAAAGGGAGAATCCCAAACTTTCTTTCGTGATGGCCAAGTAGGAAACACCATGACATATTGCGTAGTGGAAGTCATTTTCATCAAATAGATGGATAAACCCACTTGAAATAATGTAATCTACACCAGAAATCACTTCAGTCGAGTGTCCATCATCATGTGATGACAACGATTCTCCACATAATTCTTCGTATCCTTTTTACTGTTTCTTTAACTATTTGTAGGACCACCAATTTAGGGAGATAATCTACTTAATATTTGGTTTTTTTTCTTTGTTAAATACTCGGTATTTATTTGGGAGTGTAATAAATGTTGTGTTTTAAAGTGTTTTTCGCTCGAAAATACATTAAAATAATATTTTTTTAAAAAAATTTATTTTTAATATCAATATGTCAAAACAATCTGGAAACATTTTAAAAAATAATTTTAAACAAAAACAAATAAATTTTAGATAAATAATATTTTGACCACAATATCAAACACTCTTTTAACTTAACATGTATTAAAAAAAAGTTATAGTTCATCTAAAAAAGGGTGCCTCGATGTTGAAAATATTTTATCATAATTTCTGATGAAAACAACGACGGCAAAATATTTTTTATTAGTAATTTCTTAATTATCACGTAAATCATGTCATGTTAAAGAAAAAAAATAATTTGACATGTTATTAGATTCATCAAAATAAATATATGCTAGTATGTTTCAATGTTTGATTTATTTTGAATTTATATATATACTAGTATGGCTAGAGAAAGTGATGTTTAAATGGTCCTCTCTTGCTTGCTTGTAAAAACACTTGAAGATGATTTTTATTGTAAAGAAATGTTTCTTGGGTTGGCTAGCATCTAATTAAAACTTGGTGTCTTCCTTCATTTTTCCACTACAACATTTTCACCTATTCATAACTATCAATTAAGGAATCTCTTTGTTCTTATAAAATAACAAGATCTGATCACAAAGTGAATCTCCCTCGAATTTATTGGCCATATATATTCTATGCATAATAATGGAGAGGAGGAAGAAAGCTAATCTAAAAGGAATCCAGTTTTGATAATGCTGCAAGTTCTACTTCCACGATCCATCTAGCAAATGATGTCACAGTACAGTACATGAGGGAACTTGTACCTGCTAGCTCGTGCTGTCAATTCTATGGAAGAACTCTTAGCCTTGTTAAGATTCCACTGTAACAATCCTTTATTCATCATTCTTCTTTGACAAAAGACAAGGGGCCAAGCAAGCTGGTTCCATACACATTACAATATTAACTAAGTGTTGGTAATTCCCAGTGGCTTGCTTGCTCATTGCGTAGGATTAGCAATAATATGCTTTTAACACTGAAAAGGGGGTGTGAGTATCGAATTGCAGGTTGCGTTCATGGATCTGACCAGGCACACTAACTCCCTTTTTCTCCAAGTTTTTTGTTTCTTCTCTCCTTTGACAACATAAGCACACAAAAGAATCGGAACTCAGAAACTCGTTGTGACAAGGACTTGCTGATCTCTCGCTTCCATTTGATTTGAAATACCTAACTCTCTCCTGGTTTTCTTTCCTGATCTCCATGTCATTTTGAGTTTTTCACCACGTTGTTGGATAGTAAGAGCTTAGCATGCATGCACCCCCTCCACAGCTTCTTCGTTCTTTGGCCATTCTAATAAGAAGAACTGAATTCAAGGCTCATATCCTTATCTTGATAGAAGTAATTCATAGTTGTAATGCTCCGAATGCTAGATTGTTAGATCAATTCACGAGTTATCGAAATAATTTTGTTTTATTCTTGAAGAAAAATCACTAAAATCAACTTGCTAGTATGATAAGTTTCGGCTCTTCAATCATTTGATAACCAGAATTATTCAATTTGATAAATAATTAATATGGATTAGACTTAATAGAATTTAATAAATCCTTAGTCATTCTTCGTAATCAAGGATCCGATTTTATCATCAATCTAATAATTATAGGTTTTCTGAATCAGTTGGCCTGGCTGGACAGGATTTGATAACAACCAAGGTTCAATTTATATAGCTAGGCAATGACACTTCTCTAGCAAATTTTGAGCTACACGAATAGAAGTAATCTTTCCAGTAGAAAATCCGAGATCTCTTCGCATACATTTCAGAGTTCGAAAAAGAAAAATTATTTGTTACTTCAATTGCAACTTGATTTCACTGTAAGAAAAAAGTAATTGTTTCGAAGAAAAAAAAGAGAGTTCAAACTCTTTCAAGAATGCATGAATCCAAGTCAGTACTGAATTTCAAAACTGTGCGAGAAAATTATACTATTAATTCAGGCTGATCCATGCACGCGCGCTTGTGTTATTATGTAGACTATCGTACACTTTTCCTCCCATTAACAAAAGGGATCGCTAATTGCAACCAGCATCCTAGCTGAATGGAATCATTTACAGCAGATCATAAGCATGTGCAGACGAGGACTCATGGGAGACTGAATCATCATTTGGAAGTGCAACATATAGTTTTATGGCGTTACATCAGGAGCCCTGCTCTCTCTACGTTCCTTTCCAGTTGAGATTGCATGGCGGCCAAACGGAGTGCCCCCATGTCGTGCTGTCGGTGTTCCGACCATGGTGTTGGCACATGTGCTCAGACCCAAGGGCTTCTTTACCGCTGACCTTGAACCATAAAGTGTCTTGTTCAGCAGCAAACTGTTCTTGCAAACGTTTCTTCTCCTGAAAAATGAATCACAACAAAAACAAACACACGTTAACTTTTGGCTAACTCCTTACTTTGTAAGCCAATGGCCCTTGATTAAATTAACAGCATAAATGACTAATTAAGCAGTTCATGTGTTGTATGAACCAAGTAATAGATGCTTTCTGCGTTCGCCACACACATTGTAAGAACTGTGATGAATAACTGAAGATGGAGCATCTGGATTTTCCATGGAGGAAGTTTGGGTGTTTAAAAGTCTCAAGCATCTCAGATGCCAAAATAGAAGTAGTTTGAAAATCCTGGTCCAAGTTCTTTTCACTGTTTTGCTAGATTTGGATTGAACCCTCCATGATCCAAACCCAAGGAATTTACTGATTGAGCCCAACATCATGGTTAGAGCAAGATTAGAAAATACAGGCACAAATGAAAAGCGAAGCAAGAGTAGAAAATATAGCATACCCGAGATCGACGCTTCTCCTCTTCCCTCTCCTGCCTTAGCACGGTATATTCCTCTTAAGGTATGGTATGTAAGAGGGGAGCCTGGATTTTGAAAACCAATTAAGAGGGAGTAAAATTGTGTTCAAGTAATTTATTACTAAACCAAACTGCAAAGAGAAGCTCGTGAATCACCTTGTCACATAAGAAAATGATATTTCCCTCCAGTTCCCAGGCTTTAACTATAGAAGTCAAATTTTCAACCACAGCTAGACAGCAAAAATATTCAAGTTTACAAGTTCCAGCTCAATTCTCGAAACATAACAATCTATTTGATCACAATATAAAGAATTTTGCAGCAAAGACAAACATGGTTTTTTCAACACTGCATTCTACTATCCCGGAACCTATGGTTCAGCATTTTTATAGGAATAGCTGTTTATTGTATTGCATGTAACGAATAGCTGTTTTGTATGCTCATGTTTGTCAATTGCTATTAGTAATACAATTTTAATAGTCAAAGTTGTGGCATTAACATGGTAGCAATCAGTGATCTGTTTGCCTTCCCCCACTCAAATCTCACATAATGACCTCTCTGCACACATTTCTCAGGGTTTGTATTTATAACAATTGCCATTTGCCAGACAAATTTTACTATGTAGAAGACACTTACCTGTACTCTGCCTATACAAAGAAAGATAAGGTATAGAAAAAACAAATTCCTACAAGTGGTGAAAAGTTCGCTTCAGAAACATGCTTAGGAATAATAACAATTTAGAAGCTGGTGGCATTTCCAGTACCAGAAAATATTTTTCTTCCCAAAGTTCAGCTCCATTTCATTTACAAGCATAATAAACTAGAAAACTTGAAACTATGTTTTTATAACACATGTTGAAACTGCACTATAATCATTTCGGTGAATTTCTACACTTCTACATCTTATTTTTTCACATAATTTCCATTATATTAAATAAACTCACATGGTGTTTTGCTGGCCAGAATCCGTGCTTTCTCAGCACGTTTCAGATTTTTGTGTGCCCCTCTTCCTGTACTATACCTATTATCATCCTGGCAATAAAAGAAAAATTGTAAACATCAGCAGCAGCAACCATTTCAAAACAATTTTTCCACTAAAAGAGAGTGATATTCAATGATTTCCAACCAGTGGAACAAGCAATAGTTCTCAGTTCCTTTGGAAGTATGCCAGACAGCCAAATTGACTTGGTGTGATAAATTAAAAGACGGGGTTGGGAGAGCGGGGAGAAAGGCAAAAGATTACTGTTGAAAATACATAAGAAAGTTGCCTCGTTGCATCCTCATAATAAGGAGAAAAGAAAAGAAAAAAACTAGCTTTTTATATTTTTCCCATTCAAATAAGAAGCATTTCTGCAACCTGCAAGTTATTGCAATCATAGTCCTATAATACCATCCATAAAGATAATCAAAGTTACTTGCATGATTTGAACTCTTAAAAGAGTGTATATATATCATGAAACTCAACAGAGAATCGGCAACACTTATGGGCAAAACAATAAATGAAAACCTCGCATATGCTACAGGAACAGAAATATATTTCAAGATGAAGTTGAGCATTTTTATTAATAATTATCAGAGACGTGTCAGAATGTCAATAACTTGCCATCAGAAAAGCCATGTATGATGCCAACATGAACAATAGGATATAGGAGCAGAACATACATAGCTATTTAAGTATATAATTCAGTGCTTCTAACAACTAAATTTCGAGAAACATGTCTCCTCCATTTATGTAGAAGGGACTTGTTCAATACCAAACTCCAAAACCCTGATGCCACCATGACAAATAGTATGGTCTTGTGAAACTCCGGATAATTGACATTGCAAGGGACACCTGCCTTGAAAATCTTCCCGAAACTTACCACAAGCCTAACCTCTGAGCCCATAAATTAAAAGAAACCTGACACGACTCAATTTGATGTGTGAATTTTTGCTACTATGCTGGGATGTAAAATGACAACAAAAGAAATGACGTCTATCACCAATCAGACAATTAAAATTAATTTCTTGCAGTAATTACCTCTTCATATTCATCAAGCCACTGTTCTTCCTCGGATGCAAATTTCCATTTCTGTACTTTGTCCAAGATATCCTTCCGACTATGAGCTTGCTCGTTGGCTTTTGTGATTTGATCATCCATGCTCGCAAGCAGATTAGACATATCGACATTACCTATGATAAAAAGTTCAAATTACACAAGGATTAACAAATCAAGCGTATAAAGTAAATTGGAGTCATGCAAAATTACACAACAAAAAGAAACCACACTCAATGTAAGAGAAAAAGGCACGTGTATCTAAAAACAATTGCAGATTGAAAAGATATGTCTGCTGGGTTGGTTGCCATTAATGTGCAACAACCATTGACAATTGCAGCAGCTGCAGCTGGAGTTGCACCAACCATGTGCACCCATCTAAGATGTTAAAGGTTGGCAGCCACCATTGTTGAAGAAGAGCTGGAGTTGGCAGCCACCTTTGTTGAAGAAGAGCTGGAGCTGGTGGCACCATTCTTGCCTATAAATAGACAGCAAGAGAGTAGAGCAAACAGAGATGAGAGTGGTGAGAAATGTAGAGAACAAGAAAGAAAGTGGAGAGCTGCAATGGCAGCAGCCTTGCTGCCATTGCAGCAGCTGCAAGTGCAGCAAGAGAGCTGGGAGTTGAGTTTGAGTGAAGTGATCCTCCTCCTCCATGTGTGTTGTAATCCTTTCTCTATCTGTCTCTAATAATATGGACTCTCCCGTGGATGTAGGCGGTTTTGCCGAACCACGTTAAATATTGTGTCTTAGTGTGCTTAGCCTCCTTTGAGCAATTATCAGTACACCACCGGTCCGCGCATGGGGGAGACGGAATTCCCCAACAATGTCATCTTGATGATCATGAATCCAGCAATTTTGTAGATGTTTGTAGTCTTAAAATCGAATTAAAACAAAATCAATAAATCACTTCAAACATAATCAACAAACTGAAAAAACAAATATTAAAACTAATGAAAAAATCAGTACCAAAAACTCTAAAAAAAATACCAAATAATATTCTTAAGGCACAAAATTAAGCATTCAAAGAACATGAACTGCATTAAAATATGCATATGCAAATGGTGACAGAAACAGTTAGAGTTGAGAAAGACGAAGGGCATGTTATTTGCTGGAGGAAAAAAAGTCGGCATGTTTGTAGCAAAAGGTAAACTCAAGTTTCATAAAATGCTACCAAAATAACCAGAGCAACTGAAGGTCCAACTCAAAACTCAATAGGCTAACATGTAAACCCAATCCCGTTAGCCATCATGCATGTTAGTCAAATGAAAACAAGAGAAGTTTTGGTTGAAACCAGATTCTATGAGGCTGATGAGAATCTGCCTTGCAGCATCACTATCTACATCCATATGAGCTCCTCTGTAGACTTCCTCCGGCTCATTTTGCTTCTTAAACACCAACTCCTTCATCTTGCCGGGTTTGAGAACATTTAATCTCTCAACTTCAACTTCAGTCTGACAATGATATAACTAAGAATTCGTATAATTTTTTTTTTCAAAAGGAAAGGGATTAACCTTAAATGAAATATAAGATTCCTTAATTTAGGCAGTAAGAAAAGAAAAAAAGAAAAAAGCAACCTGCTCAATGACATCAGCAGCAAGGCAACCTTTTCTTGATACATCATCCACTGAGGATGAGATTAATATAGTGACTTGGTCCAATTTTCTCTCCTCAACTGGGCTGTTCATGAGGTCCCATTGCTCTATCAGTTTTCTTCCCAGACCTTGAAGCTAAAATAAGACAAACCCGGTGCAAAAAAAAAACAAACAAACCATGAAACAATACATAAGCGGGGGGGAAAGGGAACGTTTAGTTCGAACTTCCAACAAGGCCAACTGTATCATCATATTCATATGCAGCAGCAACACACTTGAAAGCACTAAATCTGTCTAGGTTGTCAAGGATTCAGGACTAGTAAAGAAGTTGACATTCACAAAAATATAAAGCAAACCAAATAATTAATTAATGAAGAAGCTCCAATTACAAGTTCTGCAAACAAATTTGTCAAAGAATTCACTAAAGGGTACGTTGTTTTTCGTGCAAAATGAATATTCTCCTAACATGACTTTACAGACTTTTAGAACCCCAGGCAAAAAACAAAAAAAAAACAGAGGTTTCTATGTGTTCTGACTCATAACCTTCAAGGTTTCTACCTGTCCTCCTAAAGTATAAGTCCAGGATTACAAACACTAACCAGTCACTGTAAACTCAGGAGAGTCTAGGATGTCGATGCTTTGAACATCAGCACAAAGCCTATGGCTATTTGGGTAATTGGATTAAATAAATAGTAAAAGGAGACCCGCTAATTTCAAATCCAATGGCTAGTAGACCACAGGCATTGCACTGATGCTCACGCATCAGAATTGTAGCAACCCCTGTAAACTCATATACGCAATTTCTTGAACTTAGAACCTCAATCCAGTCCATTTTCAAGCTTTGGCATCAATCTCCAAAATACATGAGTTTAGATGATTTACATGGCACATATTTATGCATATCACAATACAGACAAAAAGAGGTGTGATCATACATCCAGCTACATAGGTTATAGGCGCTTTATCTACATTTTTAGCATTTCACGTAACATCTTTTCTACTTTCAAGCTACCAAAACAACAACTAGAATTAGAAAAGGAAGAACAGCGGGACCTTCAGGTAAACTTTTCAGTGATTATCACGTGGTTCCTTAAGGTGTGACTTTAGTTCCTCCAATCTCTTCAACGTTAAATCACGCTCATTAATTTCTGGATCAGCAGAATTGATTTACCGATCATTGCCTGCTATTTCTGCACAAATTTGAGCTATTTGCGACTCTGTCTCGTAGAAAACTTTAATCCTTTCTTGCTTCTTCAACCTCAATTCATCCAAAACAGGGTTCACAGCAGATATTTGCTGTTTTAGTGTGCCTCTCCCCTTCTCAAAACAGAAATGAATAAATAACCCAATCAAAACACCATATGAAGAAAAGAGTGCTCAAATTAACCCCACATGCAGAAAGATTGGACAAGACGAATGCATAGAACAGTAAGTAACAATCGAACACGTTCAGTTCACTATTTAGTAAGAATTTTTAAAGATAGAATGAAGTACACCCACGCTATGTTGCAGAAGGCATATCAAGTTAATTTTTAACGCGAAAGAAGAAGACAATGGCATGAGGAACTCAATTTCTAGTATCATAAAAAATTTTAATGAAAGAATAGAAAGATGATGTCTTTTTAATAAAATGGATTAAAAAATATAGGAACTCGTAAATTGAATAAGAGTTGATTAAAGACCAAAGCAAGAAATAATCTTCTCTGTAATGTATAAAAAATAAATATACATATGAAAATTTTATCTCTGTTCAACTTTTCAGGGAAAGCCCGGGCCCAAGCGTCTGGCTTATTTATTTCTTTTAAAGAGCGGATGATGCACACTCTATTGTTTTTTTTAGTATTATTTTAATAAATGACACGTGACAGCAACGTGTCATTTATTTTTTCAATTTTTTGGATTAAGGCATTCTTGCTCAAGCTGCAGGAGTATCTTGTCCCTTTCGCCGTCACTCTCCCCAATTTCATCCCTAATTATCTACATACCAGCATAAACACAGTTAATCAAAAAACAAACCAATAAATCTCAAAAACTACAAAAAAAGATAGATCAAAACATATTCTTAACTCTTCTTTTTCACCAAAATTAGTGTCTGATCTCTTCCATTTCACTCAATTAAAACTCAATTACTTGAATTTCACACTACCAACCACTAATGAAAATCAGTAAAATAAATAAATTAAGGAGAAAAACACAAAAACAAACTTCTAAATCAGCGATTCCATTGTTTTTTATAATAAAATAAAATTAAAAATTCAAATTCAATTACTTGAGTTCCACACTACCAACCACCAATTAAAATCAGTAAAATAAAAGAATTGAGAAGAAAAACACAAAAACAAACTTCTAAAATCAGTGATTCCATTATTTTTTACTATAAAATAAAATAGAAATCATTTATTTTCAATCACTAGCTCAAAAATAAGCGAAATAAGTCGTGAACCTGCAATTCGTGGAGGAGGGAGGCGCAGGTGGTGGAAGGAGGAGAGACGGTAGGAGGAGGTGGGGGCATAGCTGTCATTTTGGAAAAAGAACGGTGCGATTCTTTGGAAAAACTCGAAACCCTAGAAACTGATACAGAGACGGAGAGAGTGTTACGGGTGTCTGTTTTGTTCTTGCCTTTTATGATTTGCTGCTGGATTTTGGAGAGAGGATCCCAGGGAATTTGCTTGTTTTTGTGTTGTTGATTCAGATGTACGGATCTTTTCGGATTTAGTTTCGCGCCAAATTCTATTTTGTTTTCTTATCTTTTTTTTTTTTTTTTA
>Ga0307511_10003726_pt1 | contig 15584 bp, 17 predicted proteins | sample 13_EM_MG_FD_200266 | JGI IMG/M metagenome (GOLD analysis project Ga0307511, IMG submission 200266) | Populus trichocarpa ectomycorrhiza microbial communities from riparian zone in the Pacific Northwest, United States - 13_EM | ecosystem: Host-associated > Plants > Roots > Unclassified | place... | reverse complement strand
ACCCTGGCTATATTGGTGTTGTATCTTGTGGGCGATGGCGGGCTGGCAGTTAACGGTAGCTAATAGGTTGACAAGTGTTATGGTTCTGACAAGATATTTTGGGTTGATCGTCGAGAAATATTAAGTTACTACAGGAAGTATGTAATCTCGGTCCAAGTTTGGCTTCGTTTACCCAGCCAATAAGCTCAGAGCCTATGACTGACGTTCGCAAAGTCGGTGTGAGATTGTGAGGCTCAAACTGGTACGTTCGAGCTGATACGGTGGAAGCTGATTAGGATGCGTAATCAGTCGTGATAGGATAGATAGATGGGTGTCTCGTGACAGTTGGTTTAATGGGTCGATGGGTCAATCAATTGTGCAGTGCTCAGCTGAGGCTCCGGTGACTGAGTCAAGGCTTTTGTCGAATATTTGTTCATAAGAATCACCCGGTGGGCAGTCTGGTTGGCCCCGGTGGAGAGAGGAATATTCACGATTCGTCCGTAACGTTCGAAACCAGAGGTGTGTCCACAAGACAAGATTACATAATCAGATGAGGTTGAATTTAGGTGGCACACTAGGCAGGAAGCGAGCTTGGCGGTCTCGTGTCTTGGCATAGCTTGCGCTTTCGTCACACAAGCCGAATGCAGTCTCACACAGCCGAATGTGGTAGTGCCCCATGTCTAATTTGGGCCTGTCAGCACCTCAATGCAAGAACAGGAACTACAATGCAAGATACATGCAAATGCGCATGAAATTCCACGGGCATGGTGAGGCCCAAAATCACAATCACGGGAAGGCGTGTTTCAACAGACGTATAGCTAATGCGCATTGTATGGGGTAACTAATAAGGGAAATAAAAGGAGGCAAAAAATTTGACAAAAAAATAAACATTTAGCAGAGAAAACATGCAATTTCATAATAGGTTGTATCATCTAAAAGGAGAACCGAGGCATAACGATACCTCCGGGGAGCAATATATCTATTTAGATATTCACACAAATCCGGGAGGCTATGATGCATATAACCGAACCAAAAGAGATCTAAAACACCATGCAACACCAAGTCGACAACAAATATAGGATATACGCTGGGTTTACATGCGTAAAAGGTGTTCGTTCTCTGCAAGGTACCTGTGAAAAATTACTCATTGTTAGCTTCAATTATAGTCATGATTATTCACCTCACCGAAAGGGGGTCTGAGGACGTACCGGACCAAGTGGCCAGGGAGCTGGTAGTTGGGTAGCCTAGTAGCTGACTTCAAACACCGAAGAGCAGTTTTGAAATGAACTTGAGCATCTCTCGTAGGTGAAACATTCCCCAAGGACATACATGCTTCGGCACGCTAAAGCAAACACCTCAATTAGAACAATAGAACGGATTGCATGCCTCCTGAAAAATCGTGACTCACAAGCGCAAGTAGCCCGCCCGTTAAACAGTTTTGCCTTGAGGCGCTATCAGCAGCTCGAGCAAAGAAGTCCACCGCAGGCATGAGGGCTGCTCTGGCCTCTACGTAGTTTGGTGTATACCTTCGGCGCTCCGCAACGTCATCATCATCATCACTGCGGTCTTCATGACAGACCTGCGCCAGCCAGTACTGGGATTTCGATAGCCATGCCTGCCCGAGTGCTGTTACTCTGATTAGCATTCATTGCTCGCATTATGCCGCCTGGAGAACTCTAAAGCTTACCCCGCAAAGCGCCTACATGTGATGGGTTGGTACTGAGGATTCTGTTGTGCTCGATCTCGCACCAGGTTGCAAGATCTTTCACACTGCCGGCATCTGGGTCGTGATATGCAAATTGTTGGACTTCATTGAGAATCCAAAGTCTCTCCTCGAGACGGCTGTCGTTAAACATGATCTGGGCAGCATTGACATAGCTGATACAAGTCTTGACAGCACTGATCCCGTGCCTCCAATTTGGTGTTTGTAGGAAGGAGCGAGCATTGATAAGGCCTTGCTTAGCACTCGCAATATATTGTTCTGAAGTCATGATGAAAAAAGGATATCAATGAGCAAATGGGGTCAGAAAGTTGGACAAATGTGAATTATGTGAACTTTGTGAACTTTTCTATGTTGTTTTGGCTTTGGCACAGCTAATGCGAGTTGATTGGAGGTAAACGAGGGCCATAGTCCTCAATATATATCTTCAATTGAATAAAAGCCACCAGATACCGCTTCTTACATGTCCACCAAAGTATCTAAGAATATCAGACTTAGTTTGCAGACTTAGTTTACAGACTTGGATTGGCTCGCATGGACAATTCCTGAACAGGAAGCGATGATTCTCTGCAGGATGAGTAGCTAATAGTCATGACGGAAAAGTGAAACTTGATGACATTGAAACAGGACAGTAAGGCAATATAGAAGTAGTCTGTACCGGGCCTAGTTAGGCCCTCGTGGTAGCGTGCAATCCCCAGTTCCCGGACCTTATGCCCAGGCAGCAGGGGGGCAGGGTGGGGCCCGAGTGAAGGGGAGCGGCGTCGTCGTTGACTGGATCAAGCAGACCCAGGTCTCGGAAGGCAGTGGGACAGTAATCAGTATTCCAAATATGCGAATATTGTCAAACACTACCCCCCGGAAAGAGGGCTATTAACTTATTAGCTCCTGTGGCCGTGGAATCTCTGGGTATCGACTGCAGCCCTAAATCTGATCTAAACTGGTCGAGCAAATCGGAAGTTTGAACTTGCCCCATTGATTGGAACCGGTGAGCAAGGGCAACTTGATAAAGCTCATTCAAGTGACAAATTTCGAGGGTTGGTGTTGGATCCTCGCGAGGCGAATGATCTAGATGTTTCTAAGCTTATAGTTGGATATGGAATATCGACCTTTTTGAGTACTAGGTGGAGCAGTATCATAAGAATTCTTGTGGCATTGTGTATCAACCAGACTAGTATTGTATACCCCTAGTCTGATTGATTGGTATTTACCCCCTTATTCTAGTTGGTATATCCCATATACGCCGTGGAGAAGGGGAACAAAGTATATGCAAGCAAAGTATACTTAGCGTATACTCAAGAAGTACCTAGTACATTAGAAGGTCATTAAAACCCTGGCAACATGTCAACATGTAGCGACTAGAAGGTGCTGGTGGGTATTTTTCGATGTATAAGCCTTCAACCTTTAGATCGGGACCCTCGACCGCCCTAGTCCAAGTACAAAGCTTTGGTCCGTGTTGATACCGCTTGTTTGAGGAGATAGGGCCAATCCTAGGAGAATTTGATTTGCATGTCTGCAAACAAGAGCCACCCCGAGGGTAAAGAGTCGGCAGAGCTGAACTTTCCATGTGTATACCCGATGATCTAGATACAATGCGCATGGCTGTGGGTTCCTGACTGGTTATTCTCTGCATAAGCTGGCGGATAGGATCGCGAGTAAGGTTTCCTGGCGTTGATGATCTCGGCTGCGCCTCTATCGTTTCGCTTACCCCGACCCTCCGACCCCGACTCCGACTCCGGAACCGCACGCTGGTCGGGCCGCGCCTAAACCTCCATACCGCTTCGACTTGTCTAATACTCTCTAAGAACTCATGTAATTGAAGTATTATATTGTAACTCATCTCCGCTCATGTCCGTTTCCATTCTCGTTCCCATTCCCGTTCCTAGGCAGTCAGGAATGACTATAATTACTGGTATGACTCCTATGACTTCATAACTTCACGTCAGAATGCTTCTCACTTATGAACTACGACATTGAGTGCGCCAGAGTACTCTTCTCAGGATTTCCAAAAAATTTCCTGCAGAATTCAAAGCCATGCTCCGTGGTCCCGATAACCGAAAAACATGTGCAGGACAACAATAGGCTTCATGCATAGCCACACCGAACCATTCCTCTTTGTCGGTAGTAGGTGTCAGGTGAACCCATATCTCCTACATAGTACATATCTCAGACATTTTAAGACCTTATCTTTTTGACACCGATACAGCCTTAGGGTACTTACACACCTCTTGGTAAAGAGCCTCGGATAAAACGATACCTAGATCACAGGAGGATCTCAGCATCTAGCCTGCATCTAGCCTGCATCTCAGTGTACGTCTCGTCTTATCTTCCCCCTTGCCCCTCGGGGACCACCTCGTTTTCCATTGCCCTGTACGCACGCGACGGGTGTGATTGTTATTTTGTCAATGACAATTCCTGCATAGTTGCTTCACATCATCTATCATGTCTGCTGGCCTTCGATTTGCACCCTAATGCTACATACCCCCGGGGCTGCGGATAAGAAAGCTGGCTAGTGTCTGTACCTATGTATGTATTTGCTTCACTGTTCCTTCCCAGCGATCCCCCCCGGAGATTTGCTTTGCTTTGAAAATACCCGGGAAAGTCGCTTCGGGCCGTGGCCGATGTGAAAGTTGTCACTTGCAGACAGGTGGTGTTCGCAGCCAGAGAGAGGTGCAGGGATTCTAACCCCCTTTCGCTCGGCAAATTTCCCACGGTTAGCGATTCACTTACAATGTATATCACTTGCCCTGGCTGCAGCTGACCAGGTGGAGCAGCACACGCAAGTCCACTCGATTAAAGCAATTGCACCTGCATAAACCAGAGCTGCTGCTGCTGCTGCCGCCGCTGCTGCTTCTGCTGCTGGTTTGCTAACGTTGTTGCATGTCTCTGGCACCTCCAGAATCATCCACGTTTCCTCCTCCTCCAGGAGCTTGCGACAGCCATGGAAGCAATTATATTTAGAGACTCACCACTAGCTGAATATCTCGAAGGTTTGTTGTTTCATCATGCATTCAATGTTTACTAAATTTTTTCCGCTGACCTCCGGTCGTCATGATGCAGGAAATGGTGAAGGGGACAATAGTTGGGGCGTGGAGCCGTCAACTTTCGTAGAGCCTACTGAGCCAAATCACTCCTTTGCACCCAGCTCACTCTCTTTGAATCCACGGTTAGCGTCTAAAAGCCTGAAGAGCTTACACCTACATGGGCCGGGATGGAGACGCCGGAATTACTTCTATGAGTTATTCTCGAAACTTGCCGACGCTCGCCTATCACGAAACGAAAATGCTCGATTCCTTGAACGATTCAGGTACATCATCGTAGCATCCCAGTTGCTCGGTGAGCATATTAACGTTTCTCATTATAACCGCCGGAGTGGCGACTTACTACCACCGCAACTTACGGACGATGACAGCGACTCTACAGCATTCTTCGGTCCTCGGTTCGCCAAGGCGAGGTATTGGGCTGGAAACGGCATATGTATGGGTATAGTCACGGTTATACTGGGGTGGGTGCTCAAGTGGGGAGATCAACAGAAAGGGCACATCAGTCAAGGGAGGGCATACCTAGGGCTATTGGGGGTCTCGATAGTTGGGATATTTTTGTTCACAAATGCGCGACGAAGATGGCTACGGACGTTGAGGGGAAGGTCTATTGAGCTCGCAACGCAGTTTGTGGAGAACAGCCAAGCATACGATATCCTTGCGTCGAATGCTGTTACGTTCATTCAAGAAGTTGAGCTTGTTTCGCGGGGCTACCGGTTAAGCACACCATTGCCTCCTATCTCGCGTTTGGATCGCGACAGCCACATGAGACGCTGTGCCCGCCTTAGGCGTTCTGTCCTGACGTCTCTAAACCTTGCCATGACTCCCTATAGTCAGGCATTCCATGCTCTCCGCGAGATGACCCAGGAGAATGATCTCGAGAAATACTATGACATATACGACATTCGCAATGAAGACATCGAACAAATAACTTCTGGTGTACGCGAGGCCGAATTTGACGACATGGAGAGCCTGAAGGCGTTAAAGGCACTTTTTCACAGGTTACATACCACTAGAAAGGTATTCCTATGTTGCCTCTTAGCACTAGATGCCAATGGGGGTTATCAGGACTTCGCCACCTGGCGTAACGTTGTCGGGCAACTGAAGTCGCTCAGCACTTTCATGGGCGAAATCGGAGAAACCCTGCAACGACATTCTGAGGAGGAGTCGAGGTTCAACGTCCCTCCAACTCCATCTACAACTCGTCCTACTACATCAAGTGCTATTTCCCCTACACGCGAGCGCTGGCGCGGACAACTCCGCAAACTGAACTCCCTCTCGCAGGCGCTTAGGGGGCTACAGGCGAAGATGCAGATCCTCAGGGAGGAATCAGATAAGACACTCCAAGATGAATCCATGGACCTGATAGAATTTGGGCCGGACCTACTCGCGCATTATGACTCGATAGGAAGTGATTTACATGTGCTGATGAATGAATGGGAAAATGGTCGCGCACTGCTAGTCACGAGTATTGATAAACAAGGCGGTGACTCTTCTGGCTCTAATCGCAATTCTCTTATGAGTCCCTTAAGTCCAATGGGCTGGGGACAGTCTCTTGATGGGGATACGCCGCGGAATAGCTGGGGAGTGTTGTCACCTACCGGAGAAGGTGCGGAGGCGGTAGCGCGGTTGAGAGAGAAGATGGGTGAGCTGAGTGAGGAAGGGGAAGGGGAAGGGGAAGGGGAGATGGGTGATGGGAAGACGGAGATGATATTTGAGGGGACGGCGGAGCCGAAGGGGGCAAGGGCGAAGAGTAATCTGACGAGAGAGGAGAGAATCAGAAAGGTGCAAGAGGAGAGAGTACGGTTGATGGAGGAGAGGAAGAAGAAGGAGGAAACAGGAAATTTGGTGAAGGAATTACAGAGCGTGCTTGGGAGTAGGCCTGCAGTCATACAGAGGAGAATGCCCGTGAGGAGTAGTAGTCCTCTTTAGACCTGTGTTCTCGGGCGGGGGCGGCGAATTAAGTGGCCCGACAAGTTTTAGGTTGAATGTTGAGGGTAAATGTGGGGCTAAATTGGGCGGCTTATATACTTGGGATGGTCGGCTGGTGGTGGCTAAGTCTGTTTACTCTCATCTAGTTTTTGGATTCTACTTTTATGGTCAAAATGGCGTTTCCCCTCTCGTTTGTTACCAGAGGTTTATGAAGGCATCTTTGAGCTTTATATACCCAATTCCTTACTATAATCACAGCCTTTTCTTTTGTGTTTTCTTATTGATCATGTTTTTTTTCCCCGACTCCTAAAATCACCCTCAACAATCAAATTATACATCCTATCTATAAGTTATAGAGGATTTACCATTACTTATCAAGCAGCCAAAATCAACAAAAAAACACAATCATGTCAATAAGTAGTACTGAGTGTTCACAGAAATGTAGATGTAATGGGAAACGAATGGAACTAAAAAGAAAAAATACGATATGGCAAAAAGACTTCAAGCCCGAACAAACAATGTAAATCCGTCTTTGGGAATCTACCTGATACCTTTGAGTTTGTGAGTATTTCTTGCGATTCCCTCTCCGACCTTCTCAGTCTATCATGAGCGGGTAATGTGAGCCAATCTGAAGAACCATACAACAGGGAAATTATGGGTCACACGTACCTGCGTATTCAACTCATCGATCTGTCCAATCTGCCTATCCACCTCCTTGTTCATCGCCATCCCCAAGTTCTTCAATCTCCCAACAACATTTCCAATCTGATCCAAATTGTGTTCAATCTCCTTCTCCTTATCATCATCACTCTCGTCTGCCTCAAACTGATACTTCGCCCTCTCCGCATTGGACATGGCCGAGTTCCCATACCCACCATATCCACCCCTCGCTCCTCCTCCCCCATACCCACCCCTCCCCCCACCAAGCCCATCATTCACATTCTTCCTCCCCTCATACCCAGCCAGCCTAGCCTGCTCTCTCTGCTCCACTTCCAACCTATGATCCTCAATAATCTGGTCCTCCTTCGACTGGGCCCTCTTTGCAGAATTAAACGGATTGCTAACATGCACCGCAAACATACTCCTGTTCAGCGTCTGCAACTCCCTCGTGGTCTCCGCCGCCTTCTTATTCTGGTTGTTCGCAAGATCAAGGTTCTTCTTGGTATTGGTTAACCTCTCGCCCTGGGCGCCGAGGCGGGAAAGAGTGTTTCTACCAGTCTCTTCTGCGGCTGCGGCGGCGGCAAGGGCCCGGCGGGTCGAGTTGACTGATTCTTGCTTTGTGAATCGGATTTGCTGCTTTACAGCATCCACGTCTTCTTCTTCCTCCTCCTCAGGGGAGAGCCCTTCCCTGCGTTCGGTCGGTGGGGGGGCACCGTATCCGCATGTGGGGGCACCATACCCGCCTGTGGAGGCACCACCATAGCCACCGGTTGGAGGTGGGTTTCGTGCACGGTCACCGAAGAGAGCGGAGCGGTTGGGGTCGGAATCGGGGGGTTGCTGACCTCCGTATCCCCCATAGCCTCCACTTGCTTGATTACCACCTCCGTAGCCTCCACTGGAGTAGGCTGGGGCTGCAGATGTATAGCTTGGTGCAGGTGATTTCCCGCGGTTTCCAAAGAGAGCCCCTCGGGCTGCGTCGTCGTCCTGTAGCTGTTTTTTGTCATCACCATATCCTCCGTAGCCACCGCTGTATCCTCCGCTAGGCGGGAGGGGCTGGGCATAGGGGTTGGCAGATTTTTGTTGCGGTGGGGGTGGAGGTGCCTGTGATTGTTGGGGAGGGGGGGTATCTTTCTCTTTTTTTCCGAAACCGAAACGCTTCATTATGGATGCGGGATTGGGTATAATTTAATCTAATGTGAAAAGTCAAGTAATGGGAGCTTCTTGCTCAATTCCAAAGCTTGTTGGGGGTTGCTGTTGTTTTCAGAAAAGGGGAGCTCGAGTTCAAGTCAATTGAAGCCTCTAAGTTCGGGTCTTCAAAGCCTGTGTTTCTTAACACAGAATAAAGTGTATATGAGATAAGGACGTCGTTAAAGGCTTCTAAGGACGAATTGATGCGGGGAGGAAATATAAAGCTGGATGCGAGACGCCGCGTGTTGCGGGGGGCTGAGAGGGGGGGGGGGCGAGCTGTGCGTGCTTAGTCTGGGGTTTCAGCTGCAGGGGTAGCAGGGCTATTCTGGGACAAAAGCTACAGAAGGTTCCGCTGTCAGTTGATGAGTGAGGAATGATTGGCAATGCTTGATGATTGGAATTGTAGAATAGAGACGTAGAGATGGCGGTGTTTACCAGCTCCAGGAGTTAATGGTCGAGGTTACAACGTTCAGCCTTGAGCTCGCATCAAGTGGTAGTATCACGTGACTCTACCAGTTCACGGGGAAGGGTTTTTGGCCTGAGCTGTGTTTGGGAATAAACAATATATTATAATGTCAGCTCGTGGGGATTCCATTAATCGTATAATACAATCTAAGTAAAATACATCTCGCGCTCCACACTACAGGGTTTTTTTTCTTGCCGCAGCCACAGTGGAAGCTGCTGAGGACGAGGGTGTCTTCCTAGTAGTGCTCTGCTTTCCAACGCTGGCCTTTCCCACAACGACGATACCCCCCTTGACTCCAGTTCGTGACATACCATAAGCTCCTGGGCTACTTGTTTTGCCGGTACTCGCTTTACCTGCCCCCGGTGCTGAGCCCTTACTTGCCCCGGATGCTGAGCTAGATGCCCCGCCGTGGACACTGCCTGAGGCCGCCGCTTCAGCTTCTTTCAGGGCCTTCTTGTATGTCCCTGGAGACTCATAGTGGCCTTTCAGACCCCACATTCCCTTCTTCTGAATCTTAGCTTTAGCTTCTGCTAGACGATATTTTAACTCCATGTCGCCGAATTCTGTCCATTAATATTAGCTGAACGAGTCGAGCGTGGGCGCTAGCTATGGGTAGATATATAAACTTACCAGCACCAGTCTTTGCTTCATACCTAGAAAACCCAATCTAGTATGTCAGCGTAATAGCCCCCCCTACGTTCTCGGGGTTGACTTACACTGCTGCCACTCCAGCCTTCAGCATCTCCAGACCTAGGTCCCTCCTCCATAGACCTTTCCAGACTTTCGTGGAGCACACTATTCGCTCATACTGATCCCGGCGGTAGATATATGCTCGTACTCTTTTGCCCAAGATGTACGTCCGTAACCACTCAAGTGACTCCGAGGAGTGAGGTTGTGCGGGATTGCCCCAGTGGCCGAGCTCGGGGGCATCAATACCAGCAATGCGGATGTGGACCTATACGGGTAGGCATGAGTTATTCTGGAATCACAAATGCCCGGACAGCATATATATGTATGTAACATTAAATATGGAGGTAAATAGAACTTTAGGACTCTCGACTACAAGATCGGTGTAAAGTACACGGAATCCTCCAAAGCCAATACCGGAGCGTGTGTATGAGGCCAATTGCAGACGACCTACCGTACGTTGTCTCAACTCCTTCGGGTCTGTAGGCACCTTCCTCCCGGGAAACCATCCCCATCCTAATAGCCTTCCCCCAGGTGTATGATATAACCTAAAATTATCTCCATCCCCCACACTCGTGACCCTTCCAAAGAGTGACCTTTTGCGGAAAAAAGAAGGGTATATCTGTGACGATTCGGGTATTCGCCTTACATATGCCCGGTAGACATAAATCAATCCCAGAGAACAAGCTGCAAGCACCGATGCAGGAACCAAAACCCTTGGGTGGAGGTAGTTCTTCGGGTCGGACCAGTATTCGATAGAGAGAAGGGGAGGGAGAGACTTCCGACGGTTGTCATCATCGGGGGACCATGGCCATCCCATGGTGCGATGAGGTGACAGGAAATTTTGTATTAGTAGTAGCGGGATCCCTAGGTCATTTGGCTTTGAGGTTTTGAGATGCAATGCAGCTGCTGTAAAACTAACTATGGGGATGTCTTCAAACTTTCGCCGATCCCATTCTCGGCTCATCCTTTTGGCTGAAGGTTCAGGGGTTCCCTAGCCTGGCGGTCGTTCCCAGCTCCATGTCCCTTTGTTTCACTGGGCTACTTACTACCTATGCGCTCTATAAGTTGGCGTTTGGCATTAATGTTATCGATAAACATTGGTGGTTATCTCTGCCTTCAGATAGGGAGAGACGGACGCAGAGATATTCTGTGAGTCAGAGAATGGTTTGAACATGCTGCCTATTTTGACTGACGAACTCCCAATTTTGCTTGAAAGAGCCGAAAAACAACATGGAAAAGCCGTCAGAAATATTACAGTGCATCTACTTCCAACGAGGCTGACGCGAGAATGTGCGAGGTCACTCGGGCTGAGTTTACTAACATGAAATCGCTTGTAGCGGGGTGTGGCGGGAACCTTTTTAACGACGCGTTTCCCCTTGCAATACAAATCATCAAATATACTCCGTACCTTCTTTGGCATATTCAGATAGATATACATTATCCTCAAGGAGAAAATTGCAATCAAATTCAATGCTATTAGCTTCGTCTTCGACCTCTGCCACCCAAATGGAAGACCTTGTCTCCAAGGCCTGGAAATTCTCCGAAGGGTACATGTCGCAGTCCGGATTCGATGCATCCCACGACTTCAGCCACCTCCGACGAGTGGTCTCTCTTGCCCAGAAGATCTACGACACTTCTACCCCAGAGTTCCAGTCCACCTGTGACCGTTACATCGTCACCTTACTTGCTCTCCTTCATGATGTTGGGGACAAGAAGTACGCCACCAAATCTAGCCCTGAGACCCCCAGCAAAGGCGCTGTCGAGACGTTCCTGCTGTCTATCAATGCACCAGAAGACGTAGCTGCACATGTCCAGCATCTCGTATCCAATGTATCCTTCTCTAATGAACAGAAGCACACCGAGTACGTCCGAAGTCTCGCAGCCCAATACCCGGAGCTAGCCGTGGTGCAAGATGCTGACCGCATCGACGCCATTGGAGCAATGGGGATTGCACGTGTGATTACATTCTCAACGGCCAAGCGGCCCCAGGAAGGGTGGCAGGGTATAGTTACCCACTATGGGGAGAAGCTGGGACGGCTAGCTCGGGAGATGAAGACTGTGGAGGGCAAAAGGCTCGCAGAAATAAGGGGAGAGCGGGTTAGGGTGTTCTTTGAAAATTGGTGGAATGATGAGGTTCGATCGCTCCCCTCCAAGGTGTCCCTTTCAGGTCCTCGTTGATTAGATAGCATATGACTGCTAACTGATAGGTTCATCCTGGCGGATGATAACTGACGTGGTGTTATAGTATCCTGCGATGCCAGCTGCGATTGCTTCGAAGTCATAGATGATCGATGATACCCTATAGATAGCTTCGGGAAGAGGTTAAGCGAACGTCTTCATTGGAGCTGGAGAGAGATCCGTCTTGTTTGCATTACCGGACCATCCCTGCTGGAGTGGAAAATCCAATCATATCACGGGCCTACCAATTTTCCCAATGTCAATCATTCTCGATGTATCGCATTTCCATTGCCCACTTGACTGAATTGTTAGTTCATCCATTTCCTTCTTGTCTCGACATGAACTATTTCCTATCCTGTGGCAAATCGATAATTCATTGAGTTGGCTGTTCATCACATGGGTGTGTGTGGCAATCTGGTGATCCGAAACAGAGAACTATAAACAACAATGCGAGATGATGGACACCACCAGAAGAAATCATGGCGATCTTGGAAGCTTGAACAGGCTGGGACAAATCATATTCATGTTCGGATGTTTCCATCCCGTGATTTCGAGGCTTCATAATCCCTCTGCATACGATCATCGTCATACGTGAACAGCCTGCATACAACGGCCGTTAATCAATGTGCTTCCCAAGCAGGGCGAACGAAACCCCCCACCGATACCGTTCAATAACCCCCACATCCTTGTTTATCAAAGCTTGCGTATGTGAAGACATGGTGACAGTGTACTGATTCGTGAACCCAGTGACCTGATAGATATCACCGGGAGAGAAGCCGTTGGTATCGGCTCATACCCGAGTTCATGGTCCAACATGGGATCCTGGTGGCAAAAATAAGTAAAGCCGATCACATCATACCGTCAGCAACTTTGGAGACAGTAACATCATCATACTTTTGATTTCTACCTCACATCCTTGTTGGGGCATCTTTGGGGTTCCAAAGTATCGTCATTGAACAGCCTGTGTCGATACAGATACCTGCGGCACGCGCCAAGATCAAGTGTTCGCAAGTTGTCTTAGGTTCGGCATCTGCGAGTTCACTCGCCGAAGGCTGAAGCTTCGTTCATTTGTTTTTCCCGCCTTATTGTCACAACCAAGTGCCAGGCCCCACCATGTGAGACATAGGCTTATGTAACGATATCCCAGTCTGGGAAACCGAAGCCGCTGCTATTTCTCGACGGTGGAAACCAACGATTTCAAGAATGCAGGGCGGGATTTTTCCCACTCGTTGCCCCCCTGGCGAGCGCTAGTGCTATAGCAGATTGTACTGCTGTGCTGTTCAATTTACAACACATTGTGCGCCTTTTCATCCGAGGAGAGGCTCCGGCTGGCTCGGGAGAGACCTCGAGCTCGGTCCTCGTGGGTTAACACCGTGGCTGTGCGATTGGCTTTCCTTTTGAAGAAAGATGGGTAGTTATCCGGAAGCCCTAATTGATCGTCTGCTTCAGAGCCACTGCTATACTCGATCACTCTCGCCCTTGTGCTCGAGCCTCATGACTATCCATGATAGGGGTGGAGGGGTAGTGGGGGAGTGGAGAATGGGGCTGCAAAATGTTAAATGCGCAAAGTCATGAGATCATGGAAATCGAGCTTCTTTGGGTGTAGTATGTTGAGGATCTGTGAGACCTCGCTGTTTGGATATAAGAAAACGGCTATGCAATGGCCTGGAATAATCGCATATTGAGATAAGTACTCCATACATACTTGCCGGAAGGCTCTTGCTTTTATGCATCGGATACCCATCCTAGATCAAAATTTTACCCTAGGATGCAGTAGCTACAACGATGGCAAAAATTTTCAATCCAACCACTATGCAATAGCACAAATTCGATTTTGTGGATAGATTCCGATATTGGAATCTGAACGAGCTACTGCTGTAACGGCTGAATCCCCTGTCAAAAGTCACGGGATGGCGTATGCGAGGTATGCAATACAGCGTGGCACGAGGGGGGGTGGTCTAGGTTAAAATTTGCTCGGTGCTTTTTATAGCGTATCGTGAGTAAGTAACGTGATTATCTTCGGCGTTGCTTCAGGGCCGAACGAGCTTGAGAGCAAATTCCCTCTACGACCAAGGGTCCTACGAAATCCGCCCGGGATTGTTGATTATACTCTTGGTATTTTCTGCGTGTTTTTCGGAGACGAGAATCGAGACAACCAGAGTATGAAGCGAGATATATTTGACTTCCATACTTTGAGGTGATTGAGATTGACATTTAACAGCTCTTGTTAGCTGGGCGCAATTTCAATCCCGCTGCCGTGATGAAGAGAAGAGATCTCGATATATTGGACAATATGATATGTATCATCTCCAATCCCGCAAGTAATATTTACTTTCGCTTCAGCACTGACAGCTAGAAATCCCGCGCCAAAGCAAGCTTGATGGCTCTTGGGTTTTGGGGGCTGAGATATCACCTCACCAGATCGAGATCACATACATACAGCTGATTGCACTCAAGCTGGGCTTCCGGTGGGACATTGAGGAGGAGCGAACTCTACAGGTTCTTGTCGCTGGATTTATCCGCCTGTTCTAGCTTGCTTTGGTATGGGCTATGGATTCACGGCACAGATGTTGCAACTGACCAGATCGATAGGGCGCCCGATAAAGTACAGAGTACAGTACACATCATCTTGAGATACGTAGTACTTTGCCTACCCGCTGGCCTATCCAATGGTCTGAATTGAAGTATAGTACCACCTTATATCTCTCGTGGCCAAAGCGTGCACATTAGCCATACCTACTGCAATGTGCGTGCCTCGATAACTGTACACCTATGTACCTAAGGCATGGGAATTATCCTCATTGTTACAACATTCATACCTACTGGACCTACTACGCATACATGAATGATGAAGTTGAAACGAAAATGGGTACAAGTACAGGTCTTTGCATACATTCGGTAGAGTAATATAATTCGATGGATTTTAAATCCTCCCATGGCTGGACGTTTCAAGCCCGGTGCAGCATTCTTTGACATATTCTATGCAGTCCAGATAATCATGCGTATGTATGCTAATGTTTTACGGTACCCTGCAGAATTATGTAGTTCGATTTGCATCATAACAAAGCACCCCCTGCTATTCGTGGGGTATTGGGTACGAACGTTTATGCAGATATGAATATACAGTACTAATGTCGGTATTTCTAAACGCACAGCGGCCAGCTATGTGCAATATGTATGTACTGTATGTATAATTATTTTCTTCTGGTAGGGAGTTGCTAATAACCCAACGGCCGATTGGAAATCGAACCGAATTACATGACAACACCCTCTCTCCCTCCCTTCCAGCATCATTCATCATCATCATCAGCCTACAGCCTACCGCCTACATAAAAACGTTTGGCCTCGTCTGATAGGCCCAGCAATTAATAGTTAGTTAATTGGTGCTTATAGAATAGATATTGAATTGCATGACCAACAAAGACAGCCCGAGCAAAACATGTGGGGAAATAAAATTTAGTGTTTCTTTTATTTTTTTATTCGCTGCCATAATCTGCAATTCACTCGCTCTCCCATCTATTTGACTCGCTCGGAGCATTTATACTGAAGAAAGCCCAAGGCCCAAAATTCAATCGGGGAACCAATAATCATTGAAGCCAGCTAAACTAAAAAAAAAAAATGCATAACACAATTCCGTATCGTTTAGAACCACAACAGTGGGGGCCTGCACTTCCTTCGCCATAAGAGCGAAGTCACAAGCTTTCCCATCTCGTCGCCTGAACTGTTTGCGAAT
>Ga0307511_10003724_pt1 | contig 15587 bp, 19 predicted proteins | sample 13_EM_MG_FD_200266 | JGI IMG/M metagenome (GOLD analysis project Ga0307511, IMG submission 200266) | Populus trichocarpa ectomycorrhiza microbial communities from riparian zone in the Pacific Northwest, United States - 13_EM | ecosystem: Host-associated > Plants > Roots > Unclassified | place... | reverse complement strand
TAGAGAGGCATCTTCAAGGCTAGGAGAGTATCACAACGACGAAGTGAGGTTGATAGCTTTGAAGGGACAGCAATTGAAGGACAGAGAGTTACTAGCCGGGGAAGGTAGGAGAAGTAGCAGAAGCAGGTAAAGCAAGTTTGAGTAGGAGGCAGACTATTAGAAGGGCGGTGGGAGAAGGGTCATAGTATATAGAGAGAGATGAGGATAGAGATCGAAAGGGGTTGGGGTGAGTGCGGGGTAATAGGATATTATGAGAAGATTCGTTAGGCAGCGGGATGGTCTAATAGGTAGTGTAGCAGGTATTGCGGATCTGAGCGCTATGGAATAGAGACCTACTGAGCAGATGATAATGTGCATAGTGGACGTTGGTTGAAGGCTTGCTTAATTAGAGTGAGAAAGTAGGTTAACTGGAGCGTTTATATACCCGGAGGTTTGAGGGTACCATGAACAGGGCGTGGATGGGGGCGCTAGGAAGCAACGGAAGCAACAACATAAGTTGACATTGAATAAGCTGGTTGAAGGAGGGCTATTCTGGCATAGCAGCACGGAAATAAACTAGAACAAGGAAATAAGCAAGATGACTGGATATAGGCCAGCGACCTGGTTAGCGAGTTCGGGGACACTAGCTGGGTCCGAAAGTCGGCTGTGCGGATGTGCGCTCCACCAGGAAGGGAAGGAGCCACGGAAGAACACGGGAGGGCTGATAATGGCAGAAACGAAGAAGTGGAATGCGATGGGAAAAGAGCTGCCAGTTGAAACAGCAACTCAAGTGAACCAGGGCAACCTTACACCCCCAGAAACAGGAGTGGAAAAGGCAGATATATGGATACAGACAGGGGTGAGAATTAAGAGATTGGAGTTGGAGATGGGGAAAGATGGGGAAGACAGGGAAGGAGAAGAGCAAGGTCGAGGTGAATGCGAAGGGGAGGGTCAGAGAAAATACAGATATAGTTATGAAGAATGGGCCGGAGATATGTAATTAAATGGGTTAGCCTAGGTATGAAGACGATGTCACGGAAGGGGAAGGGGAGAGGGGGCGGTGGCTCGCACAGCACCGCAGGTCACATACATCCGGGGAAGTGTTACCTTTTCCTTTCGTCAACACATGTATTTAAGGGGCCCAGAGGTTAGACAATCCAGCTGGGTCTCCACCCAGCGATGCGTGCCCTCATCATATACCATAGTATAAATGTTCTGACCCATACGTCAATACGGCCCATTCATCAATGGGCCCAGCCTTCCCATCAATCTGACGGCCACAATAATATTTTAATATAATTATCTCATATGTAGGGAACTACTGAGATATACGGGACTATGGAGCACTACGGATAAATAGAAAAATCGGCTCCTGATTTGAATAATACATTGAATACTCGAGTGCTACGTAAGAGGGCTTGATCTAGAATATTTTATTTATATATCTCTGGAGGGTTTAAATTTCTCGTATTTTCATTTATTTCTACATTATATTTTTCTACGTCTGAAGGCCTAGATTTTCTCATATTTTATGTATTTATATCTTATATTTTTCTATTTATCCATAGTGCTCCATAGTCCCGTATTTCTCAATAGTTTCGTATATATGAGATAATTATATTAAAATATTATTGTGGCCATCACATAGATGGGTGGGCTGGCCCATTGATGAATAGGCCGTATTGACGTGTGTCAGAACATGCAATGAGGAACAAAATGAGAATTGATCTCAGGGGTTCTTGTGGTAACCATTCAGTTGAAAACCACATGTTACGACAAAAAAGACTTCCCTGGGTATGAGGATGAGAGCGAGGACGGTGCGCATCATCCCATACAATGTTGCTTGACTGATAGTTTTGTTTAATTTTTTTAAAAGGCTATACGCCGATTCAACGTTATATTATGTGGCGGTCCCGTTACCTCCCCTTTGACGGTTCGGCACCCACAGAACAACAGGCAAAGAAAAACTACGTACAACTGTATCCCGCCAACACAATACCACTGTAAGAGACCCAAGTACCAATCCGACTCCTCCGGTCGCTTCCGCCCTCTCTCAAAATCAGATATTGACACTGGAAGCCAGCGCCCCCGGACCCTTGCCTGCATCTGGTCTTCCTGTATATGAAATGAGATGACCCTGTTGAGGAGAATGACCACCGAGCTGGTGGTCTTCCCTGCTCTCCTCTGTCCCCCCACGAGCCAGGATGCTCCTATGATGCCTCTCATGGTATTGTGTCTGCCATGGGTCTTTGGCAGGGAATTCCGTGCACTACAAAGGCTCTGCTGCAAGTCGGTTACCTTTGTGCGCTTGTGTTTGGTAGGCTGGGGTCTACCTGTCGGTCGTTCCACCTGACGTCTGGTGGTCTGTTTTTTGGTGATAGGGGGGGTTACCGGGGCCACGCCCTCCATCTTCTTCTCATACTCTGACAAGTCCTCATAGAGGGAGAACCTGCCAACATTCAACATATCCTTAACCCCATCCTTGGTCCTCTCTTTCCTTCCTCCTTCTGCTTCCTCTGTTGCTTCCTCTTGACCAAAGCCTCATCCTATGGTTCGGTTGAGGCATCCACCATTATCGGAAGTGCCTGTACACTAACTTCTACACCTCTGCCTTCTCAACTGATTGTAATGCTGGAACTCAGTCCACCTTTATCTGCCTCAGCTCCCGCCTCAGAGACAAAATCACCTCGTCTCGCCCCTTCTCCTCTTCCTGCTTCCCTAACTTCTCCGCCTTCCTCTTGGTCTCAGACTGGAGATTTTTAATTCTAGGGTCCTCCCTGGCCCTTGATTCAAACTTCTCCAAATGGTCTTTGACAGCTCCAATCAGTGTTTCCACCGGTCTTCCTCTTGAACATCCTATAACTTGCGAGGTAATTCGCTAGCCCCCCGAACTTGTCCTCTGTTGTGGTGTTCCTCTTGTCCTCCATTAACGCTTTATTAGTTGTTGCCAAGTCATTGCTCCTCTTCCTCTCCCTTTCCAACCTTTCCTTCAACTCATCAACCTCGTCCTCTAGTTCATGGATTCTATCGGCATCATGTTTGCTGTCAGCTGTTCGGAGATACATTTTTTTGCCTCTGTCCTCCTCTTCACTATCAAACTCTCCTAGGATCTCATCCATTATGCATATCTCATCTCCTGAGTGAATGGCTCCTAAGAGCACTCCTGTCTGGTGGAGGAGAAACCCCCAATCTCCCTCGCTGCTCCGGGGATGTATAATCGCCTCTCCTTTTAAACCCACGCCAACCCGCCTCCGCCAGCTCTACCTCATCCTCTGAGTCTGAGACACCTGGGGGGTTTCCCTTAGCAACCAATGGAGCTACCAAACCTGCTCTAGCAAGTTCCTCTTCTGCTTGGACATTCCTTGGTTCACCCCTAGAGCCCTCGCTATCACTTGCTTCAGCAAAAATATCCCTAAATTCCTCGTCATCATCCTCTTCCTCTACCGTCGCCACTAACTCCTGTTTCTTAAAAGGTCCCAATGTAACCCTTCCTGCCCTCGGAGTGGCATCCGGGGTGGCAAGCTGCTTGGCTTCTGGGGTGGTTGTCCTTTTTGGGGCATTGGTTAAGCCTGGTGTGGTAAGCTGGCGTTTGCCCTTGCCTGCTTCCCGGCTTTTCCCATCTGTGGACTCTGCATGGTAGTTGCTGCCTTAAAGGTGCGAGTCTGATCGCCGTTGTTGCAACGTCCCGGTTTTGTAGCCTTTCGGATTAGAACTGAGCTGTAGCCAATAGCGAGGGGCGACGGCTGCAGCGTCGAGAATCCTTGACAGAAGTCGCCCGGTCTAGCTGAACAGCGGTCAAAACTCGACCCCCGGGTAGTTCTCAGGTATTTCTTGCAAGAGTCAGATATTCTTGCTCAGCTTCTCTCTCTGCGTCGAATGCTATAAATTTCGACGTCGGAAACCCACTGGTTGTCGAGATCGACCAAGCGGGCTCGTCCTGCATAATGTTGTCGGTGCCTGACTGATGATAGTAATGAGGATCTCTTCGGTAGTCGTTCCAGTTGTTTCTAAGCCAGTTCTGGTTCCCCGGACTTGGAGGTCGTGCCTCGCTGCTACGTACATAGGTGCGTTCTTTTTGCTCTTTCGTCTTAACTCCGCGCAGTCAGTCTCAGGCTACAGTATACTTTTCATATAAGAATACCGTCTGGCGGGGGGGTAATATTGTTATACCACATATTCTTGTGTCAAATGCCAAGGCAACTAGTAAAGGCGTTCATCAATTAAGGGAATTAACGTGAGGTAGAGGAAGAACTAGGTACAGGAGGACCGGAAACAGTCCCGGAAGATGTGAAGGAGGCAGTAATGGCTGTTTGCTTGTCTTTCCTTTTTGTCCACCAGTTGTGCAAGCCTCAATGCACCGACATTCGTGACAATAGAACTGTTCCGTAGTTCTCAGCAAGCGGGTTGCTGGGATATTTGGCTTGAAACCAACCTTTAATGCCTCGCCATGTGAGATCGGGATGTTCGGGATGTGTAGTTGCAATGTCATATATCTCCTTGCGTTCCACCCATGGCGTTTAAATGAACCACTAGCAGGCATATTGAATCAGCTCGGCAGTTGGGAGGTGGTGCAGTATTGTGTGTAGAGGTGTTGTGCGTCGCGGTGTTGTTGGTATAGCTTGTCGTACGAATATTTCTTATCGGGAGGCTATACTATTTGGGCTATATTGTTTATAAATTACCTAATCAGGTACTCTTGTTATAAGAATATATCAGTAAACATCCTCGAGAAAATAAGAATATCCTTTTATCAAACATATTCTTATTTTGTATGGGGGCCGGGGTGGGAGGGTTTATTCTTATATCAAGAATATTCTTATGTCACATATTCTTATATCGAGAGTATACTGTATGTCACTTCGCCGGATAGGATCCGAGTGCCCTGTGGCACTGGATATGGGGCAGCCTATTGCTAGAACTCCTACAACGTGTTAGCCCAATTACCACTGGTAAGTCTCGCATCATGCTGTGTACATACTCACCTCTACGGCCCTAGTCGAAAACATGCAGATCGAACGGCAGTTTGTGTCCCCTGACCTTCAACCAACCAGCTTGTATAAAACTCGCGACCTTCTTCTCAACCAAGACAACCACCGAACTGATTAGTTATCAATATCTTCGTTTCCCTCTCAAAGGCCATCCTATCCTATGACACCTCATTTTAGATTCTATATTGTCTTTACTATGGGTCCAAAGCAGGTGGTCAACAAAGACTTATGCCGCGACCATGTTGTAGTGTCCCCTTGCTCTGGTTTCTTTGTGTTTTCTTAATTCTGTACTCCCAGTTGACCTTAGATATGACAAGACCTGCAATATTTGCTGCAACCTTCTTTGGGAGCAAACTTCTTATTACAAAACACCACAACGGAGCCGACGGGTTTTCCAATCTCCGCATTCGTCTCGAAAGTCAACGTTCTCCTATAGTCTCGTTACGTCCCACGTCTTGTATAATATCTATCATGGCGCTCTTGCAGGTAAACCCACGAACTATTATTGCTTTCACCATTTCGGAGTTGGAAGGTGATGTGGGGGGTGTTTTGACTGGTCGGGACTTCTTGCCAGCCGGTCATGTCGGTTTTTTGGTAGCTTGAGGAGCTATTACCAGAGACATGATGAGAAGGTCAATCGGTTAGGATAGTACCATGAATGACTAGAGAAAGTGGCATTATCTGTGGTCATCTAGATAAAATCCTAGCAGGTAGCCAAATTACCAACCCCCGGACAACTCGGTATGATAACGATACAACAGTATCTAGGGCAGGGAAGGGCGATATCAGGAAAAGAGTTGGTAACAGGCCCACAGTGGAGGTTCAGTTGGCCAAGGTCCTGAAGTTGGCCTGAGAAGACGATGTAGAGTTAATGTAGGAAGTGCCTAATGTATGGATGGTGGTCTGGTTTATGAGGCTAATTTATTGCCTGCACTTTTTCCCGATGAGCTTGGCATTCAGATACTGCTTCAATGTAGTGATGTAACTATGATATCAAAATGAGGCAAGTCATTTTGTTTATTTTATTATTAGTGAATAAGTACTCCTATATAATATGACCGAAGACCATATCTCCAACCATAAGCTCAATGTGTGATCCGACTCGCTGCTGCTATAAGACCAGATTTGCCACCTAAATGTTTCACTATGAACAGAACATCTGGATATAGATCTCTCGCTCTAGAGAGACAGACTAAAAGCAAAGTCTCGCAGTTTATTTGCCCCCAACACAGTTCACACTCAAGATTGGTCAGCTAACACTTATCAATCCCGAAAAGGTCCACACTGGCAAAAGACCTTCATCTAAGCAAACCCCAGAAATCACAAATGACCTCTGAAATATACCCGACTACAGAAGTTTGTATCTTATATCCTATGTACACAGAACACATATTTCTGTTACTAGTAGCTGAAACTGGTGGAGACGTCACTCCTTATTGTGTCCTAAGTGGAAAATAATTGTTGTAGCATACATCCACTACATCCAAATTACCCTGTTAAGAAAGAAGATTTGGTTGGTAGGGGGGTGAAGGCGTTGGATGAAGTTTTGGAGCAGGCAATGGGATAGAGGGAAAGATTGGGTTGATGAGGTGCACCTGGGGGTGAACTTGAACAGTCACCGGCACTGGAAGTTCAAGACGAGGAAGGCTAGCGCAGTTTTTGATGCGGTTAGGAGGCTGACCAGGCTCCCACCGGAGGCCAAGAGGAAGGTGATAATAGGGGAGGTCCTCCCCACATGAATGTATGGCTCTGAGGTGCATGTGGAACCCACTGAGGAGGCAACGAGACTGGCGGCGAGATGCGGTGGATGGCTGGTGATGTGGTATCAGGGGAGCAGCAGGCAGAAGATCAGCGAACTTTCGGGGATAGAGGCATTGCTGAGATGGGCGGCGAGTGTATTTGCGAGGTTTGAGGCAGAACTACGCCCGATTGCAGAGAAAATTCTGAGGGAGGCGCTGGGGGAGGAGGTGTCCCTGACGTGGATGGCCGGAGAGGGGTGGAGCGGAGGGACGGGGGCGGAGTTTAGGGAGTGGTCGCCGGAGGTGGGGGAACGGCTGGGGCCGGGGGAGCTGCTGGGATACACCGATGGGGGGGAGAGCGGGGGGAGCGTCGGCGGAATGGGGCTGGCACCTGGGGGAATATGCGACGGTAATGGGCGCAAAACTGATAGGGATAGCCCAACCAGACTAGGGATAGCCGGAGCGTGGGAGGAGAGCTACAACGTGGTTGCATCGGATAGCCAGGCGGCGATCCGGAGGTGCCTGAACCTAACCTCTGGAAGGCAGAGAGCGGGGTCGTGTGTGGTTAGTTTCTAGATAGCGGGTCGGCATGGCCCAGGGGTTGGACAATCCAGCCCGGTCGATGCATGCCCTCGGTATATACCATAGTATAAATACTAGTACTGATTTACCAAAAAAAATAAAAGAAGATTTGGTTCAACTCTCCTAGGCCGCACTCCTCCTTTACGGCTCTAGATCTGTCTGTTCACCCTTCATCGTGGAACACCCCCGCCCCGGCACCTTGTATTTTTTACGTTCTACGTACGTCCCCGTACAATCGTGGATGCCCTCAGCTTGGGGTTGTACGCTCTGCACTGATGTCTGAAAAGAGCAAGTCAGCCCATTCCGCTTTAACGAAACATGTCACCCGCTTCACGAGGGATGTCTGGGTGCACGAGGCAAACGACAAAATAGATAAAAGACCGACGACGGAGCAAGCACACAAGCAGTGTGAGACACCAGCCCGAAGACTACGCAACGTTCCCCCCCAAAACCTCACTAATATTTTAACATTTTTTATTTTATTTTTTTCGTCAAATCCTGTATGGGACAGGGTCCTTTTTTGTTTGGTTTCTTTTTACGTTTTTCGCGCCTGCATTGGGGCTGTTGTTTTGTTTCCCCGTTTCGACCGAGTTATTGAGACTGAGCAGCAGTAGCAGCGCAGACAGGGAGACACTAGAGATACGACGAGGCACGCACAGATCGAGGAAGGTGAGTTCCGTTTTGTCTAGCCTCATTCCCCTCCCCATCCCGATCCCCCTCCTATCGGCCTTCAGCCCAAGTGGCCCCTCCCCAACCCCGTCCCATACACAAAAGGCGGTCCAGCGATCGCTTCTGGGATCTCCCCAGCCCCGAAAACAGACACCAGCATCAAAAACAACACGGAGGCCAACGAACCCAACAAAGAGGACCTGAAAGGCACCGAAAAACACAAGAAAGACTATGCCTGGGCACGAGCCGGCTCGTCATTTTTCAAGGCAGGCTCGAGCTTTTCCCATATATTTTAGGGCTCGAGCCTTCCCAGCCACCGGGCTCGAGCCGGCTCGGCTCGTGCCCAGGCGTAAGAAAGACCCAGCACAGGGGGGAAGGAAAAAAAGGTCCCCACCATCGAGGGAAGAGACCACAAGCAAGGGAAAGGCAAACGAGTTATCACCGCCAATGACGGAAGAGGAAGCGTAAGAGTTCTGATCTCTAGAAACGAGAGGTAAGCTCGAGGAAATCAGGGAAAAAGTAATTCTACCCAACCCCTCAGTTACAGGAGGAGATTCCCAACCCCACAATCGACAGCCTAGAGGCAGCACACACCAGGCGTTCAGAGAGGGTACAAAAGGGCCAGATCACAGAAGCCCAGGCTGCGGAGGAGGAAGAGGACGAGCTAGGGCTACCGCCTAAATCGGACTGGGACTCCTACGACCTCGCGGACAGGAAGAAGGTCGCCCCGGGTGCTACGATCGGGAAAGTACACCATTCCAGAATCCCACAGGTAAACCAAGGGCTAGCGGAAGACGAGCGAGCCCTCAGCCACAAGAGAAACCCCCCTGACGACAATCGCAAAAGACGGCCCACATCGCTCCAGCGACCAGCTCGAACAAGATCCCCATAGGCAGAGGAAGGACCTTCGAGGCGAAGAGGGAGGAGTCCCCAGAATTGCTCCCCAGCCTGTAGCCAGAAGAGATTGTAGAGCTGGTGGCCAAGGCCGATAATGCAGAACAGTCCATCCGTCTAAGGAAAGAAGCGGAGAAAGCCCGGCAATGCCAAATCAAGGACGTCAGAGCCGCGATGAAACAATTACAGAGTGACATAGAGGCCCAGCCAGGAGAAAAGGATGCCCTAGCTGAGGCGCAACTCCTGAGTGAGGCCAGGGAGGCAGAGGACCGCGACACAGACGAAGAAAGAGAGGGCGACACAAGCAATCTCAGAACCTTCGACCCACGCAGCACACCCACCCAAGCAGAAAAGACGAGAAGAAAGGCCGGCACAGATCCGAAGGTATGGCAAAGGTGGAACAACGATAAGAGAAGGGCGCACAAATACATTGCCGTGGAGAGAGATGAGGCGTCCATAGGGGACTTCACAAAGGGCGAACCCGCTTTTGTCATACACGACCGCAATATGAAAACGATATAGCATGCCACAACCTAGGCATCACCCCACCCCCGCACCAGGTCCCATCCTCCCCCAACACCTATAAGGCCAACCTCCCACAGGCCCAGAGCGAACAAGCACAGGAAGCTAGCTCATGGCAAGTAGGGCCTACAGGGCTCACCAAGAACAAAGGGGGCAAACTCACACGAATCACCGAAGGCACACAGACAGCGCCACCATCCACAGGTCCCAGAAGAAGCACCTTCAGCCTGGCCAAGGTCACCAACATCAAACATCTCCAGGCACCCATAGATGAGGTGGATTCCCAACTCTCCCAGACGAGGGTTCTCATTAATCGCTGTCCCCAACTCCCCCCGAAGGGACAGCACTGGAAGGCCGAGGTCGCAAAGGCATTCCAAGACGCAGCTAGGAAGCTAGAATTCAGCCACAGAATCAAGGTCACAAGGGTGGACAACATTGCGCCCTACCCCAATGAGATTATCCCGACCGTCTCGCATCGAGCAACCCTACTGGGAGAGGACCTCGTAGCCACCATTGGGAAGCTAAGGAAAACAGTATTTCCCAAAGGCAACCACTCCCCCAGCAAACGCCAAATAGTAAGTCTTGAAAGGGACTCTACCGAAATAGTGATACCAAACATTGAACCACACGGAAGACTCAAGGCATAGGACGTAGTAGACCGTATATGCCAAAAGATGGGCCTCATAACAACCGCAAGGCCGGCGAAGTGGCTAACCAGGCACAGGAATCGAGAGGACTACCAGAACAAATCCTGCTCCCTCAGGCTCTCGTTTCAAACACAGTGCCTCATCGACCTCGAGACCACCCTCCCCATCCCACTCTCAGACACCCAGGCCAAGGTATTCCTATACAGATGGGTAGACGACAAAGCCTTCTACGTCGACGAAGCAGGATATACCGTTACGAACATTCGCCCCTCCTTCCCGAACCGATCAAGAGATGGGCCTCCTGTACTTACTACAACAAGGGGGGCATGAGGAGGAAATGTGTTACCCCAGAAGAATGGCAACAATTACAGGCGGGAAACTGTCGGAAACGATGTTTAGACAACCAGTGTAGGTTACGCCCAGGCGGGAGGGCGGGGGAGGAGGCGATTGGGGAAGAAATAGGAGGGAGGAGCGCAGGGACAGGAGCACACCATCGACACCGACGACACCAAATACATTTTCAGCAGCACATAGACCCAGGATCGTCAAAATACCAGCACCAGTGTTTAGACAACCATCATAGGATAGGGAGGAAGGGGGTGGAGGATTGGAGTGGAGGATTGGAGAGGACAGGAAAAGCCAATCGGGCAAGAAGGAGGAGGAAGAGCTTGAGGAAGTGTAGGGAATCCAGTACATCACCCTTATCGACAGAGACCAGCACACCATCGACGTCTGAACAATCCGCCCACCGCCCACCGCCCACCGCCACCCAGACCGACTACGCAATCTATACAGAATAACAGTAGAGGCGGCCTAAGGAAAGGCTATTGCAACGTGAATCACTCCCACGTCACTATGGACGTGGTGCTGGAAAAATCCAGGTCCTTCGACATACTGTTCATAGGAGAGCAGTGGAAGTGGAAAACGGGCTCTACTTCAACAACCTATGCCAGAACACCAAGGTGGTCGACTACTTAAACGTCAGACATCTCCAACCCACCAAAGGCACGATCAATCGCTCGGGCACAGTCACCATCATTATGTAGCATAGGCCTCACAAGGGTGGTAGGGGTGTACCTACTAGGCAAAGCGTCTACGGAGGATCTACAGGACGACCTACAGCATATCGGCACAGCACGCAGAGTCCCCGTCATAGGGGACTTCAACGCGCATCACCCGATATGGGGACACCACACAGTCACCCCTAGAGGCACAGAAGTGGCCAACTGGGCTACTTACCGGTCCCTCACTTAGAACATACATCATCTAGCCACTACCTGGTGAAGAGGGGATAAAGAGAGCCTTCTCGATCTGGTCTTCACCAACACCCTCGCACAGTGATCCCCGGATTATATGAACTTCATGAGACTAGGCTCCAATCACGACCTGATAGCAGGCACGATCACGGCGCTGAACCCCGAGGCTCCTATTTACACGGTGTGCGGCTGGACTTGGTGGGAGAAGTATGCAGAGGAGAAGCCAGAGTTTAACCCAAATACCCACAACGAAGGCTACAGTCAGCTCACTCAGTGACTCGCACAATATTGCATCGTCAAGACTACGGCCTCCAGGAGCAAGAAGTGGTGGCATCAGCAAAAAAAAAGTTTTGCAATTCAGATTCAGGAGCTTCATGTTGTACAGTTTTGCAATTTGAGCTTCATGTACCGCAGTTTTGCACCTTGAGCTTCCCCAGAGCCCCTGAAGCTCCTGAAGCTCCTGAAGCGCCCATGAAGCGTCCATGAAGCAAAATTCGTTTTTGCTGATGGAGATGAGGAGGTGGACGACCAGGTGAAACGGATGTCCAGGGCCCGGGTCGGGACATAGTATAAACAAGAGGCGAAAATCCTCAGGGGGATGATAAAGAGGAAGAAGAGGCAGTGTTGGGAAAATTTATTATTCAACAAAAGGACCGCAATCCATGGGAGGGGGTGAGGATTGCGAAAGACCCATTAGGGGTAAGAGCAACTATGGGGGACCTAATCGACAAGGACCTCTCCCCGCTCAGTACTACCCATGAGATTACGGACGCCTTCCAGCGTCATCATCTGATCACAACAGGAGAGGAGGTACCCATTGTGGTGTCAGCCCCAGCGCCTTTCAGAACAGTGACAGGGGAAAGGATAGAAACAGTCCATAACGCATTGACCAGGAGGGCCAGTAACAGCTCGCCGGGGCCTGGCCGGGTCAACTACCGGTTACTGAAACTCATAAGACACGCCGCTAGGGAAGGTGATAATCAACGACATTGAATACCGCTGCGATTAAGGGCGGACTCCTGAGGAATCGCGCGACCTACACATGGTTATGATTCCTAAACTGAACAAACCTATGATTTAGTCAAGTCACGAAGGCCAATCGTATTAGCCAACACTGTAGGCAAGCTGGCACAGAAGGTGATAGCGGACAGACTACAGCGGGTGTTAGAATGCAGTGCATGTCATTCCGCCCATACCTGGCCATACTGTCATCACCTTGTAACCCGCCTTGAGCCTATTCACCTAGCCTCTCACGTTGAGTTGCATGTGCTACCATGTGCACTCATGTGAACGTTCATGTGCACTCATGTGCACATTCACCTGAATGTCTCGTTCATGTATATATAGCTCCTGTATTGCCTGCTACTTTTGTATAATTCACATCACATCAGTTCAGTTCATCGCTGCAGCTAGATAATTACAGAGGATTTATCTCTTCTCTCATCTCTCTCATAGCACGTCCTTCATTGGATTCACGACTTACCGCTCGCCACATTCAAACAGCCGGAACAGCATCTCTTCCACAGGTTCCAATACGGCTCCAGAGAAGGCGGCTCTGCCATAGATGTCATGATGATCACCACACCAAACGCGGAAAGGGCTAAAGGGAAGGGAGAGAGAGTGACGCCACTCGGGAAGGACAGAGTCTCAGCCTTCATCCTGGTGGGCACGGGCGAATTACACAGGATAGTCTAGAAGGGACTCCTAACGGATCTAGCGCAATTTTGCCAGGACTTCCTGAGACCGCCGACCTTCGACATCTTCTGGGATGGGGCAGCAAGGACACAAGTCAACATGAACGAGGGGGCGCCTTAAGGCAGTCCTCTCTTTCCAGTCCTGTGGCTAATCTATCTCGCCAATATGTACATTACCTTTTCGCACGAAGGACCATTGGAAAACATTACTACCTTGAGAATTTTGGTCAACTCGAGGCTGGACTTCCAGGCCCATATCAATACACAGACGGGAAAAGCGGAGGACCTGCTGGCGGTAATGCTAAGATTAGGTAAAACCAACGGAGGCCTCCCACCGGGGTCCCTACGTGCGATCTTCATGGGGGCAATCAGACCCGTGTTCACCGAGGACACCGAAATCTGGCACAGGGGAGATAGGAAGGTCAATCTCTCCAAGTTCCTCCACATCGAGTATCAGGCACTCAGGAAGATCACGGGAGGTTACCACGAATCCAGCTACCAGAAGCTGGCAGGGATTGCCGCAGTGGAGTCGCTAGAGTCCAAGCTCGATGACATCACATGGGCAGCACGCTCGCTGAGAACTGGGGACACGGAGATACGAGGGTTCTTGGACGGCGAAGTGGCACCAGGATACACGGACTGGCACGATGGCCCAGGCAGAAGAGGCTTCAACCCCGATGGATCCATTAACGGGGCGTTCTATCTGACTCCCGTCGTAGAACCCCAGGCTAGATGCTACGGAGACATACATGACACGAACCCGGTCTTCCTGACCCACACAGAATTACTCAGTCCCCGAGACGAGAGGTCTACCATCCATCACTGCGGGCATGACAGATTAACTTGTCCGCCCTTGAATCTTCCCGAGTTTCCGGGGGGCTCATCCGACTGGGCCTCTGTACTGGTCATGTTTTGAGGATATATCTCAATTGAGAGTTGAATAATCCATTCCAGTGCCTATCGAGGCGTTATAAGTTGGGTGGAAGTCATAAGGTCTTTAGCGTAGAGGAGAGAGTTCATTGAGACTAGGTGCACTTTTCCGGAGTTTGTATACAGAGGAACCGAGGCCAGTATGGACCACTCCGAGCCCACCTACCCTAGCCTGTGCTTGGCCAAGGCTAGCTGGATCTGCCTGAGCCACTCTGGAGGTGTTGCACCAGCCTGCACCAGCTCTGCGCCAAGTAGGAGCAGCCCGGTTTGGTTCGGGCTTCCTGACCCTATTATGGCCCAGCCGGGGCCTCATATAGGTTATAGAGGGTCCCATGGGCCAGTATATGTAAGTCTGAGACCTGATTAGATCTTTGCAACTCTGGTAATACTCAGATTGGGCTTATCGGACCCTACAGCGGTCGATTTGCGGTTTAGAAGCTCATGTAGACCTACCTCACGCTTCCTGACCTTAGATCGGCTTAGCTGGTTACCAAACCTTGCTCAGATAGGTCTGTGTGAAGTCAAGTCAGTGTCAACGTACATATTTACCGAGGCTAAATCAAGCCAGTGCAAACCTATTCAGTTTATTGATTAGGTTAGTATAAACAGTATCCCAATACTTCGACTTGGTAAAGGCTCCCAAGTATACAAGATATGCATGAATTTGCACTCAATATATGTATGTAACAGAACTACCCGGATACACATCACACAAGTGCACGGAAAGCATGAATATCCAGCGCACATGTGCACCTCCATCCCACATGGGAACATCCACGAGATCTATGAACACCCACAAACATCATCTACATATGTTCTATATGAACCTTAACGAGATAGATATCGAGCACTGCAAGTATCGGATTCATCTATGAGCTTGTTGAGCTACAAGGCTGGATTGTTGCCTTCTTGAGCATAGGTCGCCCCAGGACATTCATAGGCTGCAGGCGGGTCACATTCCAACTCGATAGGCAGGGGCTGGTGTACGATGTAGATCCCGCGCATCTCCCTGCCACCAACGCCGAACTAGCAGATTACCAACCAGCACGACACCCACGCATTATTCAAACTCTACAATCTCGACAAGTCAGTAGCCAGGATTTGCAAGTATTCTTCCACGCAGAGACAGCATGTGGCCACGATACTACATCGGTTGGTAAGAGGGCTTCGGAATCCCGCCAGTTGGGAGCATGATATGGACGGCTATAGCTGATATTTCTACAACGGGGTAGCGAGATCAGCGATATGGCAACTTATGGGCAGCCAGGCCCTTAGATAAGAGTCCTCTGGGATCCTATTGTGCTGTACCTCGATATCAGCTGGGATAGCTAATATCCCTTCAGGGCGGTAGCGACACGAGCAGCAATATGAACAGCGATATGGGTAGCAATGTGGCCAGCTAGAACCACCGGACACCTAGGTGAGAGCACCTCCGGATCCAATAATACTTTACCTCGATTTCGGCTGTGTAAGGAATACACTCTACCGATCACACCCGAGATGTTGGGACATGATGTAGGCATTATACGCATGAACCGCATGGAGCCTAGATTATGGTAAAAGTATAAAAGCAGGGACCGCCTGAAGCCTATATTATGGTAAAAAGCATATAATGCCGGGATATGATGTATGCAGAACGTGTAGGAATATTCATGTATATATATGGTGGTAAAGACCACCGATAAAG
>Ga0307511_10003723_pt1 | contig 15590 bp, 11 predicted proteins | sample 13_EM_MG_FD_200266 | JGI IMG/M metagenome (GOLD analysis project Ga0307511, IMG submission 200266) | Populus trichocarpa ectomycorrhiza microbial communities from riparian zone in the Pacific Northwest, United States - 13_EM | ecosystem: Host-associated > Plants > Roots > Unclassified | place... | reverse complement strand
CACCATGGAACTCTCCGCCGAGCGCAGCGAGATCACGCTGGAGGAGCTGACCAACCACATGGCCGGCGGCACCGAACTCGCCGCACTCAAGCACGAGTTGTCCCAGGTCCGCGGTGTCGACGTGGAAAAACTCCCCGACGCGACGGACCTCAAAGCCACGGTCGAAAGCGCCGGCTGACGACGACGCCAGGACGCCGGCCGTACGCACACGCGAGCGGACGGCTTCGCCCGACGTACCCCGCTCCCTTACACCCGAAGGCATTCCCTCATGAAGATCGCCCTCGACCCGTACATGATCCGTCATGTCCCTCTGCTCGAACTGCCAGGTGTGGTCGCCGAGTTGGGCTATGAGTGGATCGAGCTATCACCCCGCGAGGACTTCATTCCCTTCTTCCGGCACCCCCGGGTGGACGACGCCACCGTGCGCAAGTTCCGCAAGGCGCTCGACGCGGCCGGCGTCGGGATCTCCTCCCTGCTGCCGCTGTTCCGCTGGTCCGGCCCCGACGAGGACGCCCGGCAGGCCGCCGTACGGTACTGGAAGCGGTCGATCCAGATCGCCTCCGAGCTGGGCGTGGCCAGCATGATCTCGGAGTTCAACGGCCGGCCCGAGGAAGCGGACCGCAGCGAGGCCCAGTTCTGGAAGTCGATGGACGAACTCCTCCCGCTCTTCGAACAGGAGGGCATCCGGCTGGCCCTGGAACCGCACCCGGACGACTTCATCGAGGACGGCCATCAGGCGGTCGACTTCATCCGGGGCATCAACCACCCGAGCGTCAACTTCCTCTACTGCGCCCCGCACACCTTCCACATTGGCGACGACGCCCCCGGGATCATCCGGCACGCGGGTGAGCTGCTCACCCATGTCCATCTGGCCGACGCATTCGACCACACCGCGTCCTCCGGCAACCGCTACATCCTCAACCCGCCCGGCACCACCGCCCGGATCCACCAGCATCTCGACATGGGCCAGGGCGAGGTCGACTTCGGCGAGCTGTTCCGTGCCCTGCGGGACAACCACTTCGACGGCACCCTCACGGCGTGCGTCTTCGCCTGGGAGGAACGGGCCAAGGAGTCCTCGCTGTTCATGCGCGCGAAGATCGACGAGTACCTCGCCGCATCGTCGTAGCGAACCGTTGACCTGTTCGCCTCGGCGACCGACTGCGCGTATCTGCCGCGCTCGTCGGAAACCCTGATCAGCAGTGCGAACGGTGGGACGTTCGCGCTGCCCTCCGCCCGTACCGAGCGGAGCTCACTCTCCGCTCGGTACGGGCCCAAGGTCGTCGCGCACCGCCGCCCGGCGCGGCAGGTCGCCACCGGCTTCGCCTCCCCTGCCCCCCATCTCCAGCTGACCTCTTTCCTCAAAGGGACATTTCATGACCTCCTCCGCCAAGCCCTTGTCCGTCGCGGTGATCGGAGCCGGTATGGCCGGCCGCAGCCATGCCGCCGGATACCGCAACGCGAACACCGTGTTCGGGCCGGGCCTGCCGCCGGTCCGGCTGGCCGCGATAGCCGATGCCAACACCGCGCTCGCCGAGGACGCCGCCCGCCGCTACGGCTTCGAGAAGGCGCTGCCGAGCTGGGAGGCCGTCGCCGAGGACCCCACCATCGACGCCGTCAGCATCGTCGTAGGAAACGCGCTGCACCGGCCGATCGCCGAGGCCCTGGTCGCCGCCGGCAAGCACGTGCTGTGCGAGAAGCCGCTCGCCGGTTCGCTCGAAGACGCGCGTGCGATGGCCGAGTTGGAGCAGTCCGCCGATGTCGTCACCGCCGTCGGATACACCTTCCGCCGCTCCCCCGGCATCGCCGCTGTCCGCGACCATGTGCGCCGCGGCGAGCTGGGTGACCTCACCCTGTTCAGCGGTCGCTACTGGTGCGACTACGCCACCGACCCCAAGGGGCCGCTGAGTTGGCGTTTCAAGGGGGGTGCGGGTTCGGGCGCGCTCGGTGATGTCGGCTCGCACGTCATCGACGCAGCCGAGTACGTCGCCGGGCCCATCACCTCGGTCTCCGGCGCCACGCTCTCCACCCAGATCCCCAAGCGTCCGCTGCCGCTGGGCGCGGTCGTCGGGCACAACGCGGCTCCCGTCTCGGACGAGTTCGGCGAGGTGGAGAACGAGGACACCGCATCCTTCACCGCCCGCTTCGAGTCCGGGCTCGTCGGTACCTTCTCCGTGACCCGTACCGGTTTCGGGCTGCCCAACGGGCTCGCGTTCGACGTGCTCGGGGTCGGCGGGCGGGCCGCGTTCGACCAGCACCGGCCGGCGGAGTACCTCTTCGACGACGCCCAGCCCGAGGCCCGTACCCGCGGTGCCCGGCAGATCATCGCGGGACCCCAACTGCCGTACTTCGCGGGCGGGGTGCCGATGGAGGCACCGGGTGTCGGGGCCAGCAACGCGGACAACTTCACCTACCAGGCACGGGCGTTCCTCGACCAGGTAGCGGGGGTCACCGAACCGCTCCCGGCCTGCGCCACGTTCGCCGAGGGGCTGCGGACCATGGAGATCATCCGCGCGATCGTCGAGTCCTCGCAGGCCGGCGGCGCCGCCGTCACGGTCCCACCCGCCGTCTGACCCCCTGCACCCATCCAAGGAGCACCCGCATGTCCCTCAAGCTCGGCGCCTACACCGCCTGTCTGCACGACCGCCCGCTGGCCGAGGCCCTCGACATCCTCAGGGAGAACGGCCTGGCCTCCGTCGAGGTCAACACCGGCGGGTTCATCCCCTCCCCGCACTGCCCGGTCGACCTGCTGCTGTCCTCGGCGGCCGCCCGCGAGGAGTACCTGGCGGCCTTCGCCGAGCGCGGGATGGAGCTGACCGGCCTCAACTGCAACGGCAATCCGCTCAACCCGCTGCCCGGGGTCGGCCCCAAGCACGCCGACGACCTGCGCCGTACGATCCGTCTCGCGGGGCTGCTCGGCGTGCGGCACGTGGTCACCATGTCCGGCACGCCGGGCTCCGACCCGGACGCCAAGTACCCCTCCTGGGTGGTGAATCCGTGGGACGGCGTCTACATGGACGTCCTGGACTACCAGTGGGCCGTGGCGGTCGAGTTCTGGAAGGAGATCGACGCGCTGGCCCGGGAGAACGGCGTCCGGGTCGCCATCGAGATGCACCCCCACAACCTCGTCTTCTCCCCCGTCACCCTCAAGCGCCTCGTCGACGAGGGCTCCCTCACCAACGTCGGCGCGGAGATGGACCCTTCGCACCTGATGTGGCAGGGCATGGACATCGTCGCCTGCATCAAGTGGCTCGGCCCGCTGGTGTTCCACGCCGCCGCGAAGGATGCAATGCTCTGCCCCGGCGCCGACATCCGCGGCGTGCTGGACACCTCGTTCACCCGCGTGCCCGCCGACGCGCCCGACAAGGTGCCCACCGGCTACGGCTTCTGGTGCAACTCCTGGCCCGAGAACCCGGCGTGGAAGTTCGTCGCCGTCGGTGTCGGCCACGATGTCTCGTACTGGACCGAGTTCCTGCGCGCCCTCGCCGAGGTCGACCCGGACATGGCCGTGAACATCGAGCACGAGGACGCCGCCTACTCGCAGACCGAGGGGCTCGCCCTGGCCGCGAAGAACCTCCATGCCGCCGCGGCGGCCGTGTAGGGCCGGTTCCTGAATCACCCAGCCGTCACAGCGGTGCGTTCTTGAGCGCACCGCTGTGACCGTCGAGAACCGGTCCGTCCCTGGCGTCCTGGCCCGGCGGCTGTCGCGGCGTCTTCGACCTTCGCCCACTCGCCCGACACCTCAGGTGGATTCACGGACGACGAGGCGGCAGGGAACGCTGTGCAGGCCGGGCGCCAGCTTGGAGCCAATGGCGTCCAGCAAGAGCAGGGCGGCCCGTCTGCCGATCTCGGAGAGGTCCGTGTCGATCGTGGTGAGGGGCGGGCGGGAGGCCAGCGCCATGACGTCCCAGTTGTCGTAGCCCACGATGGCCACCTGGCCGGGCACGTCCAGGCCGTTCTCGCGCAGGGCGTCGGCGACGCCTCTGGCGATCTGGTCGTTGCCGCAGAAGAAGGCGTCCGTCTCCGGTGCGGTGCGCAGCACCGCCTGGGCGGCGCGACGGCCCCATGCCTCGCTCCACTCCCCGAAGTGGACCCGGCCGGTGGCGAGTTCCGTAGCGGACTGCTTGAGGAGTTCGAGGGTGTGCTGGGCACGGTCGCGGGCCGCCGCGTGGTGGGCCGGGCCGGTGATGTGCGCGATCCGGGTGCGACCGGTGGCCAGCAGGTGCTCGATGGCCAGTTGGGCTCCGCTCCGGTCGTCGGACACGACGGAGATGTCATCCGGGTCGGTGGAGGGCGAGAGCGCGTAGACCGTGGGAATCGGCTCGACGCCTTTCAGCGGCGGACGAGGGTCGGTACGCCGGCCGGTCACGATGATGCCGTCCACCCGGCGGCCCATGAGATTGCTCAGGTGGTGCTGCTCTCGGATGGCGTCGCCGCGCGTGTCGCACAGCAGCACAGAGATCTTTCCGGCGCCGAGCGCATCCTCGGCACCGAGCAGGACCGGCGTGCTGAAGCGGCCGATGCCGTCCGTCGTCATCAGCCCTACGGTCCAGCTGCGGCCGGTGTGCAGGCTCTGTGCCTGCTGATTGGGGCGGAAGTCGAGCTCTTCGACGGCGTCCAGGACCCGCTGCCGGGTCTCCGGGCGCATGCTCCCACTGCCGTTGAGCGCCTTTGAGGCTGTCCCGACACTGACACCGGCCAGTCTGGCCACATCGGTGAGCTTCGCCCGCCCGGTGGGCGGAAGACTTGGCACGGCGGTCACACGCAACCCTTTTCCTAGATGACGTCGTCTGCTGCATCCTGACACCGTTCGCGGCAGCTGGCCAGTCTCTCACCGGGCGAAGAAAATGTTTGCGCAGGCCCTTGACGAGCATGCGGACCCGTTCCTACCTTTCCGGGCAGAAAAACGTTTTCCTCAGCGAGTTCCAGAGACGGAGCAACGCCCGTCCGACCTCAGGGACGCCCTGACGCGCACCGCACGTCGGGGCGCCGACTCGCGCTTCCCGCCTACCTCTCCGGAGAGCCATGCCCCGCCCACGTTCCGCTGCGCTTTCCTCCCCGGCCCCGGCCGGGTCCGACCAGGCAGGCACGTCCACCGGGCCGGTCCGTCTCGGACCGGGCGCCAAGGCCGCACTCGCGCCTGCCGCGGCCGAGGTGCGGGCCGGCTTCTGGAGCACCCGTCGCGAGGTGAACGCGCGGATCTCCCTCCCCCAGGGCCCCGATCTCCTGGAGTCGGCGGGCAATCTGCACAACCTGCGGCTGGCGGCGGGCGCGGTCGAGGGCGAGTTCCGGGGCGCGTACCCGTTCGTCGACACGGACGTCTACAAATGGCTGGAGGCTGCGTCCTGGCAGCTGGCCAAGGAGCCCTCGGGCGGGCTGGAAACCGAAGTGGAGCGGATCGTCTCCCTGGTGGCCGACGCGCAGCAGCCCGACGGCTACCTGAACACGTGGTTCCAGCTGGTCAAGGGCGGCGAGCGGTACAAGGACCTGCGCTGGGGCCACGAGTTGTACTGCGCGGGTCATCTCATCCAGGCAGCCGTCGCCCACCACCGGGCCACCGGTCGCCCCCAACTCCTCGATGTGGCGCGGAGGTTCGCAGACCACATCGACTCCGTGTTCGGCCTTCCCGGCAGCGGCAAGGAGATCGACGGGATCGACGGCCACCCCGAGGTCGAGACCGCCCTGGTGGAGCTGTACCGGGAGACCGGCAAGCGCCGCTACCTCGAACTGGCCGGCTACTTCGTCGACCGGTTCGGCCATGGCCTGCTGGGCGGCGAGGCGTACTGCCAGGACCGGGTACCACTGCGCGAGGCGGACACCGTGGAGGGCCACGCCGTACGGCAGTTGTACCTGCTGGCCGCCGCGGCCGATCTGGCGACCGAGACCGGGGACGCCGAACTCCGGGCGGCGGGCGAGCGGTTGTGGCGGGCGATGACCACGACCAAGACCCATCTCACCGGCGGGCTCGGCGCGCACCACGACGAGGAGGACTTCGGCGACCCGTACGAACTGCCCAACGAGCGTGCATACTGCGAGACTTGCGCGGCCATCGCCTCCGTCCAGTGGAGCTGGCGGATGGCCCTGCTCACCGGTGAGGCCCGGTACTCCGACCTGATCGAACGCACCCTCTACAACGGTTTCCTGGCCGGAGTGTCACTCGACGGCGAGCGCTGGCTGTACGTCAACCCGCTCCAGGTCCGCGACGGCCACACCGACCCCGGCGGCGACCAGTCGGCCCGCCGCACGCGCTGGTTCCGCTGCGCCTGCTGCCCGCCGAACGTCATGCGGCTGCTGGCCTCGCTGGAGCACTACCTCGCCACCAGCGACACCGGCGGCCTCCAGATCCACCAGTACACGACCGGCCACTACACGGGCGACCTCGACGGCACCCCGGTCGCGGTGAGCGTCGAGACCGAGTACCCGTGGCAGGGCGCGATCAGTCTGACCGTCGAGGAGACCCCGGCCGACCGTCCCTGGACCTTGTCGCTGCGCGTTCCGCAGTGGTGCGCCGAATACCGGGTGCGGTGCGGGGACACGGAGTACGACCAGCACGACGCCCCGGTGGCGGACGGCTGGCTGCGGCTCGAACGCGCCTGGGCTCCCGGCGACCGCATCGTCCTCGAACTCGCCCTCGCCCCGCGCCTGACCGCGGCCGACCCCCGCGTGGACGCCGTGCGCGGTTGCGTGGCGATCGAGCGCGGACCGCTCGTCTACTGCCTGGAGCAGGTGGACAACCCCGGCGGAGGCCTGGACGACATCGTCCTGGACCGCACCGCTCCGCTCGCCGTGCGGCACCGACCCGACCTGCTCGGCGGTGTCACCACCGTCGTCGCGTCCGGCCACCGCCGGCGTATCGCCGACGCGGGCTGGTGGCCGTACGCCTCCGCCGGCAGCGAGGCACCCGGAACGGACGGCCCGCCGATCGAGCTGACCGCCATTCCCTACTACGCGTGGGCCAACCGCCAGGACGGCGGCATGCGCGTCTGGCTGCCCACCTCCTGACACCGCAACACCGACCCCTCTTCCCCTCCTACGAGCCGCACCAAGACAACGAGGTCACCGTGAGAAACCCCCGCCGTACCCTCCTCGCCGCCATGGCCACCGCCGGCGCGCTCACCGCTGTCGCCGCCTGCGGCGGCGGTTCCGACTCCTCCGCCTCTGGTTCCGGTTCCGGGAAGAGCGGTGGGACGTACAACTTCTGGGACCCCTACCCGCAGTTCGACGCCTCCTCCGCCTGGGGCAAGCTCGTCGGCAAGTGCGGCACGGACGCCGGGGTCAAGGTCAAGCGCACCAGCATGGACACCACGGACCTGGGCAACAAGGCCCTGCTCGCCGCCCAGCAGGGCAACGCCCCCGACGTGATGCTCGTGGACAACCCGGTCGTCTCCACCCTGGTGGAGGCGGGAATCCTCAACAAGACCAGCGACCTCGGCCTCGACACGTCGTCGATCCAGAAGAACATCCTCGGCGCGGGTGTCATCGACAACGCCTCCTACGGTGTGCCGATCGGCGCCAACACCCTCGCGCTCTACTACAACAAGAAGATCCTGACCGCGGCCCACGTAGACCCCGCGTCCGTCAAGGACTGGGCCTCGCTCACGGCGGCGCTGAAGAAGGTCAAGTCGGCGGGCAAGAAGGGCATCACGTTCTCCGCGATCAACACGGAGGAGGGCAGCTTCCAGTTCCTGCCGTGGTTCTGGGGCGCGGGCGGCGACCTGACCAAGCTCAACTCGGCGAAGGGCGTGGCCGCGCTGTCGCTGTGGAAGCAGTGGGTCGACGGCGGATACGCGCCGAAGGACGTCCTGCAGAACACCCAGACCACCAGCTGGCAGGAGTTCGCCACCGGGGAATACGCGTTCAGCGAGAACGGCACCTGGCAGCTGGGCAACGCGGACAAGGCCGGCTTCCCGTACGGCGTCATCAGCATCCCCGGGCAGAACGGCGGTTCGGCGCCGGTGCCGACGGGCGGCGAGTTCGTCACCGTCCCCGTGCAGAAGGACTCCTCCCGCTACGACGTCAGCAAGAAGATCGTCACCTGTCTGACGAACTCCGCGAACCTGCTGACCACCGACACGACCCTGACGTACGTGGCGCCCACCGCCGCCGTGCAGGCCCAACAGGTGGCAAAGAACCCCGAGTTGAAGCCGTGGGTCGGCGCGGTGGCGGCGGCGCGTGGCCGCACCAGCGACGGCCTGGGCACCAAGTACCCGACGATCTCCCAACCGATGTGGACCGCTGTACAGAACGCCCTGTCGGGCGGCAAGAGCCCGCAGGCGGCCCTCGACGCCGCTCAGACGGCCGCGGGCAAGGGCTGACACCCGGTCTCCACGCTCCTCCGGAAACAGCACCGCCACCCGCATCCAGGAGTACGCATGACCATCGCCCGCGTCGACCGCCGCTCGCAGCGGTCCCCGGCCAGGTCCGGGGCGACCGGCACCGGACACCGGACGAGCGCGTCGGACCTGCGGCGCCGACAGCGCCGTAGGAGCCGGCTCACCGCGCTGGCCTTCATCGCCCCACTGATCGTCTACCTCGCCGCCTTCTACCTCTATCCGCTCTACCGCAACCTCGACCTGAGCCTGCGCGACTACACCGTCCGGTCGTTCGTGCAGGGGAACGCGCCCTTCTCCGGCCTCGACAACTTCAGGACCGTCCTGGACGACCCCACGTTCGGCCCCGCGATGCGCCACACCGTGATCTTCACCTTCGCGTCGATCGCGTTCCAGTACGCGGCCGGGCTCGCCCTCGCGGTCTTCTTCAACCGGCGCTTCCGGCTCGCCGGCACCCTGCGTGCCCTGTTCCTGATTCCCTGGCTGCTGCCGCTGATCGTGTCGGCGTCGACCTGGTCGTGGATGTTCAACAGCGAGTCCGGTGTCATCAACTACGCCCTGCACCTGGTGGGCGTGTCCCCGGTGGACTGGCTCAACTCGCCCGACTGGGCGCTGACTTCGGTCGTCATCGCGAACATCTGGATCGGCATCCCGTTCAACCTCGTCATCCTCTACAGCGGGCTCCAGAACATCCCGGCCGAGCTGTACGAGGCGGCCTCGCTCGACGGGGCGGGCGCCTGGCAGCAGTTCCGCCGGATCACCTTCCCGCTGCTGCGCCCGGTCTCGGCGATCACCCTGCTCCTCGGGCTCGTCTACACGCTCAAGGTGTTCGACCTGATCTGGATCATGACCAAGGGCGGCCCCGGCGACGCCTCCTCCACCCTCGCGACCTGGTCGTACCAGCTCGGCTTCGGCACGCTCCTGCCGAAGTTCGGCCCCGGCGCGGCCGTCGGCAACATCCTCATCCTCATCGCGCTGGTCTTCGGCCTGCTCTACATCCGCGTCCAGAGGAGGCAGGAAGCATGAAGTCCCGTACGGGAAAGCGCCGTTACACCGTCATCGGCGTCCTGCTGACCGCCGTGATGCTGTTCCCGGTGTACTGGATGCTGAACGTGTCCCTCACCCCGCAGCAGGACATGCGCAAGTCCCCGCCCGACCTGCTGCCCCTGCACCCCACCTTCGAGGGCTACCGAGCCGTCCTCAACGACCAGTTGCCCTACCTCGGCACCAGCCTCCTCATCGGCCTGGGCACGGTCGCCCTCACCCTGGTCCTCGCCGCCCCGGCAGGATTCGCCCTGGCCAAACTGCGCCCGCTCGGCGGGGGCACCCTCGGACTCGCCCTGCTGGTCGCCCAGATGATCCCGGGCATCGTCATGGCGATGGGCTTCTACGGCATCTTCCTCGACTACGGCCTGCTCAACTCCTGGTGGGGGCTGATCGTCGCGGACTCCACGATCGCCGTGCCGTTCGGCGTCATGATCTTCACCGCGTTCATGTCGGGCATCCCCGGCGAGCTGATCTCCGCGGCCCGCATCGACGGTGCCGGCACCTGGCGCACCTTCGTGTCCGTGGTGCTCCCGGTCAGCCGCAACGCGATCGTCACGGTCTCCCTGTTCAGCTTCCTGTGGGCCTGGTCCGACTTCGTCTTCGCCAACACCCTTGACGGCGGCGGCGACCTGCGGCCGATCACCCTCGGCATCTACAAGTACATCGGCAACAACAACCAGGAGTGGAACGCGATCATGGCCACCGCCGTCGTCGCGTCGATCCCGGCGGCCGTACTCCTCGTCCTCGCCCAGCGCTACGTGGCGGCGGGCGTGACCGCCGGCGCGGTCAAGGACTGATCCACACTCCACGGTGCGGGCCGCCCCGGCCCCCGGTCGGGCGGGGCAACGAGCCGCCTCCGCACGCGCACCCACACCGCACTCTGCAAGCCCCCACTTCCTCAGGAGAGCCGCATGTCATACCTGAGTCACCGTCACCGTTCCAGAGCGCCCTTCACCCGCGTCGGCGCCGCCGTGACAACCGCCGCCCTGGCCGCCACCGCCCTCGCCCTGACGGGCGCTCCCGCCCAGGCCACCCCCACCTCGTCCACCACCTTGGTCGTCAACGCCGCGCAGAACCTGCGCTCCGTCACCCACGTCGGCACGGGCAGCCTCTACGGCCTCGCCACCGCGAGCACCCCCACCGACAGCCTCGTGCAGGCCCTGAAGCCCAACACGTTCGTCCAGATGGCGCCCGGCGGCAGCCAACTGCCCAACGGAGAGCCCGCACCCGCGGGTGACGCCCTGGTCGTCGCCGCGAAGGCCGCGGCAGCGGGCGCCAAGGTCGTCGTACGGATGCCGGACTGGTACCCGAACTTTCCTTACCAGTGGGTGAGTTGGAGCAACTGGCTCTCGGCGGTCGACCAACAGGTCGCCTCGGTGAAGTCCTCGGGTGCCACCAACATCAGCGCGTACGCGCTGTGGAACGAGCCGGACTGGACCTGGGACACCACCAATGCGGGCGCCTTCGACGCAGGTTGGGCGCGCACGTTCAAGGAGGTCCGCGCCAAGGACGCCAACATCCCGATCCAGGGCCCGAGTTATTCCGTGTGGAACCAGTCCTGGATGACCACGTTCCTCGCCGACGCCAAGGCCAGCGGTACGGTCCCCGACGTCATCGCCTGGCACGAGCTCCAGGGCAGCTCCGGCATCGCCGCCCATGTCGCGGCCTACCGCGCGCTGGAAAGCAGCCTCGGCATCAGCCCGCGTCCGATCGCCATCGAGGAGTACGGCACGCCCACCGAAATGGGCAACTCGGGCGCTCTCATCGGCTACGCCGCCAAGTTCGAGCGCGCGGGCGTCCGCGACGCCGAGCTGGCCTTCTGGAACCACTACGGCACCCTCGGCGACACCCTGACCGACACCGGCGGCTCGCCCAACGGTTCCTACTGGACGTACAAGTGGTACGGCGACATGTCCGGGACCATGCTCACCACCACACCGCCCGCCCAGACCGGTATCGACGGTCTCGCCTCCCTCAACGGCGCGGGCAATCAGATCAGCGTGATCGCCGGCGGCTGCACCGGCTCGTGCGCCGTCACGGTCAACGGCCTCTCCTCCTTGTCGGCCTACGGCAGCACCGTCCACGTCAAGCTGGAGTACAGCCCCGGCACGGGCCGCACCACCGCATCCCCGGGCCCGATCACCGTCTCCGACACGGACTACTCGGTCTCGAACGGCTCGATCACCGTGCCGATCACCATGAACGCCGCCGACGGCTACCACCTGACGATCACCCCCAGCGGCACGTCAACGTCCCTGGCCGGGCGCTACCAGATCACCAACAAGAACAGCGGCCTCGCCCTGGACACCCTCAACGCGGGTACCGCACAAGGCACTTCGGTCGTCCAGGCCACGTCCACCACCGGCACCGACCAGAACTGGACCCTGGTCGCGGCGGGCCAGGGCCTCTACAAGATCGTCAACCAGAAGAGCGGCCTGCTGCTGGGCATCACCAACGCGGGCACCGGCAACGGTGGCAGCGCCCTGATTTGGGGCGACAACGGCACCGCCGACCACCTCTGGCAGATCATCCCGGCCCGCGACGGCTACGCCAAGATCGCCAACTACAACAGCGGGCTCCTGCTCGGCGTCGACCAGATGAGCACCACCTCCGGCGCCCAGGTCCTCCAGTGGTCCGACAACGGCACCGCCGACCACCTCTGGAAACTCACCTCGCGCTGAGGCGATCGCGAAGGGTCCCGCGCCGGCTCTCCACGGCCGGCGCGGTCCGGCCCGCGCCGCTCTCCACCGGGCCGGCGTCGCCGGTTCTCCCGTGTGCCGTGGCGCTCCCCACGGATAGGGTGGACCGTGATCGACAGTGACGGGCTGGGTGAGGGCGGCGGACGGCGTGGGCGGTGCCGAGGAGAGCGGGAACACGGGCACCGGGCGCCCGACGTCACGGGACGTCGCCCGGCTCGCCGGTGTGTCGCACACCGCGGTGTCCTTCGTGTTCAACGGCCGGGCCGAGGGCAACCTCTCGGCCGCCACCCAGGAACGCATCCGGGAGGCCGCGACCCGGCTGGGCTACCGCCCCGACCCGGTGGCCCGCGGGCTGCGCCGTCGCCGTACGGCCGTGATCGGGCTGGTCACCGATGAGATCGCGTCCTCGCCGTTCGCCGGCCGGCTGCTGCGCGGCGCCATGGAGACCGCCTGGGACAGCGACCATCTCGTCCTCACGGTCGACTCCGGCGGTGACCCGGACAAGGAGGACGCGGCCGTCGCGGAACTGCTCGACCGGCGCGTGGACGGCATCATCTACGCGGCCATGTCACTGCGCCGCGTCCGCGTCCCCGAGGGCCTGCACCGCACCCACTCCGTGCTGGCCAACTGCCTGCCCGAGGACGACTCCCTGCCCGCCGTGGTCCCCGCCGAGCGCGCCGGTGGCCGTACCGCGGCCCGGCTGCTGCTCGGTGCGGGCCACCGCCGGCTCGCCGTGATCGGCGGTCTGGACGACATCGCCTCGGCGGAACGCACCCGCGGCTTCCGGGACGCGCTGCGCGCCGAGGGCGTCACCGTGCCCAAGGAGTGGATCGTGCGTGGCGGCGGGGAGATCTCCGCGGGATACGCGGGGGCGCTGCGCCTGCTCGACGGGGTCGAGCCGGGCCGTCGCCCCACCGGCGTCCTGTGCTACAACGACCGGGTCGCGGCAGGTGTCCTGCACGCCGCGACCCGGCTCGGGATCGACGTGCCCGCCGATCTGTCCGTGGTCGGCTACGACGACCAGGAGCACATGGCCGCGTTCCTCACCCCGCCGCTCACCTCGGTCGCGCTGCCGCACCGGGCGATGGGCGAGGCGGCGGCCCGACTCCTCCTGGACGCCATCGAAGCCGGCCGTACGCCGCCCGCGACCGTCCGGCGCCTGGCCTGCCCTGTGGTCAGCCGGGCTTCCGTGGGGCCGGCGCCCACCCGGTGACCCGGGCACCCGGTGCGCGTGTGGCCTGCCCTATGGTCAGCCGAGCCTCCGTAGGTACGGCCCCTACCCGGGCACCCGGCCCGTGCCTGCCCTGGCCCATGGTCAGCCGCGCCTCCCTGAGTCCGGCGCCCACCCGGTGACCTGGGCACCCGGCCCGTGCGTGGCCTGCTCCGTGATCAGCCACGTCTCCGTGCATCCGGCGCCTACCCGGTCACCCTGCCTGTGCCCGGCCCGCCCCGAGATCAGCCATGCCTCCCTGAGTCCGGCGCCCACCCGGTGACCTGGGTACCCGGCCCGTGCGTGGTCAGCCGCGCCTCCGTAGGTGCGGCCGCCCGCCCCGCGCCTTCCCTACCCCGTGGTCAGCCGCGCCTCCGTAGGTCCGGCGCCCACCCCGTGACCCGCGCACCCGGCCCGTCGACGACCAGCTCGGCGATGTCGTCGGGGCGCCGGTAGACGCGCTCGGTGACCATGGCCCGGTCCGCGACGAAGAGTTCGAGGAGCGAGCCGTCGACGAGCAGCCGGAGCGCGAGTTCCGGCCCCTTCGGCACGTGCACGGTGATCGGGGCGGAGCCTTCCCTGCCCATGCGGGGCCAGGCGTTGCGGTCGAGGACGACGGTCCCCGAGGCAGGGTCCGCCCGGACGGTCAGCTCCCGGCCCGCCGCGTCCCGGAGCAGGCTCACCGTGGTCGGTTCGCGGGCGGTGACCGTCAGGTCGTAGGCGGAGGGAAGTGGGACCCGGCCCGGTGCGGTGACGAACGGCTCGGCCGGGCGCAGCAGTTCGAGTTCCGGGGCCGGGGTCACCCGCAGTGAACCGTCGGGGTGGATGTCGACCACCCGGGGTGCCGTGAGTACGCCTGCCCATCCGGCCCGGTCCACCTCCTCCTGCGGGCGGGCCTCCCACGACCAGCCCCACAGCAGTGCGCGGTCCGGCTCCTGGAGCACGGCGGGGGCGTAGAAGTCCCGACCCTGGTCGAGACGGCCGCCAGTGCGCGGCTCAAACCTCAACTCCCCATTGCCATCGGGCTCCAGACGGCCCGTCAGGTATCCGGTGGAGCAGGGGTCTCCGTCCCACAGGGACACCAGGAGTACGTGGTCTCCGCCCGCTGTCCGGTACAGGTGAGGGCACTCCCAGCCCACCGACTTGTCGCCGAACACGCCCGCGGCCACCGGGTCCTTGCCGTCCAGCAGCACACCGGCGAACCGCCAGTCGGTCAGGTCGTCGCAGTCGTAGAGCAGGACCGACGGCGTGCCGTCGGCGTGCCCGGCCCCGACGAGGGCCCAGCGCCGGTGAGCGTGGTGGAAGACGAACGGGTCGCGGAACATCACCGCGTCCAGTTCCGGCGGCGGCCCTGCCACCACCGGCGTCGGCAGCGGCTTCCACTCGGTCAGCCGCTCGTCGTCCGGGTCCGCCGCCCGTGCCAGGCAGATGGTGCCGAGTCCGGTGTGGGCATGGTCAACTCCCGTGTACACGGCGATCGGTGTGCCGGCGTCGTCGGTCACGCAGCCCGACCAGCAGCCGGCCTCGTCGGGGCCGCCGGGCGTCGGGGTGAGCGCGATCGGGTGGTGCTCCCAGTGCACGAGGTCGGCGCTGGAGGCATGACCCCAGTGGACGTTCGCGTGCACCGGTGCGTCGGGGTTGTGCTGGTAGAAGAGGTGGTAGCGGTCCCGCCAACGGAACGGCCCATTGGGGTCGTTGATCCAGCCGACGGGCGGACGGACCCTGAAACGCGGCGCGTTGGGGTCATTGCTCAACGGTTGACTCCTGCCGAGGTGATGCCCTCGCGAAGAGGGCGCTGGCCGACTACGAACACGGCGAGGGCGGGGAGCATCGAGAGCACGACCCCGGCCAGGACCACCGAGATGGACCCGGTGCCGAGGTTGCCCTGGAGGGAGACCAGTCCCAGCGGAAGCGTGTAGTTCTGGCCGGAGGTCTCCAGGATCAGCGGGCGGAAGAACTCGTTCCAGTGGTAGTTGAAGGCCAGTACGCCGACGATCGCCAGGCCGGGTGCGGCCAGCGGCGCGTACACCGAGCGGAAGATCCGCCAGGGCCCGGCGCCGTCCAGCATGGCCGCCTCGCCCAGGTCCTTGGGCATACCGAGGAAGTACTGGCGCATCAGGAAGGTGCCGAAGGCCGTCGGGAAGGCCGGGATGATCAGGCCGAGGAGCGTGTCGGTGAGGCCCATCGACTTCAGCACCAGGAACACCGGCACGATGGTGACCTGCAACGGCACCATCATGGTCGCCAGGACCAGGCCGAAGAGCGGCTTCTTGAAACGGAACTCCAGGCGCGCGAAGGCGTATCCGG
>Ga0307511_10003722_pt1 | contig 15593 bp, 11 predicted proteins | sample 13_EM_MG_FD_200266 | JGI IMG/M metagenome (GOLD analysis project Ga0307511, IMG submission 200266) | Populus trichocarpa ectomycorrhiza microbial communities from riparian zone in the Pacific Northwest, United States - 13_EM | ecosystem: Host-associated > Plants > Roots > Unclassified | place... | reverse complement strand
ATTGATGAATGGGCCGGCCATTAGCGCGATTGATGGGTGGGCCGGCCCAACCATCTTTAGCGGCCCATTGATGAATGGGCCGTATTGACGTATGGGTCATTTTTTATTTTTATTTTTAAAAACTCATTACTCGTATGCGACCCGGTAGGCGGGTTATGACGAGCCTAACGGAAGTCCGCTAGGTTTCAAGGCAAGACGTATGGGTCAGAACACTGCGATATTAAGGTCAATCTATATATGCTGATATTTTTCTCGAAAGGTAGAAAAGGGCGGTGTTTGCTGCTAAATTGCGGGTTTCCGGTGATTTTGGGTTGCCATGTAGTATTGATTTACTGAAAAGCAGTTGTTAGACTGTAATTGACCTCTGTAGGACATGATGCTCCTAGGTTATGACGAGTATGAATGTAGTATAACGGGTTAGTGTTGTCTTGATGTACTTGGAACAGGTGATGGGCAGGGTGGTATATCGATATAGAGTACTTAATTCTTGCGCTTGTGGATCGTGCAACAGATTTTGCTAAGATGCACAGATAGGGCTTGCTTACTCACGTCTCGAAGTATGGCACGACTCGAAGATCGACGCCACCCAATCTGCCTTATGGTACATACCGAGAAGTGGTGTCCCCCCAAAATTCGAAATATAGCCAGCTCCTGATTGAGCCACTTGCATGTATGAAATCTTGCATAAGGTAGGGTATATACTCTAGCTAACATCAAGGTAAGTTGTGCCCCTGGGGTCATATGATATATTTAGACCTGTACATCGAGATATCGGAGACAGTCGGGGAGTAACTCAGGGTGCAGACACCTGTATATCAGAAAACGCGGGGCCTTTGTAAGTAGACAGTGGGCAGTTCATGTATTCATGATGCTTGCATGTAGCTGTATTATTCTGGAGTCCCGTACATGTCCACGGTGTAGCTGCCATACTCGCTTGGGAAGTATCCCCTCCGTAGGAATTGGAACACAGCGCCTATTATATTCAAGCCTCTGGGCTTGTGGGTGCAGTTTTCTTTTTGTGGTGTGGACAGATGCGTTATTGTGAGGCATTATCTGTACAGTTTACGGCGTTCACAGGGGGGCACTGTTCGTAATCCTAGCGCATAGGGTATGGGAGCGGCACGCCAACAAAATATACATTAAAAAAATATGATATAATATGATATCATAAGCGCATACGAAAGTACGCATGTGCACGTTTGTTTGGTAGTAAATTCATTGAACCTCTCCCACTGGTATGTATAGATACTTCGCACTCCCAAACAACCGCTCAAAGAACGGAACCGGAAGGCCATGTATACCCCACCGACATATGCAAACAATAGCCAGTGGACACAAGCGGTAAACCACGGTGGTGTGTTGACACTACCCACCTAGAGACCTGGTTATCGATAAAGCTGGAAGTCCCACAGAGAAGGAAAAAAAGGAGCCTCAACTCTGGCAACCCGCGGTAATTCTGACCGACGAAGAGAGTAATACCCACGTTGGCAATCTCTGCTACGAAGAGCTTGACAGCTGGGTATGGAGACTGTGGGGTGGTATACTCCCCGAGCCCACCGTGAGCACCCAATATATAAGGAATGGCTCTCACATTTTATCTCAGGCAATTATTGATTTGGGTCATTCCATGCATGGATCGCCGCATACATGCCAGAAAACTTGATATCCAAAACTCGTGTAACCTCGATTCGTGGTGCTGTCTGTCGGGTTTTATCAACGTTTTTCGAGGGTCCCGAGTCAATGACATGCAGCGGCAGCAGCATCGTCCTTGATGGTATCAAGTGCTGGCCAAAATATACAATTGACACTTGTGGAAAGGCCACCGAGTAGTCAGGAACCTGTACCCGGCCAGTACGATGCCCCGGCGTGTCTGGGATGTTTGTGCAGACAAAGTTGTTCCCTGGACTGATCACTTGGGAAATCTGGATGTAGTACCAATATCCCACGCATGGGTTCATTGGGAGGAAATGGAGTTTGTAACTACTATGGTGAACCATTGCCTGTGGCCAGTATCACTCCCGCGAGGGTATAGTTGAAGGGCATTCGAGACGGGTTAATAGAGCACAACATTCGCTACGCCTGCCTTGATGTCATGTGCTTACGACAGGCGGCACAGCCAGACTCGCAATCACCAGGCCGATATCAGATGATTATCTTTTCCAATCCCCGAGAAGCGAAGAATGGAAGGATGGGCAACCGATATTCCCATGATCGGAAGTATTTATGCAGCGTCAAAACAAGTGTTTGTATATTTTAGCGGATTGGGACGGCCATTCAATGAAGCTCAGAACCGGCAAGATGTTCGTAATTGGTTGAACAGAGCATGGACGCTGCAGGAGGCAAAGCACCCTGATGGCAGGATTGTCGGAGGTATGCGAAGGGCTAACGTCGACCTATGGGTATCACAGCGGGGCAGCTTTACCCCGGCGTCAGGTTCACAAGGTTGATGGTCACTCGTATTGGGTTGAATCTATGGGAATAGAGGCCCAGGTATGTTCAGTAATGCTTCAAACAAGTCCTGAAATTGATGTCGGGATCATCGCTGGAGATTGCTATATCCTCCTAGTCATTTCCCTATTTTCGGAGTTCACCCCACGTTCATCCGTGAATCCGCCGGATCTGTGCCCTGAGTGGGACAGCCACCTTATACTCGTTTGTAGGGAGCTCATTCCATGGAGCCCCCTGATGTCCAAGGGGCGTTCAGAATATCATTTGCGTAGAACTACCACTCTTGGTGGACGCCACCAGATCCAAGCAAGTCGAGATGGCTACCGTTTCGGGACAGTGCCCGAACGATTCTGCCTACCATCTGGACCAATCCTTCCCGGCATTATGAGCGTTGGCAGGTGACGGACCCGACTGGAACAGGTATGACCGATTTTCTTTCACCGCAGTTCTTCAATAATATGTAGATGGAAGCACACAGTGCAACGAAATCACTCCCCTCCGATGTGGCCTGTTATATATACTACCGGTACTAAGGCGGACTTGTCTGTCTCACCAAGTAGCGTTCACGGTGTCTCACACTATCAATTTGCTATATACTCTCTATTGCAATCACGGTCCATCAGACAGCCTTGGTATCACAAGATATACCCCCTTACGGTGATACCAGTGTTTATATAAAGCTCCTAGTGGCTCGTCATACGATGTGTATACGATACTGAATTACAGTAGGGGAAAAAAAAAAAAATTAGATAAAGCTCACTTTGTGTTAGATTGTTTTTCTTAGTTCTCTATTTTTGTATATGCCGTTGGCTATTCTTCTTAGTCCTATACAGGCCCCATCTCGGAATACATTTAGGGCGACGGAGCAGCAACACGTGGACGATGCTGTGGCGGGAATAAAGAGGAGTGGGGTGGTGAGAAGTGTCTGATTCGATAGGTAGTGGATGGGTATTTGGAGGGTGGGGATTGAGGTAGTGAAGGTCTTTACTATAGTCGAGGGATGGGGAGTGGGGACAAGGACATTTAGTAATACCAATAACTTAGATCTCAACCAATTATAAGCATACAGTGGGACTTAAACATATAGCGAATTTATGCCTATATTGAGATACATGATGAAACAGACACATGAGACAGGAAATGGGTACATTTTAGGATTGCTGTAAGAACTTGGTGATCCTCTGCTAGGTTTATGTGGCCTTTTCTTGATGTAATAGCCATAAATCCCATGCCTTTAATGCATTAAAGTTATATACAGCCTTGGTGTGATTGGGCTAAGGCAACCCACATGGGGATTCCTTATGTTCATAGGAACCAAATTCCACTACCGGTCGATGCTCACCACTAGTTTACTATAGAAACTGAGTCAGCGGACATTAGCATGTCAACCATGTGGTCAATTAAATGCCTGGGGGTAATAGCAGTGATTATATAGACCTGAATTTACCTCCCTGTAAGGCCAGGGATAAAGGAATAGTATACTGAAGCCTGGTATATGTATTTTCTCTAGGCATGGTTTGTATGGGGCTTGCTCGCAAAACCACCACTGCTTTAACTCAGCCAATGTAATTGGAAGAAACTGGGTTTGTTGTGGGATGATTCTACGGGCAGTGAAAATGATATTGAGAAATCTGAGGGGCGCGGTTAAATATTTTGTGTAGCGACATGCCAAGGATTTGATAAATTTCCCCAAATCATGTTTATTTTCTTTCATATCACTATAAAGGATGTATCAATACACTCTGAATGTGTTGCTTATGTCCTGATCTGCGTTTCTTTATTGTTGAATTGGGCCTATCAAAAATGATGTACGCAGGACTGGCAAGGGTACCAAACTCCAAATGCGGCCAATATCCTAAACATTTATCCCTGGCCTTGCTGGGAGGTAGATTTAAGTCTAGATTAGCACTATTACAAATTGACCACGTGGTTCATCAACATCCTTCCAGATAGTACTATACCTTTATCCCTGGAGGTAGATTTAGGTTTATGTTGCTACATATTGCCCCTGGGTATTAAATTGACCATGTGGTCGACATACAGGCAAACCTGGCTATAATGAACCTTGCAGTAGTGAAAACCTGACTATAGTGAAAAAAGGGCTATAGTGATAGTGAAGGCCTTCGTGCGATTTATTAATTCAGCTACAGCTAAAGTACACTTGATATAATGAAGTGCAGGGGCGTTGTCAGTCACCTTGGCACTACAACACAAAGCTAGATACAGGACGCAATAAAAAAATAGGAATAAAAGACTTAAGATGAGTGCGGGTGAAGCCAACTATCAAGGCTGGATTGCTTCTTCTGAGTCGCTACATACTGGTTGAGGGACCGATGTGTATTAGACAAAGATTTTGCAAGATCAGAAATATTGGTGGAAGGAGATCTGGGTATGGACGAGAAGAAACTGGAAGTGAGTGAAGGTAATGCGTAAGATCTTGAAGAAAGTAAGAGCTGTAGAACCGCTAATAAGAGGTGGTGGTGTAGATCTGATATCGGCTTCAAACAGAGAGAAGATCATTTTCCATACCAGCTGAGGAAGTAAGGCCTACAGTAATACCCTCAGAGACGTGCTCAGACATAGAAATAATGCCAGATTCAGTAATTCTTTTTCTCACCCCGCTTTTCTCGGCCCACGTGATCTCTCTCTATAGTGAAACCTGGCTATAGTGAAGAGATTGGCCGGATTTCTGCACTTCATTATAGTCAGGTTTGCTGGTATGCTGGTGTCCAGGAAACCTGCGTCGTGTGGTCCGTGGGTGGTGAATTACATGCCGAATCCTTACATACAGTATAACCGGAATTGTCAGTAAACATGGATGAATATGGGGTTCTTTGGAAACGAGAGATAAACATGCAATCCTAAGCTCCGGCGCACCCCGCCGTTTGAACTCACCAGAGGTGAGATCCGAACGTCACGATGCTTGAGCGAGAAATTTGAGTAAATCCCCTCGCTGAGAAAGGGGTGTGTACGGAACATATATATGTAACAGACTTGTAGAGTAGTCGGCGTCTCGTAAAATTCGATGCTTCGGACACAACTAGCGAGAGCATGAGACTCAAAATCTACAGATCCGAAACAAGATATATTACGTTGGTATTGTACTGCTGGTCTGACGAGTACGAAGTTGCGAGGACCATATATTGCAAACTCGAGCCAGAAATTGTTCCAGTATAGTATATTCATAGGACAGCACTTGCGCTCAATAACCATCTTTGGTAGTATAGTGGTAAGTATTCCCGCCTGTCATTTCGACTGAGCGCGGGCGACCGGGGTTCAATTCCCCGCCAAAGAGTTTCTTTTTGCTTTTAACCCACCAATCAAAACTTCATTCTTCTATCCATCATAAGGGACTGTTCTCGTGCCTAGAATAGGAGTAATAATTGGTAATATTTATTCTGGATCTTGTTTAGCCAGGCAAAGTACAGGCCTCGATATTAGTCTGGTTGGCACAGCCAACCAGACCTCGATATGCGGAACTGATCAGCTCAGTCCCATGGGGAGAAAAGTAATTGGTTTGCCCCACCAGTAGTAAATCTCATGGTCGAACAAAACAAGCTCCACATTCCAACACTAATATTAATATTACAAATTATTAATTTCATCACCCCAGAGACCAATTCCCATGCATGATCGATGCCCATACATGCAATGGGACCGATCTCTACTATACATGCCTACCCGCAATACGGCCATGGCTTGGTCTGATCATTAAAGTGGTTAGTGAAGCAGATCATGTTACAACAAGCATCTGGCCGTGACAAGTCACACTGTCCGCCTGGTGGGGTGCAGGTTTCAGTCGGCGTGGCATCCGGAGTAGGTGAGGTTTCCGTCGTTGTAGTAGTCGGTTCCTCGGATGTGGTAGTTGTTTCCTCGGGGGTAGGAGTTGGGGTTGGCTCCTCCGGAGTTGGGGTTGGCGCCTCTGGGGTTGGGGTTGGCTCTTCGGGAGTCGGGGTAGGCTCCTCCTCTTCGGTTGTGGTGGATGCCGTTGTCGCAGTGGTGGTCTAGGACATATAGGAGCATAGACTGTTCTCGTTTGATAAACCGTCCTCCCCTTTAATTTTTTTTCCACAGTAGATTGGCAATGTGCTGGGAGCTCATGTCCCGTCTAGTAAACTGGGGAGCAAGCGCGCTCTAGACTAATCGCACAAACAAGGGATCGGACATCGCTATTCTGGACATAGACAACATCGGGGTTGGAGGATTTTGGAAGCCCCGCAACGACAGCGGTAGACGCTAGGAAAATGCCTAGGAAGGAGAGGAAGTTTTGTTGGAATAGCATGGTGGATTTGTGTGTTAACGAATGACAGGAAGTGGTCTGTAGAGAAAGAGTGGGTTTGCGTGGATGGTGAGAAGGAGGTTTTTTACCTTCTCATGTGACGTACTTTCCCTTGGTTTAGTGTGGTGGCTTTTTCCCTACGCCGAATCTAGGGATGAAGCCCTTGTGGTAGGTATTTCGGCCCGTGCAGAGGTCTTCCCCATAGGCTTAGCTAGGTACATACAGTAAAAAAATATCTCCAGATTATTGGTAGGTTGGTGTCACCAACCCAGGAGAACGGTGTTTTGCAGGTACCCACGTGCTTACTGATTGCCAAATTCTAATGATCTGCGGCTTAGCGCAGTGCCAACCAAACACAGTCCAGACCGCAAACATGTGGAATGTATAATATATTGAGATGATGATTAACAAGGAAAGAACTAGACTATGTAAGTAGCGTGGATGTAGCCAAAGTATGGTACTGTGTTCGGGAGGCCAGTTATGGTTTCTGAGTGGAGTAAATCAACGTGACAAGTATGTGACTGGCTACCAGCTAAGCCTGTTACGGCTACTTTTTGACATTGACCCTCCCTTTACAAATGCTGGATGCAAAAATAATTGACTAGAACATGGAAGTTGTATAATTACGCGGCTATACGATGCAGCTGCAGGATCATGCGATTTAGCTGAGATGTTTCGTATTCGTATAACCGATATTGTTGTTTCCCATGTCTATTTTACACAGGGGTTCAGCCGCCTTATATATTCATTTCCACGCACGGTCACATGTCCTAGATACTGCCGCTATTCATACATATGGCGGAATTCAAATGTCGTACATTCGGATATTAACATTCAGATGTCGGGCAATTAGTGGGCAGAGCTAGAGTAATTTCCAGTCCTGCAATTTGGCGCACGGTGAGACATAATGTCGCCGCCTGGTCACAGTGGAGGCATTTCTTGCTCCGAGCTCGTGGGAATATAAATATCTAACCTGAATAATTCCTACATTGTTGATATAGGTGCAACTGCCGTTTCGGAATCGGCCTTCTCCACTGGCTCTAATATGGTACTAAGGAAGTGTTAGCATTAGGGGGGCTGTTGTAGAATTGAAGGTTGAAATAAAGGAATTGGAAAAGTATTCGCCTTACTTGAAACTTTTAGCAATCTTAAGAGGTTGAATGTATTATTAGTTTGTGTAATTAGGCTCTTCTCTAATCTCCTACACGGGACCTGGATACCACCCCAATTGACCGAATAATTGAATACAAACCGCTAGCTAAAGTTACAAGCAAAGCACCAGCTCGCCAACAAAAAATCATTATAGTAGTTCCTGCCTTCGTATAGGCATTACTGTAAGTGGAAGTTCACATGCAAAAAGAGCGAAAGGCTTGACCATGTATCCTCATCAAACACAATTATCATATGTACAGTGCCTGGGGGAATTTACTACGCACCCCCTGCATAATATGCAGTGCTAGCCTATGGCGGGATGTGAGACATACAGCAATAGTAAGACAACGACCATAGCGGCCACGCTGGCATGTGAAGCGGGGTATTACATCTCTATGCTATGGTAGAACGTCGGAATAATGCGGAGCGCTATGTGGAAATATTGGGAGAGTCACAGGTGAAAGCAGATATGGAAGCTGCCGGAGTTTCCAATCCTGTGTTTATGCAAGATAACTCTCCTATCCACAATTCTTATCATGCTCTAATTTGGTTGCAAGAGGCAGGATGGGAGGTAGCAGATCATCCAGCTTGCTCTCCAAATCTTAATCCTATTGAGCATGTCTGGCGCTATCTTAAGAAGATTTTGCACGAAAAGTTTCCTAATCTTGCTTCCTTTTCTGGTGGACAGCAGCTGTTAAAAAAAGAATGGCTAAATGTTTGGAAGAAGCATGGAAAGAGATCCCTACTAGCCTGTTAGACTCCCTTACCAGATCTATGCCTCGACGGGTTGCTGCAGTTATTAAAGCTGAGGGATGGCATACCAAATATTGATAAATTTTGTATATAAATATTGTCTGACGGTGTATATATTATCTGGGCTAGGGCTCAACCTATTGTGATACATGCATATCACTCATGTTTCACTGGGAGCCGATCGCTGCATAAAAAAGGGGTGCGTAGTAAATTCCCCCCAGGCACTGTACATACGACGACAATATCCATGTCAATGATTTCCGGCTTCTCTGCGCCTCGTGCAAAAGGTACTGCAAATTGAACAATGTATGTGAAAAGAGGGCGTATTCGGAAAGATGTTGACTAGTCAACCCGCCGTAGACGTGAGGCATCTTTTCTCCCTTCACCGATGTAGGTCGTGCCAGGTGTGTTGAATGTGTTAGTTTCTCTTTAGTTCACGGAATAAGTATTAAGTACTAGGAAACTCCCTAACAATTCTAGCCTCAATCGTGTGTTCTGTCGGTATTCCAAGGAGAAACCTCATCTGCCTGTGAAGATTGCCCTGGCAAAAGCTGGAAGAAGCTCAATATATTCCATCGGTTGGTGGCTCTGCCGATGGGATTCTTTACTGTCATTTAATTTTGGGGTTACACAGATGTGGGGCAACGCTCAGGGTCGAATCACGGTAGAGCCGACCATTCGTCGAGGATAAGTCCCGTATCACGCACGTATGATTACATTCGCCTTGATATTCTATATGCCAGATTATTAATATAAAGATGAAAACGTCATGCAGGGCGCATGCCTGGCGGGGGATTCGGGGACTTATGAGTTCATTGTCTTGCCACTGAGGTGCATTCGTACCAGCGACCCAACTTAGGCGCCTCTTCTCCCAAGCATTCGTTTTTTCTCAGCTGCCGTTATGACTGTGCAAAGCAGAAAACTAACCGTGCCCATACATCGGTGGTGAGAGAATGACTATTTCATGATCTTAACCTCACATTTCACACTGGCGTACTGCATGAAGACATTGATCCAGCCACTCGGTCGGTGCATACATGATAAGGTACAGTCAAGCTTGTAGTTGTGCGTCGGGGAGAAGCGCAAATCCAGCGGAAATACATATGCATCAGGCAGAGGGGACAATTCTTTTGCCTTCCGCGCCAACATGATGGCATGGTTTCCCTAGGCAGCCGTATGTGTACTAGTCCATGTAAACAGTTATGCGATGATTTTGGTATATATGTGTTCAGGGGCATTCCGGAATGGCCTGGGCAGGTCTAGGTTGAACGGGCATTTCAGGAATTTGAGGGAAAACCTAAATTATTTTTTATATACAGGAATATCTGGGCGTTGATTTAACACATGGAAAATGCCGTGAGCCAATATGACAGCAGTACAGAAACGTCTGCGATGGTCTGCACATCGGCCTTCACCTTTGAAACGGTGACAGAATCACAAGAGCAATCAGTGATCCAGTAGGTATGCATTAATATTCCGGTATCTACACTAGATGAATTATATTAATCGAATTTTGGGGAATTACCATTCAAAAGTCAACCAAGAGTTATTGCTTATTGTATGCATATACCTTCAAATTCGGACGTGTAGCAGCAGGGAATGCTCGCCGATGAAGCAGAACACAGGGAATAAAACTAGCCTAGATCAATACTTCGGCAACCAACTTGCTCAAGTAAAGCGCCGAGTACTGTGATGGTGCAATTTCAAAGTGTTGGGTTCGGTGCCAACCAGACTATTGCGTTCGGTGATGTGGAGAACTGACAACGCAAAAGTAACAGCGCGTAAATTTTCTACCAAGTTCTGGCCCATCCTTCGCCGAATCCTTAGCGGCCTGGGCCATTCCGGTATGGCCTGGATTCCGCAATGGCCCAAAACGAATTACTAATTCGAGAATAACTATTACAACGTACCATCCGGTTTATAACCCCGGGTTCTAGACCGTTACGAGTTATTACGTGTACTCTCGCCGTGGTATGAAAATATCGCATGTTACTTTTATACCGTTTAATCCCGCCTATTAGAAATTAAAGAAACGTCTAGTCAACTACAAGGTCGAGGGTCTTAAAAGTATAGTTTCTAATCCTCGGGGGTTTCTTATACACGGGGACCTTTTGACACATGCCAAAATCAACCGCTCCAAGTTTCTTGCCCAGTGCAAGAGTCATTTCCAACCGGATTTGGGCCTCAGTAGCTGCCTCCACCTCCTCTGACGTAATGTATTGTGCCCCAACCATATCAACATCTTCCTACGCCCCGGATAACTATAACACCATCAGGTTCGCTGCGTACGGATTCAAGGTCGGAGTCATCAGAATTAAACTAACGTTCAGTGCACCCTATAGATGCGCTTGCGTTCAGGCTGGCAATGGATGGACCACGTACGATAATTAGCAAGACCAGCCATATTGATTTCCGCATTATCCGGGTTCACTATGATGCCACATTTTTTAAACAATGCGTGAATCGTTCATATTAGCAAATCTTCCCTGTTTCCGACTTGCGGGACCTGGGTAAGGTGCCTACCCGGGTACCCTGATGTTCTTATACTCGGGTGTTCTCTTACCATGTGTTATTTTCTTATAGGCGGGATTATACGGTATATATTATAATAGAGCTAGTAATCAGTGCTCATCCTGATTTACAAAGCTAGGGAAGGAGCCTACAATAGCGGATATTGCCACCAGAGCTGTACCCTGCCTTTAGCATTGTGACTCGCGTGGGTAGCTGCGCCGGAGTATTATTTTGCATCTTGCATGGGTCCATCGTTTAACGACCGTTATTTGTCAGACTATATGGGGTTGCGAAGAAATCGGCGAACCCGAATGGCTTCCGCCCTGTCGCCGAAGGCGAAAAAACACGCCAACCCAAGAATAGACAGGACTGAAGTACTAGTTGGTCGAGACTACCCAGTACGCGCTGGAGCTTTCAGGGGCTTCAAAATCCGTAGTCTGATTCACAATCCTGTACAGCAGAATAATGTGCAATTATGTGGAAATACACTGCACCAAGCATCCTTAGCCAGTCTGAGCATCCGAAATGGCTAATAATGAGGAGAGCATCAGATAGAGATAAGTTACAGAGATTGTTAGCGCAGACGCTAATCGCCTATGGCCCGGCCGGACCACTCACAAAAAAAAACCTGGCAGCTTATAGTGGCACGACAACTCAGTCAACCCAGACCCTCTCGGGGGTAGTGCAACCAGGGACTCCGGTATAAATCCTTGCAGCTCTGTTCAGAGTCCCGGCTCGGGTATAGTGATGGGAAGTGTGGCAGTCAGACTAGGGCCTACTGGATTCTGCCACGAAATAAAATATTGCCGTTTTGTCAAACTCTACTTAAACTCGCAGCATTACTATATGATAGCAACACAATATCAATAGCCATAGCTATACTTGGTTGTACGTTATAAACATGCGTCGTGCACGCCCTGCTAACCCATCCGAACCCTTCGACCCCCTCGTACGCCTAGAATTCCTCTCCTGGCTGGCCAACAATCAGGAACATACTAACCGCTTCCGCCCCAACCCTCACCGCCTACAAATGCTGTACCAATTCGTCCTCAACCCAGGTCACCCATCGCATTCAGTGGTCGAGCGTAAGATGAAACATGTGGCAAAGGTACAACAGCCCCCCTACCCCCAAACAATCCTTCACAAGTTTGGAATTGCTAATGCGTCTCAAGAGTTATCGTCTTGACGGAAATGGGAAATTGATAAGGCTCCCTGAACCCCCCCGGCACCCAAACGAAAGGGAAGTTGTTTCATCAGAGGAGATATTTCAGATTATCTGGAGTTTACATTGTGAGCTGGGGCATGCAGGAAAGAATAGGATGTTCCCGGTTATTGGGGATCGGTATTATGGAATTACAAGGGAGGAGGTACGTATATGCATAGGAACCCTGGAGGGGTCTCGGCGGAGGGTTAATAGATATTTTGCGGTGGTTTGTAGGTCATGTGGGTGATACGAAAGTGTCATATTTGTGCACCAAGTCGGACGAAAGCTGTGGCATGCGGATGTTCCGTACATCATACGTGCCATACCAAAGAACCTCCATCACAGCAGCCAGAGGATGACGAGACTGTACGAGACGAATCTGCAAATTCCCCCAGGGACAACGAGATTGGTCATACTGCAAGAATTGTGTCGACGGAGCTTATTGATGCCTCTGGAAACTCGGATGAAATTACAAAGCCAGCAAATGAGAAGATCCAGTCGGTAGAGTCAGCGGCAGGAGAGAGCTATGAATCTTTAACATTGCTACCCGATTCTGTTTCCGACTGGGAAAGCCAGCTACGGGAAATTATTGGTGAATCAACACTGGAGCCGACGGAGGGAATTGAATCCCACAGGGGAGGTGCTTCACTAAAACGACCTGCCTCCCCACCTGAAATGGACCGTGAGCTCCACTACATGTGTGACGTTTGCGGGAAGGAATACCCGACAAGACCGAAACTTACCTGGCACCGGAAGATCCATGGGATGACTGGGGAAGTGGTAGAGTGGAGTGCATGGAGATAAGGGTCACTGCATTGCAATTCGGAGTTTATTGAGCCTCTGGAGCTTGGTATGTTGTGGGGATAATCTATAGATTTCATGTCTGAATTTTAAAGGAGCTTAAGTTTACAAAGTTGTACTATTAGTTCAGCAATCTCGGGGGTGGCTAAAAGTAAAAAATAGAAGAGAAATTTACATCACCAGGCAACATTCCTCAGGATATCCCTATCTAGTTAAACCGAGCTCCCTCCATCACTCATAATTCACCTTCATCCCGTAGCTTCGAAGTTATTGTGGAGTTACCCATTCTCACGAGTCCTCAATGCATCCTAGTTCACCTCCCGTTTCTCGGGCGGGAGTCTACATGTCCAAGCTTTGTACTTCATTACCGACACTATAGTCATCATTCGGGAGTTATCCCCGAGGAATCCTGATCCGGATGTTATGATTGGAGGGGAAATTGAGTTCCAAGAACACCTGTTGCTCCGAAGCCATGTTAACGGATGCATCGAGACCCTGTCATACCCTGCGGGTATTAGACGTTCCAGGAGAAAAGACCCAATAGCCTCCTCCTACTATCATCAGTGTTTTGTAACAAGACAAGGGTCTTTTTCTAATTTTATTAAAACTGGGTACTCGTATGCACATCCATAGGGGGCGTATGAGCAGCCACTCGGAAACCCGAGTGAATTCAACGTACATAAAAGTTACTCTGCACGACCGGCAGAGAGAAACGAATGGACCCTATGGACCCGCGATATCCATCATTCTCAACACAAGTAGAAAAGTGTTCTGGGAGGCTCACGGACGTCGGCCGCCCGCGGGCCGCGTACTTACCATGCCCCTCGCGGGCATACCAGGATGGCAGACAAGGATTTTGGGTTACTGTGGTTCGCAATAAATAAAGCTAAGACGGGGTTATCAATATTATTATCAGTTAATACAATTATGAAATCTCCTCATACGAGTACTAATTTTTAAATAAATCAATAAATAAAAAGATGAAGACTCTAACTATGGTGAGGTAGCTAGCTCTAAACGCTTAGCTTGTGTGCGAGTGGCAAGGAGATTCCCACGGTCTAATTCATTAACCTTATGGCAAAGAGATTGATAGCGTTCTGACTGCGGCTTTGCAATGATCTTGCAATATACGCTATTTTGTCTTAGACGATCCTCTGGGGGTATCTATATTTACTCCTACAGTGACGATCTCTCCAATCTTCTGCAGCTATGGCGTGGCGGGTATTGTAGAAGGTAGTCATTCAGTCTGGAACTTGAGCTACCTCAGCATTGACCATACACTCTCCATATAAGGGTACCAGAGAGCCATTCCCATATAGTAGACTTTCGATATAAGATTGTCCGATATCAGCAAGTCTAATAGAAGAAGGTCCGATATCAAAATATCTTCAGTGTAAGAATATGGGTCGACCACTCAGATATGAAATTGTTGGTACTTCCCCTTTGGATGTTCTGACCCATACGTCAATACGGCCTATTCATGAATGAGACATTATAGGTTGGGCCGGCCCAACCATGGATAGCGTCCCATTCATATTGGCGTATGGGTCAGGACATTAATTACAGTAATTTAGTACCCTTGTCTGTTATCCTAGTATGCGCACGAGGGGCATACCAGGTATCTATGCCACCCACGGACATTTTCTATGTGCCCGCGAGGGGCATAGCAAACACGCCGCCCGAGGGCGGCCGATGTCCGCGAACGGCCCAGAACAAATATATTATTAGGGCTGCACAGCTGGTTAGATACAACGCCCAGATATAGATCATAAGTGTTTCGAATCATAAAGAACACCGTCAAGAATAATGACAAAAGATTACTGTCATTCAGCTCGATCTATAGGCTGTACGTATACCCGTAAATTGCTCAAAGAGAGGTTTATTACTCTGTCGTAGATGTTTTCTACTGATTATAACAAGGGTTGCGCTTTCTCCCGGATATATGTAATTACTATCCGGAGTGACCCTCTCTTTGGGCCATTTTCTAGAACCTGTATCCTGCAACTGGATACGTCACTGCTACAGTGGTTACCATGAACCCCTGTACGACGCATGTGATGACATAGTAGATGTTTTGGATCGGCGGATCCGGAGACAAGGATATCCGGGCCTAGCTCCGTCCCCAGAATCAATCTTTATCCAATAGCTCTTGTCGTCGAAGCGATAGGAAGTGGCTCTGTACTAGCCGTAATCCCTTTGCTGTCCGCCTCTGTAGCATAACGTATTTGACGGGGATCCGGCGCACTACCGGGATCCGGCGCACTTCCGGTAGGCATGTATTTAATTGTTAAAAAGTCGAATTATAATGTAAATAGGCTCAAATTAAAACCAGAGGTTTAATGTATACTTAGAAGCCATCTGCAAGTGCCGCCCTGGGGTGAGCATTGATATATGAGGTGGTGAAAAATGGAAGGTAGGAATTGCAGTATGTATGGACTAAAAGTT
>Ga0307511_10003721_pt1 | contig 15598 bp, 4 predicted proteins | sample 13_EM_MG_FD_200266 | JGI IMG/M metagenome (GOLD analysis project Ga0307511, IMG submission 200266) | Populus trichocarpa ectomycorrhiza microbial communities from riparian zone in the Pacific Northwest, United States - 13_EM | ecosystem: Host-associated > Plants > Roots > Unclassified | place... | reverse complement strand
TCCTGCCTCAACCCCTCCTGTCAAAAGCTAGCTGTTTGAGGTTACAACACTACAGGACATGGCAAGTGCTAATGTTCTTAAGCAGCATTGCTACAAAAACACAGTCTAATGTAAAAGGATCGTTGTTAAGAGTTGAAAGAAATCTTTGATACTTGCCTTCTAAAATTTTGTCAAGTTCTCTTGATCCAGATGTTATCTGAATTATCTCTTGCCTCCGAGCATGGAGTTGGCTCGGACTAGCAAAACCCAGAGGCACCAGTTTGGATGCTGTAGATATTAGTCGAAGTAAAGTTATGAGTCTCTATCTAAACTATGAAAAATATCAGACAAAAAATCTTGAAGAAACAAAAACAGGCTAAGCAATGACATGCCTGCTTCACTGATTCCGTCAACTTTAGCTTCACTGATTCCTTTAATCGGCTCTTTACTGGGAGAAAAGGCAAAACAATTTATATATTTTTTAATATTTTACTGATTTTTAATTGTGAAATTTCTTACTGTGATATCAAAAAATTTGATATTTAGTTATTTTATGAGTATTTTTTTCTATTATATAATTAAATAAAATATTATAACAAAAAATTATTAAATCTAATGGAGTTAATGATTAAAATGATAGACGTGTCTAGTTAGAAATTGAGCATTTTCATTTGTTTTGGTTATAAAAATAATTATTAATTTATTTAATTAAATATATGTATAAATTTTTAAATTTATAATTGATATTTTTTATGTAAAAAAAACATAAAACTATTAAATTATTTTTTTATGAGAATTTCTTTTTACCCGACCCACAATAAAATACATGTTAAATAGCTAATGTTTCTCTAGAAAAGGTTTGGTTACTACTAGGAAATGGATCTATAAAAACCTTTTTGCAAGAGAGCTAGGATGTTTTTATTTTTGTGTGTTTAAATTGTTTTTTATATTAATATTTTTTCAGTTATTTTTTAAATTGTTTTTTAAATTATAAAATATTAAATTAACATTTTTAAGTTTTTTTTTATAATTTTAATATTTTGATATTAAAAATAAAAAACATACAAAAAAATTACTTAAAAATATTTTTAATTAAAAATATTTTTACAAGAATACTATGCATTGCAAAACATACACTTAACCTATGAAGTTCTGAGTATACAAGGATCATTTTTTTCTGTACTAATTAGACTTCGCTTTCTTTATTATTTATTTTGGCATCGCAATTTTTTTAAAAAAAAATCATTGAAAAAGTTCTATCTGCTAAAAAAATATTTCTTTCTTTTTTGGCGTGTTATGTCCATGACTGTTAATTTTTTTCTTTAAAAAATAGGGCTTTGTAAATTGTTATAATAACAATAAAAATAAACCAACTGGCGAGTCTGGTTTCTTACCGAACCGACAGCACCGAATCGGTTTGATTTTCGGTTTAAACCGAAAATGGCTCCCTGCTTCGTATAAAAGCGGCGTCGTTTTAGTTTGTCTCTCCGTTACGCCCATTATACCGTCGGTGAGTGAACTCTGTTATACTGACGAGACAGACCTCTCTCTCTCTCTCAGTTTTCGAAAACCAGGCTGAAAGACATGGCAAACAGAACGAGTCCTCCAAATCTCCACAAATCAGTTGCCATCTCTAAAGGATACAACTTCGCTTCTACTTGGGAACAGGTTTCTTTCTTTCTTTCAATGTTTTTTTTTATGCAGTCTTAAATCATTAGATCTGGTTTTACCAATCTCGCCAACTGACTCTCTCTCACATCCACAACTCATTCTTTGATTCGATTCACATTCCACCGCTAGCTAGCTAGCTTGTTGTAATCTATTCTTTTATTTGTCAATTGCGGCTTGATTTTCGTGATAAACAGAATGCGCCTTTAACTGAGCAACAGCACGAAGCAATTGTGTCGCTCTCTCATGCAGTTTCCGAGCGACCCTACCCTAACAATTTGGTGAGATTTCAAATTTTTTTAAGAAAAAAAATAAAAATGTAGGTTATGTGACATTATAGGTTTTGTGGTTTTTTAGGCGCAAGATCATGCCTCTGTGAAGGAGAATGGTGGCTTGACAGTTTCTACAAGGGACAGCAGTTTTGGTGAATCTCAAGGCATTGATGCAGTTTTAGTCAATACAAACCAGGTAAAGCACACCCACTTTTGCTTATATTTACGTGACAGGTTACTTGGGATAATGGTATAAGTCAGTGCTTTAGTGTAGCTTGATAATGATTTGAATTTTATATGGTGCAGTTTTATAAATGGTTTACTGATCTTGAATCGGCAATGAAATCAGAGGTTAGTTGTCGTGGTGATTGTTCTTGTGCAAATGTGTTCGGTCATGGTTTTTTTTTTCTTTTTTATCTTGGTGCTTTCTGTTATTAGGCGGAGGAGAAGTACCAGCACTATGTCAACAATCTAACGGAGCACATGGAGACATGTGATGATATACTTCTCCAGGTATTTGTTTGTTTTATTGTTCATTTCTTGATGATTTTATGTTGTTGATAAATTCTTGAATTCTTTGGATGAAGTCAATTTTTTATTTATTTAACATACCGAGCTTATCTGAATGCAGGTGGATGAAACTCTCGACTTCTTTAATGAGTTACAGCTGCAGCACCAAGCTGTTGCTACAAAGACTAAGACTCTTCATGATGCTTGTGACAGACTGGTGTGATTTCTCTTTCTTCTATTCACTACTTAATACTTATTCTAGAATGAGCTTTGGTTTGGTTCTGTAAATCACAGAATACAGTTGCTCAAATATCAGAATTTTAATTTAGGTCAGTTTTGACTGGATGAGCTTGGTAACCATCAACCTTGTAGAATTAATACACTGCTTTACTTGAACTAGAATTTCAGATGAATATGCTCTAATGTCATATGATTATTCTATAGCCCTGTTGTTATATTTTGAGTTTCATGGAAGGAACAATCAAGTTAAGCTGTAGTTTATATCCAATTTATTTTATGTCAACATTGTATGTTTTGGGATCTCAAATTTTAGGTAGGTTGTTTCATAAACTTAAATCTGAAAACTGTGCCTCAGAGTATTTTAGATAGTAATGCATATGTTAGTTTAAATTGGTTGAGTTGGTTGTCTCATGTATTGTTTCCATTGCAGGTAGTAGAGAAGCAAAGACTGATTGAATTTGCAGAAGCAGTTCACAGTAAGCTCCACTACTTTGATGAATTGGAGAATGTAAGGTTTGAATGCTACCTCACTTAGAGTTTCAGTTGCTTAAAATGTTATGTTTTTTCATTATTTTCAATTAAATCATAATTGTTTTAGGTAGGTGAAGAGAATAAGTCTTGTCTATTTAAAAAAGAAAAGGACTTGAAAATCAATATAATAGAGCACTGGCTATCTAGTTTGTCTATAATGCTTCACGTGTTAGTATTTTACTCTACTTCCATTTTAAGAGTTCTCTTAATAGCTTGCATTTTTTGTTTGTCCATGTTTGAGAAGGTTTCATGAAGTATTGCAATTTATATCAATAGTATTGATGGAGTGTAATTTGCATTTGTGTGCAGCTTAATAACAATTTTTATGCTTCAAATACGAATGTTGGAAATGAGAAATTTCTTCCACTGCTCAAAAGGCTTGATGAGTGCATATCGTAAGTGAACAAATATTTTTATTACTGTATAAATTAACACCTCTAACATTACTTAGCTAAAATCTGTAAGTTCATGAGCAGTATTGAATTTTTTTGGGTGGGGACAGTATTGTACTCTGTTTTATCTACTTATCACTTGTTTTTTGCACACCTTTAGATATGTCGAAAGCAATCCACAATACGCAGAATCCAGTGTTTATCTGCTTAAATTTCGACAGCTCCAGGTAAGTGATTGTTGCCAGCAATGTAAAAAGATTGATTTTGTGAATGGAAAATGTAAGTGTGTAAGGTTTGTTACCTGTTCCAAATGATGACAAAGTTTTCGTGCTTTTAACAGTCTCGAGCCCTGGGCATGATTCGAACTCATGTGCTTTCTGTCCTGAAAAATGCTTCATCTCAGGTGAAGTATCCGTATTTACATCAAAAGATCTTCATGTGTGTGCACACAAGCGCACACATGTTTTTCCGTAAACATGAATCTCTGTGACTTTGTTGTTTATTTGTGGACTTCATCAGGTTCAGCATGCAATCCGGAGCACTGGAGGCAGCAAAACATCTATTTCCGAGGGTGTAGAGGCATCTGTAATCTATGTCAGATTCAAAGCAGCCTCAACTGAGGTAGTAGCATCTTTCTCTTTGTTCTTTTATCTTGACACGAAGATGTGATGCATGTGGAATGTTTGACTACTGATAACTTATCCAAGCAGTAGGCTGATTTTTAAATAACTTGTGAAAAAATTATATTCTACATGTGGAATAGGATTTTACATTCTTTGATTTGATCTATTGTTTTGCACAAGCAGCTGACAATTCTAAGTTTCTGTAGCTTAAGCCCATATTGGAGGAGATCGAAAGCAGATCATCAAGAAAGGAATATGCCCAGATCCTTGCTGATTGCCACAAGTTGTACTGTGAACAGCGGCTTTCCTTGGTGAGTTAATTTTCAGTTGTTTCTCACACATTGATTTTCTTACTCTTATTCACCTGCTGGTTTTGATGGTACTTTCTCTTTGTTTTCTGGTATCTAGGTAAAAGGGATTGTACATCAGAGGATATCTGAATTTGCCAAGAAAGAGGCTTTGCCATCATTAACTAGATCTGGTTGTGCATATTTGATGCTGGTAATGCACTTAACGAATATTGCTATCAGTAAACAGAGATAGTTGTGGGTCCTGGATCATCTGGTTGATTGAATAGCATTTAAAACTTTGCATCTTGGCATATATTAGTTGGGTTGGATTCATTCAGTGGTTTGTGAGTGTTGAAGTCAGTGATCATGTTAAATTTTTGTGCTGATATAGCACCATTAATTTGTTACACATGAAAGGAAAAGTTTGCAGCCAAAACACAGGAGGCTTCTGCAGGGGAGTGGATGTAAATAGGCTTTAGCTTCCTTTCTTTTTTCAAATTAATTGCAACTTCTCAATGTTGATTGAAGCAAGGTTACACTTGTTTAATGCTTAGTTCTAGGTTGCACGTTGAGCTACTTATTTTTTGGTATATATAAATTTTTTTTTGTCAATACAGGTGTTAGATATTAATATTGTTTAGTAGTCTCTCCATGACAATTTAAGTTTTAGGTCTATTAGTTCTGAAATAAGGTAAGAGTAGCTTTTATGATCATGTGGTCAAGTGTTCAAGTATCCACTAATTCCCATGCAAAACTAATGGCCTGCAACCGGGAGTGCATATGCGAAGCCCAAACAGGTTTGCACATAAGGGGGCTTCTCAAGATGTTAATATCATTTAACAACTTAAGCTCTTAGGTGATTGCCCTCCAATAGCATGTAAATGTAAATACTTCTAGGTCATGTCATTTAAAACTTTTTTTCCTTGTGTTTTGGGAAGTCTTAACATTTATTTTTTGCGAAGAACGATAGATTTGAGCCATTTTGTTGACTCAACTCAGCTCACCTTAATTTGACCATAATTCCAACTGAAGTTCCATGAATCTTTTCATTTTATAGACAATTTACTTGTCCCACAATAACTGCAGGTTTGTCAACTTGAGCACCAACTCTTTGATCATTTCTTCCCATCTTCTTCCGAGGATATTTCTAGTTTGGCTCCACTTATTGATCCTTTGTAAGTTCTTCTCTAGTGTTTTATGTTTAGGGTCCTCTTCTTTTTATTTTTATCAATATTATTATTATTTGGGGTGGAGGGAGTTGTGGGATTTGTCATTTTCATATCCCCACTGTAATATTTTTTCCTAATAGATTTTATTCTTTTGTTACTCCCAGATCTACTTACTTGTATGATACACTGCGCCCAAAACTTATTCACGAAACAAATGTCGATCTTCTATGTGAACTTGTTGATATACTTAAAGTTGAAGTTTTGGGAGAACAACTTAGCAGACGGAGCGAGTCATTAGCTGGGCTACGACCTACATTGCAGCGAATTTTAGCAGATGTTCATGAGCGATTGACTTTCCGTGCTCGGACATATATTCGTGATGAAGTAAGTTTTTATATTGAGAATTTTAATATAGAAGCCTACCCTGGTTGTTTGTTTGCATATTAATTTCAGAGGGCAGTTGTTGAAAAGTTTGTTCATTTTCTGTATCAATCCGTATTTATCTGGTGATGGCATATTCAAATTCCATATATAATTGCACGTAAAACTATCCTGTACTACATAGTTCTCGTACAAATTCATACTTGGTTTCAGTTATCCTTGTTGGGCTCGATGCCTGTATTAGAAAGCAGTGCCATTGCATGAATGTTTTAGGGAAGCATTTTAACTTAGGCTTTAGTCTATGATATTTGGAGCACTTGCTGATGATGGATTTCTTCGATTAGTTTAGCATCAAGTTTACCCCTTTGTCTGGATGCAGATATTATAAAGTGATATGCTCCAGTGTTTACCTCCCAATTCTAGTGGATTGCATAAATGGTTGAGAACTAAGAATTAACTCCAATGCGCTGTTAAAGTCAAAAGAGTTTGCACAAACAACCATGCTTTAAGATGGAAACAAATATCTCATTTAATCTAGTACAAACAGAATTTTAGGACACTGAGTAGTCTTAGAGATTTTTTTCCATGTGAATCTCCTTGTTGGAGTATCTTCTCAAGTTTTTGTATCAACATCATCACTGTTTGTGAGGGAGTTTTTTTGTTTCTTCTAAATGTTGGTTTTATTGATGCTTTCTCTTGTTTATTTTGCAGATAGCCAATTATATACCTTCTAATGAGGACATGGATTACCCTGCAAAGTTGGAGCAATCTACTGAGATGAAATCAGAAACTAATTCTGTAAAGTTTCTTACACTTCCATTTTTATTTTGTCATGATTAACTTATGTGGATAATCAGAGGGTTGAGAATGTCAAATGCCTGCAACTCACAGCTGATATTAAGTGGGATCTTGGGTTTAAATCTTATCAGAAATGACACAAAGTTGGAGAGATTATTGGCATTTCTGATTCTTCCATCCCAGTTCCTTAGGTTCTTCTAATCTACAAGGTGGGGACATCCCATGTCAGGATTTTACCCTTTGAAACAGAGTATTTGAGGACCTTATAGGGGATAGGCTTGGCTGTTCATGAGTTCTTTTGTATTGGCACATCTATCTGGCATGGTTTAATTTAATCTAGTTGGCAGGAGACACATCATATGTCCATATCTCTGTGTTATGTCTGACACGGGTATCAAGCATAATTTTTATTGTTATTGAAATATAAGGTAACCATTGTCACATTTTGGTTTGACTTGCAGACTGGCATTGTGTGGTTGTCTGCTGGTGGCTTTCACTAATTTTTCTGTTTCCAGTAATAAGTGAATTTTTATTTACCAGCATTGCTCTTTTGCTCAATTTTTTAATCTTTTTGACAGGTTGATGAAAACCCAGATGTATTTAAAACTTGGTACCCACCTGTGGAGAGAACTCTATCATGCCTTTCAAAGTTATATCGTTGTCTAGAACCATCTGTCTTCACTGGTTTAGCACAGGTGCTTGAATCCTTGGAAAATTACTATTACTGAGGTTTTTTTGTATATTTAGAAAGAATATTGGTTGTTCTTTACATGTTTTATTGAACTTTTTTTTTGTTGGTTGCTATTTTTATCAGGAAGCGGTGGAAGTTTGCTCTGATTCTGTCCAGGTGAGTAATTTAAACATCAATAGCCAATATTGTAGTACGTGGTGATGATTGGAATCTCATTATGCTTTAGTATCATCTCCCTTTATAGTTATTAAAATATGTTCTCCACAGAAAGCTAGCAAACTCATTACAAAGAGATCTACAGCAATGGATGGGCAGCTATTTCTTATCAAGCATATTTTAATCTTAAGGGAGCAGGTTATCTCCCTTATTCCTCCAATTTGTTTATTTGGTAGTTATTTACTAATCCATGCAATATGGTTTACAACTTTCAAGTTTTGTCCTTTCAGATTGCACCATTTGATATAGAATTTTCAGTCACATACAAGGAACTCGACTTCTCTCATCTGCTGGTAAGTCTCACTGAAGCTAAAGCTTAGTTATCTGCACTTTTTGATGTCTTAATATTTTGGTACCCAAATTTAATAGACTCTTAACTGAAGTTCTACTTCACTTCAGCATCACTTTCATGGATAGCACAACAGTACTAATAAAAACTTGTGCTACATATTCTGACTGGTTGATGTAACTAATAATATGCAATTTAAGTAAACTTTTATAACTCAATGTTAATATTCTATTTTATTTTGCATGTAGCAGTTCCTCTTTTATCACTATATTTGTTTGTAGCGAAGTCTTATTTACATTAAATTCCATGCCCCAGGAACACTTGAGACGGATACTTAGAGGTCAGGCCTCGCTATTTGATTGGTCAAGATCAACTTCGCTGGCAAGGACCTTGTCTCCCCGAGTTTTAGAAAGTCAAGTAGATGCCAAGAAGGTTTGTCTTTATCAAAACACAGATATCCTGAATATTTCTTTGGCTGCTTCTGTCACCAGAAATATTTGGAGACATCTACCCCTATTATCATGTTTGGGCTGCCTGAAAATCAATAATTTGTTGAACATAAATGAAATGAATCAGTAAATGTATTTCACTCCATAACAAGGGGGTGTTTATGCTGTTTGTGTAACAATAACAATCCCTGGTTTTGCTTTTGTTATTTTTTAGAGGAAGCTCACATATAATATTGATCCTCTTTACTTGTGAACTTTCTGCCGAACTAAAGACATGGTTGATGTGTCACACTTTGTGTCTGCGGAAGTACATGTTTCAGTTTCACAGGACAACACAATAAATTCTAGATACTTTAAAGAACCAATTGGTTTGTTCTTCTATTTGATGTTCATTTATTTATTTTCGCTTTCATTTTTTTGGATTTGCTGTTGTTCGCAAAATCACTTCTGTCCATAATAGGTTTGGTCACCATGTGACACCAATATATGTTATTTGTAGAGTACTGTGGACACTTATGCGTTCTGATTTTCTGAACAACTGAAATCGCTTTGAGAACCTGTAACACTTGGTCAAGTGGATTTGTGAAACCTGGTATATTATGCTACTGATGTTTCCCCTTGGCACATGTCGATTGCATTGACTGGGGAACCTTGTAGGAACTATTATTTTATCTTTCCTCATATTTAAATTAGTTATTAGTGGGAGCTTGTAAGCGAACTATAGGAGCTGGTGGTGACTGGATTTTTCTTTAGACCACACATTCCAACTACTGCAAATACTATAATAGAAAAGTTTTCAGCACATAACTTCACTTTCGGTGCTCATAAACTAGTTTTGCTTTCAAATGGTGATAATTGTACCTAAACCACTCATGTATATTCTTTTATTGTTGGATCCCTCCCCACAGAATACCATTTTGACAAAGGGCCATTTGTATTTTTCAGGACCTGGAGAAAAGCCTAAAAGCTACTTGTGAGGAATTCATCATGTCAGTCACCAAGCTGGTTGTGGACCCCATGCTTTCCTTTGTTACCAAGGTTCACTGCTCTCAAACAAAGAACACATCTTTTTAGCATCTATATGCATAGATGTACTCTTGTCAATAGGAGATAAAAAAGCCCCAGGACCTATGAGTATACTGGTGATTAATGAATGAAAGTAGAACAAACAAGGCAAGACAAACTTTATGGGCCATATGCCCCGGCTACTCTTGCAGAAGAGATAGAAGCTCATCACATTCTATAATGATAGGATGCTTATGTTCTTTCTTTCTCGACTTCCTATAGTTCTAAATGGACAGACTGCAGTCTCTCATATTATACTCAGTTCTGGGTGTAAGTTGAACTAATCAGCTGCTGTATTCTGTATCCCCAAGAAAAGGGTGGTGGGGAGCATAGGCAATTTAGTCTAACCTACCAAACAGTACGATTTTAAGAAATTGAGCTTCATCTATTTATATTTTGTCAGAATCTTTAGTATAATTTCCTGCACTACCATCCACAAGCATGACATTTTCAATCTGTTTGTAGGTGACAGCTGTGAAACTTGCTCTGTCCTCTGGTAGTCAGAATCAGAAAGTGGACTCTGTTATGGCCAAACCACTTAAAGATCAAGCCTTTGCTACTCCAGATAAGGTGGCTGAACTTGTTCAGAAGGTAAGGTTATTTATTATTATGTACTACAGATTCAGTCTCTGCATGCCCATTTAAATATATTTTTTCTGCCAGTCAAATATCCTGAAGTAAATTATTGATTCTCTTATTCTGCATCAAAAAATAACATGCAAAATTAAGAAAGGGAAAAGCAAGACAGAGAGAACAAATCTGGGATGTAGTAAGACCTCCATGAGCAGGCCTGGTTGACAGAATTATCTTGTCTGGAAACCTTGCAGTGAAACTATTATGATTTAGCTCAAGCTGATTTCATTTTCTACATTTCATGAATAGGTAAATGCTGCAATTCAGCAAGAACTGCCGGTGGTGATGACAAAGATGAAGCTTTATCTGCAGAACCCATCTACACGAACAATTCTATTCAAACCAATAAAGTAAGCTGATTTTGACTCGTGTTCATGAACTAAATTTCCATATCTCAAACCTATGCAAGTTAGACATTTGCCAATGACAGGACTGAATCTGTTGCCCCTACAATTGCTTGCCCGTTCATAAAAAGCTTCAAATGCATTATCTTGGTTATAAAAAGCTGGTTCTAAACCTTAAACTATATCCATGCAGGACAAATATTGTGGAGGCGCATGTTCAAATACAATCCCTAGTAAAAGCTGAGTATTCACCTGAAGAACAAAGCATCATCAATATGACATCCATACAGAACCTGCAAGCAGAACTTGACAATCTCCTCTAATACACTTGTAAAGACTATAGCCTGTGCAATTTTTACTCCCACCCTTTTTCCATCAAAAGATTCTAAGCTATTTTTCAACATTCTGAAATTATTGAAGAATTTCTGCACGGTCGATATTTCAAGATGAGATGGTATTATATATGTTTCAGCTTTATGCATCCTATCGAGCAACACTGAGAGATCCATCCAATAGCAAGTTGAGAACTTGTCTGTGAAAAATGGTTTTGTTCGTTATTTCTTTTTAATTCGTTTAATATAAACTCAATGCACTTCAATTCGTATTTTTCTAGGATCAGACTGCATGTTATGTTAAAGTTTATAGGTTTGGTAGAGCAGATTCCAAACTGTATACGTCCTACATTAGCCTTAATTTTATATTTTTTATACGAAGAAACATGATATTATTATATTTAGATTAAAAATCATCTATTTTTGTGATAAAGGAAGATGAGTATCACTGGTTAAATTTGAAAGAGAGAGAGAGGAAATTGAGACTGAATCTCTTATCGTCATAACAATCATTTTCAAGGCAGCTTAATTTAAGACATCCAAATTTATTCATAATAATTGTAAATCAAATATAAATACCATCACCTTTTTTTTTTATATATAGATAATTTCATATACGTTCACGTTCAAAGGCTATGCCAAAAAGGGGGTCACTTTTTTGTAGGTACAGTACTCCTCTGGTAGAAAGCAGTGCTGATGTAAAAACAACATCAAAGAAAGTCAGTCTCCGTCTGGTAAACAAGTGGGTAAACCAGGAAAGTTCTTTCCTGAGTCCATGCTGAAGAAGGAGGGGGGTGTGAAGCCAATCCCAGACATCAGCGATAAAATGCCTCGTAAGGTCATCTCTGCCACAATCCATCGCCTCAAAATTATGGTGCCCAGTGATAAGAGCTTGGGATCAAGAGGTTTGTTTTCTCTGTGGTCTCAGGTTCGAGCCCTGTGGTTGCTCGTATGATGGCCACTGGAGGCTTACATGGTCGTTAACTTCAGGGCCCGTGGGATTAGTCGAGGTGCGCACAAACTGATCCGGACACCCACGTTAAACTAAAAAAAAAATTACCCTTTTTGAGTTCCAAGATATAGCTCAACTCAAAGAAATATTCCATGCCAGCAACGATTCAAGCACGGAGAGCGTGTTCTTGGACGCTCCAAATGAGCGCTGCGTAGGCTCGGTCCAAGCTATCCTAGGTAACAATTAGCCCGAGCACGGTTGCCATCTACTTTTAAAATCTGTTTTATATTTGATTATACAATAACTAAAATAGATATTTGCAAAGTAAGAACAAATTAAATTATGGATGAAAAATATTTTTTTAAAATCATCTTTTTTATTTGAGTAGTGTTTTTTAACAAAAAAACGACTTTCTTATTAATAGCATGATTTATTGAATAAAAAATAACAATAAAAAAACATATTTGTATAATTATTTGAATTTAAAAAATAATCAAAAAATTGATTTTTTTATTCGTGTATTTTTTTTAAATAAAACATGCTTACTTTTGTGAGAAGCATTGTTTTTTAGGTGTAAACTTATTATGATTGTCAAAACAAATTTTAATTAAAAAATTAAAAAAAATCATTAATCAATCATTTTTATACACCTATATAAAAAATATAAAAAATAATAAATTTTAAATATATATATATATATATATATTTAAAATTAACAAAAAAATCTTATTCTCATGAGTAAATTGTTATAAAAAAGTCATATTACTAAAAAGGAGATATTTAACAAAAAGGCTAGAAGCAATTTTTTTTAATATACCAAATGATGTGTTGCCTACTTAAGCAAATAAGTGTAGTTTTAGTTTTCTAGTTAAGATTGTTGGGGTATGGATTTCTAGACCCTCAAAATCTAATATTTAAATTATTTTTATTTAAAAACACTGAAAAATAATAATAGGAATTTCAATAATCTCATTTTCAAAAAAAAAATTCCTTTAATCACTTCAAATCTCAAAATCTAAGTGAATCAAAATTAATTTTAACTAATTTTTATAAAAACATCATTTATATTGATTTTTTTTTATGGTGAATCTATTAACACTAATATTAGTTTTTTGTGGTTGAAATATAGTTGACTGAATACTTTCTCTCCATTTTTTTTGGCAGCTTTTTCTTTTAATTTCTCAACAAGATTGAAATATAAAAGATAAAATTTAGAATTAAAACAGAAAATAAATTCAGTGACCGTAGCTGTATAATTTTCAAGGACAAAAGAATAAAAGTAGCAATTAACAGTGTAATTGTTTAACAATCCACTAAAAAAAAGTGAAACGTTGCTTGTTTTCTTTTAGTTTGTTTATAATTATGATGTGGCTGTTCTTACAACAACAAACACTAAAGTGTCTAGAGATCAAAAGGAGATCATGATCGGTTCAATGGAGAGAGAGTCACAAAAGTCAGTATATTGTCACCAAAGTTTGTACCCTTACCGGCTCTATTACCGTCATTCTGTTCCTTAAGTTGGGGTGAATGAAGCAGAAATTTCAGATGTCAATGACAAAGCTACAATTAACCATGGTCTGGCCATTTGCCCCTTCGATGCATCTGTTTTTTAATACTTTTTAAAAGTTGGAATCATAAATTGACTTGTAAAATCGTGATTTTATTGCACGATTTTACAATGAATTCAACTCATTTCTACACAAATTCTCACCCTCCAAACACCCCCCGAGAGTCTGACTACTGTTTAAATCTAAAGGCTAGCAATGATGAGAATGAGTGATGGATCAATCGCAATGAAGCTACAGATCGTTTTCACATTAATGTCTCTTTCTTTCGGCTAGTTTTTGTATTGATGGTGGCTGGTCCAAATGCCACCGAAGTTCCCATCAACACTCCCATACCTGATCCTCCTCCCTCTCATCTTCTTCTACACCTACTCCACCTCCCTCCTCCCTCACTCCACCACCATCACTTCTCCTCCTCCATGCAATCTCTCTAGAGTCAACTGGGTACCAGACCCCGCCATATTCACAAAACCTCTTTACGACGAGCCGTGCCCATTTCACAGAAACGCATGGATTTGCCTTAGAAACCAGAGAGAAAACACGGGTTTGATTATTTCTTGGCGATGGGTGCCTAAAGATTGTGACTTTCCAAAGATTGATCCTGAGAGGTTTCTTGAGTTAGTGAGGAATATGATTATTTCTTGGCAGTGTTTGGGAACGCGGTTCAACCTGCGTTCCCAAAAATTAGAATTTTTTTTTTAAATTTAATATAGTTTGTATGTTTTAGATCGTTTTGATGTGCTAATGTCAAAAATAATTTTTAAAAAATGAAAAAACCTCATTGGCATGCATTTTGACACGAAAAGTTATTTGAAAAGCACCCGCAACCACACTGCCAAACACGCTTAAAGTTGCTGATGGCAGTGCTAAGAAGCATAGTTTTTATTTTTTTCCAGGCTCGGTGGCCGGTCCGGTTCAAGATCCTGGTTTTGACCGGGTTACTGAGTTTTGACCGGGTTGTTTAGGTCATTTAATTTTTTTTTAAATCAAAACGACATCATTTTAGTAAAAAAAAAATTAACGGGTCGCAACCGGGTTTTTGACTGGGTCTTGCCAGGTCAACAAGGTCACATCAAGTTTTTTTTTTCTGTTTTTTTTTAATCTGGTCTGGTTTCAACCCCGGATTGGCTAGGTTTCAAATCGATCTATCATACCGGGTCGGGTTTTAAAACTAAGAAGGGCAAAAGGAAAGGAGCTTGGAGAGGTGCTTGTTTCCCTAAATTCAATGCCACTGTTGCCTATCATCGGGCAGTGTTGCTTGCCAAATATGAATAAGTTTTCGTTAACCTCAACAAATGTCTGGTTCTGTTTACTTTACTTTGTCATTTGGTTTTACTCCTTGGTCGATGATGCATTGTGAATTTTTTTTTTTTTTTTAACTAATTGTAGTGATTGAATTTAGGGATATTTAGCTGAAGGAATAGATTTTGGACATGTATTTCAAGGTGTTTAAAAAAATATTGATGAAATTATTGAAGAAATTGCTTATCGTGTTGTATAGACCATGTATGGTAATAAATTTACTTGTAATTTTATAATTTATAAAAAAAGTTTTTTTGATAACTTGCTTGAAAATGTATTAAATTTATGTTTTTTTAGTATTGTTTTTATAGTTTTGATGTGTTAATATTAGAAATTAAAAAAATATATATTTTAAAAAACTCACATTAGACCCACGCATGGGTGTTTTTGTAGCTTTAGGTTCAGGGCCGGGGAAGACTGAGGCCAGTCGATGGATTTTTAAAAATGATATGACTAGGACACTTGCCGATGATGCTTGGCTAATGTTTGACATAGAGGTCTAGTGAAAGATTTTTTTTTTTAGCACTTTTTTAAATGAATAAAATAACACAATAAAAAATATCTAGAAAAATAATACAATTAAGAAAAGTTACATGTGACATATGGAGGAGAGATGAGAGATGAGAGAAAAAAAATAAAAAAATAAAAAAAATCTTGGAAACACACTGAAACTCCGATGATAACACCACCGATAATGTTGGAAATATCCTGACAAGATGAGTCCAACGACAACAATAACTAAAGTGGGTCACATTAACCGTTTGAAGGAAATTGAGCCTCGACACCATAGTTTTAAAACCCGGCCCGACGGGTCGATCCGGAGCTGAAACCGGGGCGGGTTGAAGAAAAAACAAGGGAAGGAAAAACCTGATGTGACCCGACAAGATCCGGTCAAAAAACTGGTTGC
>Ga0307511_10003719_pt1 | contig 15601 bp, 14 predicted proteins | sample 13_EM_MG_FD_200266 | JGI IMG/M metagenome (GOLD analysis project Ga0307511, IMG submission 200266) | Populus trichocarpa ectomycorrhiza microbial communities from riparian zone in the Pacific Northwest, United States - 13_EM | ecosystem: Host-associated > Plants > Roots > Unclassified | place... | reverse complement strand
CCGCGAGCATCACAAGCACTCGGTGGCGCGTCCACGCCGGCCCGGAATTTCGACCCATGCGGCAAGCCTCGGGTATCCACCTGCGGAGAAGCTGAAGAGGAGACCGTGAAGACCTTAAGAGTTACCTGTACGGATTGCCAGGGTGTGATCGGCCGATAGGTGAACCAATTCATATCTCGGCAGCTCACAGCGTATTTGATGCCGTTCACAGGCATTTGTGAAACAGGATGAATCGCCCTCCGGTGTGAGTTTCATGATCAAAGTGAACCGGTGTTGGGGGTGATCAGGCCGCTTTCGTAAGCGACGACGACCAGCTGCGCGCGGTCCCGCACCGCGAACTTGCCGAGCAGGTGGCTGACGTGTGTCTTGACGGTGCCGACGCCCAGGTGCAGCCGGCCGGCGATCTCCGCGTTGGACAGCCCGCGGCCGACCAGCCCCAACACGTCCATCTCGCGTTCGGTGACGCCGGTCAGCGTCGGCCGCGACCGCTCCGGGATCCGACCGAACTCCTCGATCAGCCGGCGGGTCACCGAGGGCGCCAGCAGCGCCTCGCCGCCGGCGACGACGCGGATCGCGGCCAGCAGCTCGGCCGGCGGCGTGTCCTTGAGCAGGAAGCCGCTCGCCCCGGCCCGCAGTGCGGCGAACACGTACTGGTCCAGGTCGAACATGGTCAGCACCAGCACCTTGCTGGCCAGCTCGGCGCAGATCCGGCGGGTGGCCTCGACGCCGTCCAGCACCGGCATCCGGATGTCCATCAGCACCACGTCCGGCCGGTGTCGGCGAGCCAGCTCGACCGCCTCTTCGCCGTTCTCGGCCTCGGCCACGGTCGCCAGGTCCGGGTCCTTGTCGATGAGCATCCGGAAGCTGCCGCGCAGCAACGCCTGATCGTCGGCGACGAGCACGCTAGTCATAGGGAAGCCTTGCCGACACGGCAAACCCGCCACCCGGGCGCGGGCCCGCGGTCAGCGCGCCGTCGAACATCGCGACCCGTTCCCGCATGCCTCTCAGCCCGCTCTGGCGGCCCTGGTTGGTGACGTCCACCCGAACCTCGGCCCTGGTGACGTCCACCAGCACCTGGCAGGTGGTCGGGGCGGCGTGCTTGACGACGTTGGTCAGCGCCTCCTGCACGATCCGGTAGACGGCGAGGTCGACGCCGTCCGGCAACGGGCCGCCGCGCACCTCCACGCTCACCTCGACACCCATCTCCCTGGCCACGTCGGCCAGTTCCGGCAGCTCGGTCAGTCCCGGCGCGGGGCGCAACGGCTCCTCGGCCCGCAGCACGCCCAGCATCCGCCGCATCTCCGCCAGCGCCTCGCGGCTGGTGGACGCGATGACCCGCAACGCGTCCGGCGCGGACTCGGGCAGGTGGTCGGCGACGCCGGCCTTCACCGCGATGACGCCGAGGCTGTGCGCCACCACGTCGTGCAGCTCGCGGGCGATCCGCAGCCGCTCCTCCACCACCGCCTGCTCGGCGAGTTGCTCGGCGTAGCAACGACTTCTGCGCACGGCCCGGCCGATCGCCCACGCCCCGCCGAGCACCAGCGCGCCGAACAGCACCGTGCCGACACTGGTGAACGCCCAGAACGGGCCGGTCACGCCGCGCCCGACCAGCACGCCGGTCCCGCCGAGCACGACGATCGCCAGCACCGACAGCCGGCGCCGACCGGTCTCGGCAGCCACTGTGTACAGGCAGCAACCCGCCGCCAGGAACGGATCCACCATGGCGCCGAGCAGCACCGACAGCCACGTCATCGTCAGCACGAACCCGAACACCGGCAGCGGCCACAACCGGCGCAACCCCGCCGGCAGCACGGTCGCGACCAGCATCAGCAGCCGCAGCCACACCGGGGCCGGCGCGGTCGTACCGGTGGCCGCCAACAGCAGCGCGATGTAGGCGACCGCGACCCCGCAGTCCCCCAGCACGAGCCGTCGTCGTGAGCCCACGTTCGCAACGCTAGTGGACCCGTGCCGACGGCACATCTGTCCAGAGACAGAGATCCGAACAGGTCGCCAGGCAGACGCGGACCACTGCCGGCCCCCGGCATCGTCGCAGCATGAAATCGCTGATCCTGGCGCTCGCCGCAGCCACAGTGCCCCTCACGCCGGCGGCCGCGCCGGCGCTGGACTGGGGGCCGTGCGACAACGGCATGGAATGCGCCACCATCACGGTGCCGCTGGACTGGCAGCATCCCGACGGCCGCCAGGTCACGCTCGCGTTAGGACGGTTGAAGGCGACCGGCCCGTCCCAGGGCACGGTCCTGGTCAACTACGGCGGCCCCGGTGCGGCCGGCATCGAGGTCATGGGCGGCGGCATCCTGTCGCCGGGTTCGCAGCCGTTCGACCAATTACGGCAGCACATGGACATCGTCACCTGGGATCCCCGCGGCTATGGCCTCATGGGCAGCAGGAGCACGCCGGTCATGGACTGGTCGTGCCTGAAGTCGGTGCCACTGCACGGCATGCCGCAGTTACCGACGTCGCCGGCGGAGTTCGACCAGCTGGCGACGGACGACCGGACCGCCGCGGACGTGTGCCGGCAGCAGGATCCCGCGCTGTTCGAGAACATGGACACGCTGGCCAACGTCCGGGACATGGACGCCATCCGGCGGGCCCTCGGCGTCGCCCAGCTGAATCTCTACATGGGTTCCTACGGCGGCGTGTACGGCCAGACCTACGCCGACCTCTACCCGAACCGGGTCCGCACCATGGTGATCGACGGCAGCGGCGATCACAGCGGCGACTTCGACCGCAGCCAGGACGCCATCGCCCGGGACAACGTCGTTCGGCTGCAACGGTTCTCGGCGTGGTGCGCGGCCGACGCCACGTGCGCCCTGCACGGCCAGGACGTGCCGAAGGTGGTGGCGACCGCGCTGGACGACTGGTCGTCCAAGCTGGCCATGGCCGGCCGGTTGGTGCGCAGCGGCCGCAAGGACTTCCCTCAGCTGGCGGCCGACCTGGCCAAGGCCGCAGCCGGCGACAAGTCGGCGTTTCCGCATCCCAGCATGGTGTATCCGGTGTCCGAGTGCCACGAGTGGCCGGCGCCGCGCAGCTTCGCCGCTCTCCAGGCGACCGTGGCCCGGCTGGGCCGGATCGACCCCGTGCTCGGCGCGGCCGGCACGATTGTCCCGTTCACGCTGGCGTGCCTCGACTGGCCCGGCCCCGTCGACAACCCGCCGCGACCGCTGCCCACGGGCCTGCCGCCGCTGCTGGCCGTCGGCTCCTGGGGCGACTTCCCGGCGACCGACCGGGTGGTGTCCCGGGTGCCGGGCAGCGGGTCGGTGTACCTCGACGGTTCCGGCCACGAGCTCTACGCCACCGGCAACGCCTGCGTTATTCCTTTGGTGGACAAGTACTTCCTCACCGGGGTGCCGCCCAAGGCCGTGTGCTGACACGACGAGAGGCCGCCCGACCTGGGGATCGGGCGGCCTCTCTTCCCTGCCGTCAGCCTGCCGCAGTCAGGCTGAACGCGAGCGCGGCGGTCGAGGTGAAGTCGATCGCCGGCTCCGAGCTCTGCCAGGTGCGCACGTCGTCCATGTAGCGCGACGTGCTGGAGTCGTAGGTCTTGAAGGAGGTGATGCCGCACTTCTTGCCGCCGTCGGGCAGGCTGTCGATGCTGTTGAACAGGCTGGCCTTGTTCGGGCCGTTCACCACCGCGCCGACCGCCACCTTGGCGCCGCCGGTGAGGCTGCCGGCCAGGTTGGCCACCTGGTGCTGCATGCAGTCCGGGAAGGTGCTGCCGACGCCGACCACCAGCGAGGTGCCCCACGCGTTGGAGCCGAGGGTGAAGTCGCGCTGCTGGGTGGCGAACGCGTCGTAGTCGTGCTTGCCGGTCAGCTGGCCGTAGAGCAGGGCCGTGGCGACGAAGCCGAAGCTGTGGCTGGCCACGTCGAAGTCGGTGACCGAGGCGCCCGTGCGGAACGGGCTCTTGGCCGCCTCGGTGACGCCGTCGGACAGCTGCCGGGCCAGGTCGCCGGTCAGCTGCGCCTCGGTGACGTCCACCTTGGGGGCGTTCGGCTGGCGCAGCAGCTTGATCAGGTCGGCGTGGCCGAGCGCGCTGGTGTCGTAGACGTTGAGCGTGCCCTGGTCGCTGCTGGCCAGGTAGGCCTTGGCCCACTTGCCGGCGTCGGTCGCCCAGCCGCCGGCCCGGTTGTCACCCAGCGCGGCACCGGCCAGCGCCAGCTCCGTCGCGCCGAGCTCCAGGTCGTCCAGATAGGAGGATTCCGGGTAGTAGCCGTGCGGGTAGGCCGAGACGATACTGCCGCCCGCGGTGTCGGCCAGGCCGTAGATCGCCGCCGCGGTGCCCAGGTACTGGGTCGCCTTCGCCTTGTCCGTGGCGGCCAGGTTCTGGGCCGCCACCGCGAAGGCCGCCGCCACCCGGCCGGCCAGGTTCGGGCTGATCTTCTGGCCAGCCTTGTTGGCCGCGAACACCGGGCGGTACTTGATGTAGTAGTTCTCGTCGCCGGCCTTCACGCTCAGCTTGTCGTCGGCCTCCGGCAGCCGCCACACGTCGTGGTCGCCGACGAAGTTCTCCTTGCTGCTGCCGCCGCCGACGCCGACCTGCGCGTACAGCACGCCGTTCTTCGCGTCCCACATCTTGCTCAGGAAGTCCAGGCCGTACTGCGCCTCCGCGTTCAGCGAGGCGCTCGGGCGGGCCCGTTCCGACAGCAGCAGGTTGGTCACCGCGTACGAGGTCGTCTCCGTGAACTTCAGGAAGTCGCCCGCGTCGAACCAGCCGCCCGAGGCGTCGACCGTCGCCCCGGTCTTCGACATCTTGCTGGTGATGGTGTCGTCGCCGGTGAAGGTCGGCACGGTGTACACCGACGCCGTCTTGTCGGTCAGGTGGCTCGGCTTGCGGTTGAGCACGCCCGGGATCACGTCCGAGCCGTCCCGCTGCACCTGGAAGAACTTCACCACGTCGTCCGCCACCGGCGAGAACAGGGCCGAGGCCGCGTCCACCTTGAACGTCGGCGACACCGTGCCGCCGACCTTGACCTGGTAGGTGCCCGCCGTCTTCAGAGCCGAGATGTCGATCGGGTAGACCGCCGAGTAGGCCGTGCTCCACTTGCCCGTGCTCGCGCCCACCTTGCCGCTCAGCACCGACTTGCCCGACGCGTCCACCACCGAGAAGGACGCCCCCGCGCTCGACGTAGTGCCCATCAGGTACGCGGCCTTCGCCTCCCCGGTCGCATAACCGACCTGGTCCACCCTGATCTGCGCCGTCGTCGCCGCCTGGGCTGGCACGGCGAAGCTCACCGACGCCACCGCGGCCATCACCGCGATCGCTGCTGTTCCAACTCGCATGGGGTCCTCCGGTGCAGGGGCCGGCGGCGGCGGAGCCCAAAACAGTTAAGAAAGTATCCTAATTTGTTGAAATGAAAGCTACGTCACACTCCGCCCCAAGGTCAAGGCATCTTCCGGACCAACCCCACCTGAATCGAACCGGCTAACCCGCCACCCCACGGCGCAACCCCATACCCCCGCCCACCCGGGGGCCGGCCCCACGACCAGCCTACCCGCGGGTCGCTGCGGATGATCTTGCGAGCGGGGCGGCTGTGGACAAGTCGGGGGCTGTGGACAGCGGGAAAGGCGCAGGTCACCAGGTCTCGGGGGGCTCGGCGAAGGCTTGGCCGAGGTCCCGGGACAGGGCCATGGCGCGGCGGGCCCAGGAGTGGTCGGCGGCGGCGAGGCCGCAGCCCGGGGTGGGGACGGCGCGCTCGGTCAGCAGGGAGCGGGCAAAGCCGAGCTTGCCGGCGAGGTCGAAGGCGGGCTGGGCGAGGGCCTTCAGGGTGACGGGCTGGCCGGGGTCGGTGGTGGGCACGAGGCCGAGGAACAGAACAGCGCCGTCGTCCCAGGTCTCGCCGATCTCGTCGAGGACGGCGGCGGGGGCCTGGCGGAGGAGGGTGAGGTCGAAGGCGAGGGCATCCGCGCCGGCGGAGCGGAGCAGGCGCAGCGGGGGCTTGTCGGCGCAACAGTGGACAACGACGGGCTGTCCGGTGGCACGGCGAGCGGCCTCGATGACGGCGCCGAGGAGCTCACGGACCTCGGGCTCGGGGAAGGGGGCGACGAAGCCGAGCTTGGAAGGGGTGGCCAGCATGCCCCTCAGCACGGACGGCAGCATGGGTTCGTCCAGTTGCACCACAACGTTCGCACCGGTCCGTTTGGCGACCTCGGCGACGTGAGCGGCGATGCCCTCGGACAGGGAGGCGGCGAACTCCCGGAGGGCGCCGGGGTCGGTGAGGACACGGTGGCCCCGAGGCAACTCGACCAGAGAGGTGAGGGTCCAGGGGCCGGTGACCTGGACCTTGACCACGGACGGCTTGGCGTCCTCGACGGCGTCCTGGAACGCGTCGAGGTCGAAGCGCATCAGGTCGACGGCCCGGCGGTGGTCATGGCCGGGGCGGGCGGCGACCCGGTAGCCGGAGGGCACGACCTCGACGGCGAGGTCGACGAGCAGCCCCGCGGCCCGGCCGATCATGTCGGCGCCGACGCCCCGGGCCGGCAGTTCGGCCAGGTGGGGCAGGTCGGGCAGCTCGCCGGCGACGACCCGGTTGGCCTCGCCGGGATCGGTCCCGGGCAGGGATCCGATGCCGGTCGCGGCGGCCTGCGGCCAAGGTGCGTTCTCCACGGTTCACCAGTCTTTCGTCTTGTGGGGAACTCCCCGAAAAAGGTCTAGACCCATTGACGTTGTGGTCTAGGCCACTTACCGTCTGGGTACGACGTGAACCCACCGGGCCGCCCGCCGCGTAGAGCGGAGGGTCGCCCTCAGTGGGCGGCAGCCGTGGTGTGGGAGCGTGACGCGCCCTCGCTCCCACACCACCCCGCTGTCCGTCTCTCCGCACCCCCTGCCGCAGAGAGGCTCCACGATCATGCGCTCCTCCATCCTGCTCGCCGCCGCCATGATGATCACTTCGATCGCGGTGGCCGCCGCACCCGCACAGGCGGCGACAGCCTTCCCCGCATGTCAGCACTTCTACACGGGTCCGATCCCGGACCGCCCGGTGACCGGCGGACACGGCCCGGGCACCCTGGTCCCACCGGTCGACATCAGCGGCAGACTCCCGGCGCCGTCCGGCGTGAGCGGCGGAGTCTCCGGCACGTCGGTGACCTTCACCTTCAACCGGGTGGCGGGCGCGGTGGCCTACCGGGCCTTCCGCAACGGCCAGGCGCTGCAGTGGATCAGCGACTGGGGCCAGCCGACGCTCACGGTCACCGACGCGAGTCCCTGCCAGAACGCGAACTACCAGATCTACGCGATGAAGGACGCCAGCGGCTCGGAGCCGTCCATCGGGCAGATCTCCACCTCCTACCGGGTGGGCGCCGACAACAAGCTGGCGGCGTGGTCCCTGCCCAAGGGCACGGTGCTCAACTACCGCGTCACCTCGTACAACGACACCGGCCAGACGGCGCTGGGCTACAACGCCGGCTCCGGCTTCTGCGCGGTCGACGCCCGAAACATCCCCTGGGGCACCAGGTTCACGGTTCCCGGCTACGGCAGCTGCTACGCGGCCGACATCGGCAGCTGGATCAAGGACGACATCGTGGACGTGTGGCTGCCCGGCAGCCAGGCCAACGACTGGGGCATCCAGCGCCTGAACCTCGTGGTGAGCTGACGCCGGTCTCGCCCAACGCCAGGAAAGGGTCTTCCCTGGCGTTGGGCGCAGTGAAGGGGCCTTTCCTGGCGTTGTCCGGCGAGAGGAAGGGGCCCTTCCTGGCGTTGGGCGAGAGGGTCGGTCCCTTGATGTTGGTCAGGAGCCGAACGGGTTGGTCAGGAGCCGAACAGGCGGGTGAGGGCCTCGCGGGCGGCGGCGTCCTGGGCGGCGATGCCGTTGAGGACCTCGGCGAACACGGCCAGCCACTCGTCCACGCCGACCTGGCGCCGGCTGATCACCACGCCCCGCACCACCTGCCGGATCTCGGCCTCGACGCCGCCGTGCTTGGCGGCGCGGAGCTCCAGGTGCCGGTCGGGGGTCCGCACGACGACCGAGGTGGCCTGCCCGCCGCGGCCGAACAGGCCGCGCTTGCGTTCCACCTCGACCATGCCCTCGGGCAGCGCGTCGCCCAGGGTCTCGGTCAGCACCCGGGTGTACGACTCGACGTCGGCCCGGTCGGCCTTCAGGGCGGCGACGACGAGGTGGGTGTCCCACATGTTGTCGGCCATCAGTCCACCAACGGCAGCACGAGCTGCGGCTTGGCGATGGTGTGGTCGGCCCGCAGCGGCTTGACGGCGGTGCCGATGGCGAAGAACTCGGTGGTGTGCCCGCCCCACCGGTGCGGCAGCGACAGCAGTTGCACGCCGACGATGCCCTCGGCCTGCAACGCCTCGGCCTCGGCCTGCATCCGGCTCATGGCCAGCTCCCGGGCGTCGTAGAGGGCCTCGGTGAACTGCGGGATCTCCACGTTCTGCCCGACGTTGCCCAGCGCCTGCCAGAACCGCTGGTGGGCGACGTGGTAGACGCAGGTGCCCATCACCATGCCCAGCGGGGCGTAGCCGGCCTGCACCAGCGTCCAGAAGTCCTGTCCGGACAGGTCGGACGTGAACGGCTTGCCGGTGTTGTTGCGCCACTGCCCGGGCTCGTCGGCCTTGACCGCGGTGCCGACGGCGATGAACTCGGCCAGGTCGCTGCCGAACTCCTTGAACTCGATCTCCAGCCGGACGCCGACGATGCCGTCGGCGCCGAGCACGTCGGCCTCGGCCTCCATCCGGGTCATGGCCAGCTCCCTGGCGTGGTACATGGCGTTGGACAGGACCTCCAGCTCCTGGTTCTTGCTCCACCGGCCGAACTGGAAGCCGACGTGGTAGATGCTGGAGCCGAGCACCATGCCCAGCGGGCGGAACCCGGCCTCCCGCACCAGCAGGAACTCGTTGACGCTCAGGTCCGAGGTGAACAGCGAGGTCTTCGAACCCGGCTTCATCTCGGCCAGGCGCCGCATGGCGTCCTCGGGAATCCCGTCGACGGTGGTCATCACTACTCCCCCTGCCGGCGCAGCGGCATGACGGTCAGCGTGCGGGCCGGGGCGGGCCCGTCGGCGTGGAACTGGGCGATGGCGGTGCCGTAGACGACGGCGAGGGCGGCCACGAGGCGCTCGCCGGGCTCCCATGTGGACAGTGCCATGTCGGACACGATGCCGCCGTCGGCGTGCGCTGATCTCACCATTTCGTGGAACCGGCGGCGGGCGCCGGCCCGCACCCGGTTGATCAGCGCGGTGTAGGAGTCGACCTCGATGTTGCCGGCGTAGAACGAGGTCTGGAACTGGGTGTTGGTGCTGTAACCGGTGTAGATGGTGTGGGCGGCGCCGGCCCATTCGACGTGCACCGGGACCCAGCCGCTCAGCATCAGCTTGGCCACGTCGCTGCCGGACAGGTCGGTGGTGAACAGCGACCGCGGCCGGGTGGTGGACTGGGCCCGCACGGCGGTGCCCATGGCCAGGAACTCCTCGCCGCCGCCCAGCCCGGTGGTGCTCAGCCGGATGTCGACGACGCCGTCGGCGCCGAGGGCCTTGGCCTCCTCACGCAGCCGCCCCAGGGCGGTGGCGTAGCCGGTGTTCAGGGCGTCCAGGAACGGCTGGGCGATGCCGGCGATGTTGTAGCCCGACGCGTACGTCTGATAGCGCGGCACCATGCTCTGCACCACGCAGCCCATCACCTCGCCGACCGGTTCCAGGCCGACGGCCTTGATGCCGGCCGCGGAGGGCGCGGACAGCAGCGAGGTCCGCACGCCGGAGCGCGCGGCTCTGGCCAGTCGTTCGACGGCGGCCGGGGGCAACCCGTGCATCGATGACCTCCTCGTCCTACCCACCATCGTGTCACTGCCGGGCGTGAGGGCAACGTGATCCAGCAGACTGACGCGATGCTGATCGTGTCGGATGTCCTGGTTGCGCTGGTCGCCCTGATTCACGTCTACATCCTGGTCCTGGAGATGTTCCTCTGGACGGCGCCGCGGACCCGGGCCGCCTTCGGCGTGTCGGCCGAGCTGGCCGAGCAGACCAAGGCGCTGGCGGCCAACCAGGGTCTCTACAACGGCTTCCTGGCCGCCGGTCTGGTCTGGGGGTTGATCGGCAGCCGGCCGGCGGAGATCTTCTTCCTGGCCTGTGTGATCGTCGCCGGGGTTTACGGCGCGCTCACGGCCACCAGGCGCATCCTGTTCGTGCAGGTGCTGCCAGGGGCACTGGCCCTGCTGTTCGTTCTGCTGGCCGGTTGAGCTCGTTCGGCGCTGGCACACCCGGCCGGCTCCGGCGATACTGCCGGCACACGATGAGGGGGTGGCGGGGCGTTGCTGGTGCGGCCGGCGCAGTGGGCCATCCGCCGGCTGCCGTCCGGGCTCATCGCCTTCACCGTCCTGGTCGAGCTGGTCGCGGTGGTGCTGCCGTTCCTCTTACCCGGGCGGCCCCCGACCGGCGGCGACTGGCTGCGGTTCGGGGTGCTGCTGGTGGTCGGGGCGGCGCAGGCCGAGCTGTCTCGGCGCACCGAGCGGCAGCGCCGCTTCCTGGCCAGTACCGTGCACGTGAACATGACCTCGGTGTGGATCTTCGCCGGCGCCGTGGACCTGCCGCCGGGGCTGGCGATCGCGCTGACGGTGCTGATCTTCGGCCATCTGTGGGAACGGATCTGGCGGCGCCTGGAGAGCCGGCCGGCGCACCGGGTGATCTACACCGCCACCACGGTGGTGCTGTCGGTGCTGCCGGTCCGTCCGGTGATCGCCGCGGTCAACGCGGGGCTGCCGTTCCTGGACCGTGACTCGCGCGGCCTGCTCGCCATCCTGGCGGCCATGGCCGTGTTCTTCGCGACCAACAGCGCGCTGGTGACGATCGCGTTGAAGCTGCGCTATCCGGATCTGACGGTGCGCGAGCTGTTCGGCGGCTGGGACGTCAACGCGCTGGAGCTGGCCACGCTCTGCTTGGGCGCGCTGACCGCGATCGTGCTGATGGCCCACGTCTACCTGGTGCCGCTGGTGGTGCTGCCGATCGTGGTGCTGCACCGGGGTGTCCTGATGCGACAGTTCCAGGAGGCGGCCACCACCGACCACAAGACGGGCGTGTTGAACTCGGTGGCCTGGCACGACGCCGCCGCCCGGGAGCTGGACCGGGGGGCCGAGTTCGGCGTGCTGATGATCGACCTGGACCACTTCAAGCGGATCAACGACACGCACGGGCACCTGGTCGGCGACGCGGTGCTGCGCGAGGTCGCGGACACCGTGTGCGACCAGGTTCGCGAGGTGGACGCGGTGGGCCGGTTCGGCGGCGAGGAGTTCGTGGTGCTGTTACCGGGGGCCGCGCTGCCCGACGCGATCCGCGTGGCGGAGCGGATCCGGACCGCGATCGCGGACCTGACCGTCTCCGAGGGCAGCGCGGCCACGTCGGCGCTGTCGGCGTCCATCGGCGTGTCCGTGCACCCGACGGCCGGCGCGGTGCTGGAGCAGGTGCTGCTGGCCGCGGACAACGCCCTGTACGAGGCCAAGCGCGGCGGCCGCAACCGCGTGGTCAGCCTGCTCGACCCGGCGTGAGCAGCCCGACCAGCTCGGCCACCAGCCGCGGCGGCCGCTTGCGGTGCACCACGAAGATCTCCCGGGCCGGCTTCGCGCCCGACAGCAGGCGCACGGCCAGCCGGTCGCAGTCCACGTCGCCCAGCACGGTCACCGGGACCAGCGAGATGCCCAGGCCGGCGGCGACCAGCGCCAGCGTCACCTCGTAGTCCCGCGTCTCGTACGCCACGTGCGGACGGATGCCGGCCTGCTCGGCCAAGTGCTCCAGGCAGACCCGGTTCGGGATGCCGTGCGCGCCGGAGATCCAGTCCTCGTGCTGGAGATCCTTCAGGGTGGTCCGGCCGTCGGCCCTGGGGTGGCCGGCCGGCAGCACCAGCCGCAGCGGGTCGGCCAGCAGCCGTTTGCGGTGCAGGCCGTTGTCGGACGGCATGGTCACGCCCGGATACCGGTGTGTGATCAGCACATCCAGGTCGCGCGAGGTGACCAGGCCGTAGCCGTCGGGCGGCTCCATGTCCACAAGGGATAGTCGGGCCCGCGGATGCCGTTCCCGCAGCGCGGCAAGGGCTTCCGGCACGAGCACCTTGCCGGCCGAGGAGAAGGTGCCGATGGCCAGCGACTCCGGCTCGGCCTCGAGGGAAGCCCGCACGGCCCGTTCGGCGTCGCGCAGCTCGCCGAGCACGCGTTCGCCGTGTCGCAACAGGACTTCGCCCTGCCGGGTCAGGGTGACGCCGGCCGGGCCGCGGTCCACCAGCCGGCAGCCCAGTTCTCGTTCCAGCTTGGCCAGTTGCTGCGACAGCGCCGACGGCGTGAAGGCCAGCCGGGCGGCCGCCGCGGTGATCGAGCCGGCGTGTCCGATCTCCACCAGCACGCGCAGCCGGGCCGGGTCGAGCATTAAGCGCTCCTAAAGTCGGCTCTGAGATCCTCGCTGGTGATTATGGCTCGCCGGAGTCAGGGTGGGGTCATGACAACGCTCGTGGACCTGCCGACCGCCGCCGACGTGGCCGCCGCGGCCGAGACGATTCGTCCCTACGCCCGGCGCACGCCCGTCCTGCGCACGTCGCTGGACGGCCGGCCGGTGGTGCTCAAGCTCGAACACCTCCAGCTCAGCGGCTCGTTCAAGCTGCGCGGCGCGGTGAACGCCCTGTCTCGCGGCGACCGGCCGGCCCGGGTCGTCACCGCCTCCGGCGGCAATCACGGCCTGGCCGTGGCCACCGCCGCCCGGCTGCTCGACGTCCCGGCCACGGTGTACGTGCCGGAGTCGGCCCCCGAGGCCAAGGCCAGGCGGATCGAGGCGACCGGGGCCAAGCTCGTCCGGCACGGCGCGACCTACGCCGAGGCCGCGAAGGCCGCCCTGGCCGCGGTGACGGAACAGGACCGCTACCTGCCGGCCTACGACCACCCGGACGTGATCGCCGGTCAGGGCACCATGGGCGCCGAGATCGTCGCCGACGTGCCCGAGGTGGACGCCGTGTTCGTCGCCGCCGGCGGCGGCGGGCTGGCCGCCGGCACCGCGCTGGCGATCGGCGACCGGACGACCGTCGCGGTGGAACCCGAGGGCTGCAACGCCTTGCGGGCCGCGCTGGACGCCGGCCGGCCCGTGGACACCGAGGTGAGGGACTCGGTCGCCGCCTCCGCCCTCGGCGCGAGCCGGCTCGGCGACCTGCCGTTCGCCATTCTCAACTCGCCGCGCACCCGGTCCGTGCTGGTGACCGACGCGGAAATCCTTGCCGCACAAGCGTTGTTGTGGGAGGAGTTCAGGCTGGCGGTCGAGCCCGCGGCTGCGGCGCCGCTCGCGGCCTGGCTCGCCGACCGGGCGCCGGCGCAGCTGCCGTGCGTCGTGCTCTGCGGCGCCAACAGCGCATGGGTCACCGAATAACGCTCCGAGAATTCTCAAAGAATCGACTGTCACTATCCAGCCCACCGACCGCGCCAGGCACGGCCGGAACAGAAACACGCGCCCAAAACCACTCTGTTTGCTAACAGTTTCGTCTGGTCAGAGGCACTGTTGTGCCAATGGCGCAACAGTGCCACCACTGCCGAAATCCGCCAGGTAATCATTCCTCCGCACCATCACGAACCCTGCGGAGGAAACAGTGCGCGCTGTATCACGAAGACTCGTCGCGCTCGCCGGTATCGCGTCGATCCCCCTGCTCTGCCTGGCGGCCCCCGCCACGGCGTCGACGTCCGGCAACCCCTACTCACCCGCCTACGGCCACAACTACCGGCACGGCGCGGTGCCCACCCGAGAACAACTCGGCAAGATCAAGGACTACGACGCGGCGCACCCGTCCGCGTCGCCGAACGCGACGGCCGCCGGCAACACCCTCAGCTACGGCGGCGGCATCGACGGCATCGGTGTCACCAGCGGCCACGAGAAGGTCTATCTCGTGTTCTGGGGCAGCCAGTGGGGCACTCAGGGCACCGACCCGAACGGCAACCTGACGTTCTCGTCAGACTCGGCCGGTGGCGCGCCCAAGCTGCAGAACATGTTCAAGGGCCTCGGCACCGGCAACGAGTCGTGGTCCGGCGTGATGACCCAGTACTGCGACGGGCCGGGCGTGTCCTCCGGCGCGACATCGTGCTCGGCAAGCGCCGCGCACGTCGCCTACCCGACCGGCGGCGCGCTGTCCGGCGTCTGGTACGACAACTCGGCCTCCGAGCCGAGCGCCGCGAGCGGCCACCAGATCGGCGTGGAGGCGGTGAACGCGGCCGCGCACTTCGGCAACACCACGACCGCGGCCAACCGGTACTCGCAGTACGTGATCCTGTCGCCGAAGGGCCTGAACCCGGACAACTACCAGACCGGCGGCTTCTGCGCCTGGCACGACTACAACGGCGACTCCACGCTGTCCGGCGGCGCGGTCTCGTCGCCCTATGGCGACGTGGCGTTCACCAACATGCCGTACGTGATGGACCAGGGTTCCAGCTGCGGCCAGAACTTCGTCAACTCCGGCTCGGCCGGCGCCATCGACGGCTACACCATGGTCGAGGGCCACGAGTACTCGGAGACCATCACCGACCAGAACCCGGCGGGCGGCTGGACGGCCAGTTCCGGCCAGGAGAACGCCGACGAGTGCGCGTGGCTCAACCCCGGCACGCAGGGCGGCGCGACGAACGTGTCCATGGGCAACGGCTCCTACACCGAGCAGGGCACGTGGTCCAACGACACCAACCGTTGCGACACCTCGCACACCGTCATCGGCGGCGGTGGCGGCCTGAGCGCCGGCAACCCCGGTGCCCAGAGCGGCACCGTCGGCACGGCGGCCAGCCTCCAGCTGTCGGCGACCGGCGGCACCACCCCGTACACCTGGTCGGCGACCGGCCTGCCGTCCGGCCTGTCGATCAGCACCGGCGGTTTGATCTCCGGCACGCCCAGCACCGCCGGCAGCTACACCGTCAACGCCACCGTCCGGGACGCCGCCGGCGCGTCCTCGTCTACCTCGTTCGGTTGGACGATCTCCACCGGCGGTGGCGGGGGCTGCTCCGGCCAGCAGCTGGGCAACCCCGGCTTCGAGTCCGGCAACACCGTGTGGAGCGCCTCCTCCGGTGTGATCGGCCAGAACGGCTCGCAGCAGCCGGCGCACTCCGGCACCTGGAACGCATGGCTCGACGGTTACGGCAGCACCCACACCGACACGCTCTCCCAGTCGGTGTCCATCCCCGCCGGGTGCCACGCCACGCTGTCGTTCTACCTGCACATCGACACCGCCGAGACCGGCTCGACGGCGTACGACAAGCTGACCGTCAAGGCCGGCTCGACGACGCTGGCGACCTACTCCAACACCAACGCCGCCAGCGGATACACGCTGCGCAGCTTCGACGTCTCGGCGCTGGCCGGCCAGACCGTCACGGTCAGCTTCAGCGGAACCGAGGACAGCTCGCTCCAGACGTCGTACGTCATCGACGACACGGCGCTCACCCTGGGCTGATCCGATAGCCCGATGTGGGCATGGACGGGGCGGGTTGGCAGGCCCGCCCCGTCCATGCGCCTACGACACCGTGACCGTGACGGTGAAGCCCTGCAAGGACTTGCAGGTCATGCCGCCGGGCGGGGCCGACGGGCACACCGGCCGGCTGGCGGTGAGCTTGGCCGTTCCCTTGTGCCGGGCCATGAAGTCGGC
>Ga0307511_10003717_pt1 | contig 15607 bp, 6 predicted proteins | sample 13_EM_MG_FD_200266 | JGI IMG/M metagenome (GOLD analysis project Ga0307511, IMG submission 200266) | Populus trichocarpa ectomycorrhiza microbial communities from riparian zone in the Pacific Northwest, United States - 13_EM | ecosystem: Host-associated > Plants > Roots > Unclassified | place... | reverse complement strand
CTTGATCATCTGTTTCCTTCATCCCCTTCCCGAGAAGATTTAAGGAAAAAAAAACCAAGTTTGAAAAGTCATGAATCTTTGATTCTAGAAAGGACAGGATAACCCACTTCAAAAGTTTGGAAATTTCCCTGTTGATCTTAACCTAATAAATGTCTGAAAGGTAACTTGTCCTAAAAATAATAAAGTATGTCTTCATACATTTCGCTAGTCGGCAACGCAGACATTTTCTACTCACTTCCATGGTCAGATGATTACTTGGACTTGCTCAAATCCTGAGATTTTCCACTGCAATAATATACTATTAATCTGAATACTCCACCAAGCAGCAGAACTTATCATTTATTGACCAGAAATAACATCTGAAAACTTCATACGCGCTTGATTTCATTAATTAAGAAGATATTTTCGCAGATAATTTTCAGATAACGATCCTATATAAAGGGTAGAATTAGCAGCCATTCATTTATATAGCAAAAAGAAAGTATAGGAAATATGAGGATAATAAAAGCTTGTTTGGAATTGAAGTGGTGGCGGTCTAAAGTGTTTTTTTGCTTAGAAATGTATTAAAATAAAGTTTTTTTACTTAAAAAAAATCAATTTTAACATCAGCATATCAAAACGATCTGAAAAAATATATAAAAAATTATTTAAAAAAATCAATTTTTTTTTTTGTGAAAAATAAATTTCTTATATATTTTCAGATCGTTTTAAAATTCTATTTTAACATCAGCACATCAAACACACATTTCTTCTCTGTTGCTTCTTTTCTCATTTTTGTCCTTTTTGCGTATGAGTCCAATATTAACGGTGAAAAAACAAGTATCATTCCCGATCTTTGATCATCATGTCATTTGCTTCCTCATGTGGATCAGTTAAAGCTGTGGTTGAGATTAAACTACATTTTATAAAATTAGCTCTGATATTATATTGAAACAGTTCAAATTAACAGAAAACAAATACAAACATAAGAGAGAAAGAGATTAGAGTTTTTTTTATTAATCACAATATTTTGAAGTGTAGCTTTAATCTAAATACAGAAAAATTATATATAGACTAAACTGAAAATATTATTCCATCCTTGATAAATAAAACAAGGTATATATATAAAATAACCAATTTAGTAAATTCCATATTAAGGGCTATTTATTATTAAATAAAAACAGGTAAAATAACGTCACTTGCTTTGAATTTGTTTTTTCATTTTGAGAACCAAGTCTCATTAGGAATTAGAGAGGAACTTAAAGAAAATCTAAATATTTAACAAATTGTAAACGTTTTAAGGACATCTTTTTTTTTTAATATCACTATAAGTAAAAGGATTTCAAGCTCATTGAAAACAATAGGAAATTTTTAATGTTTGGAGCTCCCATCATTTTGAGATTTGAGCTCTAATCACTTGTTATATATATATAAAATTCAAAATAAACGTTTTTTTAGTATATTAGTACAATAACTTAAGTTTTGATAATCTAACTAGCTATTTGATTTTTGTTCGGTGTCGAGAGTTGGATTTTTTAAAAACACATTAGCTCTAAGAATGATAATGAATATAAACATGTCAGAGCTCTTGATATCTATATCTATCTATTATCCGTAGAATAAAAAATTTAAAAATCAATTGAGTTTTGAGTATCCAATGAATATCCATTATCTACTATTATTTATTAATTAATAATAAAATAAAATAATTAATATGTATATCTTGAAAGATTTATTGTAAATATTATAGTTGCACCAAGTGATGAATAATGCTTTAAGAACATGTGATTTGTCGTTGAAAATAATAAAAATTTTATTACTTTAAAGTATTTCAACAAGTAACATTCTTTGTTTTAATTTATATATATATATATATATATGTATACTTAATATACATGCTAGAAATCTAATATTATATTTTTATTAAAAAGAATATTTGTCATAAATTTTTATTTTATATATTTAAATTTGTATAAACATTAATATTTTTATAAATAACTTTTGTTTAATAGGATAATCTACACAATCTATGCCTTTTTTTTTTTTATCACTATTCTAATAATTTTGAAAAACACCCATCAATACTCATGATGGGCGAGGCACCTAAATTTGTGGCAGAAAAATCTTAAATGATAAAGACAAGCGAGAAGCGCAAAAAAGGAAGCTCATCCTCACGTCAGTGGGTCATGTAGGGTAGGGAGAAAAGGAACAGGCGTCCATGTCCAAAACCGAACATGCTATTGGCTAACACAGCCAAGACTCCTCACGTTCATGCTATTGGCTATTTGGCTATATGCTTCGCAGCAAAGTGCGAACACCCGGCCCTCCCCACTGCCACCCTGTAAAAACTAGAAACCCCGCAATTTCAGATATTACAGACACCAACGTAGGAAAGGGGGAGAGAGGATATACTCACATACATACATCATCATCACCGTCAATCATGCTAACATGCATTTGATTCTCTCCTCTCCTTTCCACCAATTTAAAAATAAGCAAAAAAATCCAAGTAGCCAAAAAAACATCAAGAAGAAAGAAAGTTCCAGACTTGACACAGAAAGAGAGAGAGAGAGAGAGATGGGGATGAGAGAGGAGATGGAGCAGAAGGAAGAGGGAGTCATGGCAACTGACTTCTTTTGGTCGTATACAGATGAACCTCATGCTTCTAGGAGAAGACAGATCCTTTCTCAATACCCTCAAATTAAAGAGCTTTTTGGACCTGATCCTTGGGCTTTTTTTAAGGTTCCCTACTCTTTCTTCCTATGCATTGTTGTTTTTCTTTTTGGTTTCATTAAATGCGTTTAGATCTAAGATAATGTTGGTGGATTTGTGGGGTTAATCTCGAAAGTTAATGTTGTTTGTTTGTCCATGTGTTCTGCTTTGATGTTTATGGGTGTCAAGTTGTTAATTTTGTTTGTTCATGTTGTCTTGTACATTCAATTGGTTATAATGGTACCCTTTTTGGTTTCAGATTCAATGGCATTTTATTATTCTTGGGATTTTTCTTTTTGGAGAGAATTGAATCAGGGTGTTTAATGTTTGGCCAGATTTGATGGATACATTTTGTTTTTGGCTCGAATTACTTTTGTAGCTTGATGTTTTGCAAGTTCTAAAACGAGCACTTGCTTTATTTATGTATGTGCTAAAATATTCTGTTAACATTTGGTTAACAGTGCTCTTTTTTTTTTTTTTTTTGTCAATTACAGATATTTCTTTTTAGTTGGATTCAGAATTTTGCATGTCGTAATGATGTAAATTCATAACAAAACATAGGATAGCCTCCCAAATTACCTGGTTATTTTCTTCAGAAATTTGAAGCCAAGCATATGTGGCCTCATCGTGGTAATGCTTTTGTTTGCTGATAATTCCCCAGAGCAATTGCTGCTATAGATTTCTTGTTATTTACATGAACATATATTCTTTCTTATTTTTGCAATAGCAGAGCTTTGTTTTGCAACTTCTTTCCATAATGCTTTGTGTTAGTTTGACCTGTTTTCTTTTTATTTTCTGAGAGCATGAGAATGTCAGTTTTTTATTCGTTTATTACCTTTTGTGCATACAATCCAAAATGGGTGGAATTACTGGATAATTTCTGATTGAACCATTTAAGCATTGTTTGCTGAACTGGGAATGCATCTGGTTGCCTTTCGGTTTTACATCAAGAACTAGCTCTGATTTTTAATTGCCTTGTCCTCTAGTTTCTCCAATATTTCTGGATTGACATTTCATCTTCTTTGGTTTGACTTGTTTTGAGGTTCTGAGGGAATCGAACAAGGCATTTCTTCGATCAAAATCATGCAAGGTTTTATATGGTTTAACGAGATCTTAAAGTAGACATCACCCTCAAGGCACTTTTCTCCCTTTCCTTTCTACTAGGGAACAAACAATGTGTCTGACATATGCCTTGCAATGCCATCCATTTTTCTTTTGTGGATTGGTTTGATATGTTTTAATACCAAATCCTGCAAAATAAATGAGGAGATAATTAAAACCAATTGTGTTTCTCTATTGCATGATTTCCCATTTAATTTGTACAAGATGAATTTAGAACTGTTGAGCAATTATACATAAAAATATAAACAGTGCTCGGAACCTAGTTTATTTGGATCAATTATGCACACTATTTTGAGGAAACACTCATAAATGAAAATTGTTTTGGTTACTGTATGCTCTTTACATGGTTCATGATGTTAACATCACGGTGTTGCAGATTACTGTGGTTGTTTCACTCCAGCTTTGGACCGCTACTTTACTTCACGATGCTGGGTGGCTGAAGATGCTGGCAATAGCCTACTTCTTTGGCTCTTTCCTCAACCACAACCTTTTCTTAGCCATCCATGAGCTCTCCCACAATCTCGCCTTCTCAACTCCAGTCTACAACAGGTGTCTTGGTATTTTTGCTAATCTTCCTGTTGGTGTACCCATGTCAGTAACATTCCAAAAGTATCACCTTGAGCACCACCGCTTTCAAGGAGTAGATGGCATAGATATGGACATCCCAAGCCGTGCTGAAACCCTTCTTGTGACAAATGTTGTCGCAAAATCCATATGGGTCATGTTACAACTCTTCTTCTATGCTTTTCGACCTCTATTTATCAAACCAAAGCCCCCTGGTTATTGGGAATTCATTAATTTTTCTATCCAGATAGCCCTAGATGCAGCCGTGGTTTATTTTTGGGGCTGGAGATCTTTGGCTTATTTGATCCTTTCCACCTTCGTAGGAGGTGGTATGCACCCAATGGCTGGTCATTTCATCTCAGAACACTATGTCTTCAAGCCAGAGCAAGAGACATATTCTTACTATGGCCCCCTTAATTTTCTGACTTGGCATGTTGGGTACCATAATGAGCACCATGATTTTCCGAGGATTCCTGGGAGCAAGCTTCACAAGGTGAAGGATATTGCACCTGAATATTACGATGGCTTAGAGTCGTATAAATCTTGGAGCCAGGTCATATACATGTATCTTATGGACAGGACGGTTGGACCCTTCAGCCGGATGAAGAGAAAGGTGCCGGGCACTGCAAAGAAATCTGAATAGCTGCTCCCATCTCTGGTGCATAATCTTCTGTCGAGAGAAAAGAAAAAGGAACTAGCAAAATTTACCATGCTAAATTATTCAAAATTGCCGTGAAGTTTGGTTCAAACTAAACTTAGTCCCTGAATTTAATCGTTTATCGTGAACTATTTTTGGTAAAAAATAGGCCTCCTGGTGGGACATAAAACCCGAGACATGAGTTATGCATATGTATGATTATTGATGATGAAGGATAGCTTTTTAGTTGGGAGATTGGGTGCATTCAAGCCTTGGTTATTTAATTTTATTTAGTTTTATTATTGGATTTTAATTTATGTTTTTTTATTGGATTTTTATTAGTTAATGAGTTTTTAGTTAAACTTTGATTCTAATTAGAATTTTATTATTTATATGTAATTTTCTTAACATTACAATTTTTTTTTTTAATGAAATTTGAAGTTGTAGACTTTTTCATCCTCTATTGATTCTTTTTTGTCAGTCTTTTCTTCTCTTTCTTTAGCTTCTTCTTCTTAGATTTTTTTTTTCTCTTTACTACTTTTAATATCTTTTATAGGCTTTGAATTACTCTTAAAATTAATTGATCTTTTAGGGCTTATAAAGTAATTCCTTGCCTCCCATGCTTGACACTTGATATGTCAGATTTTGAGCAGCCTTTAGCACCTAGATTCTTCACCTTTTATACTTCCCATCCAACATCTCATAGATTTTGAATAAACTCCTAAGCTTCCAAATGCTTTATTCCTTTCGCTTGACATCCAATATGAATTCTTACCTTTTATTCATGATAATAAGGATAGTGAAGGTCTTGATTCATTGTGTTATGTTCAATATATATTCACTCAGGATTTAAATAGTGTTTGTTTCATTTAACTCTCAATTATATATTGTTTATGATCAAAAACTTAGGATGCAGGGAGGTCTTCTTTCCATGTCTCTCTTCACTTGAATGTATGTTTGAGTTCATGATTTATATGTTCAGATTATAAAATGAATTCAAACAAGTAATAGATTATTTAACTTGAGTATCATGATGTATTTAATATTAGAGATTATTTCATGATACAAATTATAGACCTAAAAAATGCGATTTAAAAACTAGTAAAATATTATAGGCGAGCACTGTTAAATCATCTAAAATGTTACAAATTACTAAGACAAATATTTATGTTATTAACCTACCACCAAAATTTGGTATTAACTATGCTCTTAATGTAAAAGACTTGGTTATACATAAATTACAACATCTTATCAGTGATTATTCTTTTAAACCCTTACATTGTTATTCTTATCTTTGTAAAAAAAAACAAAAAAAAACATATTAATGTTACTTTGAATGCACACGTTGTTTTCATTAGGGATAATGAGATTCAACGAACCCGATTTCATGATCTAGACAACTAGATTCATACTATAATTGGATTATCAGAAAGACAACTCAATACTTGATCATGATTTTTGGAAGCATTATTGAAGATGTCTTGAATTTCACTCAATAAGGTTGAGTTTCTTTAACCGTGGAAGAGTTGATGGAGACATCGAATCTGAGACATAAATTACAAACACGCATAATCATCAATGATCAAGGATATCCTAGCTCATAAGTCTTTAGTTGGAAGACTAAGAATATCCAAGTTCAAGTTATTGATTGTTATTTAGTTTTATTATTGGGCATTAATTTATGTTTTTTTTGGTAGTCTTTTATTAGTTAGTGGGTTTTAAATCCAAATTTGATTATAATTTGAGCTTTATTATTTATATGTAATTTTCTTAAGATTACAATTATTTTTTAATGAATTAAATAAAATTTATAGAGTTGCAGTCTTTTCCAAACCACATTATTTTTCTACCTTAGCTTTCTATTCTCTTTCTTTGGCTTCTTGTTTCTCAATACTACTTCTTTTAATCTCTTGTGTCATGCATCACTTTTTTTTTTCTTTAGGTTTTTGTTTTTTTATTAATTTTTTTTTCAAATCACTTGTGTTTTCGAAATATGTCGTGTTTCTAAACTATTATATATTATCAAAATTAACAGAAAGATCTATTTTTTATTAATAAAAAATAGTTTGAGGTAATCAAATAAAAAAAAAATTCATGGATTAAGTTTAGTTTGACTCAAATTCAGTATAATTTGTTTTTTTAATTTAGCCAACTCACTATTTTAGATTCCATTCTTGAGGAGTTAGTCTCTTTTGCTGTAGTTTTAGACTAAAAACCGAGTTGACTATTTATTCAATCTCTTATGACTATTTTTTTGTTTTCTTGTCACCAAACACAATCGAGACACAGTCTTATCTGTTGTGAGTTGGATTTCCTTCCGAATTGAATTTGTTCGGATGCTGAAATTATTTCTGTTTCTGGTGCAACCAAGTGCTCATACTGATAGTTGCAGTCCCTGAGTGCCTGCCTCAATGCTTTGCTTCTTTGGAGCATACAAATAGATTTCAAGTATTATCTTCTATGTTCTGCGCAACTAAATCTTTTGGGATTTAAACTATTAGAGATGTAGAAATACTCCAACATAGCATTGCAAACAATTTCAAGTGCTGGTGATGCACTCCACAGGCTAGGTATTTTGATTAAAAGCTTCTGAAGTGCTCATAATTCTTAGTAACTAGAAAATGCCTGTAGCTTCCATCAATTCCCTCTCGATCCCAAGCTCTTCCACCGAACCAAAATGTCTGTCTCGACAATGATCCCTGCTCTCGTGCCTCTCTGTATCAAACTGCAGATTGCAATATGGTGGTTTTTCCTTCACTTGTTGGCCTGAGAAGGATGAGAAATATATGTTATATGCCTGCTACACCACAAGCTACCAGTAAAAGACCTATAGTTAACTGAAAATGAATCCTTACATTCCATGCATCATTCTTGATCGAAAACCGTGGTTCACCGACAACGTACGGAGGTGTTTGTGAATGGGGATTGATGAGTGGAAGCGTGGCCGAGGTGTATTCCTCGTCAATGTCATAATTGGATCCATTGTTGGGTCCAAGAGCTCTTAAAGTCATTGCCAATAATATAGAAAATCCCTTCAGACAAGACCCATAAAGGACGTAAATAGTGGGGTGCTAACTGCTAAAAGCCAAGCGTATCTATTTAAAAATCGTGTGCCGAAACAGGATTTTCATCAATGTTCGTTTCCGTTTCCAAAAAGGAAGACGGTAATCAACAAATGGTTAGTCGGGTAATTAAAAGAAATTACTTTCATCAACAAGTTTGCTTGCCGCAACTTGAAAAAACTTCTGAAGGGCTCAGTTGAAATATAGAAATCAAACACTAGGAAAGTACCTGAACTAAGATGATGAACATGGCTATCCATTTGAAGAAGTCAAAATTAGATTCCACAAACTCTCTGAAATCATGGAACCTCCCTGTCGGATCCTCAGGTAAATCCTAATAGAACAACTCCAAGTATAAGCTGAAAAATACGTAGGATGTTGATCATGGAAGATAGGAAGTAGGAGGAAGTTCAAAGAACAGTGTACCTTCTCCCAGTCTGAATTTAGGAGTATATCTGCTGCAACTAATGTCTCCAGTAAGAGAAGTAAGAAGATAATCACCATGTACTATGTTCTATTAAGACCAACAACATTATTTGGTTTCAAAATCTCTGGTTGTCATGAAATGTAGTATTTGGATTCACCAGACTTGAAAAAGGATACACAAGAAAGGCAAATCCCATTTGAGCTATCTGCAGAGATATGGCCTAGGAATGTAATTAGGCACAAGGCAACACCAATGCTGAGAAAAGTATATATGAACCTGCAATTCTAGAAGAATTGTTAGCTAGTTCCAGAAATTTAAATAAGCATATAAAAAAAGGTCTTTAATAAGTGCACAAAAAAGGGAAACTTTTTAACAATTCCTAGATTCATAATCAATTACTCCGCCAAGAAATTGCCAGAGAGCTCCACTCTATAATGGCAAGCAGATGACAGACATGGTGGAAAACAAGCTTCAGCAAAAAATATCCTTTTCTTCTATGGGGATCTTGTTTCAATTTAGTGCAAAAGCAAGCATCAAAATGGTAGACTAGCTGCTACGGGACAGTACAGTGAAAATATTCGAATGATGAGAAATCAGACAGACAAAAACATGAGTAAAGAGCATTCTAAAGAGAGAGCCTTTACCATAGGGCAGTAGAATCAAAATCATCAAAAGATGGACTTTCCATGTCTCTCTGCAATACTCTAAGCATCCAAAAACCATAGAGAATCATTGCTATGCCAACAAGTCCCAAAGTCGAATTCACAATTTTCAATATTGACCGCAGACAAGTCCTTGCAACTCTTGCCATTGCTGTAATAGTCTAGAGCCAATACTCCAAGAACTTGCAGAAATTCAAATAACAAACTCCACTTGAAATTTTAGTAATCAAATGATAAGAACTGAAGAAATTTTCTTACAAAAGAAAAACCTGCATAAAATGGTTCAAGCTTTCATGATTTTCTTAGGAAATAAATTCTCACTGACTAAATGGAGAACTGGGCCTTCTTTTTCTTAAGTGGTTAAGTAAAAGCAACACACAAAGTTTCAAACTTGGATTTTCTTTCTTCTTTTTCTTATTCATGTCCTGTAATGTGATATGATCAAGGTGCTTACAGAAAAGAGCCATTATTGAATAATGATAAGGCTAGGAAATTTCTTGGAAACTCTCTGTTTCATAGTTCTTGGCTGGACTCACTTTCCAAGTTGGCAAATAGTGACTGGAGTTCTTATTATGTTTGTCGTTAGGTATAGCAACTGGACAAAGTTCGTAACTGGCCTGATGTATTTACCTGCTATATTTATTATAAAGAAAGAAATATATAATTCACTTTGCAGTGAAAAGAACAAGATTAAATTCAATGAAGTTAATGGTTTTGGATCATCGAAATAGAGATGGTTGACATTTTGATTGGATAAATGAAGGCAATTTCATTAGCAAAATCAACTATGAATCAGGAAATGTTCCTTATACAAGACTATTAGCATGTGTTTAGTGCTGTGGTTGTTGTTTGAAAAAATAAATTTTAAATTTTTTACAAATTGTAGCTTTTTGGTAATTAAGGTTTAAAGAGACAGTTTTCAATAATAGAACTATACAAAATTGTGACGTGCTTTCAAAACTGTGATCGAGACATAACACAGTTTCAACCGCATCTCACCGTACTGTCAAAGAATTTTGGAACACGGGAACTTAAAAAAAAACAAGCTAAACAGCTATCAATAGATATGACTTTGCGATTTTCAGGAACTTAACAAGCAAGAATAGTGAGAACTCTGCTTAGCTTCCTGAAGAGTTCTAGATTTCTTCAATCTGAATTCCACCACATTGACAATCTAATTGAATAAAACATTCAAGGTGGAGTGATAAACACCATGGATCCTGCTATTTATTTCCTTCCAAACAATTTAAACATATGCAAAAGAAGAAATCCTGAGAAGTTCTACAGATAGAAAGCACCGTTTTTTAAGATTTCTCCTTTTCCCATTCGAACTCGCACAACCAATTACCAATCCGTCTGTAAATGCCTCATTCCTGCTGAAGGCATTCCATATATATTTGGTAAATTGACAGGTGAGGAATATGTGGCCAACATCTTTTGGATGGGCATTACAAAACATGCAAGTAGGATCGAGACTTCTCCCCAGATGAACTTGTCTGACCTCTATAGTGAGCCTGTTTAGTACAGCAAGCCAACAGATAAACTTTCCGAGGAGCATTTTCCTCCTTTTTCATAATGACAAGCCATTAACCCCAAAGCAACACAAATATGCATGTATATTGAAAACAATTAAACTCCCCTTATCAAAGTGCATATATTCATATGATAGAGATACAAGTTTAAGGCATGTCTGCCCCTGAAAGACATATCTAATGAAGAAAACGCACGCCTACATAAAATCTGAAGACAAAACAAAATGCATGCAGAGATGCACCTGTCAATCATAATCAAGAACATATCTTGAACAAGCTATCAATTAAGCCAGCCGAACCTGAAAAGGAGTTTCAAATTCTGAACCTGAATGTCATCAAGCCTTCTTTGTAATGATACATCATTAACATTCTGATCAATCAAACATTATTATCTTTTTTTCTTTGACGAAATGAATCAAATTTCATTTACCAGTAAAAGAACAGCAGGGTTCAATCACTGCTGTAGAGCATGAAACAACAAATACAATCAACAGCTATATGAAATCAGACCCCAATTTTAGCAAATATCAGACAAAAGAGAATGCCTCACAGAAGTTATTCAAGATAAAGGAATTCTGCAATCTATTTTTTAGATTAACAATAAAATGGACAGCTCAATATCAACAAAAGATAATTGAATCTCATTCCATCTTAAGTTCCTTTATATCCAAATGAAGTAAAGACAAGCACATTATGAGATTCACAATAACACAAAGTGAAAGGATTTTTATTCTGTGAATTCTGTTCGGCCCATGTGAACTATTGATTCTTAATCTCCAATTTGCCTATCAATGTGACAGTTGTGCTCACCTTCAAATCAAACTGTTTTAACAAAATGGCAGTCAAGAAACAAGTCATTCATGGATTCCTTAGCTGGTTTGCGAAGAACACTTGCAGGGACAACAGCTATGCCTCTTTCAAATCTCTCTATCCTTAAATGACAACCCTGTTCAAAATCTTCAACAAGGCTATAAGACTGTTTTATGGGATAAAAGCAGGATTAATTCTCAGGATTCTAAACCACAACAATCATTATGCATAAATTCGAGCAAAATCATCCAACTATTAACATTATCCATCATACACTAACACATATCCACCGAACTCGTTCTTCCCCTTTTGTCATCAACAAAAATTGGGGTAAAAAGCTTCATAATGCAAAACTAAATGCTAAGATTTCAAGAAATCCTAAACAGCACTAGAAAATAAACACAACTTAAAACCCATAACATAAAACTACTTCAAAAAGAAAGAAAAAAAAGCATGAGTGCCGTCAACTAGCACCCAAAAGATTATGAAATGCAATCATTCAAGCTTCCAGGCTGATCAGTTTAGTGTGGGAGTCAGAGCCGGATTTTAAGTTTCCTTAGACCTAGCTGGAGGGGTCGTCTTGAGCAATTCAGCAAAGTTATCAGAAATCTCTTTGATGGCAGCCTCAATTTCCTCCACGTCAACTGTAAGTTCCCGCATAAATTGTGTCAGTTCTCAGAGAATCGAAGCTTCACTTTGAGCCTCATTTTCTGACTCTGCATATGTTGATACTGAAGAATAACTTTCAGCTATCCCACCGTCAGTTTTTCTTTCGGACCATTCTTCCTCTGTGCTAGGTGTCGTAGGGTAAATCTTAGGAACTGTCATATTCTGTGAGGATTTGGTGATAAATTTGTTAGGTTTGCAGCAGGGCTTATATATATATAAGAGATAGTAACAGGCTCACCAGATGGTTGCTAGTGGTGTACCAGTGAACCTTTCTGTTCCTTGCAATAACTTGATCATCCAAAGTGGCTACATCCATTATTACAACCACATCAAATCTTGATATCCCAAGAACTTGTCTAGGCAACACATGCATGATTTTGAGCTGTAGATCATTACAGAGACTTCAAATTATAGTTTGAAATTGTAAAAGCCTATCAAAGGCATGCAATATGTGCGTTATATATATAGAAAAATCCTATAATATATAGATACTCACAACAATTCATGGCCTTGCATTATGGTTGCAATTGACCATAACTGCAGAGGAGAGTTGCATGTTATCATATAGTATTCATAAGAAAAGAAAACGTAGCAGAGACGTTGCTGTGGTGTAGTGGTTATCACGTTAGTCTTACACACTAAAGGTCCCCAGTTCGATCCTGGGCAGCAACACTCCTTTTAATTTTTCTATGAATTGAATTGCATCCCTAAACTTTAAGGATTCCCAATTATACACTTATGAGTAATATCTTGGGAAAATTACTCGTAATTTCACTTTTAGAAGGTAAATGACTTCAAGATAAAAACTTCAATTTTGAACATTTTATTTCAAATAAATTGATATTTATTATATTCCTAAAAAACACCAATAATCCATTTTCAAATTCCTTTTAAGGAAAAAGCTCGTCATAAATTCTAGCTAAATTAAAGTAAAACAATCGCTGTCTATTTTTCTTTTAAAAAATAAAAATAAATTCTGCCTTCATCACTACAAGCCACATTTTCTTTGGATCCTCCCACAGCAAACCATTCGACTCCTGTGCAAAGTCACAAGCAGCCTCTAATAGCTATTGAATTTTTTTTTGGTTTAGAATTTTAGGTAGTGTTGGCATGACGGAAAATATTAATTGAACTAAATTGTACTGAATGAATAATTATTTTATTTTATATTTAATATGTTTTGGATTGAACTAAATAATTTATTTTATTTTATATTCAGTAGACACTAGACGAGTCTTGGTCGATCTGAGATTTAGACCAGCTTGAGTTTAAAAAAAAATAAAAAAAGAATTAATCCGACATGATCCGGTCAAAATTAAACTCATATCAACCCAAGATAAAATTAGATAAAAAATTTAATTCAAAATAAAAATTACGTTAAAAAAAAATTATTATCATATACTGATATGTATAATTAACAAGCCTAGATGGTAACATTCCATCTTTCAGCTCACCAAGCTACTGACGGGCAGATTACAACTTTGCAGTGTCACGAACGAGGCATGATAGAGAGGCAAGGTAAATATTGCACAATTATTTGATGGACCATGTCTCCTGCTCCATTGCATTTTCTTGTAGAGTAAATGAAAGCAATTTCTGCTGAAGACCATTCCCGCTATGATTTTCCCACCTGTTTGATGAAAATAAACAGAACCATGGTATATTTTCTTCTCAGAGCCTTGGATAATACATTTTCTGAAAGTGAGCAGCTTCAAAAGTAATCCATGCCTGAATGGATCTTGTGCAATTACCGAACCACTCCCGGCTAATATTGTCCATTTTCTTGTAGAGTAAATCAAAGCAATTTTGATTTTTTTTTATTGTAAGGGTATTTTGATTATTTTATTGTAGAATGTCAAAAGATTTTCTTACCCCTAACTAGATAAGGGAATGACACAACCATCGTAATCTTGAGTCTCGGTGAACATTGTTTTTTAATGGGGTTTTAGGTTGTTTTAATTCTTTGATCCTGGCAGAATGTTTGCCTTTCTTTGTTTCCCAAATTCTGTGCGGTCTAGGCTTCTCAGGCAAAATATTTATAAATACTGGCACGGGATGTCAATAGACATCGAGACTCGGATGTTCAGGTTTTTTTCAATCAACTTCTTATAGTGAATTCGTCTTCCTGCAGTATTAAACCTTTGGAATTGTATTGTAATGGAATCTTTTATGCCGTTTCTTTTTAACTATCTCCCCTGTTTCATTTTATAGCACCAAGCATTACGCATTAGTACTATTCTTTTATGGGTGGTATTACAACGTTGATTGCCATGCCCTTGAATAGTTTTCCCTCAACTGTTTCTGCAGAAACTGCACGACTCAAGGTGTAAAGGGTGAAGGGTGATTGTATTAATATGTTTAAATCATTCATTTATATATATCAGTGCTTTCAGTAAGATAATCTTACGAAGCTTAAGCCATGATCTTACCACGTTCTTTGATTTTCATGCAGTCTTGGGGAGCTTTCCATTCAAGTCCATTTATCCTTTTGTTTACTTTTATTATGAATTGATGCATGTTATGGGGATTTTTGGTTACTTGAGGCGATACAGTTTACCAACTCCTGGTTGTCCTAATGTTTTTGACGATAGATTGATGCAGCAGAAAACAACATCTATGTTGATTCCTTTTCCCTTCTAGCTTAAGTCAGTTTAGCCAATAGATTGATGAATGTTATGGGGTCTGTCCAATATAGACTTCAGAGGGCCGTGAGGGCATTTCTTCCCGTGGAGGAGATTATTTATTGTCAATAGATATTGAAGGTATACGATACGACATCTTTTGATCCTCGGGACATATAAGAAGTCTGCCCAATATTCTTGGATCCAACTCTTGGAATCCCGACGAAGTGGGTCTGGGATAGGGGGAGTCGAAGTGCATTCTGAAGAAAATAGCTCAATGGATACTGGAAAATCTTCCAAAAATGTATCTGAATTTCCTGTGCCAATGGAACCAGAGTGGTTGTGATACCAGGACCAAACACTGGAGGGAAAACTGCTTCAATGAAACTCTAGGTGTGGCGTCTCTCATGTCAAATGCTGGTTATAATATTTGCCAGCTATGAATACCCCAAGCTTGTATCACGGATTTGTACGATCTTGGAAGCAGCTTCCAATGAATCACTTGTCCTCATTGATGAAATTTGTAGTGGAACCGATCCTTCATATGGAGCGGCCCTTTCAACCTGTATCTTGCAACTCATTATGCTGATTCAAGTCACCTGGAAAGACAAGGATAGTCGATTTGAGAATGCAGCCATGGAGTTTTCTCTTCAAACATTACGATCTAAGTATTAGATTCTCGAGGGGGGGGGGGTACTGGTGATTCAAATGCATTAAGCATTGCTAAATCAATTGGTTTTGACAGAAATATAATTGAACGTGCACAGAAGCACTGGGTGGAGAAGTTAGTGCCTGAGAAGCAGCAGGAGC
>Ga0307511_10003716_pt1 | contig 15608 bp, 13 predicted proteins | sample 13_EM_MG_FD_200266 | JGI IMG/M metagenome (GOLD analysis project Ga0307511, IMG submission 200266) | Populus trichocarpa ectomycorrhiza microbial communities from riparian zone in the Pacific Northwest, United States - 13_EM | ecosystem: Host-associated > Plants > Roots > Unclassified | place... | reverse complement strand
TTCGCCACCCTCTTGACTTCCTCATATGACAGCTTTTTTACCGCATGTTTGCTGACATTTAAACCCTCGGGGGCTTTCCCATCACCTCGATCCACCTCCATCTTGACGACCGGTACCGCAGGTACCACCTCCACTGTCGCCATCGGTCCGTTACCTTTGGTGCCGGTAAAGTTGGCCAGGAGTGGCTTTTTCCGGTACCTGTCGAGTAGTTGGTCCCTCGTGAGGGAGCCATCTGGGATGGACTCGTCATCCGAGTCCATATTATTATCGGAATCTGGTATAACAACCTCCGCTGCAGTCTTAATGGACTGTGGTGTCGTTTCCTGACTCCAACCCCTTTGGCTATCCTCCAACTTCCAACTAGGCGGGTGAGTCGCGAACAAATTAGACCTCACTTCATCAAACTTTCGGGTTTCAGTAGCCTTCTCGAAAATTTCCATCTCCTTCTGTAATGCATCAAGGGTGACCCCTACCTTGGTCATTTTCCCCTTTCCCTTCTTTGCGGACTTTTTTCTCATTGCTTCGTTCTCTGAATCCATATCTTCGTCCTTCTCCAAGGCTTCCTCAATCCTTGCTAACTGGACTGCTGGAGTATCCGTCTCCTTTCTGATCATCCTCCTTGTGGTCGATAGGTTTATTTGGTAACCCATATCTTCGACCGGTTCTCCTGAGGGCTTTAATGGTCTGATCACTATAGACTCCAAGACCTCGTCCAACGTTTCCATCGCCTGGTGTTGAACGTCTAGCCCCTCCATGGATCCATTCGCTGCTTCGTCCTGGATCACTAAACCTCGGTTCAGGAGTTCGATGGCTCTTTCCGCTGTGGTGTCGTCCACAACTTCGAAGATTTCCTCGTCTCCTCTTCCCTTCCTCTCGATGCTGGTGACTGCTAGCTCAAACGAGTCTTCACCAGCAAATTCCTTGCATTGTCTGGTGGATGTAGACACTACCGTCGCAAGAGCGACCTCTCCTCCAAGCTCTTGGAACTTGGGTATCGCCAGCCAGTTCGTAACATTCTCTAGGGTGAGCTGACATCTCACCTTGAGATCTCCCTCTCCATCCAATTCGAGTAGTAATTTGGTACTACTTTGGCCCCAGTCTGTCACTGGACCAAAGAGAACACCTCTCGGGTGCGGTGCCATGGTGAAATCTACCAACGAGACTCAATCTCAGAATAAAATTATTCTAAGAGAGTGAGAGCTGGTGATTGGTGTATCAGAACAGGGATAAGTGCAAGGTTCTAGGTTACGTAGCAACAGTTGCTATGTAGTGGGCAGAGGCTTGTTGAAACTAAACAAACACGAGTGCGGCTGAGCCGTAGAAAGTGATGGAACCGCAAGGAATTGGTGTGGGTGGACCGGACCAATGTAAATTGGGGCGATTGCCATGTAGGTTCGCTAGCGGAAAATCGCCCACTTTTGAGCGGAAAAGTTCAGAAACTTTACCCTCGGGGGGATTTTGTAGTTTCGCAGATAGAGATAAAATAAATAGATCAAGTTGCTCGTGAGAGCGCGCTGAGTAAAATAAAGCAAGAGCCGACGTCGGGGTGGTCCTGGTTGTTGAGTTCTCGTAATCGCTCAGTCCTTGGAAGTTGATGTCGTTGTAATTTAAGACGTGTCCTGCTCTATAGGTAACTTCGCCACGAAGGGGTCATTTCCTACATTGACTCCTGTTTAGGGCAGGAATGGGGGGGATTCCGGGCAGATATCGTAGGGGCCCTAGCGTTTGAGAAACCCGAGTTCGAAAATTTCTGCACGGGTGTCAATAGACAATGGCGTGACTGGACATTCAAAGCGCTGGGGAGGGGGCTGAGTATACTCTCACAAACCGGAGTGGATAGGAGGGGGAAAGAAATCCCTGCATGGCTCCCGAGTCATGAGGGGTGTATGCCAGCAGCATTCACTATTAGTGTACACCGGAGCCCATGGGTCGGAATGTTACGTGAGTCAGAGACTTGTGCTGTCTTTGCAGCAATTACACCATTTTGCTTGCAGCTAGATATCCCCGAATTCAAGACAGGTCAAATACTGGTATCGAGCCGCTGCTCTGTACTTCTTTGTGAAATTTACCTCTCACCACCACCAAGGGAAGACACGGAAATATATCAGTATGGAAAGCATGGAAAGCTGATGATCAAGCGAGATAGCACGACGCGATTCTATCTGGGGAAGTGGGAGTCGGATACGATCCGTGTGGGTAATGCATTGAGAAATACGCTCTCCCTTTCTAGATTGCCATTGGCATATGAATACCAGCTGGTGCTTGATTCCGAGCTGCTGGCACCATGTCTGATTGGCCTTTGGAATGTTAATTAAATTTATGACCTGTTGATGTCGATGGGTCGGCCTCTAAGGCAGGAGAACAGGAGCAAGTCTTAAGAGAGCTTGTGCAAAGATAGCAATTTGTTGGGTCGGTCGAACGGGGAAGGTCGGTGGACCACGGCAACAGCAATTTGGTTAGGAGCAGGTGATTCCAAGAATTTATGTATGGAGTTTTCATAACCCGGCTGAAAAGGTCTTCTATATCTTAGCGAGACATTCTTGTTGGCGCAAGCTGAGAGAACTACTAAACTGCTTTATACTTTGTGTACCCGCAAGTCTGCGTGACTCAATCTCCATCATAAGTCACAATTTGCTTGTTCTCTCAGATGATATCTCAGCTAGTTGCAAGCTGAAAAACTACCGGAGGACATCTCTAGGTTAGAATAAAAGTAAGTAGGGCATTTAAATTTGTTGGGCTCCAGGCCGTCCTTTTTTGATACCCCAAAACCTTCAACATGTAAACCTTATATCCATACAAGTTTGGTTTAAAGCACAATACATCAAGGTCCCATCATACCAAGACTCGGAGGAGGCCTACCGTGATGAGCCAAGTAGGTCAATAGAGGGGGGGTGGGGAGGGAGAAGGAGGGGTGTATACGTACACGTAGACTAGGCCTGGTAACTAGCAGGCGTCTGTTTCTGACTTGTATCCCTGTTGTTTCCTCACTTAACTCCAACTCTCCCGCTGTTACCCTCATGTTGCTGTGAAAATTAACTGGCCATTGGTCTATGTGTTAGATGGGATTTTTTTTTTATCAAATCATTACTGGTATTTATACTGGGGTATATGACGAGGGCATGTATCCCCGAGTGGGAACCCGGTTGGATTGTCCGTCCCCTAGGCCCCCATATGATATCCAACCCCGGGAGGAAAAAGAGAAAAGGAGAGAATTGATAGAACTATGCGTTAGATGGAATTTAATAACCAAGAATAATAGATGACCTCTGAATCCATTATTGAGGCTCAACTGTAGAACTCATTGCCTCCAACTGCCTTCACACATTGCCTCACTGCTCATGCATATGTTAGTCCATGAAATATTAAGCGACTGCTGTTCACTTAGTGCCAGTGTTATAGCGCTACCTGAACTACCTGAAGAGATGCCGAGTTAAGCATCCTGCACAGGACACTTGTGTAGACTTGTGCATACGGATAAGGAGAGTGTTAGTGGCCACAGGGTTCAGCAGCGATACCAGTTCAGTTATAGTTCACTTGAATTGTTGCAGCGCTGTGGAGCAAAAATTCTATTGAGCAGTGGATGAGAGCTGAATTATCCCCAGTGACTGTGTCTTCAAATTTTGTGCTTTAGAGGACTTCAGAACAGCCAAAAAAACACAGACAGAGTACTCGATCTATAGTATATTTCTTTGAACAGGCATAGGCGTTAGGGAACTAGTGGAGACAAAGGGCGCTACTTATGGGATGGCAAGATCCCAATATGGAGGTGTAGCCTCGTGCCTGGTGTACCCCTATATACCTTTTCACAAGCCAACGACCCCATGATCTCTGGGATACACTGGACACCGAGTTGGTTGCGATACGAGATACAGGGCGATAGATGAGCAGTGTGTGTCATCCTCCAGCGCCGAATACCCTAGGTAACTGGAATAAAAAGCTACAATTACCAGTCATCAGTTAGTTTTCTACCCAGCCCGGGTTGCCAGAATAAGTTGACTACTCTGATTTATATATATACTCATATGGGGCCTCGGTAGGGGGGTTATGATGAACCCCGGCTAGATTCAGGGTACGTATAAGTTAATCTGCACAAGAGAGAACTGGACCCTATGAATCGCGCCGGTATTGTCATCGCCCGCTTAAGTATGTTTTAAAATCAAAAAACGCAATATCTGCACCTCATTATGTGTATACTTACAATCGGCACCGTCACAGGGAACATACAAAGGGAACTGGTACCATCCATCCGGGTAACCACGGTTTTGACAGTTTCGAGCTCAATACACAACCAAGTAGGCTCGGTTTTCGGGGTTGTATTGTAGATATATAGTAGTTTGCTAAATCAAGTGCAGAAGGGCTAAGGTGCGCTGCTGCTTGCATAATGTTGGCAGGAGATCACAGTAAGTTTGGCCGTAAGATATGTGGATAGATGAGGGCAGTGAGGGTTTTAATTAGGAGGAACTATTGTTCCCACTTGGTACTTGTGGTCTGAGCCCACTATGCCTATATAGAAAGACTTATCCGAAAGGGTAGCTTTAACTGGGGATGCAAATAAGGTATTCCTTGTTTCAGCTCAACTAAACCAGGTCCCAGATAAATCAAGAGGACGTACATAGGCAGGAAAAGCTTCTAGGTACCTACTATAGCCGACCCGTTTTTATAACTTTCGTGAAGAATAAACCCGGTAATCATATAGCGATTATTTGCAAACAGTTATCACCTGGAGCGGGATAAACTCCTTGCTGAGGTAGATAGTCTTGAGGATAGATTACTATAGTTGGAGAGAGAGAAACGTGCACTACAAGAGGATGTAAAGCAACTCATTCTGTGGCAACACCTCAAAGGCTTCAAATATTATCTCGTGCCCTTTATGTCGAAGAATAAGCCCCGCATTTTGCGCCTCGATATACAGAGGGACAATGGCTATTTACACCTTTATAAACCACTAGTAAATATACATGGAAGCCGGACTTACCACTCTAAGACATGTGGTTGAATATCTCAGTCAGTACTTGATGATCCAAATATCCCTTTCTATGCAATTTAGCAATCCCCCTTGCCATCTCCCAAACAACAGACCCCAAAGGGATATACTCTGCCAGGCTGCTGCCACGAAACTTCTCAATAGTCTCACAGAATAGGGTGAGCATTGCAACATCCTTTCCATGTTCATTCACTTCCCCACCTTGTGGAAGCTTCGTTGGTAGGAATACGTGGTCGATGACGTGATTGATTATCGGCATATTCACAAATTTACCATACATATCAGCGGGATGCTGTGCGTGGGGTCAGGTAGGGATGGTACCTTTCTGAACTAGACGCTGGGCGAACATGGCGAGGCAGTTCTCTGTTTGCTCTCCGGGTGCAAGTTTCTCTGGAGTGTCTAAAGGAATAGGCGCAAAGGAAAGTGTGGAGTAGCGAAATATTAGATTGTCAATCGAAGGATCCCCGATACCTGCGCTGTGCAACATGATTGATAACAGTAATGCAGTGGTGAATCAGTTTCAGTTGGATATGATACATACTATAGTGCAATAATAAGGTCTGATAGGTTTTCGGTGTTTGTTGAACCGTTGACTTGTGTCGCGGGACTTCCTCCTTGTAACTTAGGTATCTGTCGGCAAGGCTCAGTGTGTTTGTATTCTCTAAGGTATGTATGTAGATAGTCTGGTTGTATGTAGGCGTTGCAGCGCTATGTACCAGAGAAGGGAGAAAAAATGCCATGCAAGTGCCAGCCCTGCAACCGTCCGCCACATTGATATTGTACTAGGTGGCGGTATGCCAAGCTACAGCTAGGTGGCAAAAAGTTTCGTACCCGGCATAACGAGACACGGGCAGTATGGCCTCCCCTTCGGCCATACAGAATCAAGATCGGCACGGATTATGTACCCTAACATGTATGTCTTAGGTACCCCTCTGCCCATCGGCGAAGCATTAGGTATGTACTCTAATTGAGCCTCTTCATGCACGAGTTACAAAACTTTTTGCCACCTAGCTATATGCAACGGTACTGACTTAGCGACATCACATGACAGCCGCAAGTTTATGTAAGATCTCTAGATACCGGTTAGGATATGATACGAAACTATGTAAGTACCATTGATCATCAACCACTGTGCATACTCTATGGCGATGCTATGTATAGTATAGACACTTATTGATGCGCTTGGCTCGCTTAGCTTTATGGAGTATTTACATCTATTGATTGGTACCTCCTCAGTATCCGTGCATGCGTTGCAATTGAACAGATTATTGCTTGGTAAAGTAGGTATGTATTTCATGTCCACCTACATCGGACTACGAATGTTGACAGCATGAGAAGCAGATCGCAAAACCTGATCATACCTACTATACCTACCGGCAGACTGGCTATGGTAGCCTGACAGGAGGCGTCAATCAGGTAGGCCTTGGCATGACGAGTCTGAGATCGACACATCCCATGTCCAATGTAGGTAAAACTTTGCTGGTATTATTGTATGGAACGGCCTTGTTTTGCGGACATGCGGATGCTGAGTGCTCTAATAATACTTCTATTCTCCGTCACCGCTCCCCGAGGGTGTCAACTTCAAATAATGATGCTGTATATGTGCGCAGCTTGCATGTACTCAACTGTATGTACTTGATGAGACCGGTCACACGCAGTGGAGATGCGCTGCGTGCCAGCTACCGTTGCTACATACTGTAGCCTGCCAGCCGTCGCTCTCGTTCCTGCTTCCCTCTTCTTTCTTGTTTTTCAACTCAAAGATCGAGATGAACTTCTAAGCGTGCGCCGCGCCGGAAAAACTAGATCACAAACTAACTCGGACCAAAACAAGCTTTTCGTCACTCGCTTTTCAATTTCTGGCTGCGTTGCCCGTCACTCGTTGCGATAATCTGGTTTCTGTTCAACTGAGGGTATCGGAATCTGTCAATGCGGTATACAGGACTGGGGCTTTGTGATTTGGGAGAAACTTCATCGCTGTGAATAACACTTCATGCATCAGAACTGCAAGCGACGACGGACAAACTTAACTCGAGCTGCGGTACCTATCACCATAGCTATAGCGCAGCGCAGCAACGCACCACGAGACGCCACCGGTGCGCCGGCCGACCTGGCAGTCGTATCCTGGACGTCGCCACCGACTGACAGCTCAAGAGCTAGTGCGGGGGGGATATCTCGCGCCAGGTGCAATTGCAACTTTACTCTCTACATCAAGTACTTATTGTCTGGATCCACGCTTTCGACCGCTCGATTACCGTTACAGCAGCACCGGAGATTTGGCGCGACGTTGTATTGTTGAAATAACAAAGGAACGTGAGAGCGCAGTCAGCGCAGCCTTGGGGCCGTGGGAGTTGGGGGTATTCAGGCGGGAGGACTCGGGCAGGATACAAAATATTACTCAGAAAGTGGTTTGGCAATCGCACAATAACTGACGAGACTGTCAAATAGCTGAAACTGGGTGTGGTCGTGGAGGAGACGTCATTTTGAGGAAGTTGGCTGGGGTTGGTATATACCAGTTATTCAACATCCGGCGTTTGTTTTCGTGTCTGACGTTCGCGCATGCAACAGCATCCTGATCCCTGGCGGCTGGCGACTGGCGACTGGCGACTATTTTTGCACCGTCGCACTCCACTCGTTTTCACTTTGCTCCACGGCGTCATAATCAAGGAAGTTAGGGGGGAAAGTGTCGCAGATTGCTACGTATACACCACCATAGTACTACCACACGTACCCATATATATAATGGATCCCCCAGAGCCAATTGCCCAACGACCCCACCACCCCATTCCCCCAGCATTTCCGAGTCCACTCCCCTCAACACCCACCAGTCCAGGCGCAACACTCCCCACAAACTCACCATCCTCCCCCACATTTTCCTACGCTAGCTACGAACCCGACACCATCAGCGTCTCCCCCCGTCCCAGCGCCAGCACCAGCACCCCCGACCGCGACAGCCGTCGCTCCCGTGCGCGACAAGAGCTCAGCTCGGCCTTCTACGAGGAGCTGGAGGACATACCGGCGCAGCTAGCAGAAGAACGAAGAATGAGTGTACGGAGACTGAGGGTACCGCTGAGTGGGGAGAGCTTGAGAAGCATAAGTACGACGGGGAGGGGGAGGGGCAGGGGGATTGGGCCGAGGAGTAGTCGAGATAGTAGGGCTATGGGGGATTGGCAAAAGGAGCAGAGGGAATGGGAGGAGAGGGCGGACGCGGTTACAGCGAAAGTGGGGGAATCAGAGGCCAAGGATATAGAGTGTGGGATGGTTCCTTCAAGGCGCGAGGCGGGGGATCAGATTAATCATAATGTTAATGTTAATTATCATGGCAATCGGGGTATGGAGGCTATTCTTGGGGATAGGAATCTTTCGTGGAATATGGGAGACGATGTCGGCGGTCTAGATAATGACACTACAGATTCCCGAGGAAATTGGCAGAAATTCCTTGCCTGGGTGCTCACTTGGAAGGTGTGTACTGCCCAGATCTCTAAATATACTACACAACTAATAGTTCCCCAATAGGGCATTCTCATCACAATATATTCCCTGAACATTGTCGCCTGGGGTGGAATGCTATTCCTCCTCCTCATCAACGCCGCCCCCGCAATGTGCCGTCCCACATGTAACGATATCAACTCCTCTCGGCGAATATGGGTCGAAGTCGACTCACAGATTCTCAATGCTCTCTTCTGCGTAACTGGATTCGGACTCCTCCCCTGGCGATTCCGGGATCTCTACCTGTTGATGCGATATCGCATTCACGGGGACACCGAAGCATGGGAGACGCTACGCGGAGTTCACCATACATGGGACACATGGGTTGGGAAGCCTTGGAAGGTGGACTTTGTGGTGCATCTATATTGTTGTAATACGTACTTTCAAACGGTATTGGCGGGGTTGATGTGGGGAATGACGAGATATAATCGACCAGCTGCGGGGACGGGGGCGGCAGTTACGGCAGCGTGTTTGGTAGCCATGGCGGGGGGCTGGGTAGAATGGCGGGAGGGGAAGAAGGTGAAGAAAGCCAGAGCTGCGCGCATTGCTGACGGTGGGGAAAGTGGACATGCGGGAGGGATAAGAATGAGCCAGATGTCAAGGGCTACAGAGGGTGATCGTGAAGAGGAGCGGGCGGTGAAGAGCACGGAGGCTGGGTTGATATAGCCTGATAGTCTGGTTGGCACATAGCCTGAGAGATTTCTCCAGTAGTATGTTACTATACTCTGTGGGATGTAACATATTATACCCACCAGATACCCATGCATTATGTCCTTACTTCATTCCCGGCGTACCCGAGATTTTACTATTTGTGTTTTGGAGATGTATGTTTTTCACTCCTGGCGTTCTGATATACCTACTTTTTCGAGTCTCGTTAGCCTGGTAAATAGAAGTATAATGTCTATACACGGTTATTCGACCACAGTTTACACTCGGTGCAATAAAAAGCTATACCAACCTCCATACAGTATAAACCAGCTAAATTGAAAGGTTCAATTCAGATTTTGAAAAGACCCTGAGCCTTACCTAGTGGCACACTGGAACTGGATATTGCATAATAACGAGACGCTGGAATAGTTCCGCAGCTCTCTGTCACCGCGGGTATTTCCGTGAGCGACCTCGTGCTCCTTCTTTTAGAGCCTCGCGATCGGCACTTTAAGCTTAAGCACCTGTATGAGGGGCTAACCAACCGGACAAAAGCCTGAGCCTTTTTGTCGCATGCCTTGTTGGCCTTGTGCATGTCAGATGTGTACAAGAACGCATGCACCCCAGTAGCTACATATATGGGGGTTGTCCATTCGTAATTAGTAACAGGATTATATCACCACAAAGGCCTCATAGTATTTACGGGGCAAGTATTGGACAGTACTGTAGGTACATGGCAAGCATATTGGCTCTCATGCTTCAGTTTCCCGCTGGTGGTAAAATCAGTATGAAATTCTGAAGCCGCACTTGGAGATCAGCGCCCCTGTCAGGCTAACTTCGCCAGACTACCTCAATCAGGAGCCCTTGAGCTTGGCACCAGACTAGCACGAGACTTAGTCTGGTTGGCACAAGCCCTCGGAACCGTTACACGAGACTCCCCCAAAGCAGGTTGACTACCGGCACTGTATTCATATTGCCAAATCCTACGGGAACGAGTACTTAACTTAGCTGCATGCTTCGAACCCTTGCCGTTGTGGCAGAGGAGATACAAAAGTACTGTTACCCCTCATATCGGTACGGGTAGGGTCTATGTGATGAGAGAGGTTATGACTCGTCACAAGTCAAACGCCAAGCCTGGCGACTAACAACACTACTGACGTGCGTACGCAGGCAAGTAAGGAAACATCTTCACCAACGCCAATCGTCAAACGATCTCCAACAATCTACTCTACATTCTTGAACGGCAGGGAGGCTGGAAGCTCCCTAAGCCATCTGTCGTCTCTCCTCTTAACCCTTCAGCTTCTCGATAACCCCCTCCCCAGCAGCATACGCACACTACACTACACTACACTCCACCAGTTCTAGGCCGGACCCCTCCCTCGAGCTCAGTATGGTCTTCGAAAACAAAAACTTCTTCCGCATCGCTGGGGACTTCACCCATCTCGCATCCAAGCTCATCCTCATCGCTACCATTCACCGGCTACGCTCCGCTGAGGGTATCTCGTTTCTCACACAGCTCCTCTACCTTCTTGTCTTCTGCCTCAGGTACCTTGATCTCTTCTGGACGTTCGGATATGACTGGTACAACACAACTCTCAAAATAATATACATTCTTACGAGTATGTACACAATATACATCATGTTGAAGAAGTTTTCCAGGAGTCGAGAAGGGGAGAAGGAGTGGAGGGTGACAGGGTGGATCCTTGTTATTGGGGTAATGGTGGGGTTCTTTGGTGGGCTGATCGCCTACAAGGCAGACTGGGGTACAGAAGTACGGGCAAGGGGATTTGGATTTGCGGAGGTGCCATCCCCCGATAATCCCCGGCAATGTAACTCTTTCTAACATAGTGTAGATTCTCTGGAATATTTCCTGTCCTATAGAAGCTCTCCACCTCCTCCCCCAACTTTCCCTCCTCTCCCACATCTCCGTCCCGACAGCAATCAACTCATACTACCTCCTTGCCCTCGGTAGCTACCGCTTCCTCTACATCCTCAACTGGATTGAACGGCGAATTAAGACCGGATGGTTCGACCCGCTACCCGCTTTCTCTGCAGTTGTCCAGACATACATGTACCTTGAATTTGCGTGGGTCTACTGGCGGCGACAGCGGGTCAAGCTCCGGTCCGGAGGTGTTCTCGATCACGAGGATTGGGTTACTGGTGGGCTTGTACTAAGATGGGTTTTCGGTTCACATGAAGGTGAGGGTGCATCCAAGGGGACCACCGGAGGAAGCTGGAGGGACTGGGCGAGAGGTCGGTTCGGAGCATCCCGCGGGGTGCGACGGCCGGGAGGGAGGGGTGGTGTGAGTGTTAGTGCGGATGAGGACGGTATCGGAGGGGTACTAGCAAGGGGGCCCAGGGGAGGAAGGTTCAATGACGAAGAAGCAGGATATGTGAATGCGGAATCGGGACACCGGAGTTCTCGTACCGGTGTGCGGCAGGATGGTACTGAAGAAGAAGGTCGGGTGCTTGTTGGTGGAGATAGTGATGATGAGGATGACAATACGACTGTGTGGCAGCACGGAGGAGCTGCGAACGATGAAGAGGGAATCGTACTGGCCGGGAGTGACGACGAAGATGACGAAGACGAGAATCGCATGACAGCTAACGAAATTCGGGATAGAAGGAGTGATTAATGAGGGTTCCAATATTGTTTTCTACCGTGATGATTGTGGGTTTCTTTGCAGAAGATGGAGTATTATTTATTTCCGGAACATTGCTAGGGATCGTTCTGTGCTCATAACTGATTATTGGCCTGTCGTTTATCGCTCGGAGGGCTTGATTCGCATTACTTGTTCTTAATTATTCCAGACCAATATAAGCTTACACACTGTTCCACAGCAGAGCATCCCTTCTGCGTGAAAAGTTGGTTTGCCAGAGTTCACCCCAGACAACCCTCCTATTGCGAGCTTAAGCAGGGGTAGATTGAGCGTTACCCCAAGTGCATGGCGTGGCTTCGTGAGTTCTTCCTTCTCAGTAGTTGTGGTACCACTTCTGCTATAGTTCAATTTCCCTGTCAAGGCATTGTAGCTAGAACTCCATTGAGGCTTTGTATTAACATTTCAATATGAAATTGCCAATAGATTTTAAGGGATATGACGTCACTTATTTTGGAGAAAAAAGCTACGATTTAATGAAATAGTCAACCAAATAGTCGGTCCATCTAAGGCACGAATCTAGTCTGGTTCTCGTAGAGAGCACGAATCGTAACGTAATGCCGATCAAAAAGTACTAGTGATCCCTGGCTTCAGGGTAATGATTGAGCTCTTGGCGCTCGCATGTGGTGCTAGCACTACATAAAAGCTTGCATATGTAAATTGATGGGTTTTAATTGTCTTGAAGAGTGGCTACTTAGGACCAGACACGTGCAGCTGTATCCTTGGCATAACTCGGTTTTAAATTTATTTAGGGTTCTTGACGAATTACAGAACACCTTTCGCTAACCTCGGCCCAATTACAAGACCGTCATTTAGCCCCCCCCCCCTGCTATTCAAGTAGATAATATTCCAAGTGCTGCTGGTGATATAATTTTTTGGAACAACTAATTCAGACTTTGAGATGTGCTCTGACATGTACAGTATATATGTACAGGTACCGGCAACCATAGATCTAGGTGGTTGGATATACTTATAAGATTAATCTAGGATAGGAGTAGCGCCATGGACCACCAATCTTGTCGACACGTCCTTACTTCCTTTTGTCTGCTATAGTGATGTCTCATGATATGGCTAATTAAACGCTGTGACGGCGCTAGCTTTAATCTGTGACTTTAAACTTGAGGGCAATTATAGGCTTCCCGCCAGTAAAATTTCTGCGGAACACATGAACAAACCAACATGGGGTTTACAGGATTTATAAACCACCCCAGTTCGGTTCTTCGTAAAAGTTTCTACTCTATTGAATCATTCTAGTCATTAGAATTCACTTTTCGATATGAAGCTTTTCATAGATTTCCCCACCGCTACTATAGCTATCGCCGCGGGTGTTTTGCTTACCCAACCCACTCTGGTGGAGGGCCGTAGCACCTGCCCTAATGATATTTTCAATCCAGATGCACAACTCCGGTATTATGGTGGTTTTAATATGGGGCTTCATAACGTAAGTCCAATCCCCTCATTTCACCCGGTACCCTTGGTCATGCCGTTTCATAGTAGATAACTATGCTTCATGTCGCCGCATTTTCACAGTGCCTGTTACTAACCTCTTATGAATATGCCTAGCCTGACGGGAGTTGCAAATTTCCCCACCATTGGCAGCATGAATTCGAGCAACTGTCAGCCGCCGTCGCATCCCTAGGGCTCCCACAAGTCGTCTTCAAGCTGTTCTCCACCAGTGACTGTGGGGGTTTCTTCAATGCCATCCCAGCAGCCATCCACACCAACACAAAAATCTGGGCCAAGCTCTGGACCGGCCATGGTGGTTGCTACGAGCAGGAGAAAGAAGCCCTTCGCCGGGCTATCCACGCATTCCCAAATGCTCATACTTGGCTCGCAGGGATCAGTGTTGGTAGTGAGCATTTATACCGCGGGGAGATGAGCGCATGGGAAATCAGTTCCCAGATATGCGATATTAAGCAAATGGTTCAACATGAACTTGGGCTCACTGGAATTCCCGTTGGTTGTGCCGATACCGGCGGTGCTCTTGCTCTCCCTTACAACCAACCGGTCCTTCATGCCGCGGACCACGTCAATGTCAATGCCTATCCATTCTGGTCTCAAGTCCATGTTAACGATGCACAAATCCAGATGACCCAAGTTCTGCACAAATTCCGCGGCCTCCTAGCCGATGACCCCGATAAGGTGATTGCTTTTGGAGAGACAGGGTGGCCTAGTGTAGGAGTCTATGGGGCTTCGCTCGGTAACATACCAAACGCCGAGAAATACTGGAAGGATGTTGGATGTTGGATGCACAAAGAGGAGATTCCTTGGGTGTGGTTTCAAGGGGTTGATGAGCCTAATAAGCCCGATATGAGAGGTGTTGGAGGAGCGGAACAGAATTGGGGGGTATTGAGGGCTGGTGCAAATGAGAGGAAATTCGAGATGATTTGCTAGTAGAGTGTCCCACCGGGTTTCCGACCTAGTTTCCGAACATCTGAGACATACTAGCCATTTTAGGCATTCTGCGGTGTCATACAACCCCAGTGTTCAGAAGCCATTCCGGCTGGATTAAGGTCTATGGGAACAACTACGCTCTACAATATGGTTACCCTCACGTCCTGCCAAAATCAACCTAGTATCGTGACTCCCACTTTGCAATATAGCCTCCCCCTCAATAACCCCCCCCCCCACTCCTAGCCCCACCCTAGGCTGAATATCAGGCAGGTGAGCCTACAAGCATTAGGAGGCCTTTATCAGACATCTATATTCATGTTAAATCAGCAATAGCCACAAAATTGCAAGCTAGAATAGTCTTAACTACAGGTACTAATTTGATCAATATCAGCAATTTCAAGGCGTCTCATTATATTACTATATTTACAGCATCAATGACTATCTCGGCCTTACCCTCAAGCCCCTCCACTCAAGCATCCTTATCCACCATATAGAGGTCTCCATTAGTACTAGGCACTCTAATCCTCCCTATTTCCAGCTTTTAAAGGCCGCTTTGGTTCTAGGAGCATGCTGCGATCCTTTGAGGTGTTTTAATATTGTCACAACAGTCATGTGTCCATAATCAACCTATTTTGATTCGCGAATATCCAATCCAGTCTCCAACTTAACATCTATTACTATAATACCTAATACACTAGCGGCATTATATCAAATAATGCGTTGAACATAGTATCCAATGACTTGTCTAATCCTACATCTAATATCCCAATGTACGGTAGGGCCCAGCCTACCACTGTGCCTAACCTGACATTATGTCTAGCTTACCGTCTAAGCTAGTGTCTAGCCCAGATAGTCAGGGTACTATACTGACATCGGCCATGTTTGTTCTGAGAATGTAGCTACTGGAAGGGACCGAGGTTAATCACCATCCTGCTTAAACTAAAACAGATCTTTGGGATCTTAAATGGGGCAGGGATTGGAACTCCACGAGCCATTGTATTATTCTATAGGTGTTTAGAATGCGCTAGAGCAGAGGGTTGAGGGTAGCAGGTTGAAGAATACATAACTGAGGTGACTTGGCCTGATTTCTCAAAAGTATTGATATTAGGAGGTTAGTACCTAGAGTTGAGGCCCTACAACCTTGCAAGTTGAGACACTTTCCATTAATATTAGATATAGCTACTAGTTAACGACCTCCATATAGTTATGGCTGAATTTGGTCTATGGGTACGAAATGGGGTGGCTCATGAGGATGTAGGGTGTTACTCTTAAAGGGTGTATATTCGGAGCCCCTGATAGTATTAGGGGCCTCTACATGAATATTTGGGATACTTTGATGGAGGCGCTTGAGGGTAAGACCGAGATAAGTATTGATGCTATGGAAATAGCTGATACAATGAGAGGCCTCGGAATTGTACAGTTTATGCAGGTTAGTACCTATA
>Ga0307511_10003715_pt1 | contig 15610 bp, 20 predicted proteins | sample 13_EM_MG_FD_200266 | JGI IMG/M metagenome (GOLD analysis project Ga0307511, IMG submission 200266) | Populus trichocarpa ectomycorrhiza microbial communities from riparian zone in the Pacific Northwest, United States - 13_EM | ecosystem: Host-associated > Plants > Roots > Unclassified | place... | reverse complement strand
CATCTCCCAGGTCGATACTAGGACCTTTGACAAGGCTTTCAACGGAATGGGTCGATATCCTTCTGCCCAAGAGGTGAGTAGCGTCTGTAGGATTGAAGGAATCTGTTTGTTGAAAAGCCCTTAGATCATGAACCGCATGGTGAAGGGGAAGGTCCAGATGGGGACTCCTGCTGCTACCCATGCTAGGTGGTACCAGGACAGCCTTGATGACTGTTCTCCCGAGGATCGTGTTTGGGGATGGAGCATTCGTGCTTCGGAGATCTTGCACCATGAACGTACCAAGATCGATGACGAGTGTCTTATCAAGATGCTCCGTCAAGGTCTCTATGATTCCAAGGAAGGTTCTCCGGCCTGGACCGAGAGGCTGTCGATTAAGGAAGGCGTCCGCCTTATGTTATCCATCTCGACGAGGATCTGCCAGAAGTTTACCCGTTTGGATTCCAAGGTCGGAACCCTGGATGCCTCTTCTTTGATGATGCTGACAGGATGTCCTTTAGATCGTGTCAATGGAGACTTCGCAGAATCGGGTCATCAATAACCAGACCGACACCCTTACGAAGATGGACAGTGAGTTGTCCGACATGACGCTCAAGTTCGACGCCATGGACGAAGGTGTTAGGGCCGGGTTCAGTCGCGTGGACAAGGACCTGACCGCTCTTGATGATCGTGTCCATCGTCGTCGCAAGGATGGGGAGGTCGCCGAGGAGAAGCTCAAGATCGCAGAGGGAAGGATCACTTTGTTGGAGGAGAGGTCGCGAGCGGACAGCGACTTGATCGAGAAGCTGTTTGCTCGCGTTGAGGCCATGGAGGATTGTCTCTGTCACTGCAAGGATGTGAAGGGGAAAGGGAAGGCAGTGGAGATCTCTTCTCCTGTCGTCCTCGGGAGTCCTTTGGTCTTGGATCGTCCTCTCGTCGGTAGCGACGAGTCCTATCGCACTCCTCCTTTCGCGTCCTCCGAAGCGTCCTCTTCGTCGTCAGGATCCAACAAGGAGAACACAGTCGCCGAGTCTCTGTTGAAGGAGATCAAGGACGAGGATATGGAAGAACCAATTCCTGTCTCTGTCTCCAAGCTAGACTCTGCGGGGATCAAGTGTCTGATGGCGGTGCGTGGTCAGCGAGCTCGTCGTACCCAAGGTCCCCCTAAATCGCCTTATCATCCCTATGCTTGTTGTTGCGCCATAGGCGACCGAGTTCCATCCCACAGACCCGGTTCTCTCTGTCTTCCTAAAGTATTGGCAAGACGAGGTTCTTCATCACCGCGCCGCTCTGGAGATGAAGGATCTAATCCTTCGAGCGAATCGTATGGTGGAGTGGGTGACGATGGACGATGGGCCCATGGGTTCTGACGATAACGACGTGTTGGATTGGGATGGGAACAACGCCGAGTAGCTCGATAGTCCGCTTGTAACCTTTGTATCTCTTCGCGTGCCTCTAATAACAAAGGTTGTCTTGTCTTCTCTCGTGGGATGTCTTGAGTGAGTCTTGAAGAAGTAGAATGAAGGTAAAAAGAAAGGTGAAAAATGCCGGGTGCATGACAACTGCTAGGCAGCTCTTCGCCTTGACAATGTACCCCTTTTTGCCCCTGCAGCTAACACTCCTGGTATGGCAGAGAGGGGACGAGGCAGAGCAGGAGCTGAGCGACTCTGATGTTGAGGATGAAGCCAGTGCAGAGCAGGATGACAGCACTACTATGCCAACCGTACAATACTGCACCCAGGAGGCATATGAAAGGTCCGCCACACCGACTGACCCTTTCTGCCGTTTACCCAAAGACTCCCTCACACGTTCAACCCTATAGCCGGATGGAAAGGATCAACAGCCACAACACATGGCTTGGGGTTGAACTGCTCTTCAAACACCTACCAGCAATAAAGACCTGGCTGAAGGAGCAATGGGACGACGAGTTCGTTGCCGAGGTGAGTCTCCACTATAGTACCTTTCCTCGATACCATTGAACAGTCTGCGTCCTTCTCCCCCCCAGATGGGGAACAATGCCACAAAGCAACGTGGGACTCACACCAACAATATCAAGAACGAGATAATGGGCTACCTTGAGCCATCAAGTACAGAGACTCTTGGCTACCACATTCCGGCCAACCCACCTAAGGAGGCGCGTGGACTCCATAGTCACATTACAGCGCGCTTCCTGATCCCTTGCCATTGCCTCAAAGCCTTTGAGGCCAACCCAGACAGGTATGTATGTGCCAGCTCCGCATTCCCCAATGCTCATGTCGCTCCATTCAGTATCATCGCCAAGTTCAGTGACGATGAAGACCACGAGCACAGCCTCATCGCTGAGGAGTGGCCAACATTCCTGTATGACGAGCAGGCCGGGTGGAGTAAAAAGGACCTGAGGTGTGGGCTCTTCCGTGGGCACATTCTGGTACGGGTGAGTCAAAGTCTCTACAATCACCATATCTCAACCCTTTTATGATGTATACATGTACCCTCCTCCAGGTCGCCCTCAGGATTTTCCGCAACAAGACTGCCACCATAGCGGATATCATCAACAAGCCATATGATCCAAAGATGAAGGCAAAAGGTCCAATAGATGTCCTGAGGCAATGCAACATCACAGAGGTGACCCCACAGATGATTGCATACGCTGCAGTCCAGGTACCCTCCTCACTGCTATCACCCTTTGCCTCAGGCTCTAACCTCTTCTTCGCCCATCCACAGACATACATTGGGCTTTCCTCCATCCCCATGTGGGGTGACACCCATGACGCCTTCAACCTCGTCCACTTTTACCACCTGATTGTGAAGACACTTTCAGATGACACCGATGGTTGGGTGGCCAAAACAGTCAGCTGGTGGAAAAGGTAATGTCACCATTTACCAATCACTTCCCTCAATCTCATCGAACCGTTGGCGCATGCTATTCCACAGCAAGATATTTGGGAATGGATCCATAGCTACTAGTGGCGCAACAGAGAAGAGGATGCGCATTACCACCAACACCACTTACAAGCTGATGGTGAGGCAAGGCCAACAGGAAGGTAATGCCGACCAAGTAAGCCTGATTCCCAACATCCGACAGCACCAGTGAAGTATTGATAACGCTCCCAAGCTCGATTGTACCTACCCCAGGTGGAGGCAGCGGAGCACCCTCCCTATCTCTACCGGCGGTGGCATCAGCATTCCCAGCAATACCTCGACTCCCAGCAATACCTCGACTCCCAGCAATACCTCGACTCCCAGCAATACCTCGACTCCCAGCAATACTTCAACCAGAGAGACAACCCCAAACCGCCGGGGCAACAGTGAACCGGGTGTGCAGAACAACAACACACCTGCCGCTGAAGGAGGACTCCCACAGGATGGGCACGAAGGTAACCAACCCGGTATGATTTTCTTCCTCCATCTCACCACCAACCTACTAACCTAACCCACCACATGGTAGATCGGATGGAGGGTGATCAACCTGCAGAAGGTGGCCAATCCACGGAGGCTGGTGTGGACACCGCATTGGACGTCACATCAACCCAGCTGACTCAGGCCGGCAATCCTGACACCACAACCGATGGGGTGGAAGGGTGTACCCCTCCGGCCACCTCACAGCCCCGAGTTCCAGCACAAACGGACCCTACCCCAACGCCTCGATCGAGCCCTCCTCCATCTCCACCAACACATCCACTAACACACCCTCAGCCAGCTGAGAAGCACTCTCGTGAAACCAACAGCTTGGAACCTGATAGCACCGCTTCACGGAAGAAGCGACCACGATTGGCAGAAACCCGCCAAGTCACTGATGCCACCGAACCGGCCATAACTGCAGGACCTGCTACCAACACAGGAGCGAAGCATGGCCGCAGCACAGGGCATGACGGCGGCACAGGGAGTGGCCGTGGCCATGGCAAACAAACACAATCTGCACCATTTGTATCGCGCTGTACTAGGTCATCTGCACAGAAATGTGAGTATCTGTTCATCTATCCAAACACCTCAAAGGATGCCAATCATTGCGCCCTTTCAGGACATGGAACAGCGGAACGAATGCACATATTTCTGGCCCAATAGGAAGCGCCACCCTGGTAGGCTTTTCTGCACCATCCCCACCATCCCCAATCAGCTTCCATTAGTTACTATATGTGGCACTATATTACAATGCTATAATACAATTGCTTGATTGGCCCAATTCTCGAGAGATACATCGCCTGTTTGAACCCATCAGATGGATTACCAAAGAGATGACGCCTGCTGCAATGAGCTGTGATCACTACAATGTCCACACATTGCAACAACCTCCGCCTGATGTTATTGTGTGAGATGCGAGAGAGAATGCACAGATCCTGTTAAAACTTCGCTCAAAGAACTTGAGATCATGTGCCTGCGATTACAACTGAGTACTACCTATCTGAGAGCTAGGGGTCGAGGTTATAGCAAGGGGCCCAAGGTTACAGCGGAGGTAGTTACATTATAACTGAAGACAGGATGGGTTTAACCTCGCCTGTTGTTATAATTGTGACCGCCATTATAAACGGTTATAACTCCGCTCAGAATGTAGGCGATGCATTGACACGTCCTTCTACACCAACTCATCCCACCGGGACCGATTTTAATACGCATGGAGCAACTCAGGGGTCTCGACCCTCTGCTGTTGACGAAGTTTCTAACCTCCGGAGTTCAGTCAGCCAAGTACAAAAGGACGTTGGTACTCTGATAGAGTTCTTGATTGCGAGTTCGCGTCGAACAGCCGATGTACCATCTACTTCCTCTACTAATGGCCCCTATTCTACCACTTCCAATCCTACCCTTCCTCTGTTAACCGACAACAACCTAGGGGCCTGGGCTGCCTTACCTTCGTTATTTTCGGAAACCAACCCAGGCGCAACTTTGTCTCTTCTGCCGAAGAAGCCCACGATTGCCGATGTTGTACCAGGACATATGGCGAGCCACTTCACATCTCGTAAGTATCATATTGTAAAGCTACAATTACTGTTTTCTATTCTACAAAGGTTTTTTCCCTCATCCAAAGGTGTTTGGATGATCTTGTCAAACATGTACAAACACATGGTCTGTGCACCCTAGCCTGGCCTATATATACCCGAGACCTTACATCCCATACCCTCAGTTCTTTCTCCTTCACTGAGGCATATGTTCCCTTCCATTTATCTTCCCTTGATCTATTTCGCTGACAACGCTTATAGTATAGCCTAACTTGTATATCTCACAGGTTAGATACTCAATATAGTTCTTTCTCCTTCACTGAGGCTATAGCCTAACGCATATATCTCACAGATTAAGAGTCTGATAGTTCACCTATTCCTCTTGCGATCGAGCCACTGCTCTCGCCGCTACCTGTCAGAACTGACCTCGCCAACAGGCCTACTGAACCGATGCTAGTCTCCTTTGAGACTCAGTACACGAAGTTGTGGGATAACCACGGATTTCTTCAGAGTGGGTCGAGACAGACCACTCCCGTATGTGTTGGCGTAACTTGCGGCTCCAGAATATCCGTAGTTCAGGTAGATAAAAAATAGAGAGGCCGAGGTAACGCGTTTCGGCACTAGAGAAGGAGGGAAGGCTTCTCTGGGGCTGAGTAGAGGGGAACAAGGGAGGCTAGGGGTTAATCACTAATGATCCGCCTGTCAGGAGGGAGAACACTGTGATTGACAAAGTCTGGGGAATACATCAGAACATCAGTACGTACTTATATACTAAAGTTCGTGATCATGTAATCATCTGACTAAGTCGTCAAGCAAGCATGTGACAATGGGTGAGTCGTAAAGAAGGGATGAATGGATAATGTGATAAGGATGAATGGTCGATGAGATAAGTGATCGTGCATCATGAAGATAAGAAATGAATAAGGAAGATGCACCGTGAGAACGCATGTGATCTCTCGTGAGAATGATTGGTAACGATCGTGAGAGAGATCACCTATATAAGGATTAATAAAGAAGTCACACCGAGTCATCGGGGTTGAAGTTTTGATGGACCGATAGGGGCTCGGAGAGATCCGTTGAAGATAGGAGACTTGGCTGATAACCGGATTCTTGATATATAAAGGGGATGGGTTTGGTCCGGTTGTCTCCATCGTCTTCGGTCAATACCTTTTCGTCATTCCAGCACTACTCCTCATCTTCCTTTACCTCTACGCCTTTCTCCTCTACCATGTCCGACATCTACACCCACAAGCCAGTCCAGGACTTCACCAACCCCTTCCTCGACTTCAACCAAGGATACATCCGCCCCTTCGCTACTATCCTGCCGACCGTTAGGGCGACTTTAGTTCCGATTGCGCCTGAAGAAGAATTGGTCCTTCCTAAGAAGCCTCTGACTAGGAAGGAGCTCAAGACTCGCAGGGGCTATCCTCAGGGCGAGAGTCAGGGGGAATCTTCAGGTCAGATTCTTCTTCCTTCTTTCTTAATCAGAATGTTGAAGGATCTGTTTACAGGGTTGCCCTTTTTTAAGAGGAAGAAGGGACATTTCCCTTCGTCGGAGGAGAGGGAGGAACGGGACAAATGTCTGTTTGTCTATCGTTACAACCAGGGTAACGAATCGTCCAGGAGGGACAACGGGGGGAAGCCCTATCCTTCCCTTCAGTCAGTGAGGGGTCGGATGATGATAACAAGCAAGTATCGGCATGATGGGTTGAGGGATTTAGGTTTGGGGGATGCCGTCATGGTTTCCAAGGAGAGGTGGAGGAAACACGTCAACAAGTTGGATTTGGAGACTTTTCCGAAGTCTTGGATTGGTAGGGGTCTTTGGGAGATCCATCACGAAGGTGATGCGATGGATGGGCGTATGGATGTCTGTCTGGGTTTCGCAGCGGTCATGGGCTGTGAGATCTACGAGGCCATTGCAGAGGTGAAGGACCACATGAGGGAGGAGCAGAAGAAGAGGGCTCTCAACGGTTGGGAGCGGATGAACGTGAAGAGGTCTCTTGAGGATTCCTTAAGGTGTGTCCTTGTTTACTCCTTTCTTGATGAGGAGTACTGATAGGATTCCAGGGAGGGTCAGTTGGAGATTGCTGACCTCAAGGCTCATGTCGAGTCTCTGGAGAGGATGGTTGAGAAATTGACCAATCCTCCTCTGGCTGTTCCGAGGGAGGCCGTCTTTCGTCCGGCTTCTCCTCCTCTTCCTGACATCAGTTTCCCGGATGAGATTCCCGGTTTGACTGTTAACCAGGCCACTGTCAACCAGTACTTGGACTGGCAGTCTTACGACAAGACTTGGCCTCATGGTGGGGATGACGCCGATGACAAGTTGGACTTTGATGGAGTAGGGGAGTCTGACAAGGAGAACGAGTGGGTCGTGGCAGCTTCTTCCCAGTAGATAGTTCTTTATCAGTATTCCAATACTATCTGCTTTCCTCGTCTTGATGGTGTGACTTTGAAGTGCAAAAAGATAAGAGAAGATAAGAAAAGAAAAGATAAGAGAAGATAAGAAAAGATAAGATAAGATAAGATAACGCCATGTCATGATTTGAACGAGTGTTTGGGCGCTTCGAACTTAGAGAATTTAAGTGAAAAGGGTGAAAATCATGACACACCTTGCTTCCAACTGATCCAGCCGACGCTGAATTGGTTCTCAAGTTCATGGTCCATGCATTACACCCAGAGGGGGTCATCAATCATATTGCCCCTGACAACAATCACCCGCTCAAGTATTGTGAACGGTGGAAGGATGGGGCTCGGATTTGCCGTTTCAATTACCCCAAACAGATTGTTCCTGAAACTACGATCAACGACAGCAGCCGCGTTCAGTATGCTCGGTATCGTAAAGAAGACAAAAACATCGTCCCCCACTGTCTCCCTCTCTTACGGAAATTCAAATCTCACATGAATGTGGAAATCGGAGGATCAGGACAGTTATTCCAGTATCTATTCAAGTATATTCACAAAGGTACGCGACACCGCCTGCCATCAGTATGATGTTGATGTGCAATATGAATGAATGGCAGGTCTGGATCGCACGCAATTTTGGGTGTCAGGCCGTGAAGAAGGCGATTGGATTGATGAGATCGAAGAATACTGGAATGCTTGGTATCATGCATCAACTGAAGCAATCTGGCGTCTCATGGGATACAGTGTTACCAAGAAAACACCCTCTGTAACATTGCTCCCTGTCCATTGCCCCAATACAATTCACCACTGAAGGTACACAACACGCAAGGGAACTGGATCACTCTCTGCCCTTGAGAGGTACTTCTTCCAACCGGACGGTTCATTTAATGTGAATGGTTCTGTTTGAAATTTCTCCGATCTCCTGTACTCGGAATATTTCCAACTATTCCGGCTCCAGTCATACAACCCTATTCAAGCCATCAAACATCCCAAATGGCTTCTCGAACGACAGCTCCCGCCAGGTGTTCCTCCCATGCACATCATTCTACAATCGCACAAGAAACGGCACGTTACCCAACTACAGCCAGTTTGGTTGTCCCTCGGTGATGTATTTTATCTCAGGGTATTACTTCAAAACCATCCAGCTCACTCATTTGAAGACCTACGAACAGTAAATGGGACAGCATATCAGACTTTTCAAGAAGCCTGCATCGCTCTCGGCCTTTTCTCTGACGAAACAGAGGCCGAATACTGTTTCACAGAAGCCGTAGAGTCGCTACGGACTCCATACCAGATGCGCCTCCTCTTCATCCATATGCTCACCAATGAGTGTATTACTGCACCTGCTACTATCTGGGAGAAGTTCAAAAACACTCTTTCTGAAGACTTCCAAGTTTACAACGGTGGAAACTGGGCCCTCGCCTTTTCAAGTGCATTACTGGACATCGCCAAAAACCTCCGCAAGCATGGAAAATCCCCAGAAGACTATGGTCTCCCACGAGCTGAATATTCTGGGAGCAAAGTGTTTGCAGAGATCCAACGATGGGCTCCGCAGATTCCTCAACTCCTTTCTGCTGCAGAACATGCTCTTGCGCTCTTCAACACCGAGCAACGTCAGATCTTTCAAGTTGTGTGGAACGCCATCCAATACAGTCAGCCTCTCTGTGTCTTTATTGACGGGTGAGCCGGTCGCAGAAAAACCTTTCTGGTCAATGGTCTCTGTTTGGCAGTACAAGGTCATCAAAAAATAGTTCTTGCAACCACATCGTCTGGTTTTGCTGCCCAACTGTACCCCGGTGGTCGGACAACCCACTCAACGTTCAAAGTCTGTAATTTGCTTCCAACGGTGTCTCAACAACTAACAAACTATGATCGCTAGGTTCCAGTAAACGAATGAAATGAAATGCTTGAACCGACCATTTCTCCGGCTGACTCACGTGCAGAGCTGATTCGTCAATCCAGCCTGATTATCTGGGACGAGGCACCAATGGCCAATCGGTCCGTACTTGCCTGTGTTGATGAAACATGCCGTCAAATCATGCAGTCAACTCTGCCATTCGGTGGAAAGGTGGTTGTTCTGCTTGGCAATTTCTGGCAAACCTGTCCTGTTATCCATGGTGGAACGAAGATGGATATCATCAATGCAAGTATTTCACGGTCAACAATCTGGTCCGTGTTCAATATCTACCACCTCACCACCCCCATTCGAAACACTGAAGATGACGACTTCGCTAAGTTCGTCAATGCGATTGGTGATGGACGTTGGCCATGCGTCTCCTTCGAAGGACTATCCCGTGCCGGATCCATATCCGACCTTACCCAGTTCGTCTTCCCCGACCATGTGATTGGGAATCCAACCCTCTGTCTGAAACGGAACATCCTCGCTCCCAAAAATTCCCAAGTTGACACCTATAATTCAGCAATTCTTGACAGGCTCCCAGGACCACCAACCCTTTTTTGCACTGCTGATTCTCTCGAGGAACACTCAAATGCACTAGCAGACTCAGAAAGGGATGTCCTGCCAACTCCCGATGCAATCTTGGACTATGTTGCGAAGGTCTGACCGAACGGAATGCCCGACCACAAGCTTTGGATCAAGCTAGGAGGTGTTTATCGGCTTCTCTGAAACTTCTCGGTTGACTGCGGTCTGGTCAAAAACACACGCGTAGTGATTACTGGAATTGGTCAAAGACTTATCACAGTCCACCTTCTAACGCCTTTTGGAGGTGGGTCATTTTCAGGCAACAACAATATCCTCCTCCCACACATCACATTCAAGGAGGTCCTTCCGTCTGGGCATACACTTCTCCGACGGCAATTCCCACTCGCTGTGGCTTATGCCTCAACATTTCATAGCTGCCAGGGACTAATGCTGGACTGCGTTGGTATTGACCTGACCACATCGGTCTTCACTCATGGTCAGCTATACACCGCACTTTCCCAGGTACGAAACTGGGACAGTATGATGGTCCTTCTCCTGGAGGGTCAGGAGGTGACCACAAATGTGACCTACCAGGAGATCCTCATCTAACTTACTATGACCGAGATGGTGATTCAAGGTTTGAAAAATATCCCAATCAATATAACCAATCACTAACTTTTGAAATATCTAGGTTCACCGATCTGAGCTGTAGTATCCATCACAAAATTCGACCAAAAGCAACAGCCCCAGTTTACACGTTTTGGCTGCCTCCTTTCTTGCCTTCCCATCACCTCGCTTTTCCCCCCTTCTTGCCTTTCACCTCTCCTCGCTCTTCCCATTTCATCTCTTGACTTTCCCTCTCCTCGCTCTACTATGCCTGCATCCCTGCTTCCGACTACAACCGATCAACCCATTTACTATGTTTTCTCTAATTGCACCCCAAACCTTTCACAAAGTACATCCTAACCCCGTTGTTTCTCAGCTCTTGATTGACGCAAAGTTCTTCAACAGGGCTTCAACAACGCGATCGATTGCTCGACTCGCAGGTCTACCTTAAAGTTATCAACCGCAATAAAATCAGGCTGGCAATTCGACTCACCACCAGATTACCGTGTGACCCTGTTACGTTGTATCTCGCGTCCCTTCTTTGTGTGAGTATTTGCTTTCTACGTGTGATTCAGATGCATCTAACCTCCCCAGCCACAACCTTACCGGTTCTCGCTCTGCTTTGACCCGAGCTCAACAAACCTCCCCCCCAATGTTTTCTTCACCTATGACTTTGACACCCGCCGACTTCCAGCACCCACTGGAGACTCCTTCAGTCTCAACATATTATTCACCTTTCCAATACGAGCAAGGTCGACATTAGCCATCGAACTGGCTTATGTTATCTGGGAGTTGTCCGCAGATGTCAAATCCATCTCCGGAGCTTTCAGGTTCTGGGACCTACCGAGTGGATGGCAACAATGTCTTTGGCGTGCTTCAGTTTGAAACACGAAGCCACCATGACAGAGTGCAAGTCGAGGCAAAATTCCATTCCAGTTGCTTCGTCAGCACTCACCTGCGCACACGTGAAACAATGTTCTACAGTGAATTCTCTGACAACTGGTTCCCTACCAATGTCATTCACACCTACAAGAGGCAGATTGACAACAGCATCCAGTTCGTGCATCCGAATCTTCTGTACGGCATATACAGCCCTAAACTATCCAACCCGGACAGCGAATTAACAGGACCCTTTGATATATATCGGTGGGAGAGTCGCTCTGTATTGTAATTGTAACAAAACAATCTTTATGGATCCCATTCTGAAATCCAGAGAGTATTAACCAGGTCACCACATCAACTTTGTATTTGTTTGCTTCGCAGCCATGCCACCGCAGCTGTCAGTCCCACAGCGGTGCAGCTACTGATGTCACTTAAGACGCCTGCTACGCAGTCCATTTTTGGCCCGTTCCGTATGCATTTTCACCAGGAGCACAGGATCCTCAGGACTATATATCTGGAGGTCGTCGTGTTCTCGAACCTGCAATCCCCTCCTCCTTCCGCCTACTTCTCTATCTATAATCTGTCCATCAATAATATCTATAATACAAGGGAATATCTTTTTTCTCGCACTCTGATTGAGCTGGAGCACAATCTGGCCTGGCCAGGGAACAGCGCTTTTGGCACCACCGTCGTCTTGCATTATCCCTGGGGTATTTTCCCATTTTGATGGCTCTCGCGATTGCAATACAATTGACGTCCGGGACCTGTAGTCACTCCAACATGGCATTGAATAAGCATTATGACCTTCTGGGGTCGCCCTGCTGTCGCGCTGCGCTTCGCTACTGATCTGTAATCACGATGATTATGACGTACTTTGGCTTCGCAGGTTTGCGACTTCTCATCTTCGACTTTGCGACTCTTTGACTTCGCAACTTTGACTTTGCAACTTCATGGACAAGCAGATCGTTGAGAGATCAACCAGGTTCAGATTAGACAAACACTGGAGGCAGACATGGGTAGTAATTCAGCTTTTTGCCTTTCCGAATTCCACCAAAGCGTTGTCCTTTCTCCTGTCCAACCCTCGGCTTGGTGTCGCTACCCCCGGGGTAGCTTCCACCATCTCAGATTGGTTCAGTGATGGGCTTCCATATGCTGATGATGACACATGATAGTTGTGACAGATCTCTTCACGTATTTGAAGAAGAAAAAATCTGGGTCGGCTATTTTTTTTTTCAAATTCAACATGGCCACTCCAATGTGAGCTTCGTATTGTGTTACAACCTTCCACAGTCAATCAGATCCATAGCAACATCACTAGAGTAATAGATTCCTTCAGGACTACCCTGTCAATAGTGGATTGACGTCTCAATCCACCCAGTGTAGTCACTCCATCCTTGGGTCAGTGTTCCTATTCCTTCTATTTTCATAGTCACTCCATGGCCTTCTGTAGCCACCACTCACACTGCGATCTATCATTGCTTCACTGCGGATCCTGGATTAATGTTCGGTATCTGCAGTCATTCCACCGTGAACCCTGCAATGCTGCAATCCATCCAGTATGATCATTCCACAATATTGCAGTTCCTGGATTGATATCCAGTACCCATAGTCGTCCACCGTTAACTCTGGAACTTTTATTATGCGCGAATACCATGTGGCCAGCCTGCTACTGCCACTGCGATCCGTCCAGTATGATTGGATCGACATTCAAGGTTCGCGGCCATTCCATCATGAGACGACCTAACGACTGTTGATGGCCTTACCTACCAAATCATAGTAGTATTTTTGTACTCCATAAGATAGGCTTTCGACCTTGAAATCTTGATGTACTTCCTCCATACGCTCATGACAGGGCCAATATCTCACAAAATTTATGACGATCACATGCCAGGGCGAAGCCCGGCAAATCTTGTTATCCTCTAACACCGTGGCAAAGCTAGGCGGTACTTGTATACAATTATGCAGCTACACCATACGTGACTAATTGTCACATGCTGTGACCTCCTCGACGGCATGACCGACAAACTACCTCTCCAGGGTTGTCTGCTGTGCATTTCGGATCTCCTCCCGTCCAATCTCCTCCTGCACCTGCACAAGCATCTTAGCTGTACGAACGCATACATCTCCCCGTGACAGAAGTGCCCATCGAAGTTTGGTCATGGATGACAAGATCTCTTTGATTGTCATCTCCGGTTCTTCTTCCTCATCACATTCGTCATCCTCTTCCTCCACGATTTCCCCCCTCTCTATCGCCTGTTCTCTCAAGACCTCGGCAACTAATTCGTCATCCGTGCGGACTGACACCACATCAACTTCCCTCTCGATTTCCGGCTCGATGTAAGCATCTGCACTTGGGGCGCCATCAAATATCCGCTTCCTCCGCTCAAGTTCTTTGATCGTAGACGCAACTTCTGCTGCAACATTTGTGTACTCGGTGGGGGTAAAGGGTGATTTTTTCGGATTAGATGTTTGCTGGAGGACTTTGATGAGTGAACGGACATCCTCGCCTGGTTCCGTTTCGGTTGCGACCTTCAGCGCTGGTCGCCAGTCGTTGTCGTTATACTGATCGCCAAGTATTTCCTTTAGGGAGTCTTTAGCCTGGGGGAGTGTCATTTTGGGAGAGTCCACGAACTTGTAAATGATGTTCCATCCCCTCTGGGCCAGGGTCAACGGAACACAAAGGATGATGGGATCACGTTGAATATCGGCGTGATCCCAACAATTCTTGATCGTCTCTGCGGTCACATCGTCCCAAGCGTCGCGAGCCATGTGTAAGGTCTCGAGGAGGTTGAACGAATATATATCTGCTTGACCGCTCGAATCCCGTGTGAGTGCCTCCTGACAAAATCAACGCCGGTAATGAGCTTTGAAGCAGTGGATGATGCCAGCATCGAGCAGCTGAACCCAAGACGTAAGGTTCGGTTTGAAGGAGATCAGCTCAACGTTCGTTGGCTCGTAGGAGACAAAGTGGCCCAAAAAGTTGTCGAGATGAAGGCAAACTTTCCTCTTCTGCTCTCGCATCAATCATCAAACATTTTGAGCCACCTGTGTGAGATTGTAAGCCTGGTTGTCGTGTTGCCACAAATCCAACTCACTCTTCAAATAGGAGACCTGTCATCCAGGCCTTCTTGTTGTTACAATAATAGAAGCCAAGCTCCTTCCCTGTCTTCTTTTGGAAGCAACAGGGCTTTGCGTATTTCCCGATAAAGAAGGGAGGTAGCTTCTCGGTACCACTCGCATTACAAGCGAAGGCTATGGTAATTTGAAACTTGTTCTTTTTCTTTCCACTGATCTTGTGCGTTGCCATTCCCCAGTCAGGGGGGTTGAACGGGTTGATGTACATCTTGTCAAGATTAAATTGGTCGTCTAGTTTGTAGTGTGTGTTTATTTCCTTCAAGTTCATTCGTTCGCTTATGATATCGTCGGGGTTGGCAGACGCTGCTTCGCCGTGTTGCCGGTACTCCTTGAGTCCGTAACTAGAAATAAAGGTCAGTGACGTCCCTTGCTGTGTGATGAGTTCAGGGAACTTACGCTCTATAGAAACTTCCCAGCCAGCCTCTGTCCGTCAAGCGCTTTTCAGGGGGAACATTGAACTTCTCTTCAAGGGCCTTGCGCTTTGCAGAGAGAACTGTGCCGTTGACGACGTTGGAATTGGCCAACATATCGTTGAACCAGAGCACCAACGCTCACTCAACTTCGGGACAAGCAACAACCCGTTGTCTCCTGGCAGATAATGCGGCTGGATTAGCCTTCACTACTGACTCAATATCAGCCCGCTTCTTTAATTTGCGGGATAAGGTTCCTTGGTTGAAATGGAGTGGACTCTCTCGATTTACAAAGTGATTGACGGCGTCTTGCTGCGACCAATGAATGTTGGTGTCGATCCACTTGAAGATGGTGAGCCAATCGTGGTTCATGAGCTGGGTCGACGGTGCTTTAGCCAGTTTCGAGGTGGACTTTGCTTGGTTCCGGGGGTGGGGGCCCTTTGGTCCCGGCTTCTTTGAATAGGGGGTAACGGTGTGTTTGCGTGACTTCTCGCTCAGAATAGCGGGCATGGTTGGGTAGGATGGAGGGCGGGGAGGGGTTCGAGAATAGAGTTGGGAAATGGTGGGCAAATCATTAACTTCGCTGTTATTTAAACTTTGTTTCATTGTCTAAGCTTAAGCGTGACATTCAATAGCCCATTCACTGGCTGGTCCGTTGGTCCCATGGGGACAATGGACGCACGGCCCAATGTGCCACAGCCGTGCGGGTTCAATGAAACCTCAACGGTCTAACAGCATAATGACTTACCGCGGCCCATCCGGGTGTCCAGAGAGTATTAACCAGGTCACCGCATCAGCTTTGTATTTGTTTGTACCAACAATCGCAGCTGTGAGTCCCGTAGTCGCCCACTGCCCCCACGGCG
>Ga0307511_10003714_pt1 | contig 15611 bp, 13 predicted proteins | sample 13_EM_MG_FD_200266 | JGI IMG/M metagenome (GOLD analysis project Ga0307511, IMG submission 200266) | Populus trichocarpa ectomycorrhiza microbial communities from riparian zone in the Pacific Northwest, United States - 13_EM | ecosystem: Host-associated > Plants > Roots > Unclassified | place... | reverse complement strand
GCTCCAGGCCGAAGGTCTCGATCCGGCTCCAGGACGGCCAGGTGGCTCCGTCGCGGAGCAGGGTGTGCACCGTCGCCGGGCTGGCGGTGGTGTGCGCCCGGGCGTCGACCCGATGGATGCCCATAACCCCTCCCCTCGTGTACCAGATGGTACATGTACCATTTGGTTCAATGGAACGCAAGGATCCGAAACGCACGCTGCTCGAAGCGGCGGTGGACCACCTGTCGCGGACCGGCGTGAGCGGGCGCAGCCTGCGCCAGCTGGCCGCCGAGCTGGGCACCAGCCACCGGATGCTGATCTACCACTTCGGCTCCATGGAGGGCCTGCTGGTGGAGATCGTCCGCGAGGTCGAGGCCCGCCAGCGGGCGGCGCTGGCCGACCTGGACGACACCCTCGACCCCGCCGAGCTGGCCAAGGCCTTCTGGCGGCGGTTCACCGACCCGGCGCTGTACCCGAACGAGCGGCTGTTCTTCGAGCTGTACGGCCAGGCGTTGCAGGGCCGCCCCGGCACCGAGGCGCTGCTGCCCGAGGTGGTGACCGCGTGGCTGGAGCCGCTGGCCGCCGTGGCTCGCAGTCACGGACTCGACGAGCGGGCGGCCCTCGCCCATGCGAGGCTGGGGTTGGCCGCCACCCGGGGCCTGCTGCTGGACCTGCTCGCGACCGGCGACCTGGCCGCCGTGAACGACTCGATGTCCCTGTTCATCGACCTGTACGTGGCCGGCCTGCGGCGATGATGACTCGGTTTACCCATGCCGTATGGGTAAGTTGACCCATTTTGTGAAGCAGGTCTGGCGCGGTCACGAACGGTCACGCCAAGCTGCGAAACATGGGCAGTATCTCCGTCGTTCTGGCCGACAGCCACGACATCGTGCGCAATGGACTGCGCGCGGTGCTGGGCTCCGAGATCGACATCCGGGTCGTCGCCGAGGCCGAGGACACCGCGGACGCCGTCCGGGCCGCCGCCGTGCACCGGCCGGACCTGATCATCACCGACTTCGACGCCGCCGCCGTGCGCGAGCTGCTGCGGGCCGTGCCCGGGGTGCGGGTGCTGGTGTTCACCCTCGCCGACGGCGATGACTCGCTATACCAGGCCATCCACGCCGGGGCCCGCGGCTACCTGCTGAAGTCCGCGCAGACCGCCGAGATCATCCGGGCCGTGCGCGGCGTCGCCGCCGGCGAGGCGATCTTCGGCGAGGGCGTGGCCCACCGGGTCACCGAGCTGCTCATCGCCCCCGCGCACCGGGCCGAGGACGCCTTCCCCGAGCTCACCCGCCGCGAACGCCAGGTCCTCGACCTCATCGCCGACGGCCGCTCCAACTCCGTCATCGCCCGCCAGCTGCACCTGGCCCCCAAGACCGTCAGCAACCACATCTCGGCGATCTTCACCAAGCTCCGCGCCGCCGACCGCTCCGAGGCCATCGCCCGCGCCCGCGACGCCGGCATCGGCACCCGCCACCGCCACCTCACCTCGGTAACGGGCTGAGCGTTAGCGGCTTTCTGCCACATGCGCTTCCCATTTGGCACCAGAGCGCGAATGGGAAGCGCATGTGGCGAAAACGGGGGTGCTACGAGCTGAAGGCGGAGTCGAAGGAGGCTTCGGGCGGCTCGATGCGGGTCATGGAGCGGACGAAGGCCAGGGCGTCGGGGGCACCGGTGAGGCGGTCCATGCCGGCGTCCTCCCACTCCACGGAGATGGGCCCCTCGTAGCCGATGCTGTTGAGCATCCGGAAGCAGGCCTCCCACGGCACGTCGCCGTGCCCGGTGGACACGAAGTCCCAGCCGCGCCGGGGATCGCCCCACGGCAGGTGGGAGCCGAGCCGGCCGTTGCGGCCGTTGAAGCGCTTGACCGACTCCTTGCAGTCGACGTGGTAGATCCGGTCCCGGAAGTCGTACAAGAACCCGACCGGGTCGAGGTCCTGCCACACGAAGTGGCTGGGGTCGAAGTTGAGCCCGAACGCGGGGCGGTGGCCGATGGCCTCCAGGGTCCGCACGGTGGTCCAGTAGTCGTAGGCGATCTCGCCGGGGTGCACCTCGTGCGCGTAGCGGACGCCGACCTCGTCGAAGACGTCGAGGATCGGGTTCCAGCGGGCGGCGAAGTCGGCGTAGCCGCGCTCGATCATCGAATCCGGCACGGGCGGGAACATGGCCAGGGTGTGCCAGATCGAGGAGCCGGTGAAGCCGACGACGGTGCTGATGCCCAGCAGAGCGGCGGCGCGGGCGGTGTCGGCGATCTCGGCGGCGGCCCGCTGCCGCACGCCCTCGGGATCGCCGTCGCCCCACACCCGCGGATGCAGGATGTTCTGGTGCCGTTCGTCGATGGGGTGGTCGCAGACGGCCTGGCTGGTCAGGTGGCACGACAGCGTCCAGCACTGAAGCCCATGCCGGGAAAGGGTCTCCTTGAACTTCGGGATGTACGAGTCGTCGGCCAGGGCGGCCCGCACGTCGAAGTGGTCGCCCCAGGTGGCCACCTCCAGACCGTCGTAGCCCCACCCGGAAGCCAGCCGGCAGACCTCCTCGAACGGCAGGTCGGCCCACTGCCCGGTGAACAGCGTCACGGGACGAGCCATCACGCACCCCCAACCTCGGTCAGTGAAACACCACGTTGCACGGCGTCGAGCACCCGCTGCACCTGCAAACCCTCCTCGAAGGACGGCGAAAGCTCCGAGCCCTCGACCACCCCGGCCACGAAGTCCCGCACCTGGTGGATGAACGTGTGCTCGTAGCCGATGATGTGCCCGGGCGGCCACCACGCGTCCATGTACGGATGCGTCGACTCGGTGACCAGGATCCGCCGGAAGCCGGCGGTCCGGGCGTCCTCCGAGCCGTCGTAGAACTGGAGCTCGTTCATGGCTTCCTGGTCGTACGACAGGGTTCCCAGCGAGCCGCTGACCTCGATCCGCATGGCGTTCTTGCGGCCGGTGGCGAACCGGGTCGCCTCGAACACGCCGAGCGCGCCGCCGTCGAAGCGGGCGGTGAACAGCGCGGCGTCGTCGACGGTGACGGGTCCGCGGCCGGAGCCGTCGGGCTTGGGCCGCGAGTCGACGAAGGTCTCCAGCACGCCGCCGACGGCGGAAATCCGTTGCCCGGTCAGGAACTGGGCCATGTCGATGCTGTGCGCGCCGAGATCGCCGAGCGCGCCGGAGCCGGCGCTGGCGGCGTCCAGCCGCCAGGTCAGCGGGAAGTCGGGGTCCACCAACCAGTCCTGGAGGTACTGGGCCCGGACCTGCCGGACAACACCGATCCGGCCGGCGGCGACCAGCTGACGGGCCAAGGCCAACGCCGGCACGCGTCGGTAGTTGAACATCACCATGGACCGGCCGTCGGCGCGCTTGGCCGCATCGGCCATCTGGGCAGCCTCTTCGACGGTGTTGGCCAGGGGCTTCTCACACAGCACGTGCTTGCCGGCGGCCAGCGCGGCGATGGCGATCTCGGCGTGGCTGTCCCCGGGCGTGCAGATGTCGATCACGTCGATGTCCGGCCGGTCGACCACGGCCCGCCAGTCGGTGGCTGCCTCCGACCAGCCGTATTTGGCCGCCGCAGCCTCGACCTTGTCCTTGGACCGCCCGCACACCACGGCCAGCTCGGGCGTGGCCGGCAGGTCGAAGAAGCGGCCGGCGGTGCGCCAGGCGTGCGAGTGCGCCGCCCCCATGAAGGCGTAGCCGATCATGCCGATCCTCATGCCGTCACCGCCGCCGGTCGCTCGCAGGTGCTGCCGATCGCCACGGACGTGCCGGTCTCGGCCGCCCGCAGCAGGCATTCCATCACGTCCAGCGCGTGGTACGCCAGGTCCCCGCTGGCCCGATGAGGCGTTCCGTCCACAATGGACCGAGCCATGTCGGAGACGCCGAAGCCGCGCCCCGCGCCCGGATAGCCGGCCCGCACCGGCAGGTCCACCCACTCCTCCCGGAAGATCTGCACGGTGCCGTCGAAGCCGTTGGGGTCGGGCACGGACAGGCTGCCCTCGGTGCCGTACACCTCGATCCGCGGCAGCTGCGCGCCCCAGATGTCGAAGCTCATCATCAGCGTGGACAGCTCACCCCCGACGTGTTCCAGCACACCGGTCACGTGCGTGGCCACCCGCACCGGAATCTCCACGCCGGCCCGGGGCCCGCTGCCGATCACCCGTGTGGCCCGCGGCGCCGAGGACATGCCGACCACCCGCCGCACCGGCCCGAGCAGCGTCACCAGCGCGGTCAGGTAGTACGGCCCCATGTCCAGCAGCGGACCGCCCCCGGGCGCGTAGTAGAACTCCGGGGCCGGGTGCCAACGCTCGTGCCCCGGCGTGGTCATGAACGCTGTCGCCGCAACGGGAACGCCGATGTCGCCGGCGTCCAGGCTGGCCCGGGCCGTCTGCACGCCGGTGCCCAGCACCGTGTCCGGCGCGCACCCCACCACAACCCCGGCCCCAGCAGCCGCGTCCAGCACCGAACGGGCCGAGGCGGTGTCGGCGGCCAGCGGCTTCTCGCCGTACACGTGCTTGCCGGCGCCAATCGCCGCCAACGCGACTTCGGCGTGGGCCAACGGAATCGTCAGGTTGAGCACGATGTCCACATCGGACGCCGCGTACAGCTCCGCCGGCGTACAGGCGGCCACACCGGCTTCCGAGGCCAGCGCCGAGGCCTTCGAGGCGTCGATGTCGGCGATCCGGGTCAGCTGCACGTTGTCCAGGCGCGGCAGGTTCCGGACGTACTGGCCGCTGATGTTGCCGGCGCCGACGATTCCGATCCTCAGCGTGTCGCCCATGACATCCCCTCGATGATCATCCGGTCCACTTCCGGCACGTCGAAGTCGTCCAGCTTGTGGCCGATGGTGGTGACAAAAACCTTGCCGTCGCCCCAGTTCCGGGTCCAGGTGACCGGAAGTGTGGTGCCGTCCTCGACGAAGTCGGTCACCGCCAGCACCTCCACCGCCGGATCGGTGTGCACGTAGTACTGCTCGGTGTGCACGGCGAACTTCGCGCCGTCGGCACGCACCGTGTAGTCCACGAACTGGGGCGGGTGGTAGACGAACTGCCCACCGGTCATCAGCTGGTACCGGGTCTCGTTGCGGAACGAGTCGACGATGCCCCCGTGCCAGCCGGCGAATCCGGTGCCGGCGCGCACCGCCGCGGTCAGCCCCTCGACCTGCGGCCCGGAGATCTCGCCCATCGTCCAGCACTGCACGATCAGGTCCGTCCGGCCCAACAGCTCGGCGTCCAGATAGCTGTCCAGGGTGTCCGAGACGGTCACTTCGTAGCCGCGGGAACGAAGTTCCCCGGCGTAGCGGTCGCTCGCCTCCACGGGAACGTGTCCCGGCCAGCCGCCACGAACCACGAGCGCGGTTTTCATGTGCCCCCATTCCTCGGACGCCAGGTGTGCACGGGCGTGAAGCCGAGCAGTTCCCGGCTCAGCTCCAGGGAGAACGGTACGGCGAACCCGTCGAGCGGGCCATCCAGCCGTGTGGTCGGGTGGTATCGCCGCATCAGTTCCACGGTCGGCACCAACGATGTCGTGTCCGGCGCCGCCACGTTGACCAGCGCGTGCCCGTCCACCCGCGCGGTCAGCGCGGTGATCACCGCCCGGGCCGCGTCGCGGGTGTCGATCCAGCTCCACAGCGACGCCCGGTCCGCGCCGGGATCGCGGTGCACGTGCTCCAGCTGCCCACGGAGCCGCTCGCCGGTGCCGATGAACGGGAACCGCAGGCTGATCACCTCGCTGCCCCAGCGCCGGCTGACCGTCTCCGCGATCAGCTCGCCGACCAGCTTGGACAGCCCGTACACGTCGTCGCCGACGTAGGGATGCCGCTCGGTCACCGGCGCGAACACCGGCGACTGCGGCCGGGTGGACCAGGCCAGTCCGACGGCGGAAAGGCTTGACACATAGACGATCCGCTTCACGCCGGCCCGGCCGGCGGCGTCCAGCAGCTGGAACGTGGCGTCCACGTTGTTGCCGAACACCTCCGGCTCGGCCGCGCTGAGCGGGGACGGCAGCGCGGCGGCGTGCACCACCGCGTCCAGCCCGGCCAGCAGGGGCTCCAGCTGCTCGCGGTCGCGCAGGTCGCCGACATTCCGGTCGTGGGCCAGGACTTCGTGGCCGGCGAGCTGGTCGACGACCTCCGCGCCGAGCATGCCCCCGGCCCCGGTGACCAGGACCCGCATCAGCCCTTCACCGCGCCCTGTAGCCCGTTCACGAAATACCGTTGCAGCGCCACGAAAAGGATGATCACCGGAATCACGATGATCAGCGATGCGGCCATCAGCACGTTCTCCTGCGGTGCGGTGGACGAGTTGAGGTTCTGCAGCGCCAGCGGCAGCGTGTACAGCGCGGCGTCGTTCAGCGACACCCTGGTCAGCACGTACTCGTTCCAGGTGGGCACGGCGGTCAGCAGCGCGATGGTGATCAGCGCCGGCCGGCTGACCGGCAGGTAGATCGACCAGAAGGTGCGCAGCTCGCCGGCCCCGTCGCAGCGGGCCGACTCCTTCAGCTCACCCGGCACCGACCGGAAGCTGTTGGTGAGCAACATGATGGACAGCGGAGCCGTGCCGTTGATGAACGGCAGGATGATGCCGGGGAAGGTGCCGATCAGCCCCAGGTTCTGCTGGAGGATCACCACCGGCAGCAGCACGGTCACGCCCGGCACGAACAGCAGCGACAGGAACATGCCGTACAGCAGCCGGTTTCCGGGGAAGCGCAGCACCGCGAAGGCGTAGCCGGCCAGCGCGTACACCACCAGCACGCCCACCGTGGTGAACCCGGTGACGATCAGGCTGTTGCCGAAGTAGGTGAAGAAGTGCAGATCACTCCACGTGCTGACCAAAGTGGACAGTGTCGGGTTGGACGGGATGAAGTGCCCGTCCAGCAGGATCTCCTTGCTGTCCTTCAACGCCCCGGACACCATGAGCAGGAACGGGTACAGGCTGATCAGCGCGTACGCGACCAGCATCGCGTACATGACCACCCGGGCCTTCACGTGCGGCTCCGCAGCACCCGCAGGTTGACCCACGCCAGCAGCAGCGCGACCACGAACATGATCCATCCCAACGCGCTGGACAGGCCCAGCGTCGGCCGTCCCGCGTTGACGAAGGCCAGGTTGTAGGACTCGAGGCCGAGCACGAGGGTGTGCCCGCCCGGCCCGCCGTTGGTCATCAGCAGGAAGATCTGAAATCCCTGCATGGCATCCCGCACGTTGAGCATGATCACCGCGCCGGTGATCGGCAGCAGCAGCGGCCAGATGATCGAGGTCATGGTGCGCAGGCCGCCGGCCCCGTCGACCCGGGCCGCGTCGATCAGCGACTGGTCGATGGACTGCAACCCGGTCAGGTACAGCACCATCGCCACCGGCACCGCGCTCCACGACATGACCACGATCAGCGTCGGCAGCGCGGTCGCCGGGTTGCCCAGCCAGCCCTGGGGCTGGGCCAGTGAGCCCAACCCCAGGCTGTGCAGGATGAAGTTGATCGAGCCTTCCGGTTGCAGCGCGTACGTCCAGGCGTAGAACAGCGCGATGCCGGCGGTGACGTGCGGCAGGAAGTACACCGTGCGGAAAGCCGAGCGCAGCCAGGTAATCCGGTTCAGCGCCACCGCCAGCGGAAAGCCGATCACCACCGTCAGCAGCGGCACCCCGATCATCACCACCAGCGTGCGCAGCGCCGCGCCCTGCACGAGCGGGGCGATCGTCGGGTCGTTGTAGAGCAGGTCGAGGTAGTTGCCGATCCCGACCCACGTCCACTTCGGCGAGAACCCGTTCCACCGGGCGAAGCTGAGCAGCAAGCCGTAGCCGACGGTGTAGACGCCCATCACCGCGAACAGGGCCAGCGCGGGGAGCACGAAGATATAACCGGTCAAAGCCTCCCGGCCTCGGACACGCGCCGCCACCGGCTCACTTCCCGCTGTTCACACTGTTGTTGTAGACCGCGATCTGCTGGTTGGTCGCGGCCGGGTCGATCTCCTTGAGCGGCGTCATCTTCACCAGGATGTCGCCGGCCACCTGGATGTCCCAGGTCGGGCCCTTGAACGTGCTGTCGCCCGCGTTCCAGGCGCTGTCGCCGGTGCCGAACGCCGCCTCCATCGAGCTCAGGTACGGCCCGACCAGCTTCGCGGCGTCGGTCCCGAGGTCGGTGCCGGGCAGGTCCAGGGCGGACTGCGCGAACGCGCCGGCCTGCTGCTTCTGGGTGAGGAAGTCCAGCCACTTCAGCGCGGCGTCGCGGTTCTGCGTCTGCGCCGACACGGAAAGACCGGTCAGGGCGAACGGCTGGAGCTTGTAGTCGCTGGTCACGCTGCCTTCCGGCGCCGGGATCGGGAACGCGACGATGTCGTCCGGGTTCATCCCGTTCTGCTGGATCGCCGAGATGGTGAAGGTGCCGCCGATGTCGAACGCCGCCTTGCCCTGCGCGAAGGCGCGGTCCGCGTCGTCGATGCCGAGCGTCTGCGTGCCGGCTGTCCAGTACGGGGTGAGCTGGTCGTACTGCTGCAACACTTTCAGGCCGTTGGGGCTGCCCCACGCCTTCGCCTTGTCGGCCCCGTACAGCGCCTGGAAGTCCTTGGGGCCCAACAGCGCGAACGCCATCGGCTCCATCACCCAGTCGAAGCCGGTCGACGAGCTCTTCAGGCCGACCGTGACGCCGCCGTTCTGCGCGTCCTTGTCGTGCGTGGCCTTCAGCCAGGAGATGAGCCCCTGCCAGGTCGACGGGGCCTTGGACGCGTCGACGCCGGCCGCGGTGAGCATCTTCTTGTTGGCGTAGACGATGCCGAAGGTGCCGGCGGTGAACGGGACGCTGAACAGCTGTCCCTTTTGGACGCCGAGGTCGGTCGCCTTGGGCTTCAACGAGTCCTGATAGACCTTGTCGGTGATCAGGCCGGAGTCCTCGGTGCCCTTGAGGAAGCGGCTCTTGTACTGGCTGTTGACGTCCTGCGCGAGATCGCCGAGGATGCCGGCCCCGCCGAGCACGCGGTCCTCACCGGCCGCGTGCACCTCCAGCACGTCGGCCACGTTGTGGCTCGCCGCGGCGCTCTGCACCTTGCTGGTGAACGTGTCGTCCGGCGTGTAGGCGGTGACGTTCACCGTGATGCCGGTCTGTGCCTTGAACGCGGCCGCGGCCGCCTCCAGCGCCTTGACGTGGGTCTGTTTGAACGTCCACATCGACAGCGTCTTCCCGTCGCCGGAGCCGCTGCCCCCGCCGCAAGCCGTGGTGATCATGGCCAGCGCGGCCACCACCGCCAGGACTCTTCCGCCGCACCACTTTGTGCCCATGACGTCCTCCGCCAAGTTGGCTGTCCCTCGGTCGAGTGAGCCAGACCATAGTTACGGCCGTTTAACAGGTCAATAGGCCAAGCGGGACCGGTCCAGTTCCGGTCATGGCTGGTCTTGGGGCGGGTTAGACATGCTAAAGTGACCCGGTTCCAGCCAGGTGATCTCGAAGGGCGAACCCGGATGGCAGCGGCGACCGGCGGCGACAAGCCCCCGCTCTACCAGCAGGTCAAGCGCGAACTGCTGGCCGCGATCGCCGCGGGCGAGTACGCGCCGGGCCGGCCGTTCGTCACCCAGCGCGAGATCTGCGAGCGTTTCAACGTCAGCCACGCGACCGCGGTGCGCGCCTTGAACGATCTGGCCAACGAGGGCTACGTGGTGCGCCGTCGCGGGCAGGGCACGTTCGTCGCCGACCGGCCGCCGGCCGCGTCGACGCCGTCGAACAAGACCATCGCCTGTGTGCTGCAGAACCAGGGCCCGCACGTCGGACAGATCCTCACCGGCATCGAGGAGGTCTGCGCCGACCTGGGCTATCGGCTGTTCCTCAACCACTGCGAGAACGACCCGGCGCGTGAGGAGAAAGTCCTCTGGAACGCGCTGGAGCACCAGGTCAGCGGGATCATCGTGTACCCGGCCGAGGGCTCGACGGTGCTCACCCCGTACGCGGAGGCGCGGCGGCGCGGCGTGCCGCTGGTGATGGTCGACCGCTATCGCCCCGACCTGGCCACGGATGCCGTGGTGGCGGACAACATGGCCGTCGGCCGCGAGCTGACCAACGCGCTGATCGAGGCCGGGCACCGGACGATCGCCACACTGTGGGACGAGATCGACGTGACCAGCATCCGGGACCGGCTGGCCGGTCACGTGCAGGCGTTGCGGGAGCACAACATTCCGGTCCGACCCGACCTGACCGTGCTGCGCCGCTACCACGGCCAGCCGACGGAGGCACGGCGGGCCATGCTGACCGAGTTGCTGCGAAGCAGCCAGCCGCCGACAGTGTTGTTGTGCTCCAACGGGTACGCTCTGGCCACGGCCGCGCAGGACCTGGTGGCGCTCGGTCTTGAGGTGCCCGGCGACATCGACCTGGCCGGCATGGACGACGCCGGCCCGTTCGACGTGCTGCCGCTGACCGCGGCGGCGATCACCCTGCCGGCCCGGGACATGGGCCGGCAGGCGATGACGCTGCTGCACGACCGTGTGACCGGTGATTCGGCCGAGACGCAGCTGCTGGTGCTGCCGGTGACACTCCAAACTCGACAGTCGTCCCTGGGATACCTGCGCGTTTCCCGACTGGAGCGGGGGGCATCGTGACCGGGCTGCCGGAGGTTCTGCCGCCGTGGGCGCCGCGTGACTCGCTGAAGGTCACCGCGGTCAGGGCGATTGTCACTGCGCCGGAAGGGATTCCGCTCGTCGTCGTGCGGGTCGACACGTCCGACCCCGGCCTGTACGGCCTCGGCTGCGCCACCTTCACGCAGCGGTTCGCGGCAGTGGCGGCGGCGGTGGACGAGCACATGGGGCCGCTGGTCGTCGGCCGCAGTCCGGCGGACATCGAGGACATCACCCGGCTCATCCACTACTCGGCCTACTGGCGCAACGGTCCGGTGCTGAACAACGCGCTGTCCGGGATCGACCAGGCGCTGTGGGACATCATGGGCAAGCGCGCCGGCATGCCGGTGTACGAGCTGCTCGGTGGGCGCAGCCGGGCCGGCGTCGAGGTCTACTCCCACGCCGCCGGCGCGACCGCCGACGAGACCCTGGACGCGGCGGAAGTCCTGCTGGAGCAGGGATACCGGCACGTGCGGCTCCAGGTCGGCGGTCCCGGTCTCGGCACCTACGGCGCGCCTGGCTCGCGGGGCGGCTACCCCAGGTCGCCGCATCCGGATGGCTGGGACGTCCGGCAGTACCTGCACGACACGCCCCGGCTGTTCGCCGCCGCGCGGGAACGGCTGGGCAGTTCGGTGAGCCTGATGCACGACGTGCACAGCCGGCTGACGCCGAAGCAGGCGATCGTGCTGGCCCGGGCGCTGGAGCCGTACGCACTGTCCTTTTTGGAGGACGTGATCCCGCCCGAGCACTACGACCAACTGCCGGCCGTGCGGGCGGCTTCGCCGGTGCCGATCGCCGTCGGCGAGCAGGTCGGCTCGGTCACCGACGCGGCCAGGCTGATCAAGGACGGCGGCGTGGACCTGTTGCGGCTGCACACCTCCGCGGTCGGCGGCCTGACCCCGACCCGCAAGCTGGTGGCCCTGGCCGAGCTGCTGGGCGTGCGCACCGCCTTCCACTCGCCCGGCGACATCTCGCCGGTCGGCGTGGCCGCCAACCTGGCCGTGGACGTGTCCACGCCGGCGTTCGGCTACCAGGAGTCCCACACCTACAACGACGCCACCCACGAGGTTTTCCCCGGCACGCCAGTGGTTCGCGACGGCCACCTGTACCCGTCCGAGCAGCCGGGCTGGGGTGTGGACATCGACGAGGACGCGGCGGCCAAGTTCCCGCCCACGAAGTTCCTGCACGAACGCTGGTCGGCGCGGGTGCGCCGGCCGGACGGAGGTCTCGAAGCTCCCTGAGCCGGAGGTCGCCCCGCATGCACGACGACCGCAAGATCGTCGAGGAGCGCATCGCCAAGTTCCTCGCCGAACGCCTCCGCCCCGCCCTGCACGCGGAGCGGATCGCCCTGGACGTGACCCCGCTGGCGATCGGCGACACCTGGGGAAGCCCGTGGTCCACCACCAGGTTCGAGGTGTTCGGTCGGATTCCGCCGGCCTGGGCCGGCCGCCGCGTCGAGGCGGTGTTCGACCTCGGCTTCGACCTCACCCGAGGTCCGGGCGGCCAGGCCGAGGCGCTTGTCCTTGACCTGGAAGGCAATCCGGTCCAGGGACTGCATCCGTACCACCGCAGCCTCCCGGTGAGCGGCCCCGAGGTGCGGCTGGTGGTCGAGGCCGCGGCCAATCCGCCGATCGTGGCGAGCGCCGGCCGGGGCATCCACTACGGCTCGTTGGAGACGGCCGGCGACGAGCATCTTTACGTGCTGCGGCAGGCGGACCTGGCCGTGCGCGATGACGACGTGTGGCACCTCATGCACGACGTCGAGGTGCTGTCCCAGCTCATGCACGTGTTACCGGTGCGATCTCCGCGTCGGCACGAGATCCTCCGGGCCTTGGACCGCTGTGTCGACGTGCCGTTCGCCGAGGGCCGCGTCCTGCTGGCACCGCTGTTGTCCCGCAAGGCCCACGAGTCCGAGCACACGCTGGTCGCGGTCGGGCACGCGCACATCGACTCAGCCTGGCTGTGGCCGATCCGGGAGACGATCCGCAAGTGCACGCGGACGTTCACCAACGTCGTGGCGCTGGCCGAAGAATATCCCGAACTGGTCTTCGCCTGCTCCTCCGCGCAGCAGTACGCGTGGCTCAAGGAGCACCAACCCGTGGTCTACGAACGGATCCGGGCCGCGGTGAAGGCCGGCAACTGGGTTCCGGTCGGCGGCATGTGGGTCGAGGCCGACGGCAACCTGCCCGGCGGGGAGGCCCTGGCCCGGCAGCTCGTGCACGGCACCCGGTTCTTTCTCGACGAGTTGGGAGTGAGCACAGATGGCGTCTGGCTACCGGACTCTTTCGGTTACACCGCGGCCTATCCGCAGCTGGCCCGACTGGCTGGGGCCGAGTGGTTCCTGACCCAGAAGCTGTCCTGGAACGAGACCAACCGGCTGCCGCACCACACCTTCTGGTGGGAGGGCATCGACGGCACCCGGATCTTCACCCACTTCCCGCCGGTGGACAGCTACAACGCCGAGCTGACCGGGCCGGAGCTGGCCCACGCGGCGGCCAACTACGCGGAGAAGGGCGTGGGCACCCGGTCGCTGGTGCCGTTCGGCTTCGGCGACGGCGGCGGCGGGCCGACCCGCGAGATGATGGAGCGGGCCCGGCGGCTGCGTGACCTGGAAGGATCGCCCAAGGTCCGGATCGGCCACCCGTCGGAGTTCTTCCGCGAGGCGCGGGCCGAGTACCCGGACGCGCCGGTCTGGCGCGGCGAGCTGTACCTGGAAACCCATCGCGGCACCTACACCAGCCAGGCCCGGACCAAGCGCGGCAACCGTCGCAGCGAGGCTCTGCTGCGCCACGCCGAGCTGTGGGCGGCGTCGGCTGAGGTCCGGCTCGGCACGCCCTATCCGCACGAGGAGCTGGACGCGCTGTGGAAACGGGTGCTGCTGCACCAGTTCCACGACATCCTGCCCGGCTCCTCGATCGCCTGGGTGCACCGCGAGGCCGAGCAGGCGTACGCGGAAATCCACAGTGGATTGGATGCGGTGATCTCCGCCAGCGCGGGCGAGGGCGAGTCGCTGCTCAACGCGGCTCCTTGTGAGCGCCGCGAGGTCGTGATCGTCGACGCGCCGCCACCCGTTCGCGGGCAACAGCTGTCCGATGGCCGGCACGCGGCCTTCGGCCGGGCGCCGGCGCTCGGGGTCGGGGGATTCCTGGAGTTCAACGCCCATCCGGTGCGGGCAACCGGGAAGTTCGTGCTGGACAACGGGTTGATCGCGGTGCGGATCGACGAACAGGGGCTGGTCCGGTCGGTTCGGGACCACGCCACCGGCCGCGAGGCTATCGCCCCGGGGGCGGCCGGCAACCTGCTTCAACTGCACCCGGACGATCCGGTCAAGTGGAGCGCCTGGAATCTGGACTCGTCCTATCGCCGCGTCCGCCGGGACCTGGACACCGCGGTCTCGGTCGAGCTGGTTGACGACGGACCGTTGGTGGCGACGGTGCGGGTACGGCGGGAGACCGAGCGTTCGGTGATCGCGCAGGATCTAAGGCTGGCGGCGGGATCGCGGCTGCTGGAGGTCGACACGGACATCGACTGGCAGGAACGGGACACGGTGCTCAAGGCGGCCTGGCCGCTGGACGTGCTCGCGCCCGACGTCGCCGCCGAGATCCAGTTCGGGCACGTCAGGCGGCCTACGCACGAGAACACGAGCTGGGACGCGGCCCGTTTCGAGCAGTGGGCGCACCGCTTCGTGCACGTCGGCGAGCACGGCTGGGGCGTCGCCCTGGTCACCGACTCCACCTACGGCTACGACGTGAGCACGGACGGCCGGTCCACCACCGTGCGGCTGTCGCTGCTGCGGTCGCCGCACAGCCCGGATCCCGATGCCGATCGGGGCCGACACACCTTCCGCTACGGCTTGCGCCCGGCTGCGGATCTCGGCGACGCCATCATGGCCGGCTACACGTTCTCCCTGCCGCTGCGCCCAGCGGCAGATCGCCTGCGGGGCAAGCCGTTGGTGTCGGTGGACAATCCGGACGTGGTGGTGGAGGCGGTGAAGCTGGCCGACGACCGGTCCGGCGCGGTGATCGTCCGGCTCTACGAGTCGCGCGGCGGCCGCGCCCGCGCGCAGGTGTCGGCCGACTTCGACGTGACCGCGGCGCACGAGGCCGACCTGCTGGAACGGCCGGTCAACGGCGTCGCGTCACGGGGCAACGCCGTCCAACTGTCGTTGCGCCCGTTCCAGATCGTCACGCTGCGCTTGGAGAGGTGACCGTGCACCCCAGCCCGTCCCGCGCCGAATGGGAGCGCCTGGCCGACTCGATGCTGCTGGCCGTGCGCCCCTGGGCCACCGACACGCACGCGTTGATCCACCTGCCCGGTCCCTCCAGCCACAGCGGCCGCTGGAGCGACGGGCTGGAGGGCTACGCGCGCACGTTCCTGCTGGCCGCGTTCCGGCTGGCCGGGGCCGGTGGCGACGATCCACACCGGATCGCCGAGTGGTACGCGCGGGGGCTGGCGGCCGGCGTCGACCCGGACAATCCCGACCGCTGGCCGCGGTTCGGGGAGTGCGGGCAGGCCAAGGTCGAGGCCGCGTCGATCGCGCTCGGACTGCACCTGACCCGGCCCTGGTTGTGGGACCGGCTGAGCTCCCGCACGCAGCAGCGGCTGCTCGACTGGCTGGCCCCGATGGTCGGCGACGCCATGCCGGCCAACAACTGGGTGTGGTTCCAGGCCGTCACCGGGGCGTTCGCCAAGACCGTCGGCGGGGCCTGGAGCCAGGACGACTTCGACCATGCCATCGAGTGCACGGATCGCTGGTATGCCGGCGACGGCTGGTACTCGGACGGGCTGTCCGGCGGGCAGTGGCGCAACTTCGACCACTACAGCGGCTGGGCCATGCACTTCTACCCGCTGCTGTTCTGCGAGATCACCGACGACTCGGAGTTGGCTTCTCGATACCGCAAACGCTTGCGGTCCTATCTTTCCGACTACGCCCGGCTGATCGGCGGCAACGGGTCGCCGCTCATCCAGGGCCGGTCGCTGACCTACCGGTTCGCGGCGCTCGCTCCACTGTGGATCGGGGCGCGGCACGACGCGACCCCGTTGCCGCCCGGTCAGACCCG
>Ga0307511_10003713_pt1 | contig 15613 bp, 14 predicted proteins | sample 13_EM_MG_FD_200266 | JGI IMG/M metagenome (GOLD analysis project Ga0307511, IMG submission 200266) | Populus trichocarpa ectomycorrhiza microbial communities from riparian zone in the Pacific Northwest, United States - 13_EM | ecosystem: Host-associated > Plants > Roots > Unclassified | place... | reverse complement strand
CCGGCGTTGACCTCGGTCGCGAACGTCCCCGGAGCCACCGAGTTGACGGTCGTGCCGCTGGGTCCCAGGTCCGCGGCGAGTGCCCGGGTCAGCCCGTCGAGGCCGGCTTTGACCGTGGCGTAGGCGATGTCCCCGGTGCGGCCCAGCTGGCCCATGACGGAGGAGACGTTGATGATGCGGCCGGGAGTGCGACGGGCGGCCAGGGCCTCGGCGACGGTCCGGCTCAGCGCGTACGCCGAGGTGAGGTGGACGTCCAGCATGTGCGCCAGCGCGTCCGGGGTCATGTCGTACAGCCCTCGCCGGTCGCGTTGGCCGACGTTGTTGACCAGGACGTCGATGTCCCCGAGCCCGCTCACCGCCTCCCGCGCCGCCGCCCGGTCGGTGACGTCGAAGACCGCGGCCGAAGCGTCCAGCCCGTCGTCGCGCAGTGCCCGCACGGTCGCGCCGACGGTGGCCCGGTCCCGCCCGTTGATCAGTACCCGTGCGCCCGCCCCGGCCAGCCCCCGGGCCATCTCCAGGCCCAGTCCGCGCACCGAGCCGGTCACCAGGGCCGTACGCCCACCGAGCGAGAAGGCGTCGTGACCACCCATGCCGCGACCTCCACCGGAGCTGGCACTGAAACAGTCGTTTCAGTTACGGTAGCGCAGTGGGCACTCCACCGTCATCAGGTCCTTCTCCCCGGCGCACCGAACTCCTCGACGCCTGCTACGCCTACCTCCTCGAACACGGCCTCACCGGCCTGTCCCTGCGCCCCCTCGCCGCCGCCACGGGCACCAGCCCGCGCGTCCTGCTCTACCTGTTCGGCAGCAAGGACGAGCTGCTGCGACAGCTGCTCGCCAGGGCCCGGCACGAGCAGGTCGGGACGATGGCCACCGTGCTCACCAAGGCCGGAGGTGACGACTTCGACGCCCTCGTGGACCGCCTCTGGACCTTTCTCTCCGCGCCGGAGCAACGCCCCATGGTGCGGCTGACGTACGAGGCCTTCCTGATGTCCCTCGGTCACGAGCCCGGCCCGTGGGCGGGCTTCGCCGGCGAGGCGGCCCGGGAGTGGCTCGACCTCCTCGTGCGGGCCCAGCCGCCCGGCACCCCGGCCACCCTCGCGCAGGCACGGGCGACGCGGGCCCTGGCACTGGTCCGCGGCCTCCTGCTGGATCTCCTGGCCTGCGAGGAACCAGGACGGGTGCGGTCGGCGCTCACCCTCGGGACCGAGGAGCCGGCACCCCCTACGCCACCGCCTCCGCCGGGAACCGCACCCCGGTGAGCTCCTCCGAAGCCGTCCACAGCCGCCCGGCCGCCACCACGTCGCTCGCCTCCGCGCTCCGCCCCACCAGCGTCGGCGTCCCGCGCATCTCGCCCAACCCGCTCGGCCCGACGTAGCTCGCGCCCGGCAGGTCCTGGGTCGCCGCGTAGAGCGTCGGCAGGGCACCGCCCTTGTCGTCCTGGGCCAGGACCCTGTTGCCCACGGCCATCAGCGCGCGGCTGACCGGGTTCGCCGTGTGGCTCTGGAGGTTGGTCGCCGCCCAGCCCGGGTGGGCCGCCAGCGCGCGGACGCGTGAGCCCGACTCGGCCAGCCTGCGCTGGAGTTCGAGCGTGAACAGCAGGTTGGCCAGCTTGGACTGGGAGTAGGCGCGCTGCGGGCCGTAGATGCCGTCCAGGTTCAGGTTCTCGAAGTGGATGTAGCCGTCGCCCATCTTGTGCGCGCCGGAGGAGACGGTCACCACGCGGTCGGTGATGTGCGGGAGCAGCAGGTTCGTGAGGGCGAAGTGGCCCAGGTGGTTGGTGCCGAACTGCGTCTCGAAGCCGTCCCGGGTGCGCCCCTCGGGGAGCATCATCACGCCCGCGTTGTTGACGAGCAGGTCCAGCGGGCCGTCCCAGCCCGCGGCGAACTCCCGCACGGACGCCAGGTCCGCGAGGTCCAGCCGGCGCACCTCGGTGCTGCCGCCCGCCTTCGCCGCCGCGGCCCGCCCGCGCTCCGGGTCCCGTACGGCGAACACGACGTGCGCGCCCGCGCGGGCCAGCTCCGCGGCGGCGGCGAAGCCGATACCGCTGTTGGCGCCGGTGACGACCGCCGTCCGGCCGGAGAGGTCGGGGATCCGGCTCGCGTCCCACTTGGGCGCCCTGCCGGGGCCCTTGCCACTGATGGTCTTGTCCGTGTTGTCCATGCCCCCCAATGTAGGCAACGACTACAATGCTGTCAATGACAACAATGATGTCGGCAGCAACAATGCTGCCGCCGACTACATCGGGATACGATGGTTCGCATGCCTGTACGCCCCTATCACCACGGAGACCTGCGCTCCGCCCTGCTCGCGAGCGCGGAGCGCACCCTGCTGGAGAAGGGCGTCGCGGCCCTGTCCCTGCGTGAGCTCGCCCGGGACATCGGGGTCAGCCATGCCGCCCCCGGCCGCCACTTCAAGGACAAGCAGGCCCTCGTCGACGCGCTGGCCCTGTCCGGCTTCGAGCGCATGGCCCAGCTGCTGAACGACGCCGACTCCCCCACGCTGCCGCTGGAGGAGCGCCTCATCGCGCTGGGGAAGGCCTATGTGCACTTCGCCGCGTCCAACGCCGAGCTGCTCGAAGTCATGTACACCCGCAAGCACGACCCGGACATCTCCGAGCAGCTGAGCGCGGCCGTCGAGAGCACGACGGTCCCCTTCGTGCGGATCATCTCCGACGCCCAGGAGCGCGGCGAGATCGTCGCGGGCGACACCTGGACCGTCAGCCTGGTGGTCGGCGCCGCCCTGCACGGCACGGCCTCCTTCGCGGCCCAGGGCACCCTCACCCCGGAGGCCGCGGTCGCCGACATCCCGACCCTGATCCACCATCTGCTGAACGGCCTCACGCCCCGCGAGAACAAACAGTGAGCGACAACTACTTGACGGTGATTCCGACCGATCCGTCCTGGCAGCCCGACCGGGACGCCGCGGATCACGCAGCGGCGGTGCTGTCCGGGCTGCTGCCCGACAACGACGCCCGTCGCGGCCTGGACGTCAGATGGCACGGCACCGTCGAGGCGGTCTCCTGCGGCGGCAACCTGGAGACGATCAGCTGCCCGCACTGCGGCACGGAATCCGGCGACTGGTGGGGCGAAGCCGTTCAGGAGCGTTACGACGAAGGCTTTTCCACCCTCCTGGTCACGGTCCCCTGCTGCGGCGCCGAGACATCACTCAACGAGCTGGTCTACGACTGGCCGATGGGCTTCGCGAGCTTCAGGATCGAGGTCCTGTACCCGAACCGAGGATGGCTCACCGAGGAGGAACTGGCCTCCGTCGCAACCGCGGTCGGGCATCCCCTGCGCCAGATCCTCGCGCACTTCTAGCGCACCGCAGGCGCCCCCCGTCGCCCCTTGTCAACGCGCGTCACGCTGTGGACTTTCCGTGGAGAGAGTCAAGGCCGGGCCATTGCCATGCCATCCCGGCGCCATTGGTCAGCAATCCCCCAACCCCCTTGAGTAACGCGGAAGTCAGAACTCCGGAACCCTTCTTGTTGTCACGTACTCAACAAGAGAAGGTCGTCACGGGCCGCCGCCCCCGCCGGGAACCTCACCGGTGGATCCCCCACCCGCAGGCCTCTGCCCACCTCTCTCTGGAGGCTGTACGTTGCGTACGTCACCCCCCAACTCCCCCCACATACGCGGCAACTGGCGCAGAATCGGTTCTGCCGCCGCCGCGACCGCCGCGCTCCTGATCGCCGGCCTCGGCACCGCGGCCCACGCGAGCGCCACCACCCCCCACAAGGTGACCGCCAAGACGATCGCCGCCCAGGTCGCCAAGGCCCATGTGCAGTACGAGAAGGCCGCCTGCGGCGCCACCCCGAAGAAGGGGTTCGCCGCGTGTAACGCCCTCCGTGTCACCGGCGGGACCACCGCCTTCATGGAGAAGCAGGCCGCGCTGAAGGGCGTAGCACCCAAGACGATCTCCCCGAAGGCCGCCACCGACGACCCCACCGGTTACGGCCCCTCGGACATCCAGTCCGCCTACGGCCTCGCGAGCGCCGCCGCCGACAACGGCTCCGGCGAGACCGTCGCGATCGTCGACGCCTACGACGACCCGAACGCCGCCGCCGACCTCGCGACCTACCGCTCGTACTACGGCCTCTCGGCCTGCACGGTCGCCAACGGCTGCTTCAAGAAGGTCAGCCAGACCGGCTCGACGACCTCCCTCCCGTCCGCCGACAGCGGCTGGGCCGGCGAGGAGTCCCTCGACCTCGACATGGTCAGCGCGACCTGCCCGAACTGCAACATCCTGCTGGTCGAGGCCAAGTCGGCGAGCGACGCCAACCTCGGCACCGCGGTGAACGAGGCCGTCAAGCTGGGCGCCAAGTTCGTCTCCAACTCCTACGGCGGCTCGGAGTCCTCCTCCGACACGACGTACGACACCTCGTACTACAAGCACCCGGGCGTCGCCATCACCGCCAGCGCGGGCGACGAGGCCTACGGCGCCGAGTACCCGGCCGGTTCGCAGTACGTCACCGCCGTCGGCGGCACCGCGCTCTCCACCTCCTCCAACTCCCGCGGCTGGACCGAGAGCGTCTGGAAGACCAGCAGCACCGAGGGCACCGGCTCCGGCTGCTCGGCGTACGACGCGAAGCCGTCCTGGCAGACCGACGCCACCTGCACCAAGCGCATGATCTCCGACGTCTCCGCGGTCGCCGACCCGGCCACGGGCGTCTCGGTCTACGACACCTACGGCGCCGACGGCACCGGCTGGGGCACCTACGGCGGCACCAGCGCCTCGTCCCCGATCATCGCCTCGGTCTACGCGCTGGCCGGCACCCCCGGCAGCAGCGACTACCCGGCCTCCTACCCCTACGCCGCGGCCGGCACCTCCGCCCTGAACGACGTGACCAGCGGCAACAACGGCACCTGCTCCACCTCGTACTACTGCACCGCGAAGTCGGGCTACGACGGCCCGACCGGCTGGGGCACCCCGGAGGGCATCTCGGCCTTCACCGGCTGAGGCACTCCCGCAGAGCCTCCCCGTCGGGTCACGGGGAGCCGCCGGCAGAGGGGGACGTGGGGTCCCCTCGGCGGAGCAAATGGCAACGGGCCGCGGCAACCAGCCGCGGCCCGTTCGCCGTGTCCCGGGCCCCTGACGGGCCCCGACTCCCATGAAAAACCTGTGGGTTTGGTAAAGAGCCAGACCCTGTTCGGTAAGCCGGAAGTCAGGATTCCAGCAGCCCCTTGTTGTCGCGTACTCAACAAGAGATGGTCATCGCGGGCCGCCCCCCACCGCCGGGGAAACCGCACCGGCGAGACGCACCCGCACCGCCCCTGTTCCACCGACTCAGGAGGCTGCACCTTGCGTACCACGACCCCCAACTCCCCCCACACGCACGGTAGATGGCGCCGCATAGGTTCCGCGGCCGTCGCCACGGCCGCACTCGTCTTCACCGGCCTCGGCACCGCCGCACAGGCCGACGCCGTGCAGAGCGCCACCACCTCCACCACGGTGACCTACGCCGCCACCCCCTGTGCGACCCCCAAGCACACCGGCGACCTCACCTGCAAGTCCTACCGCGTCACCGGCGGCCTCACCGCCTACCAGAAGATGCAGGCCGCGAAGACCGGCATCACTCCCAAGGCCGCCGACGCGACGACCCCCTCCGGCTACAGCCCGACCAACCTCCGCTCGGCCTACGGCCTGACCTCCGCCGCCGCCTCCAACGGCTCCGGCGAGACCATCGCGATCGTCGACGCGTACAACGACCCCAACGCCGAGGCCGACCTCGCGACCTACCGCTCGTACTACGGCCTCTCCGCCTGCACCACGGCCAACGGCTGCTTCAAGAAGGTCAGCCAGACCGGCTCCACGACGTCCCTCCCCACCAGTGACGCCGGCTGGTCCGAGGAGATCTCCCTCGACCTCGACATGGCGAGCGCGATCTGCCCGCTGTGCAACATCACCCTCGTCGAGGCCACCAGCGCCAGCTACGCCAACCTCGGCACCGCCGAGAACGAGGCCGTCGCCCTCGGCGCCAAGTTCGTCTCCAACTCCTACGGCGGCTCCGAGTCCTCCTCGCAGACGACGTACGACACCTCGTACTACAACCACGCGGGCGTGGCCATCACCGTCTCCTCCGGCGACAGCGCCTACGGCGCCGAGTACCCGGCGACCTCCCGGTACGTGACGGCCGTCGGCGGCACCAAGCTGTCCACCTCCTCCACCACCCGCGGCTGGACCGAGACCGTCTGGAAGACGTCCAGCACCGAGGGCACCGGCTCCGGCTGCTCCTCCTACGACGCCAAGCCCACCTGGCAGACCGACACCGGCTGCACCAAGCGCATGGAGTCCGACGTCTCCGCCGTCGCCGACCCCGCCACCGGCGTCTCCGTCTACGACTCCTACGGCGTCACCGCCGGCTGGTACACCTTCGGCGGCACCAGCGTCTCCGCCCCGATCATCGCGGGTGTCTACGCCCTCGCCGGCACCCCGGCCAGCGGCACCTACCCCGCGCAGTACCCCTACGACTACGCGGGCACCTCGTCCCTCAACGACGTGACGAGCGGCAACAACGGCACCTGCACCACGTCGTACTTCTGCACCGCCACGACCGGCTACGACGGTCCCACCGGCTGGGGCACCCCGGAGGGCATCTCGGCCTTCGCCAACTGAGGCCGACCGGACCCCCACCCTGATCTGATCCACAGTCACCTGTCATGCCACCGTGGGTCGTGGGGGCCACACGTGGCATGAGAGAACGGGCCGCGGCATCCAGCCGCGGCCCGTTCATCATGAGAACATCAGCACGAGCAACTCGATAATCAGGGGCTAACGACCGAACCACGCACAGGTTCCGCCCAGGCCTCGTTGCCCGGCGTTACCTACCGTGATACACAGAGTGACCGTACGTAGTATTCGTACGAAACTCGCCAACCAATGACGCCAAGTCGACATACGTTCGGCGCCATTGTCGGCGACAATGATGCCTGACCTCTGCGCACCAGCAGGGGATGCGGAACTACCCACCAGGGGCGGTGACTTACATGTTCCTTGCGGCCGACAAGGGAGACATCAACACCATCATCGGGGGGATCGCTCCCGACTGGGGCCCCTTCGGCAGCCTGGGCAACGAGGCCAAGGTGATGATCGAGGTCGTGATGGCGGTCGCCATCCTCCTCTGTCTCGGAATCGCCGTATGGGGTGCCGCCAAACAGCGCATCGGCGCGACGGCTCTCCGCGACACGTTCAGCGCGGAACAGGGCAAGGGCCTCATCATCGCCGGGCTGACCGGGGTCTTCATCATCGGCTCCCTGGGCACCCTCTTCACGATCGTGTACGGCATGGCCGTATAGCCGCCGGACTCGACCGCCCGCCCTCCCCACCCCACCCGCCCGTCGCGCCCACCGGCTGAGGTTGCGTTTCCCTGATGTCGAGTCACCACACCGCGCCCGCGCGGGAACCAGCACGGCTACCGTCGTACTTCCAGATGTTTCTGGACGACGGCGAAGGGGCGTACCCGGCATGAGTTCCGGAGACGAGCACGAGACCTCCGGCGGTTACGGCGGCACCGGCCAGACCCGCACCCGCTACCCCCAGGGCGACGGCGGCGACGTCTACGGCGGCGCCCGCAAAGGCACCCGGTCCTCCTCCAGAAGCCTCGTCACGGTCGTCGGAGTGGTCGTCCTGCTCATCGCCGCCATCGCCTTCGCGAACCGCGGCGGCAACGACTCCTCCTCCAACGACACGACCGTGTCCGGCGGTTCGAAACCGGACGCGAGTTCCACGACTGCGAGCGGGACGAAGCCGGTGCAGACGAAGGCGGCCGGGATTCCCGCCGGGTTCGCGCACGACCAGCAGGGCGCGGAGAGCGCGGCGACCAACTACGCGACGGTGCTCGTCTCGGCGGACATCCTCAAGCCGGCCCGGCGGACGGAGATCGTGCAGCAGGTCTTCGTCGCCGACCAGCAGACCGCGCTGCAGAACAGCCTCGACCAGGCCTACTCCAAGGAGTTCCTGAGCAAGCTCGGCCTGGACGCGAACGGCAACGCGAGCACGGGCAACACCTACGTCTCCCGCACCGTCCCCATCGGCACCAAGGTCACGAGCTACTCGGCCACCGCGGCGACGGTGGAAGTCTGGTGCACCGGGCTGTACGGCACGGCCGGCACGGTCTCGACCAACCCGGTGACCAGCGACTGGTTCACCCTGACGCTCCACCTCCGCTGGGCGGACAGCGACTGGAAGGCCGACAGCTTCTCCCAGAAGGACGGCCCGGCCCCTGTCCCCGGCGACAACAAGGCATCGACCGCCGACGAGATGGCCAAGGCCGTCCAGGAGTACGGAGGGTTCACCTATGCCCGGTAGCTCACGTCTCGTACTCAAGGCAACGGCCGCCTTCACCGCCGTGCAGACCACTGCCGTGCTGCTTGCCACCCATGCCGTCGCGGCCCCCTCGCCCACCCCGACACCGACGGGGTCGTCGGCGGCTCAGGAGTGCAAGCTCCTGGTCGGCGAGGCCAAGGACATCTGCGAGAACGGCAAGAAGGGTGCGGGCACCACCACCCCCAGCACCACCGACACCCTCGACCCCCTCTCCTCCCTCGCCAAGGGCTGCGCCGAAGCCGCCTCCTGGACCATCGACAAGCTCAGTGTCGCGGTGAAGGACACGGCGAACGTCGACTTCACGAACTCCAGGTTCCTTCAGCAGTACGCGGTCGTCTTCGCCGCGTCGACGATCCTCACCCTCCTCCTGTGGCTCCTCGCGGTGGCCAAGCGCGCGGTCCGAGGCGTCCCCCTCACCACCGCGATCTCCGAGGCCGTCGGCTTCCTCTGGCTCACGGTCATCGCCTCCGCGTTCACACCCCTGATCCTGTACACAGTCGTCTCCGCCACCGACGGCATCTCGGACGTCCTCGCGAAGACGACCGGCAACCAGGACACCTTCTTCGGCAACTTCTCCAACGCCCTGGCCAAGGGAAACAACATCGGTGGCGGCCCGATCATGCTGATCGTCGTCTCCCTGGTCAGCATCCTCGCCGCCGGCGTCCTCTGGCTGGAGCTCGTCATCCGCGCCGCCCTCCTCTACGTCGGCGCCCTCCTCGGCACCGTCGTCTACGCGGGCCTCGTCGACAAGAACCTGTGGGGCCACGTCCGCCGCTGGGCAGGCATCATGATCGCGGTGATCCTGGTGAAACCGGTCATCGTCATCGTGCTCGGCCTGGCCGGCGCCCTGTCCTCCGCCGACGGCCCGGACTCGTTCTCCGCCGTCGTCTCCGGCCTCGCCATCATCCTGCTGGCCATCTTCGCCAGCGCGATGATCTACCGCTTCGTCCCCGGCTTCGGCGACGACATCGCCAACGGCCGCAACAACCGCATCATGCAGGGCGCCGAGGGCAAGGCCGCCGCGGTCATCAGCTCCCCGGCCACCATGGTCGCCCAGGGCATCAAGACCCACAGCGCCCGCTCGAACGACGGCGGAGGCGGCCAGTCCTCCGGCGGCGCCCGCCCGTCCAACCCGGTCTCCGGCGGCGTCGCCGCCCACAGCACCCGCCCCTCCTCGGGCGGCGGCGGAGCAGTCCCCGCTTCCGCGCCCCCACCCCGCCAGAGCCCGGCGAACACCCCGCACGCCAGCAACGCCCGCAACAACCGCACGGGAGGTGAAGGGCGTTGACGACAGAGTCCCACCTGTCCCATCCGATCACGCCCCGCCGGACATATCTCATCGGCCGGGCCCGGCCGAACGCGATCGTCGGCAAGAATCGTGAGACCGGCGAGATCGCGCTCATCATCGTGGGCGCGTTCCTCGGCATGATGTGCGGGCTCCTCGTCCCGGTCCTGTCCCTGCGGATCGTGCTGCTGACGGGCTTCCCGCTGCTGGCGCTGATGGCGGTCTACGTGCCGTACAAGCGCCGTACGTTCTACAAGTGGTTCGAGATCAACCGCAGTTACAAGCGAACCCTGCGCAACGGCACGACGTACCGCTCCTCCGTCATGGAGGCCGGCGTCCACCTCGACGGCCGTGAGGTCGAGATCGGCCCGCCGCCCGGGATCGGCCGCATCAACTGGCTGGCCGCCCCCTTCGGCCCCGACGAGATCGCCGTGCTCCTGCACGCCGACCGCCGTACGGTCACCGCGGCGATCGAGATCGAGGGCCCGGGCGTCGGCCTGCGCGACAGCGAGGACCAGGAGGCCCTCGTCGACCGCTTCGGCACCCTCCTCAAGCATGTGGCCAACGGCGACGGCTTCGTGACCCGCATCCAGATGCTCGCCCGCACGCTGCCCGCCGACCCGGACGCCCACGCCAAGGACGTCGCCCAGCGCGGCGACGAGAAGGCACTGACGTGGCTGCAACAGTCGTACGACCAGCTGCAGTCGATGGTGTCCACCAGCAGCGAGCAGCACCGCGCCTATCTCGTCGCGTGCATGCACTTCAACCGCGAACTCTCCGCCGAGGCCCACGCGATGGCGCGCGCGTCCCGCCCCCAGGCGGGCCGCAAGCTCGACCGGGACGCGGGGCTCGCGGTCGTCATGGCGCGTGAACTCACCGACATCTGCTCGCGGTTGCAGGAGGCGGACATCCGCGTACGGCAGCCGCTCGGGCAGGGCAGGCTCGCCTCGCTCATCCACTCCATGTACGACCCGGACCACCCCATCGACCACATCCAGGCGATGACCAAGCGCAACGCCTGGCCGGCCGAACTCGACGCCATGGAACCGACGTTCCTCCAGGCGAAGACCCGCGAGTCGTCCACCCGCGAACCGTGGTGCCACGCCACGGCCTGGGTGAAGGAGTGGCCGATGACCCCGGTGGGCGTCAACTTCCTTGCCCCGCTGCTCGTCCACACCCCGGACGTCATCCGCACGGTCGCCGTCACGATGGACCTCGAACCCACCGAGGTCGCCATCGAGCGCATGCTGACCGAGAAGACCAACGACGAGGCCGACGCCTCCCGCGCCGCCAAGATGAACCGCACCGTCGACCCCCGCGACGTCGCCGCCCACGGCCGCATGGACCAGCGCGGCGAGGACCTGGCGAGCGGCGCGGCCGGGGTGAACCTCGTCGGCTACATCACCGTCTCCTCCCGCAATCCCGAGGCCCTCGCGCGCGACAAGCGCACGATAAGGGCGTCCGCCGGCAAGTCGTATCTGAAGCTGGAGTGGTGCGACCGCGAGCACCACCGCGCGTTTGTGAACACACTGCCGTTCGCCACGGGCATCCGGAGGTAGGGCTCAGATGCGGGATCCGCTGTCCGTCCTCACCGACGCCTTCACGTCCTTCCTCTTCGGCAAGATCGAGTCCACCCGCCTCCCCGTCCGCACCTCGACAGGCCAGGCCCAGGCGGTCTATCTCCCCACCGCCGCCCCCGGGTTGGGCGACTCCGGCGTCATCATCGGCCGCGAGGTCTACTCCGGCAAGGGCTACATCTACGACCCCTTCCAGCTCTACGGCCAGCAACTCCCCGCCCCCCACTGGCTGGTGCTCGGCGAGTCCGGCAACGGCAAGTCGGCCCTGGAGAAGACATACGTCCTACGGCAACTCCGCTTCCGCGACCGGCAGGTCGTCGTCCTGGACGCCCAGGGCGAGGACGGCGTCGGTGAATGGAACCTGATCGCGGAGGAGTTGGGGATAACCCCCATCCGCCTGGACCCAACTGCCGCCCTGGACATGGGAATCCGCCTCAACCCCCTCGACCCGGCGATCACCACCACGGGCCAACTGGCCCTGCTCCGCACGATCATCGAGGTGGCGATGGGCCACGGCCTCGACGAACGCTCCGGCTTCGCCCTGAAGGTCGCGCACGCCTACGTCAACGAGACGATCGTCGACCGCCAGCCCGTCCTCATGGACATCGTCGAGCAACTACGGCACCCAGAACCGGAGTCGGCCGAGGCGATGAACGTCGCCATAGACGACGTACGCGCCTGGGGCCTGGACGTGGCCCTCGTCATCGACCGCCTGGTCGACGGCGACCTCCGCGGCATGTTCGACGGCCCGACGACGGTGGGCATCGACCTCGACGCCCCGCTCATCGTCTTCGACCTGTCCCACATCGACCGCAACTCCATCGCCATGCCCATCCTGATGGCCATCGTCGGCGTCTGGCTGGAGCACACCTGGATCCGCCCCGACCGGAAGAAGCGCATCTTCCTGGTCGAGGAGGCCTGGCACATCATCAACAGCCCCTTCGTTGCCCAACTCTTCCAGCGCCTCCTGAAGTTCGGCCGACGGCTGGGCCTGTCGTTCGTGGCGGTGGTCCACCACCTGTCGGACGTCGTGGACGGAGCGGCGGCGAAGGAAGCAGCCGCGATCCTGAAAATGGCGTCGACACGAACGATCTACGCCCAGAAAGCGGACGAAGCACGCGCCACCGGGCGGGTGTTGGGGCTACCGCGCTGGGCGGTGGAGATCATCCCGACCCTCACCCCCGGCATCGCGGTCTGGGACGTCAACGGCAATGTCCAGGTGGTCAAACACCTCATCACCGAGACGGAACGCCCGCTCGTCTTCACGGACCGCGCGATGACCCAGTCCTCCCGCGACCACGACCAAGAACTCACCGACGACGCCCTGCGCGCCGCCGAGTTGGAGGCGGAGGAACGCGCGGCGGCCTTCATGGAACAGCATTTGAGCGATCTCGACGGCTCCTCCGAGTCCACGGTGGCGTGAACGGCGGTGGCATGACATGAGACCGGACGACGGTGGACGCGAGCGCCAAGGGGGCATCCCCGACGGCCTGTTGGTGGGCCTGCTCGCGTTCCTCATCGGTATGACCCTGCTGGTGTGGTCGGCCACGGGCCTGGCCGCCCTGTTCTCCAAGGGCTCCTGGCCGACGGCCGTGACCTTCACCCGCACCCCGACAGCCATGCGCCACCTGATCGCCCAGCCGCACGACGTCCCCGGCGCCTGGCCGGAAACCCCACACGACCAGCTCTCCGGCTACGGCCTCTTCTGGGGCCTGTTCATCGGCCAGTTGATGATCCTGGTCGTCCTGACGGTGTTCGTGATGGGCACAGTGGCGAGATGGCGGGCGGTACGGGCAAGGGCCCGGGCGAAGCGCCTGGTCGTCCCACCCCCACCGGAGCCTCAAGAGGTGCCGATACAACGCCCGGAACCACAACAGCCGCAGCCGACAGTCCTCTTGGAACAGCCGGCACCTAAACCGACCTTCTCAACTTCTCTGTCCAACGGTGAACGGGTGGGCGGGTGGGAAAAAGTCTTTCTGGCGACGGCGGAAAGCCGCCAGTCCACAGCAACGCAGGCCGTACGAGACGCAGAAGGCCCAACCCTGGTAGTCACGTCCAACAAAACGGTCTGGCAGGACACAAAAGACGCCAGAGCCAAACTCGGCCCGGTCCTCCTCTACGACCCCACCCACCTCTGCGACACCCCGGCCCGCCTCCACTGGTCCCCCACCACCGGCTGCGAGGACAAACAAACGGCGATGAAAAGAGCCACCGCCCTCCTCGCCCCGGTAAGACCCACCGCGAAGATCGACCAGGCAGTAGCGGACACAGCCGAAACCCTCCTCCGCAGCTACCTGCACGCCGCCGCGATCGACGGCCGCACCATCCGCCACGTCCACCGCTGGTCCCAGGGCACCCAGATCCAGGACGCCGTACGAACCCTCCGTACCAACCCCAAGGCGGCCCCCGGCGCGGCAGGCGAACTCGAGGCCGCGCTCACCTCCCACCCCGAACGCCGGGACATCGCCCAGGAGTTGACGAGCCGCGCACTGTCCTCCCTCTTCACGGTCAACATCCGCGAGGCCTGCACACCCAACAGAACTGACGCGCTCTCCTTGGATTCCTTCGCGAACGAAGGGGGCACGCTTTATCTGGTCGGTGAATCCATCGAGGACCCCCGTACAAACCCGGGCGCGATGCCTCTCCTCACCGCCCTCGCATCAAGCGTGGTCGAGCGCGGCCGGCACATGGCCGAACGGTCATCGGCCGGTCGCCTCGACCCACCAATGACACTCGTCCTGGACGACATCGCCGCGGTGGCCCCGCTCCCCCAGCTCCCCGACCTCCTGTCCACCGGAGCAGACCGAGGCCTCCCCACCCTGGCCCTCCTCCGCTCCCAGGAACAGGCCAGAGCCCGCTGGCCGCACCACGAACTCCCGGTCTAGGAACGGCAGTTCTTCCCGTACGAGCAGGTCGGCGCCGAAATACCTGGGTGACCAGCCCCTTGAGGCCCCCATAGGGTCTGCAGCATGACTCTTGCTCACGACACGACCGGAGACGACGGTCCCGCCCTCGTCCTCCTCCACTCCGCGGTCTGCGACCGCCGCATGTGGGACCCGCAGTGGCCGGCCCTGGCCGACGCCGGATACCGCGTGGTGCGCTGCGACTTCCGCGGCTTCGGCGAGACCCCCCTGCCGGACCACCGTCACAACGACGCCGAGGACGTACTCGACCTCCTCGACGCCCTCGGCATCGAACAGGCGACCCTCATCGCCTCCTCCTACGGCGGCCAGGTCGCCCTGGAACTCGCCGCCCGCCAACCGGACCGCGTATCCGCAATGGCACTGCTCTGCTCCGGCCTGCCGGGTCACCAACCCACCGACGAACTGCGCGCGTTCGGCGAGCGGGAGGACGAGCTGCTGGAGGCGGGCGATGTCGAAGGAGCCGTAGAACTGAACGTGGACACCTGGCTGGGCCCGGACGCCGGCGAATCGGCACGGGAGAAGGTACGCGGAATGCAACGGCAGGCCTTCGACATCCAACTGGCCGCCCCCGACGGCGCCGGACGGAACAAGGCCGACTTCGACCTCGCCGCGATCAAGGCCCCCGGCCTCGCAATCTCGGGCGGCCACGACCTGCCGGACTTCCAGCACATCGCGGCCCACCTGCCGAGCCTGCTCCCCCACACCAGCCACCTCGAACTGCCCTGGGCCGGCCACCTCCCCAACCTGGAGCGCCCCGCCGCGGTGACAACCCTGCTGACCGACTTCCTGCGCGAGACGGTTCCCGCCGCGCACTGAGCCGGGCGGACAGACCTACGGCGCCTACGGCCGCTCGAACGCCATCTCCAGCTCGCGCTCGTCCGCTTTCCCGGGCAACGGTACGACGACCCCCGTGGGCACGAAGCCGACCTTGCCGTAGAACCGCCGGGCCCGTTCGTTGTCCTCGTGCACGATGAGCCGTACCCGCTCGACACCGCGCCCCCAGGACCACTCCAGGGCGGCGTCGAAGAGCACCTCGGTGAGCCCGATACCCCGGACCTCCGGGCGCACGAACACCCCAACGATGTGTCCCTGCTTCCGCTCAACCGCGAAGCCGGCCCAGTCGACGGTCCCGGCCTCTTCAAGAAGCACGGTCAGCGTCCCGACCCACTCGCCGTCCGGCCCCTCGGCAATGATCTGCTGAGCCTTTTCGGCACCTTCGGCGGCCCCTACGGCCCGCTCCTGGTAGAAGGAGTCCGGCTGGGCCTTCGCCGCCTCATAGGTCTCCATGAAGGCGAGATGCGCGACCGGATCCTGCAGGGCGACCAGCCGCAGTTCCTTCGCCGCGGCCCACTCGTCGGCGCGTATCGAACGGATCTTGTAGTTCATGGCAGCAACGGTAGCCCAAACGCAGAAAACCCCTGTACCGAATAAACGGTACAGGGGTTTTCGCAATATTTGTTCGGCGGCGTCCTACTCTCCCACAGGGTCCCCCCTGCAGTACCA
>Ga0307511_10003712_pt1 | contig 15614 bp, 8 predicted proteins | sample 13_EM_MG_FD_200266 | JGI IMG/M metagenome (GOLD analysis project Ga0307511, IMG submission 200266) | Populus trichocarpa ectomycorrhiza microbial communities from riparian zone in the Pacific Northwest, United States - 13_EM | ecosystem: Host-associated > Plants > Roots > Unclassified | place... | reverse complement strand
AGACTATGATTAGAATACCCGTTAGTTCAAACTTCAAAGTAAATTATAAAGGGCATTTGAGGATATAGTTCAGTGGTCAACATGTGAGAGGCTTGCCTTGCCTCTCGTCTCGAGTTCGATCCTTCATGTGCATGTCTGTCACTCCCGCGGTATCTTACTTGTCTACTAGGCTTGCAGGATGTTCAGTAGACCCGGGGAATAGTCGTGGTGCCCGCAAGCTGGCCCGGACACCCAGGTTATATAAAAAAAAAGTAAATTATAAAGGTTTTTATTTTAAAAAAAAAGTGGACAACACTTTCTTGTTTGAGGTAACAAGGTAATTTTATTTTTTCTTTTTAAATGTAGTTTTTATTCTTAATTATACATCTGAATATTTTTTTAAAAAAATTATTTTTAACATCAGCACATCAAAATGATATAAATATATAAAAAATAATACAATACCAAACATAGCAATAACTTTTCTTTAGAGCATAGTTATTAAACCCAGATCAGCCTTACGGGTCGACTCAGGACCCAATAGCTAGACCGGTACGAGTAAGTCAAAAGACCGGGATGAGAAAAAACCAGCAAAACCTGGTTGACCTGCTAGGTTGACTCGACCTGGTTGAGATCTAATTTTTTTTTTCAAATGTGTTTTTTCTCCTAGCCAAAGACCATTATAGTTGATTATTAATCCTTTTCAAAGTTTACTATATAAATACTAGAAAAATATTTTATTTTTTTAATGTGAATTTGAAACCTTTTAGTATATATACTCTATGTTTACAAGAAAAAAAATATTTTTTTAATGTGAAATTTGAAACTCTTTAGTATATATACTTTATGTTCATAAGAAAAAACTTATGTTTTTTCAATGTGAGATAAAAAACCTTTTTAATTTAAATACTTCAACTTAAAAGGATAACATACTAACATCGTATCTTTTCGATGTGAGATAAAAAACCTTTTGAAATAATACTTTAAATTTTATTATTTATAACATGTATAACTTATATTCACATTGTTTAATTTTTTTATATGAAATATTAAAACTTTAATTTTTTTAAAAATTTTCTAGGTCAACTAGGATTAACTTGTATAACTTGGAATCCATTTTCTTGTTCGGGTCAATCCTCAAGTAGACTTTGCTTTAAGTGGAAAATGCCAATGGGCTTTCTTGTGGTGGGGATAGATAGAGAGCCTATTTTGGTCAATCTTGGCGCCTAGAGGGGCAGAAAATGGCTCGAATCATTCAAATCAAGCAAGCCCCACATTCGTTGAATCGCAACTCACTACAAGTCCCTGTCCAGTTACAGAGGTCTCCATCGCTTGCGCGGCCCCGTCAAAATCCACTTTGAGTTCTACTCTTGCGAATGAACTCACTTCCCCAGCTTAACTCGTCCGCTACAGCACTGCACGAACGAGTCAATATACACAGCCTAACATCCATCCTTTATGCCCAATGCCACTGGCGTATCTAATCTAATCCCATTCGCTCCCTCTACCGCAACCGTATTCTACCCTCGCAGTTTCCATCGCTTGTATTCTGAACCCTGGGATTTGACTTAACAGACACGGATTAGTCCGAAAATGACCCATGACAGATACATTAAGAGAGAAAAAAGGCGAAGAGGCCAGATCCACCGCGAGTAATGAAAATGCATGTAAATAATGCACAAGAATTAAGAGACATGATCTAATTTTTAACCGTGAAAAATTAACTGGAATTTCTAGTTCGAGAAAATAAAGAAACTTGAAACACCAAAGACACGTTTGGAAGAGCATTAGTGTACACAATCCTCGTAAAAAATAGAACATCAAGCTAGCTAGGACAACCTCATCAAACATAGCATGACAAGTTAGCTTTCAAATTCTGTTCCATATTTTACAGCAACAAAATAAGCATTTGGACACCCAAAACCCCAGGAGGTGAATGGGTTTATTTTATTAAATTTAAACACGTCCTTACAAACATGCCTCAAAGGTGTTGGTGCCATTCTCTTCATTGTCAAGCATTTGGACAACCTGGGCCACACTTTCTGCAATTTCCTTATGAATGACACCATCAGGCATATCAAATGTCCGTCTTCTCATGGAAAGTGATCTACCGGCAGGTTGGGGGTCGACCACATCCAGCATTGCCTCCAGCTCATCCACCATTGACCTCTTTGCAGATCGAACCATTAGCTCAGCTCCCTAAACAGTGCAATGCATCAGAGCCCATTCAAGAACCAATACAAGTGATGCCATGTTAGACAGAAAGGCAGGTGCTTAGCTGCCATGGCCGCTCCCTCCAAAACCAACATACTCTCACAATTGAAAGCAAACATCCTAGTACTCTACATCAACTAGCCTAACAATGAGATCTAAGATATCTAGCCACTGTACTTTCCCCCTTTAAACATGGAGTTTTTTTTCAAAGTAGCAAAGTCCCATTTTTTTTTTTTGGGGAAACAGTAGAAATTTATTTGGAAAAATAACACCTTTTTTTATAAAAAATCGCAACAATGCCAACGCCACAACAATTAAATTTCAAAGGCTGAAATTTCAAAAACTTGAAAGGCTAAGGTAATGTCAATGCCACAACCTTTGAAATTTAAAGGCAGTGCCATTTTCAAGCATATAAACCACAGATTTATTATCATATGCAACCTCCAATAAAGCTTTAAAATAAATTTATGTGGTTTGTATGCTTGAAAATAACATTGTCTTTAAATTTCAAAGGTCGTGGCAGTGTTAATGCCGCAACCTTTAAATTTCAAAAAAAATAAAAATTTAAATGTTGTGGCATTTCCATTGCCACAACTAAAAAAAATACAATGCTATTTTCCCAAATAAATTTCCTATTGTGCTATTTTCCCAAAAAGTTTTGGAACCGTGCTCTTTTTTTTTTTATATAAAAAAACCTCTTTAAACATGGTCACCAAGGAACTCATTTTTTTTTTCTTTTATTCATATGTCAATAGGACTGCAACATGAGATGATTCATGTTAAGGTTATAAAAATGTGTGGTGATGAAACTTGTGAAAACAGACCAGCTATATAAGCAAAGTTCATCACCATTAGAGTGACACTTCTAACGTCTAACTCAATAACACCTCAATGATTTGTGGATGAGACAACAAAACAACATGGTCACACCTCTCTTATGGTTCATCAAATGTAAAGCATTTCATTTATTTTTCTTAGACAAGTCTTCTACATGGAAACCGACCGAATTAGACAAGGAAATATTACTTGTCATGAAATTCTGAGTTAAAAGTGAGATAGTTAGCACCTCAAATGTATAGGAATATTTTTGTTAGATAAATGAAATGCAAGGGATTTTTATAACATAGAAGTTCAATTCTTAACATCAAGATTTAACACTCCATAACAATCATCATCAGTTTTGTGAAGCAAAGACATAAAAAAGGTATCGAATTGGTTAAGTTTATCAATCAACTAGACTCAGCCATTGTGCCTTAACTTGAGCGATAAAAGTATGGCGTGAGTCTTTGCCTTTGTTTGATAGTATGGTGGGAGTAGCTACAGCCACAAACCCAATTATTTGGTACCATTACAAAAGCATCAAGATCATACTTTTGCAATTAGTACATTTAACTATTATAACAGAAGGAGCTAGTCCAACCACACTACCAACCACAGGACTATATTCAAACCCTAAAGCTGAAAAATAAAATTTGTGCAAAGTTAGATTGTAGATGCAGAATCATACATGGTGCTCTTAGAGGATCTATAGCAACTAGCAGACTTCATATATAGTTTAGCTAGGAAAATAAAAATAAGAAAATTGTTTAAAGAAGCATTTCTAATTAAATTATTATCATGTGAACTTGAGAAATAAAAATTGATTAATGATAAAAGATAGTACAAAGTTGTATCATTTGTCTAATCCTTGTACAAAATAAATGTAGGAGGTTAAACAATGCACCACATTATACCTATTTGCTAATAGCATTATATTATCATTCACACCCTCCAAGTTCATTAATTTTTATTCCAAAATGAGCAACCAATTAACAAGCTGAATTTTAATTTGAGGACAGTGAACAATTCAAAAGCTATTAGGTGGACCAGGTCAAGCACCCGGTCATGGACTAAGTGAATGAGAGCAAAACATGTAAAAATAAATCACTGTTACAAAAAACAAAAGTATGATTGTGCAAGGAACCTACAGTTGAGGAAAACAAAGCTAACTAGCATGTTGGAGCCTCTTTCATTAATTTGTAGCTGCTTAAACAAAGCTATAAAGCAAGTTCATTTGGCTGTTACAGAACATACAAGTACACTTGTCAAGTGAACAGCCAGTATTGAAATCATTGGTGGGTCTTGGTGAGTTGATACAATGATGGTTGGTGTTCAATCTTTGCACAACAGAACATTTGTACAGAGTTTAAGGAGCAGATCTCACATTTTCTGAAACACGTCCTCTCCCACATTTTGATAGATTTTATCAACACAAATAAACACACTCTATAAATTTTTCATTTAACATACTCTTTTAGTACTAATCTTAATAGTCAAACATAGAAAGGTAGCGAAATCCAGTGTGAGAACGGGTGCAATTGAAAAAGATTGTTGTAATAACTGATGTGAAGGTATATGTTGATAAAATTCACTATGAAGTTTGTCTCCCCTCATTCTGTAAAACACAATGAAGCATGGGATCTATGCACCTCGTAACTAAAGGAAAAATCTTCCATGGAACCCATTCAGGTATTTAATCAAGCAATCACTCATTATTACAAGCAACCATTACACTAAAAACCAGTTGAAAGTACAATAATCAAACACTAACATCAAGCAAATATTAAATGCAATGTCTCAGGAGGCCTAATATGCAACAATCAATAGCAGCTATTATCTTGTACTAGCATCTCAAGCAAAATCACAGAGCACACAATTTCAAACAAAAAAAAACACGATTTACCTCAATGGCATCAACAGTGAGCAGCAGCACAATAATTTTCTCTGAAAACCTCTGCCTCTCCTCAGCATCACGAGCAAGATGACGCCTATACGAAAAGTTATTAAACAAAGCTCTAAGCTCCTTCAACTTTGCTTTCGCAATCGCCAACTCTCTAAGTGCACGAAGCGCCTGCGATCTCCTAATCAAGTAAGTCCTAAATGTCACCTGAATCAACAATGCTGCATCTTGCGGAGACAATTCCTTCTTCTTTCCCTTTCTCTTCTCCACCACTCCAGCCCTCTTCGCAAATGCCTAAGAGAAAAAAAAAATGCCAGTAAGAAAACTTAATGTACTCTCCATTGAGCACATTTACTCTCCATTGAGCACTTTTAACTAACTTAAATCCCGCAATCCGTCCTGGATTACCTTTCGTAAAACAACAGCTCCATGATCAGGGTAATCTTCTATTTCAACAAGTCGCGTGGCGCACGCTCCTTTCTTCTCTTTCTTACCCTCTTTCTTCTTCTCATTCTCCTTCTTCTCTTCTTTGCTACCCTCACCTGCAAATCCACTTGATGTTTCAAAAGTATACTTCCGTGACATCGGAATCTCTTCCTCCCCCTTTCCTTTAATCTCAGCCGTCCATTTATAATTCTTAACCTGCTCTTCTTTCTTCTTCTTCTTCTTCTCCTCCTCTCCTCCTTTGATCTCCGCCGTCCATTTATACTTCCTCTCCGTCACCGGTCCTTTAATCTCCGCAGTCCACGTGTATTTCCTCTCAGCACCACTTCCGCCGTTGATCTTCGCGTTGACAAGGCGGTCAAACTGTGACTCGAGCTCACTGACGCGGTCAGAAAGAGTCTGCAAGCGCAAGTCAGTCTCAAATCGGTCAAGAACACTCTTGGAAGGGCAAAACAACGGCGTCTTAACCAGATCCGTCGCCGTATAAAAACACTCGAGAGAGCTAGGTTTTAAGTGCAAGAGATCGAGGGCAGCAAAAGATAGTTCCGCAGGTTCTTCAAAGGAGGGGAAAGCGAGTGTTTTCGAAGTGAACACGGAGGCTTCTCTGAGGAACACAGGAGCATAGTGAGGCTCAAAGATTTCGATTCTTCTAAATCGGCTCATGACTCCGGCGAGTTTTGAAGGCTGGCTCGGAGAGTTGGGTGGGGATTATCGGGCGAGTTGAGATGATTTTGATGATATGATTATGATAGATGGTGATGGTGAGATATTAAAGGATATGTTTGAGTTCGTTAAGAGGACAGGGACCCGAGGAGAGCCAGATGTGGATAACAGGGTAAAATGGGAATTTTGTTTGTTGATAGCGATGTTTGTCTGGATTTGATAGCGTGTGAAGTTTCATTAGCGGTGTCAATTACATGTTCAACTGTGTTTATGAGAACAGCGTAATTTTTTTTTAAAGTGTTATATATATATTAAGAATTGTTTTTAATATAATATTTCAAACCAATTTAAAAATAAAATATAATTTTAAATTTTAAAAAGTATAATTTCAAATGTATTTTCAAACAGCATATTAATATTTATTTTTTAAAATAATAAATGAGATAGCTCTTTGTATGTATCAAAAAAAAAATATATATATATAATGAATAATTTTAGTTTAACGTGTAAATTTTATAATTTATTTTATATTGAATTTTTATATTTATTTGAAAATAAACTTGGTCAGATTCAATTAATTTAGTGAAATCTAGATAAAATTTGGTTGAGTTAATTACAATTTTTTAAAAATATTTTATTTAAAATGATAGATTCACCTATAAAATAAAAATAAAATCATTTTAGGTTTAACTCGGTAACCCAATAACTAACCCCTTAATTGATTCAGATCTTGAACCATATCTAATACCTATGCTTATATATAATACTCAAAATTAATTTTGATGCATGAAATTAACTAAAAAAATAATTTAATTATAAGTATTTTTAAAAAAGTGATCATAATATCTCATGACACCTCACACTATATGGAATTCTAATAATTAGAATTATTTTTGACCCATTGATTATTTTTTTATTAATTATAAATATGTCATTTCCTTTTTATTTATTTATTTATGCCCATAGAAAAAAAATCAAGATAAACAATCACCTTCTGTCACAAAAATGGAGCAAGTGGCTGGTAGAATTTGAACCAGCCAACTGGCTAACGTTCGAAACAAGGGTCGCCGCATAATTAAGGAAGAGGAAAGTACAGAAATGTCCATGACATTATAAAACATTACGGGGACATGAGAATCTGATAGTGCGATGACAGCACGTGGGGTCTGAAATCCGTGTCAGCTGGTAGCACGTGATTTAAGGGATTGATCTGGGCTTCTTTTATTAAGGGCCGGGACCAGATTCTGCTCTAGATAGGTTGGGTCCACACTGCATTTTGGATGGGCTAATTAATACATTGGTATTGGTCCAGGGACGAGTAAAAAAACTTAAAAATCGAGTAAATTAAAAAAAATAATTAAAAAAATCAAATCATAAAAAAAATCTAATTAAATTGATTAAAATTTTTAAAAAACCGACCAGTTCGGTTTTGGTTTTATAAGTTTAAAGTTGAAAAAACCGAACCAAATCAAAACCGAAAAAAATCGGAAAAAAACCGAGCCAAATAAAAAAAACTGAGCCAAACTGGTTTGAACTGGTTTTTTCCCTAAAAAACCAAACCAAAACCGATCGATTTGAACCGATTTCAGTTTTTTTAAAAAAAATTTGATTTGATTAATTTTTTTGATAAAAACCAAACAAAAAATGATCATGGATGGATGCATCAGGTCTGTATTATTAGTTTTTTAATTTTATTCTTAAACTATCATATTATTGATAAATATTATATTTTTGTTTGATTTGATTGTTACATTAATGGATAAAACTTTGAGTTTTAATCGAAATTCATTCTAATTTTTTTTATTTTAATATTTTAATTGAATTTTTTCCTCATGAAAATTCAATTCACTTTTATAAATAATTTCAAGATTTTTTGAAGTTGGAAACTATTCTTTTAAGCTTATAAGAAAATATAAATTTAATAAATTATGAAAATTATAAAATAATCTAGAATTATCTCGAGATTTTATCGGAAGTGTTTTAAGAATCACAAGAAAAATAAGCAGATAAAATGCTTACGATTTTTTTAGGTCTCCAAGAAAACACCAAATTAATTTCTATTTTTTATAATTTTTATAGATATTCAATGCTTAAGGAAAATTCTTAGCCTCAAAGTTTTTTGAAATTATCTTTGCAAATAGAATGCATTTTATTGGCATATATGAAAAAGTTCAGCTCAAAATATAAAAAAATTAAATTTTCTTTTATAAGAGTTTTTGATAAATAATAACGATTAAATCAAATAGAGAGACAATGTTCACCCAAATTATGATAAATTTAGAATAAAATTAAGAGCACAAACCTCAATTAAACTCACATATCTCCATCACAAATTCATACAATTATCATGTTAATAAAACATTCTTTTCAAGAATGAATTAAGATGAGATATCAAAATTTAATTAAATATTATGTATTCATAATAAAATTCGTTTTCATTCTAATATATTTGTTTCTTCACACTAAGTAAATTATATATTTTTATTTTTATATTATATAAAATAAACCATATAACTATGGATTATGGATTAACGCAACACAATATTTTTACAAGTAATTAAAATATCTTTTATTTTTGTATATAAGTATGTTTCAAAATCAGTTCAGCTTGAAAAAAATATCAAATTAATATTTTTTTAATAGTTTTGATGTTCTATGTTAAAAATAAAAAAAATTTAAAAAATATATTGATTTATTTTTAAATTTATTGCCAGAAAATATTTTTCAAAGAGAAATAAATAATAGTTCACCATTAAAAAATAAAAGTTGGATAATCAAACATATTGATCAATATAAAAAGAAATCCACACTCTTTTTTTTTTTTTGGAGAAATAACAAATCCATACAACTTTAGCAGCAAATTAAAAGAAGACATATTGCATTGCTTTGCAATTCCAGGATGTATATTTTTTTAAATAAGAAGAAAACATAAGTACCATTCAATCAATTTGACTTTTTTAAAAATTTATTAAACTAGATGACTTTTTTTTTTCCCTTCAAAACCATGTGATTCTAATTTTTTTTTAATTAAAATTAAGTTATTTTATTTTCATCTAGATGAACACACAATCCATGTCTTAAACCGGTTTAATAATTCCAAATGATCAGAGGTTAAATTCTCTAAAACACAGGTACCATTCCATCAATCAATTTTCATTTCGGAAAATCTCAAGATACGTGAAATAAACAAATTGAATCAAGAATTACATACAATAGTCACAAAAATCACATGGCAAAACACAAATTTATAGTAGTAATTAGGTAGGAGGAAGACACACACTATGTTTCAGATGAGGGAAGATTCCACTTGAACTTTCTGTCATAAATCCCATTAAAGCCATACCAATCACCACCCCACTAGCCATGCCCCAAAAAACCCTCTCCGATCTCTTCTTTACAAGAACCTTAACCATCTCTGTCTTCATCGATGGTGTCTTCTCTTCGATCAAACTCTGAAAAGCATTCTCTGCCTCCTCAAATTCAAACGAACCCGTTTCCTCAGAGGTCTGATCTCCATCTTCATCAAGACAAGACTCCGTGGATGGAACATTATCTAACTGGTCTTGGGTTGTCACTGTCAATGGTGTCGCCTCTTTCATCAAACTCTGAAAAGCATTCCCCGACTCCTCAAATTCACACAAGCCCGTTTCATTAAAGGTCTGATCTCCATCATCATCAAGACAAGACGCGGAGCATGAAACATTCTCTAACTGAACTTGTGTTGTCGCTGTTTTATTATTGTTGTTCCTGTCATAGAATGCAGTTTCAAGGTCTGATAACCTCTTGCCTATTTGTTGCAAGCGGTACTGCGGCCTTTTAGAGCTTGATGTTGTTTCTGCCGACAAGAGATTTTTCAGAAAGAAGAATCTTTGCTCGACGTCTTGAATATATAGTTCAGACAATTGAGTCTCGGCAGGAAGAGAGAATACTTTGTTGGTGAGTTCATGTTGAAGTTCTTGCAGTTTTTTCTGCAACATTGAAGATTGTTTTGCCATGGTTTTGAGGGGTTCTTCCTCTCCTTGTTTATGGCTTGTTTTTTGTGATGAGGATGCAACAAATTGGTGGGGATTTCAGTTATCTTGGAGGGTTTCTTTATGGTGGCTAGTGGCACCGGACACGTTAAGGGAACGGTTATCGTGTCGTGGGAAGATTTGTGTCCATGCCATGCGACGGTTGAGACCTGAGACTAACTTTTTAGGCTTTCATCTACCATCAAACTTAAAAAAGTATTTGAAAATGTAGTAATATTTATTTTTTAAAGTAATTTTTTATTTAAAAATGTATTAAGGTAATATTTTTTAATTTTTAAAAAATTTATTTTTAATATTAGTATATTATAACAATAAAAAAAATTAATTTCAAACAAAAAAAATTAATTTTGATAAAAAAACCTGTTTGGAACTGCGTTCTTGAGGGCACCTGGGTGCTATTAATCCAATTAATTAAGTGCTATAAAAATAAAAAATAAAAAAACTTCGGGAATTGATCAAAGAAGATTTCATCAATTTTTTCTTTCCTCTGTTTTATCAATTTACCTAAACAAATTTGCAATACAACCAATGAGAGACAACGAGAAGAAACATACCATGTGGCTAAAACACACAATCAACCAACCAAATTGATATATCTCCTCTACCCGAAGACAGAAACTTGATCTGTTCTTGGAACTCGGATTATTGGAATTTGAATCCTTTCCGAGACTTGAAATTGAAACTTGAAACAAGGAATTAGTAATCATCCTGAGCATAGTCAAGAGAGGCTTGTTCAGTTATGATGCTGTAATTCTTGGCTTTTTCTTGGAAAAGAAGCATGCTATTTCTTCCAAGCTCACCCATGCCTCAGTTTCCATCACCTTTTATGTTCAGTGTCTACAAGAAAAGCCATCTATCTCAACACCAGGGACATACATTCCACTAACCCATCAGATCACAGAGAACTCCATTGGACTTCTTAATTACCAGAAGATATAATTTTCCATCAGATCACAAATGAAGAGTAGTTTCTACTTCCTATAATTGAAACGATTCTGTTTTAAGAAAAATCAAAACATCAGTAATGCCTCAGCCTAATTTAGAAGTCTTTTCTGCTAGACTTACATTGCTTATTTTTACTACCATATCGTGGTTTGGAAGTCCAGACTCCAATAAATACAACGGTGCCTTTTGTACTAAGCAACCCAGAAGACACCAACGGATGATGTTCTAAAAAACAAGAAAGGATGGAAATCAACTGTCCATACTTCCTTGGGGTAAATTACAAAATTTTGAAAAAAAATAAAAAATAAGACCATGTTGATTGACAAGAATATTTTATAACAACGTGATTTCCAAAAAAACAAATGATTGGAAATTTGATTTTGCAATAGATTTGCCGGGGATGCAAATTCGAGCCTTCAAATTTTGCATTTGCAACAGCATTCGGGGTTGCAAATCAAGCAACTTGTAACAATTTTGCAATCAAATTTCGGTTGCAAATTATATTTTAAAATTAAAAAATATTTAATTCCAAATAAAATCAACAAATTCAAAATTAATATAAATTATATATTCAATTATTTAAAATAACAATACAAGAAATTAATTACACCCACAAATATATGAGCATAGACTCAATCTTCGAAATAATAAACTTAACTATGTTGGTGTAATAAGAAATCTTAGGCAGTTTTTTTGTTGTTTGTTGTAGCAAATCAGTTTTTTAATTTTTTATATCTTTTATATTTTTCTTTGACTATTGGCTTTATTACTTTTTTAATATACTCTCGATGATTATATATATAAAAAAAACTTAACTATATTATTATTACTATTCTTTGCTAAGACTTTGTTTAGGATGACGATGTTATTCTTGGCCCGTGAATGCCTTAATGTCAGGATTTTCTTGGAAAAGCAGCATATCATCTTCTTCCAAGCTCACCCATGCCTCAATTCCATCACCATCTTTAGTGTCCGTGAAATGAAACATATTATGACCAGGGACAACCACTGCACTAAACCAACCAGGCTTTCCCCAACCAAAATCTACTTCATACACCGGCATCCGACACCAGCTATTAAACATATAGAAATCTGCATCGCTTCTGTGAAATGCTTCAATCATCTCAGTCTTGGTGTTGACCACCGAAGAAAACAAGTCATCATCGCTTGAAATCTTTGCAGAATCTGTTACCCTCTTCCTTATTCCATCGTGAACACGATCTACAAAGTGATGAAGTTCCACTTTGTTCTCATCATCATCTGCTGTGAAACGTGCAAGTGCCGGGTTTGTAAAGTTCCCACAAGAATTATCTGGTACAGGCATTGCAGTCTTCCCTCGCAAGTTGAATGAATGTACCAAGAGGGAAGGCCTTAACCGACCATGTTTCGCTCGAGCCACCATTGTAAGAGCCTTCCACATAATTGCTGTCACGACCTCCACTCGTGTCGGCTGGCGCGATCCATTAATATTGGCACTCGCAACAGCCTTCAGTTTCGATATGGCTGCAGTGTTAAACACAAACCTCTTCTGAATCTCAACCTTTTTCTCTCCAAAGTTTGGGGTAAAAGTAGGTATATCTCTTGGTGGGAAGAAGGAAGCTAACTGGAAACTTGGGGTACGTACTTTATCAACCCCTAATCTAGCTGCAGTAGCCCAAGCATTAATGAACGCAAATACTGAACTGGCATCGGCCGCCCTGTGTTTGATGCATACACCAATGGCCACCGCACCACATTCAAACATGTTGAACTGAACTAATACTATTGGGCCGTCTGCAGGTCGATGTGGAATTGGAGCCAAACGATTCCGAAGCTCGGTCTCAAGTTCTCCTCCTTCAAGAAGTTGTGAGAGGAAGCCACTTACTTGGGTTTCCACATATTCAGCTCCCTCGTCATTACAATCAATTACGAGACTGTTATCAATGTATCTTCCAGCAAAGGGGTAAAAGATTGTTAAGGCCTCCGATAATGATTTTTGCAATTGCTTGCTTCTTTCAATTTTGTCTCCAGCAGTACTGGATGGGTAGTAGAAAATGTTGGGTAAATATAGAAGAGGTGACTGAAACATACTTAGCCATGAAACTTTGTAGTTTCGAAGGTGGGACGGAGTTGGAGATGATGGAGTTATCAACTTTTTAGATAGGATTTGAACGTTCATATTGGAATTCTTTTCGAGATCTATATCAAAACAAGAAATGATCAGAAAAGAAAAGAAGAAAGATTAAAAAATATTCGCAACTTAATTTATCTGGCGGAAGAAGAGGGATCATATATATATATATATATATTTGAAATCCTTTCACCCCATATACACAATTTACCGTAACATTTCAATATTAAATATCAATTAATGTTCAATAATGTAAATTAATTCGTCTTGGGTTTTTTTATTATTTAATTTTCAGTTGAGATTATATTATTATTACATACGTCAGTTTATTTATAAAAGGCAAGAAACTGAATAACCGAATCTATGCAATGCCGCTAGAGAATTTCCTTAGTTGTTTACGCATAACTGCCTATATAAAAAGACCAATGACCAGGACGGAAAGAGAGTGGACTGTATATCGATTAGGAACGTCATTGATGCAGTCGCCATTTAAGCAAGAGATTCCAGGAGCATTGGCCCGACCTCATAAAGAATTCAGGTTATTGGATTACCAAATTAATTTAAAACTCTAATTAAGCTAATTTTTTTTAAAAAAAATATTATTTTTTTAAATTAATTTTAACTCGGGTGGTTTTAAATCGATTTTAACTAGATCACTAATTAATTTATTATATAACCCAAGTTTAATTGTATTAATTAATGTTAAAATTAATTTAAATTAAGATCTTATTGAATAGGTTCTAAATTATAAATTTATCAAATTTATATGTGAAGCTGAAATCTAGTTTAATAACTATAATTAAAAGAAAGAAGGTAGCTATGTTGATAGAGATAGGTCAAGAATTGAGTAAGAAAAAGGTGTTTGAAAGTGTGATTAGTGATTGATTTTTAAAGTGTTTTTTTCTCATAAATATATTAAAATAATATATATTTTTTTGTTTTTTTTAATTCTTTTAAAATCAACACAACCATAACAATATATTTAGCAAAAGAAAAGTAAAAAACAACACGGGCAATATGAACAGAGCTGCTCATGTCAGGCAGCAGAAGAGAAGCTCGAACTGGCAAAGTAGCCAAAACATTGAAAACCTTTCTGGACACTGAAATGCTGTATTGGCATTCATTAGTTCCATTATTTTGCTGAAATATTGTTACGGTATCACCTACCTGGACACCTTTATCCCTCACAAAACTATGCCACTCCCCGGGGATTACAGGTTTTGGATACCCTCCAGAGCGAAGGGATAGCTTAAAGCTCCACAGTTTACCAAGAGTGTCAATTGCTTGGAACTTAATTTGTTTGAACCTTCAGGCACTCGGAAAAAGTGTAGACAACTTGCAGGAACGCTCAGTCTATTCTCTATGTCAAACCGAGACAAACTTTTTGAGAAGACCTTAATTAGCAGTCCCGTTGTTGTGACTGAAAAAGAATAATGAGGTAATAACTAGACAAGTTATGCCAAATTTAGAGAAGTTAAACTAGAATTGGAAGTTGAAAAATGCATGATGAAAAAAGGGTTTAATAAAACTTTAAAAGTTATTTTGAAAATCAAAAGTAGAAAAATACAAAACGAAGTTCTTGTGTTTTTGAATATTTTATAAAATAACAGCTTTTTTATATTTATACATTATATAAAAAACTGCCGCCACAACTAAAAACTATAACTTTTCTGAACATATACTACAAAACTCAAATGATTAAGGATGAAAACCGATCAAATTAATAGATAATTTAATTATTAGAATGATTCGTCTTGGATAAAACTGGGCTCAGTCCTTGTCTAGTTTTAACCGAAGCCCGTTCTTCAGCCCAGTAAACTGTAAGTGGACCTTCTTGATACCTGGGCTTGTTCTTTGTAATGGTAGTTGATGGGCGGACTCTTAAAGTCCATCACCAATAAATCTCATGTGCCCAATTCTATATTCATACGTGAACCGTTTTTCTCCCACTCCAAAACCTAACCTTACCATGTACCTCTACAGCCTTACTCACCAACGAGCCACCGGAATCATCTCAGCCATAAACGGAAACTTCTCTGGCGGCAAAGCACAAGAAATCATAGTCGCTCGCAGAAAAGTCCTCGATCTTCTCCGCCCTGACGAGAACGGTAAGCGCTAAATAGTTCTCTCTGTTGAATTTTTCGGTGCTATTCGCTCAATAGCTCAGTTTAGACTAACTGGTGCTCAGAAAGATTGTATTGTTGTTGGTTCTGATTCGGTTAGGATTGCAATTTTAGAATATAATAAGGAGAGAAATGTCTTTGGGTTTTTTTTTGATGGCTTCATCTGACTTGGCAACACTGTTGAAGTTGTATAGCTTGGATTGTTTTATTAATGTGTTAATTGCATGATTAAATTGTAAATGTGTGATGGTAAATGTTTGTGAGTAAATTAGTGAACAATGTGCGTGTGATGCATGAATTTTAATTTTAGTACGAGTCAGAATAAATAACAATATATATATATATATATATATATATATATATATATATATATATATATATATATA
>Ga0307511_10003711_pt1 | contig 15614 bp, 11 predicted proteins | sample 13_EM_MG_FD_200266 | JGI IMG/M metagenome (GOLD analysis project Ga0307511, IMG submission 200266) | Populus trichocarpa ectomycorrhiza microbial communities from riparian zone in the Pacific Northwest, United States - 13_EM | ecosystem: Host-associated > Plants > Roots > Unclassified | place... | reverse complement strand
ACGTTGCAGACCCGACTGCTATGGCCCTTTGGATGAGGATTTTATGGTTGAAGTACAAGGAGTTGACTCCGGCAGTCCAGCGGCAGTTGGAGAGGGTCACGAAGGATGTGGCTCAGGGTAGGAGAAGGGCGGAACTTGATGCGCATCGAGCGGCGATAGACTCCGAGCTGACCAAGGCCGAGGATGCGCTGACGCAGTACACTACGTGGTCCGTTGACCCGGTTGCCGTTGCACTCAAGATAAAGATTAAAAACCTCCAGCATGCAAAGCATGCCCTTGTCGCTCTCAAGAGGGGTTAATTCAGTCTCTTCCTGACCGTGTCGATTTGTGCTTTTTTGTCTGTCTGTCCCTGTGTTCGTGTCTCGCCATCCATTTCATCCCTGCTTGTTGCTTTGTGTCCACGCGTTCTCATGTTTTCCCTCCTACTTTTTGTTTCTGCTCAAGGTTCCTTCATCTCATAATACACGCATCACCCCAAGGATCGGTCTTCCCTCCGCAAGTTGTGCCCTAATAGGCTGACACTTGTCCGTTCTGAATACCCATCCCACCGTGGTCAGCATATGCTTGCAGGCGTGACCGACAGGGGCCACAAGCATACCCAAGCTGCATGTGTGCATCTAGGTGCCATGGTTGTGGAATCCCCGACTCCAACAGGAGGATTGTCGGTCCGTGACGAAACGTGTATACCCTTCACTTGGCGGCCTTTGTAAATGGCATGGCATCCCGATCGGCCCGGCCCAATCTTAGGCGCAACACGAAATACTGAACCTCCTCTTGCTTTCTCCGGATTCGGATTCTACGATTCTCCGACGCTTACGGTGCCATACTACGCATCACAACAACGCGATGGCCGCAGTTCAACCGCTCAACTCTGTTGCCTCAAACACCTGGTTTCAGATGGTTCTGAGCTGCCCGACCTCACGTTACATCGCGGTTCCGTTGCAGTGCCTGAATACAACAACCTGGATCTCATCCATGTGGTGTACCCGACTTCGTTTCCGGCAGGAACAGGTGGTTTTGATATTCCAGACTGGGCCTGCCATGCTTCGAAACTCGTCGCAAGCCAAGCGTCCTTCGGTCTGTCGCTGATCGCGCGGAATAGGAGGACAAGCGCGAGGGGTTATCGAGTGGGCAAAGGTCTATCTTGGACCTATCGAAATACATCAACACCATTGCTGCACGCATCCCTGGACCCCAAGCCACAAAGGTGTTCATGTGTGACGAAGTCCGGAGCTACTGCAAATTCTTCGATCTTCCCCATGTGTACATAACGCTGAATCCAATGCGACCCACCATCACATCTCCCAAGCAATGTTTGGGGATGAAACCGTCCATCTGTTCGCGTTAGGTTCAGCGCACGCGAGTAATCCGACCGGCAAAGGATCCCTGTGAATCGGTGAAAATGGAACGTATAGGATGCATTTAGAAGCCAGATGGGGATTGGGGTGGAGTCGGGGACTGACGCGCTACGATTGTGATGCGCTGAGGTAAGGAGAATAGCATCTTTGCTATGCTGAGCGGAGAGCAACGACCCGTGGATGTAAATGAGGAAACCCACACGCGTGGAGAGTTTGGCTACACACGATCAATAGCTGGGGCGATGCGAACGATAAGACAGGGACTACAGTGGATATACCCTGCAGAGATTTCGCTTCCACACAATATAAACAGTTCCTGCAGCCAACTTCGCCCGTTGAATGGAGAGATCCAGGTGATGAACTCTCCTTCCGTTTCCCCCTCCGAGTCCATGACCCAGGAGGAAAGAGCGAGCACAGCTCTCTCAGTTATATTCACTGGCACACCACCCAGCTCCACCAAACCACGCTCGTAGCTCTCGTAATCGTAGTCGTATTCCGGGTTCTGAACAATCTCATCCAACATGATACCGTATCCCGGCCCACTCTCGGTGTCATCGTAGATCATCTTTAATGAGGGCCGGAGTTGGAGTTCCCGACAGGTTTGGTACACGTGCGCGTCCGCGCCCTTGAGGTGGCTCGCCATTTCCTGGAGCTCCGTCTCGAAGGTGACGGGGTAGAGGTGAGCGAGACCGAAGCCCAATGTTCCACCGTCAGGGAGAAATTCTGGGCTCTTGAGCAATCCCCGGAGTGTGGTTTGGAGGTTCGAGACGTCTTTGAAGCTTGGAGCCACAACGGGGGCTCCAAGTTTTGACGCTGGTTTAACAAGATACAGGTTATAGGTCAAGGTGACCCTACGCCCACTGGTGACCTTTAGGACCTCGTGCTCGACGTCGCCGTAAAACGCGACGTAAGCGAGGGAGGGGAGGGATTGTGGAGAGGTAATGGAACTGGCGTTGAATTTCCATCCGTGGCCCTCGTGGCGGAGGATGAGCTCCCCTCCCTCGTGGGCGGTAGGAAAGATGACCACAAGTGAACCGAACACGTCTGAGCCTCGGGGTGAGTCCTTGTGCGGCTTGGAGAACGAATCTTTGTCTGTGTGGATGAATAAGGTCAGACAATGCGACGCTGGGGATGAGTCACAACGAGAGTTACCGTAAATGTTGAGCTTGTGCAGTTCGGCCCTGATGTACATGTTCTCCGTCTTACCTCGGAGAAACTGGTCCTCGAGGGCTCTCAATATGCCAGAACTCACGAGGTCGAGCTGGACAGAGAAATCAGATGCATCCATTTTGACCGCCTTCCGGTAAGACTCGTCATGGACATCCTGGCTTCCGCGACCGAAGGTGGCGGGATCGCACGCTGCGGTGAGGAGTTCCAGATGCTCGGTTGTCGCGGACGCAAAATTGACGAACCTATAATACCAATGTCACAGATGGAGGGCGTTGCGTATGACGGGAACATACTACGCACCTTGGGTTCTCCTTGCCGTAGTAGAGATAGAATCCTTCCGGCGACGGTGACGTGACCCCGCTGCAGAGGGGAGGAAAATCGAAGGAGAGAGCCTGTCTGAGAGATTGCAACTGAGTGATGGTCGCCATGGAATGTGAGCTGCAACTCCCCTGAGCAGGGGTGGATCTATAGGTTCGGGTGACCCCTAGGTTGGCTCAATCGCAAAAGCTTCATTGCGCTAAATTTTTCCACAAGCACACCACCGTCCCCACCCGGTGCGCGAGTTTTCAATCCTAGTTTTTTCGGATGCCACGGCTGGTAGATTGGTGTAGACGATGCCCTCGAAGACACCGAAAGCCGGTCTCAGGGGTCAGGAGAAATGTTGTTGACATTCTGGTAGGACCAATGTTTGAGGTCAGACAGTTGGGCTCGGAATCAAATCCAGGCGGGATTGATCGAAAGCTCACCTGTCCTGACATGTGCCCCATAGGTTGTAAACTTGCACATCGCTAATTTAGAAGGAATCTTAGCACTTGAAAGAACTCTGTGGGCTTTTCCCTCGTGGTACGGTGGAGAAAGGTTCGAAGGCTGGAGTATCCGAGCAACAGGACGCATCCATGGATGAACGCCAGGTCTTGAAGACCATTTTTGTGGATGTCGACGAGAGGTTAAACCTCGTATTTCTTCGCCGCGGGGAGGAGGGATTCCAGATCATCAAGGTCGCCGGTGATAGGATGTGGCATGCCAATAGACGGCCCGAAGGGTGTTTTCTCAAGTATTCGTCGACGCTGACGTACGGTAAGGCATCTGGGGTAGCAATTAGACCGCGGCAGACTTGCTATCCTCAACGGGCCGTCGGAGGCACGGGACTGGGGGTGGCGGGGGAAATTGTGATTGGGTCACGGTCGAGGTGTGACGTCACACATTCGGGTTCGGAACCAAATCTATAGGCGGAATTGAAAATCCGGGATTGCGGAAAAATAGCCTCGGCCCGGAAAGGTTCCGACATGTGCTCCACACGTTGTGGACGCGTTGCTGAACGACATAAAATGGGCGCCGTCTAGCGCAAGCACCCACTTCCTTCAATCTACCATAACCACATCCATACCACAACACACTATCATGAGCATACACTCCAGAATACTCGCACAATCGCAGACCGTGTTGGCCAGTCAGAGGGTATGTGGTTCTTTCTTATTCGGCCTCACGCCACTTATCATCACGACCGGGTGTGCCGACACGTTTCTCACCTCTAGACGGGGATTGAGAACTCCAAATTCCTCGCCTCGCTGGCCCACGAGATCCCTCCACCCCCACCCACACCTGTTCGTCGAACTCGATATCTCCCAGAACTAGACATGGAGATCGAGATCGTCGAGCCGCCCAGAAAGGCTATCGTGAACAAAGACATTCGAGTTCGAGCCTTAAGTGAACATTGGGATGAGAAGGAGATTCGTCCGACTCATCCGCATTCCTCGAGACCGAGACCGTTGAGGTATGTTCGATTTCTGTCGTGGTCCCTATTCACTTCTGGTGTAGCTGTGCTGACTGGTCATACCAGCCCACTTAGGTTCGAGCTTTCAGTTCGACGGGCGTGAATACGTCGAGCGTTGATAGATGAGCCGGTCTCGCCTCACCCCCCATTCATATATGCCCATACACTTTACCCTTTAACCCGTATGGTCCTTACATTGTATACTACACACTACTCCAGTATTCAGACCTTGTATATAATTTATAGTATCGCCACAGGCTCGGCACCGTCCCGCCTTGTGCGCTTGATTAAACAATTAACCGTGAACAACTCGCGGGCGTTTCCGTTCAAACCGCCAGGTGACCAAACCGGCAGAATCGACCAAACCACTCCTTACGATTAATCATTCCTCTCTCAAACGACCTGACGTTTGGGTGTCATTTCTGCGGACTTCCCCCAACTATACAAACTTTACAACGGTGGCGCCACCCTCCTCCGTGACTAAATGGCCCACTACGACAAGCCTTTGACGTTGATACGGGGCTCGGACGCGTCGACCGATTTCACAAAGGCTAATGACACTTCGCATGGACGTCCCACGACCCGTCTACGCCAAGGGGCCTGTTCCGTGGTGCATTGTGAATTCAGTCCAGTACTATGTCCGTTGCCGTGTGACCCGTTCAGTTGACCAGCTGGTGCTTACAAGACGGAGGGACCCGCTTTAGATGTGAATTCTAGGTGAGCACAGCCATTCGGATCCTCGCTATGCCGACGACACGAATTGCTGCGGTCCAAGGATCCTTCCTAGAAGCTCACTGGCGTGGCCCCGTGGATTCATTACTCCATTTCTATCACCTCGCACCTCGTCCTCTGACCGCTCGGAACTCTATCATCGGAAACACAATGGCCAATCTTCGCTTCACAAACATGTCAACTCACGACGTTTGCGGGGGTGGCTGGCAGCTAGGTTCTGGGGATATACGTTCGAGCCCTCGTTGATCGCGGGAGATTCTGTCTGCAGATGTGCCTGCCCAGTTCCAGGGTTGTCTGGAGATCCGAACTGTATAGCAAGTCCTCATTAAAATTCCGTTCACCGGTCTCCCGGATCTCCATGACTCCTTGTGGACAAATGGCAGCCAGGCACCCCCCTCGACCACTGGGTTATCTCTCCCCTTTCATCTCGTCGTGGGGAAATTTTATCGACGATCCACACAACGTCCTGCACTGTATGTCCCCCAAAACCCTCGCCAGCCTCCACGATCCTCCCGATCCCGACGAGCTATCGGAGTCTCATCGGGGGATATCTTCACAATTTGATCCTCCTTCCCTCCACGTGTTCCGACCTTCCTGCAATAACGTACTCCATAATAAGTATTTGGAACTGGTTAGCCCTTCAGTCTATGTATGTACCCCCACGTTTTTTAGATCCTTCCGAACACCATCTCATTTGCTTAGCCCGGTGTGCATTCACACAATTGAAACATCACATCTCCTTTGTGTCGAAAAGATGTGAATAGTAAGAGCGGATGATTGATTCAGGAGGGTGAGATGCGGACGCGCGACGGCCGGTTACGGGTGGTAGCGGAGGGACGGGCTCATTGTTGTTCATGGCGCTCGTTCGGTTTCTAGTTTATGAGCCTTGGGCCGCCATGCCAAGGCGGCTGGCAAAACCATCGAGACCCGCCAAGCGGCTGTCGGTGGTGGCGGGCCTGAACACAAGGCCGCTGCTAGCGAGGCGTCCGGCTCGTTTGACGTTCCCGAATCGGGAAACGGGTCAGGAAGCCAGGCCACACCGACGGGCGACTCGAAGCCCATGATCGGGGGGGTTTTTTTTTTTCGACCGGCTGCTTTACGTGAGCGCAGCGGGATCCACTGTGTTCGTCACGAGCGCGTGGAAGGCATGAGGGAAGGGGAGTGGGTGTGCGTGGGTCGTTCGTGCGCCAGTGGGTGGTATGGGTCAGAACGGACCAGGCATCCCGCGGCGCTCCGATGGCTCGGAATATATATGTTTATTGGTTGATGTTGGTTGGCTCACGTTATACGGAGGGACGATCAGTCAAAGTTCCGCAAGGGTTGAATCGGTGGGTGGGCTGGATGGGTTAGAGATAATCCGACACAGAGATGGTCGATCGAGATCGTGAGGTACGCCGAGAAGATCGCGGTATGCTCTGTGCAAGGAAAAATTGGTAAAAGATCTGGAAGGATTTGTTGGAAATTTTTGTGTCCAATTTTTCCCACGAGAAAAGGTGAGGACAAACCCCCGGGTTCCATGCACGGGTAGCAGGCACCGCTGAGCGCTTGAGCGCCTGTTGGGCTTGTTGGCGATTATCCGAGACATAAGTCCGAAGAAATCTGAGTTTTATGAACGGAGACCGGTATTTTGCATTTCGGGCCGAATGACAAAAAGTGACGAAGACCAACCTTTCGGGCCGATTGAGTCGTCCCGGGACCATGGCCAGCCAGTAGAATACAGTTATGCATCGCCGGGCGCTGTTCAATCTCGGGATGCAGTGATTACCTTCCGTAAAGTCTTCCGTGAATGAATTCTTTTGGGGCGCTTTATGATGACGACTTGTGGAAAAGGCCGTCCCAGGATGGTCCCATGACCAGATGGACCAATGATCTTCGTCGCCAAAGCGGGAGTCCGTCCCTGCAACGATCAGAAGGGACCCCTCGAGTCCACACTAGGTTTGGTCCCAACCTGTACCCGGCTTGGGCTTGGCCACAGTCAATGGCAGAAGGGTGAATATCATGCACAGTAGTGCGATACTCCGGGACCCAGTGCAGCATCCGAACCCGGGGATGCGGGCGGAGCAGGGGTTCCCCGGTAGGGCAGCGATGTGAGAGAGTTGTTTCTGCATGTGGATATGGAAGAGAACGCGGGATGATTTTGATTTTCCCTCTGCGTTTGCCAGCAACGAGGCGAGGTCGGATTCGGGACGGTCTTGTGATCATTTCAAAGGCGGTGGGAATTTGGAACTCCGCCTGACTCTTTTTCCCCACAGTGGCTGACTGGCCTGTCTCTTATAATCCTCACCGCTACCACCACCACCACCACCGCTACCATCACCAAACCATCACCCTCCGTCCAACGAAAAAAATCCCACCCAGCTTCTGGGTTTGCATCCACCCCATCCTCTGCCACACACCTTTATGTACCACAGGATCAACTCACCTTACGTCTTAGCCGGCTCGGATCCCATCCTTGGTCGCCCCGATGATTCCTCTCAAGAGCCACTCCCCCCCTGCGACGACCTTCGAGAAAAACCTCTGGGTGGTTTTGCACCATTTCTCCACCCCTACGGAAGTCCACTCTTCTCAGACCCATTCCGCCAGAGGTCTTTCTCCGACTCCAATGTCCTCGACGATCTTACTCCTCCCCTCTCCATGAGCGACCTTTCCTCTTCCCCTGCCGCTCTCTTCCTCTCCTCCTTCAGTCCTATGCTCGATGTCCCAGTAGCCCTTCCCGACGACGAAGGTCAGACAGTCGCTGGTAACGTGCTCGGTCCCATCGTCGGTCGAGGCGGCTTCTCCACCATCCGTACCGGAACTTCCCCTTCTGGAGACATCGTTGCCATTAAAATCGTACGTCGCTCTGACGTATCCAGCCAGCCAAATCCAGAAGTGGAAGCGAAGCGCTTAGACCACGAAGCCCAAGTTTGGTCGTCACTTCATCACGAACACACGCTCCCTCTTTTCAAACACGAGCATACGCCATACGCCGACTTCTTCGTCACTCAATACTGCCCCGCTGGTTCCTTGTACGACATCCTCAAGCGCAACGGTCACCCCGGCCTCCCACACGATGACGCTGGTATGATGTTCAGACAGGTCGTGAGAGGTCTTCAATACATGCATGACATCGGCTACGTTCACGGAGACATCAAGCTAGAGAACGTTTTGGTCGACGAAATGGGTATCTGCAAAATCGCCGATTTCGGCATGACTCGCAGAATCGGTGAAATCGATCCTGCCGAGTTTGACCAACCAGAGCACGAGCACCCCACCCCGTTAAGAAGGCACACCAAGGCCGGATTGACCACTCATGCTTCTCTCATACGTCACAAGACGACAGATCCCACTCGCCACGTCACCCGCCACCGGAACTCTACACCCCTCCGCGACTCCTCAGCCCCGCAACCCCGTCAAGTCTACCAGCAGGGATCGCTTCCTTACGCATCTCCTGAACTGCTTCTTCCCAATGGTGGATCTCCATATGTCCCCCATCCCGCCCAAGACGTCTGGGCTCTGGGTGTGATGTTGTACGGCCTTCTCACCGGCCGCCTCCCGTTCATGGACTCTTTCGACCCTCGCTTACAAATGAAGATTTTACAGGGTGCGTAAACAGTGAGGGGAAGGCACCGGAGTTTTTTTTACGCTGAACACGTTTTCTGAACGTCAATAGGTACATTTGAGATGCCCACCGGGATTGGCCAAGCCGCTGAGCGTGTTTTGGCGGGATGCCTTGACGCCAACGTCACCAGCCGGTGGACGATCGCTATGGTTGATGAAGATGCTTGGGGGATTGGGTGGGCCAGTCACGAGAGCTCCCCTGCTTCCGATCTCGGATCCGACTGTGACCCTATCAACATCCCCAACCGCACCCGCACCATCTCGGATGCCGTTTCCGACTCCGAATCTCTACCCAACTCTTGCAGCGTTGTCTCCGAGGAGTCTCTCCTCCCTGGACGTGGATCTAGTAGCTCGTCCTCGAGGAGCAGAAGTTCATCTAGATTACCGCACCCACTGCACTACGTCCCTGCCTCACTATCGTCTTTGACCGATTCTATTCTGGGAAACGAGAAGACGGGGATCTCACTCAATACATCTACCCTCACTCGCGGCAGACCACGCATGAAGTTCTCACCCGAGAGAGCTGACTCTCGATCTCTCAGTCCCAGCATGGTACCTCTCACACCACCGGACCTCGGCGAATCTTCCACTAGTTCCCGCCGTCTGAGAGCTTACGGGCCCGATTCCCCCCTCGAGAGTGAGGGAGGGCAAACCCGTGGTACCAGCAGGTTCCGATGGAGAGGACCCGATCTCTTTGATATCGAAGAAACATCCGCCAGAGAGAAATGGAGATCATCCAGGTCCATGCACCCATCTCGCTCTCGTCTGCCTGACGACGACCGTTTGCAGAGCATTGGGCGCAAGACGTTTGACTTCGACCAATGGGACGAGACTCCAAGAGGTCGACCCCCGAGGGCCGGGAGTCAGCCGGCTCGTTCCTCCTTGTCTACGAGTCGGGAGAAGAAACTTTTTGGACTCGAACGCGACTTGGTTGGCTGGCGTACACCTTCCGCTACGAGGTATGAGGTCAGGGAGGCCGTTGCTGAGAGGATAAAGGCCAGAAGCAGAAGTGTCGAGTTCGATTTTGGAGTCAAAAGAGCCAGGACCAAGAATCTTGCGCCACCATAAATGGAACCTGGTTCGCTGTTCAACTCACAAACATTATCTCCCTCGCGGTCCACGAACGTCCATCGTTCCAAACGGTTAACTTTCGGTCGGATGGTTCGTCTCTTGGGAGCCCATTTACCCGTTTACCCCGTGTCATGAACACGCGATGCTAGGCTTGCTCCTCTTTCCATGCAAGCCACTTCGTTGTTTGGGTTTACATTTTCTCGCACATCCTTTGTTACCCCACCCATATCTTATTGTTCAGTGTTTCGGCTCCCTTTCCGTCCACCACTCCCTTACATTACATACCAAACCTAAGCCTCATCTCAACTCACTCCCTCTACTCTTGCTCTATCTCCCCATCGTTTCATGTTCAAGTTCATCGGGCGTCATCAATTTCTGGAACAGTCTTGGCAGGTCTTATCTCCACTCTGTAAATCATGTACCACCCGCACTCCCCTACCGGACGTTGTATCAGTTGACAATCCTGTCCCACCGCACTTCTTGATCCGTACACACATAGTTATTTACCGCCACGTTACCGTAGCATGAGTCTTTTTGACCCCCTTCCCTCGCCTGCGTTTTCCTCTGCTAGCTCTTGCGGAATGATACAATGGTGACACGATATACCTCCCCCCCTACCGGTCTGGTTTTGGTTCCCGACTTGAGGCGGCAGCGTGGGTTTGGTGAACTCGCTTTGGCTCAGCTTCCGGATCATCAGCTACAGAGTTTGTGCGAGTCGATAGCTCGTTTTTGGTGACGGGAGAGTAAGATAACCCCTCATCGGATCAAGCGTGGGATTCGGCACCGCCGGCACCGTCCACGGACATGCCGCTTTTGGGAATCCTAGCGGAAGCGCCTCGTGGTACTTCGAGTGCATATCAGGTATGAGGTTGTTCACTGTTGCTCATCGAAACTCGGGTCTGTTTTTTATGCGAGCAGAAGGTGCCTTTTGGCGGACCGCGGTGTTTCCGCGCGCGTCTGCGACTTATCGGATATAGTTGCGTCGTGGGTTTTGCTCGGATTGGCGTTGGTTGGGTTATCTGCGTTATCTGCGGGCTACTGCAGATAGTCAGATTGACCGTACGTCCCCCACTATGGTACCGTCGAGGCCCTCAAGACCCCCGTCGCCTGTTGCATGTGAGTGCCCCGGTACTTATATTGATGTTCCTGTCGAGGCACTGGACTCTACGCGTAAACAGAAGATCTGATCTACACGAGTTTTAGGTGGGCGAGCTTATGTATCGGCTCGCATGAAACTGCCGTTTTCGTCACCGGTGTCTGTAGATATCACTTCGGTCATCAAAACGCGAGCAGCTATCTGTACGAGAGACCGCGACGCGCATGCGCACACAAAGTAACCGAGGTCCACGGACCGTCGAGGCTCCGCGCTTTCTGGCTGCGTGGGGAGGGCACGAAACACGAGGCTACCGGTACCAATATTCTAGATATCTAGGATTGATTGTCAACCCGTCCTCACGGGTTGACAACAAATTTATCGCCATTCAAAATCTGCCTAATCCACACGGACTAACCAAGTTAACGGCGAGGACGGACCCCTCCGAAGTAAGTCCTATCGTTCTCCTCCGCGATTATGGCCCTCTCAGATACCAACACCTTCCAATACTCCTCGGCTTCCGATGATCGTGAGCAGCTCAGAGGGAAGTTTCGTAAATGCGGAAATTTTACCGGCGTGGGACATCCAATCACCTCGGTGACCAATTCGCGCTGGTGAGGTGCCACGTCCGTGGCGGAAAGAACCTTCTGTGTTGGATCGACCGAGAAGAAGACGAAGATCTTGCGGTTACTGGGTTTGGTAGGATCTTCCGAGCGGAAAGGTTGGACATGGTGTTGATACGATTTCTGGAACGCGACGCGTCTGCGGGTTTTGGTGATCACATCGCCGATACGTACCCTGCGGTACACAAGGGGTGTCACTGACCCCTCGGCTTGATGGTTGTGGAGGCGTAGGTGCTGTGTGACGTACCTGTCCATACCATAAAGCACTCTCATACACCTGACGTCGTCTCGCCCGTGGGTTTGTGGTTCGGAGGCCACCCTTCTGATCGACAGCCTGGATTCCGTGATGTTCTCCGAATCTTAGTACTGGGATATCGTTAGGACCTCGAGTGCGTTGCGGTTTACCCGGAACTCGCGTATACGAAACTCGAAACAATCACGCCGTTCCACATGCCTGAGTGTTTGACAAATCCGTCCTAACCATTCTGCGCGGAACACGACGTGTCACCCCCTACCAGGATGCCCAGGCTGCTCTAGGGCGAGCACGAAGTTCGCTCTTTTGACGGTAACTTGGAGCGTTCGCTTCCTCAAGGAGATTCGGTTGTTCATGACCTTGAAATCCCCGTCGTACTTGGAATTCTCTTCGCGTCCGGAGTTCTGAACGCGCGTTTTGCATACCGTGCATCCCTATCTTCATTGCATTCATCTTCGCTTGAAGGGTTTGGTAGGGAATGCCATGTTTCCAGACTCAACTGGTATCGAGACCAAGACCATCCGGCCTTTCGATCCTCACCGGAAGGAGTGAGCGAACGTTCGAACATTGGGAGGGCGTGCTCTAGGATCTCAGAGATAACGAATAGGAATAGAGCTCCTTATGGCGAGTTGGGTGGATGTTGTCGATATATGCAGAGGGGAGCGTGATTTCCATTCACCGCTCACAGAGAGATCGGGGGGCATCCATTGGAAGTAGATAAACACAAACTTGGGACCGGCACCGTTAAATTCCGGGGGCTCCAAAGTCGTGACGGCGTCCGCGCTTACCCATTGTGCGGCCGTGGACGATCGGGCACAATGATGATTGAGAGGTTGTGGAGGGTTGTGGACGAAGTTGTCGGAACCGGGGTGCCAATCCCTCTCGGAATCTGGAATGGCTTCCGGTGAGCCCGTGACGGCAAGAAATGTCCCTCGTAGGGATATCGGGACGAGCTCGTCCGGCTTCTAGACACGTTCACTAGGACAGACCTAGAATCGGACACAAGTCAGTTCTGGTGGATTATATCGGCGAGAGTAAACTATACCTCTATCCTGGTCACTGGACCGTGCAGAGATGTATGTGTGAGCAATCGAGATCGCTTACGCCCTCTCATGAGCTCACTGTGTTCCAGTTTCTTTCTTGTTTTGATGAACATCTTGGAGGGGACTTCAGGACGTTGTCGTGCGCACGTCAAGAACTCCAGCGCGTTTAGATTCGTCCGGAGTCGCATCCGGCCGGGAGAGACCCGAAAGATGTGGTATCGCATGTTTTGAACCAGAGTCACTGATCCGCACGAGCATCGGAGAGGTCGCTGCGATGGAGAGTAGGCAAGACGAGAAATACTATGCCATCTGGTTTCCCCTAGCGGGAGATTCGTTGGGTGAATGTCTTGGTTCGCTTACCCTTCGAGTTCTCTGCAACAAAATCTGGCTGCCGGACCGGACCGGCATTCTTAATTCGTACTATACGGCCAACTAAAAAGGTTGGAGAGCGAGGTGGTTTGCGAGACATGCACGCAAGGAGCAGAGCAGCCACCAGGCCCGAGATGAGAATTCGGATCGATGTTCAATACGTATACACATGTAATCGCCGCGAGCAAGGGGTTTATACCGGCACCTACATGCATACCCCGTGGTCCTGGCGGTAACGTTTGCAAGCGCATACAGAAAACAGTGGGATATGTGCTCAAGTATCAGTATATTAGGGTACACCCCGCAGGGGGTAAGCCCCCATCCATATGGTGATTGTTTCAGTATAAGATGAATAAAGCTCGAGCAGAAACAAAAAGTGGGAGGGAAAACACGAGAATACGCGGACACAAAGCGGCAAGCAGAGATGAAATGGGTGATGACGACACGAACACAAGGACAGGCAGACAAAAAGCACAAGCTATCAATACGGTCAGGGTGAAACTATAATTAACCCCTCTTGAGAGCGACAAGGGCATGCTTCGCATGTTGAAGATTATCGATCTTCGTCCTGAGGGCAACAGCAACCGGGTCGATAGACCACGTAGTATACTGCGTCAGCGCGTTTTCTGCTGTCGCCACTTCAGACTCTATCACCGATTGATACACCTCGAGATCCGCCCTTCTCCTACCCTGAGCGACCTCCTTCGTGACCGCCTCCAACTGCCTTTGAACCACTGGAACCAATTCCTTGTATTTCAGCCACATGATCTTCATCCAAATGGCTATAGCAGCCGGGTTTGGCACGTCCCTGATCGCTTCCATCAACTCTGGATTGTCGAGACACCTCCTCAAAGGCTGAGAGTCGCCCGGAACCGAGGGGAAGTATTCCAACAAATTCCATTTATCCGCAACAATATGAGGACGCCAATGAGGGGAATTGATCATCCCGAAGAGAACCGCGAGAATGGCCCTCTGGACGTCGTTACTGTGCTCGATAACGCCGACGACGGAAGCCCAATCCATGCACAAACTCTTCATCTGATCGGGCTTCATGATCGGATGAGGAGTGTTGAACCACCTGTCGCCAATGAGAGGGAGGAAGAAGAGCGCGGCCTTACGAAGCTCGAAGGATCTGTTACTCTGGAACGTGTAACAGATACCGGAGACAAACGAGGGCTCCGTCGGGTCGAAGCGCTTGAGTGCCTCGATGGTAACGGGTCCAGAGGCATAAGCCAGCGCTCGCAAGGCGTTCTGAATCGGCTCGTCCTGATCTTCACCACCGGTAGCCAAGTCAAAGTGATGGTCCAAGAATGTGAGAACGTCATGCGGATCCCCGACCCATGGCAAAAACTGGTCCCATTTGTAGGCCCCATGCATGGCGCCACGAGATGCTTCCCACTTCTTATCCTGGGAGTAGGCGGGGGAAACTGGGGCCCGCATGACAACATGGAACAAATCATAACTCTTCTCGGCTACCGTCTCCTCTGAGAGCGAAGCAATGAGTTCCATGGATTCCAGAGCATGGTCGATCTCGTCGGTGGTGGGGGAGGGGTTCCTGAACGTCTCAGTAAGCTTCTTGTAGATTCTGTCGATCTGAGGGTTGACTTCATGGCTGTAACAAGAAAATTTAGCTTCATGTAATAGTGAACGCGGATAAAATGAACCCACCTCTTGTCAGCGATGTGCAGGTCATCGGCATGCAACTTGATACCGACGACCAAACCGACGATGAAAAGGCAGTCCGCTACGATCGTCGATGGAGGGGTAGGGTCCAACCGAAGAGAGTAGAGAACGAAATCCTTGATATAATCGGGCAGGGACTCGCCTTTCCCCAGGGTGTCCCAGGCGCGGTAAAGGAGGATGTGCCCCATCCAAGCGTGATGGGGAATAGTGAAAACGAAGCTTTGCCAGTGCATAGGTTCGGAATCACCGAAGACGCGATCAATAATACCGAGGGTGGCTTCCAGGTCTGAATCCCCCTCGTAGTGCCCGGACCCCATGATTGGATGCCGGGTTGAGATAGACTTGAATATGGCCTTGTCAGACTCATTGCCAATGCACTTGCGCTGGATGGCAAGATGGAGGAGGGCCTTGGCACTGAGGTAAGTTACTTCCCTCAGCTTTGGGATGACAACAGGACGTCCGGATGAACGATCGAAACGATCGAGTACCGTATCGTAAATTCTTTCCAGGGGAGTGGTTCGAATGCCGGCGTGCCAAACGACCTCGGGGATGAACCTCATAATGGCCATGGTGGCATCCGCGTCCATCGACGTATCAAACATCCAGGTGATACACTTTGAATCCAGCACGAAGTCATCCAAGTCGATCTCCTTTTTGAAGAGCGGGTCTAGTTGATCGGGTACATTGGCCATGGGCACCATGATGTGATCACCGGGGCGGCTCATGTCGCCGCGCCAACTATGGGGGCCACTAGACTTCGGTCTCCGACGGTTCTTCTTTTTAAATATACGGCCGAGATACTTCTTGTGTCCGTTATCGAAGCGGGTCAGATAGATAAGGATGCG
>Ga0307511_10003710_pt1 | contig 15615 bp, 25 predicted proteins | sample 13_EM_MG_FD_200266 | JGI IMG/M metagenome (GOLD analysis project Ga0307511, IMG submission 200266) | Populus trichocarpa ectomycorrhiza microbial communities from riparian zone in the Pacific Northwest, United States - 13_EM | ecosystem: Host-associated > Plants > Roots > Unclassified | place... | reverse complement strand
CCGTTGCTCAAGTCGATGAAAGCCCTCGCGGGCGACTACCAGTCCCTCGCGGTCGAGATCCTCCAGGAGATGACGGCACGCGTGGAGGCGGCCGAGAACGAAGGTGACGAGGCATGAGCGACGTCAACAGCACGCTTCCCGACCAGGAAGCCCTCGAAGCGTTCGCCAACTCCGCCACCGGCAGCAACCGACGGCGCCGGCGGAGGCAGGAGCAGGAATCCACCGAAGAGGCCGCCAGCGGTACCAGCCCGAGCCCGACGGGGGAGGACGCCCCCTCCGCCGACGACGCCCCCGTGGCCGAGCCCCCCGCAGAGACCGCACCGGCGCCCGACGTCGAGGAGGAGCCCTCCCCTGACGTCGCCACGGCGGAGCGGCTCATCCGCATCCTCGACGATCCGGCGACCACCCTGTCAGGGCAGCAACTCGCCGACTTGCGGAAGGCCGTTGATGAGGCGGGTCTGCTGAGCTACGAGGTGCCCGGCCGCGACATGACCTTCGCCGCGATCCTCAACGACCTCATGATCGAGGCTGCGACATCAAAGAAGGGGAAGAGACGGCCACCGGTTCCCCACCAGACGCCGCCGGCCGACGACCGCAGCGACGACGCCTCGGCTACCGAGGAGGCTGAATCCAGCACGCCGACAAAGGAGTTGGAGGTGCGGGCCGTCACGGTGCCCGCAACCCTGGAGCTGCTTCCCCCAGGTCTCGTCGAGGGCGGTGTCGTCGAGGTACGGGTAACCGACCTCGGGCGCACCGGTACCGATCCCACCCAGTGCACGATCATGATCAGCAGCAACGTCCGCGACCGCTTCTCCTACTACCAGCTAGAAAAGAAAATGGCCGGCGAGCCTGAGCCCGCCAACGCCATGGTCGTCCGCCGGGCGTTCCTCCACGCCCGACGACACCAGCTCTTCGGGAAGATCCTGAGGGAGTGGTACCACCAGACGACGGCCGTCGACCAGGAAGACTACGACGAGGACGGCCTACTCGGTGAGGTCGTCGGCCGACGTTCGGTCCGCGGTCGGGTCCGGGACTCGGGGCAGCAGTCGTTCCGGCCGTCCAAGCAGGAGTTGGCGACGTACGACGCGTTCCAGACGGCGTACGGGTTCACAGACCGGTCCGCGTTCCTGGAGGGCGTGCTCGACAAGTTCCTGCCGGAACTACCGGCCTCCAAGCGGCGCCGCTGATCGGAGCACCGTAGGAGTCTCGGAGTTGACAGGGGTAGCGGTTTGCCGTGAGCCCGCTCTACAATCACCGTCGTGTGGGGTCTATCCCCTAACACACCCTGTGGGACTCGCCGTCCCCTTCGCTCATCTTCATGTCGGCAAAACTTGGGCGTGAGCGAGGGGGACGGTTCCTTTATGGCGATCTACCTGCGGGTATGGTGACGCTCGTGGGTTACGCCACAGGTCGGACATCCTGGAAGGGGTAGCGGCGCCGAAACCGGTCTGTCACCCTGCTCGTGGTGATACATCGATACCGGTGTTGTCTATCAGCACAGAGACGCCACCCGCTTAGCACGGAGAGAGACACCATGCCTGCGAATGCGGCTCGTCAGCCGAACGAGGGCGGTCCCGCCCTCGCCGCGGTTGTGCCTCTCGACCAACAGAGGAGTCTGCGGAAGGCGCTGAGCGCCCCGGCAGCAGCCACCGGTGATCCGGATCCCATCCTCACCGACGCGGCCCGCAGGTACTGGACATCGGTGTTCGCCAGCGCAGGCCTGGACCTCGCCTCCCCGCACGTCGCGGACGTCACGACGGTGCTCACCTCGAACCTGGACCGTCTCGTCACGGGGTTCCTGTCGGTGCGTCAGGGTGAGGGGGACCGTCCGCCGAATCCCGAGGCCGGCCTCGACGAGACCGGCGCCCTGGAGATGAGGGGCGCGCTGCGCGACCTGACGAGCGCCGTGGAAAGCGCGCGCGCCGAGCGCGGCTGACCTCCAGAACCAACCTGTTGAACCGTCAAAGACGGCTAATTCGGGCATGGTTGTACTGAAAGTCAAAGTTACCCACGGTATCGCAGTAAAGCCTTTCTAATCTGTTGGTAAAGGCTCGATCGTGGCTTGAACATTCCTTCACGTCGCCTCCACACGCCTGAGGCGCGATGGCAGTATGTGAGCACCCGGTCACGCCGGAATCCTTCCTTCCAGCCTCAGGGCCAGGACGTTTACGGTGTGCTGAAGATCGATACACCATCTGTAACCGCAATGACGGGGGCGTCAGATATGAGTCATTCGGAGCGTGCACCGCAACACACTGCCCTTGCCTACGAGATCGCCGCTGACCCACACTGGGTGACCGCCGGATCCACCCGTCAGGGCGGCCCTCTCGCGCTCCCCGAGCGTCAGGCGACTCGCAGCAACGCCGGTACGCCGCTCAACCTCACGGTCTACGACCTGGCGCTCGACCTCGACCACGACCTCGCCGAGTTCGCGCAGCGGCACGGCGACAGCGCCGAGATTCCCACTGGCCGTACCGCGGTCGCCGACTACGCCGCCCGGATCTCCGAGCGCACCGACGCCGCCCGGGTCGGCTACGAGGAGCTGCGTCTCCTCCACGACCTGCGCGCCGCCCTCGCCATCGGCGATGCGGACAGCCTCCTCGGCAAACTCGCCTGCCCGGCCTGCAAGTGCTGGTCCCTGGTCGGCGTACGCACACCGGCCGGAAGCTGGGGCGCGACCTGCCGCGTCCTGCGGTGCGCCACGGAACCCGGTGTGCCCCGCGTCCACTCACTCGCGGCCGTCGTCCGCTACCACCTCACCGACCGCCGCCACTCCAGCGCAGCCTGACCCGACGGACCCAGGGTGACAACCGAACCACCGCGCTGCACCACCGCAGCCTCCTTCCGCACACGACCCACCGACCTCATCACCTGGACCCAGGCGGAGGCGGCCGTCGCGACCAGCCCGTACCCGATGAGCGCACGCGACCTGCGCCGCAAATTCAAGGCTGCCGACCGGCCCCTGTGGCGCCTGTACGGACGGCGCGGCGAGATGGTCAGCCGCTCCGCCCTCCTCGAATTCCACCGCGACCTGGCCAACGAATGGATCCCGCGCAGCGGCCGGCGCATCTAGCACCACGCAGAGACCTGAAAGGCCCTTCCCCCCAGCCCCCGGGGTAGGGCCTTCGTCATGCCCGGAGCCAAGCGGCTAAGGCGTGACCTGCGGAAACCTTACCTTTCCTATTGCGCGCGCAACAGGAAACCCTTAGTGTTGGTCATGCCGACAAGGGCAGCAGGGCAACCGCCCTGCTGCTCGAACTCCCCATGGGAGGACCCAAGACATGACCACCGCCATCGCGCCCACCATCGGACGCCGACGCATCCCGCGCGACGAACTCACCCGCCTCCAGACCAAGTTCGTCATCGACCACGTCCTCACCCGCCTCGGCACCGCCGACGGCCTCTCCGAGGACCGCCCCGCCGTCCCGTACGCGGACCGCGCCGAACGCCTCTGCCTCAGCACCCTCGCCGCCTGGGCCCTCGGCCTCACCCTCACCGAGAACGCCGAGATCGCCCAGTGCTACGAGTGCACGGACATCGTCGACGGCGCCCTCGTCGAGGAGGACGCGGGCATCATCCGCTGCGACCGCTGCCTCCACGACCACGCGGTCACCCCGTCGTACAACCCCTGGACCGACTTCTACCGGTCCTGAGACCGCCGGGCCCGTCCCCCGCCCCCAACCCCCTCACGGGGGAGGGGTCCGGCATCCGCCCCGCCCCGGGTTCCCCCACCCGGGGCGGGGACCCCCGTGCAGGCCGGGCGCGCGGTCGAGAGCCGACCTCCCGCCCGCCCGGCCGCACACCACCCACCCCGCCAACGGGAGAGTCCGCCATGCCCACCACCAGCCCACAGACCCTCGCCGATCACCTCCTCGACATCGCCACCGGCATCGAGCGCGACGGCCTCTGGGACGGCGGCCCCAACTTCGCCGACACGAGCGGTACCACCCTCGACGTCCCCGCCTCCGCGTACCGCGCGGCCACCGGCGCCTTGCCCCGCCTCTTCACCATCCCGACCGAGGCCGCCACCGGCGCCGCCCGCTCGTACATCGAGAACACCCCGGCCGCCATGGACACCCTCAACGTCATCGCCGAGCACATGGCCCGCGTCTGGTCCGACCTCGACTGGACCGACGACCCCGTCGACCGGCTCTCCAACTGGCCCCACCTCCTCGGCGTCACCCCCGAGTTGATCACCCAGACCCTCCGCGACATCGCGAACACCCTCACCCGCGCCGCGACCGCCCCGGCAGTCCTGGCCGCCGCGTAACCCACCGACCCGGGCCGCCGCCCCTCGACCGGCGGCGGCCCGCACCGAGCAAGGAGCACCAGCACGTGGACAGCACCACCGCCAACATCAGCCTCCCCGAGCAGGCCCTCCGCGAGGCCGCGCTGACCGCCATCCACAAGACGATGGGCGAAACCCTCAACGGCTTCCGCACCGACATGCAGAACACCCTGGAGGCCCTGGGCGCCGAGCGCATCGCGGTGAGCCTCCCCGACGGCAGCCGCGTCGCCTCCATCACCGTCTCCAACCCGACGCCGAAGCCTGCCGTCACCGACGAGGCCGCGTTCCTCGCGTTCGTCCAGGACATCGCCCCGGGCGAAGTGGTGACCGTCAAGGTCGTGCGCCCCGCCTTCCTGAGGAAGCTGTTCGACGACATGGAGAAGCGCGGCACGGCCGAGACCGTCGACCCCGACAACGGCGAAATCATCGAGGTCGAGGGCGTCGAGATGCAGACGGCCCGCGCCGCCTCCCACTCCGTCACCTTCGAAAAGTCCGGCCGCGACGCCCTCGTCGCCGCAGCCGTCGCCGGCCACCTCGTCCACATCAACGGCCTGCCCCGACTCACATCCGGGGGAACCAAGTGAGCGACGTCGACAGCGTCCGACAGATACCGACCAACGCCGAGGTCGGACAGGCCTGGGCGTACTTCCAGGGCGTCGTCAGTGGCTTCGCGATCGTCCTCGACGACTGGATTGGCATCGGCAACGGCACCGCGAAATACACCGACGCAGAGGGAACGACCCTCCTCTACACCGGCGATGAGCTGCACAAGTTCGACGCGATCATCCCGTGCGCCGTCCACCGCATGCACCGCTACGGCGTCAGCACGCCCGAGCAGCTCGACGAGGTCCGCGCAGTCACCGCCGAGTGCAGCGCGAAAGCCCCCGCGCCTACACCGCCCCCGGCCGCCGACCCGCCGACCATGCTGCTCCGCGTCGTCGAGGACCCGGACGCCCCTGCCGACGCCCCCGGGCCGCCGCCCGTCCCCCCGTTCTGGCTCATCACCCTCGCCGCCGACACCCCCGGCCGCGACCGCCAGACCTCCGCCGCTTCCTGACCATCCGGAGAACACCGTGACCCAGCTCATCCGCACCCCGGAGGCCGCGTTCTGCCTCGTCGTCTACGGCACCCCGGGCCCGCAGGGGAGCAAGAAAATCCAGGGGAAGCGGCGCACCAAGACCGGGAAGCTCATCCCGAACCTGGTCGAGTCGTCCGCCAAGGTGAAGCCCTGGCGCGAAGCCGTCCACGAGGCCGCACAGAAGGCGATCGAGGACACGGAGGGGTTCACGAAACTCGACGGCCCCCTCGAAGCCGTCATGCACTTCACCCTCGCCGCCCCGCAGAAGATGCCGAAGGACCGGGTGGCCCCCACCGTCTACCCGGACCTCTCCAAGCTGATCCGCTCCACCGAGGACGCCCTCACCACGGCCGGCGTATGGGCCGACGACGCCCGCGTCATCAGCTACCGCAGCGCGTCGAAGACCTACCCCGACCTCGGCCTCAACGCCCTCACCCGGCCCGGCGTCTCGCTGCGCATCTGGAGAGTCGAGCCGTGAGCATCCGCCGGATCATCCGTACCGCGCCCGTCATCCCGGGCGCGGTACCCGCCGACGCCATCACCGCGTTCCACGATCGCCTCCACCGGGTCGGCACCCACCGCATCTGGCAGGGCCCCGCCGACCGCACCACCCCGATCCTCTACGTCGGTGACACCCGATACCCGGCCCGCCGAATCGCCTGGGTCCTCCACCACGGCACCGCCCCCGTCGGCCTGGTCCTCGTCGGCTGCCGCACCCACCTGTGCGTCCACGGCCCCCACCTCACCGACGAGGTCACCCGCCAGCGCGAACGCATCCTCTACGCCGCCCTGCACGGCATCACCCTCGCCGGACCCTGCCGCGCCGCCCTCCACGACCTCGCCGTGTACGGCGGCGTCCGATCGGACGGCACCACCGAGTGCCGCGCCTGCGAAAACGCCCGCCGCCTCGCCGGAGCACGCCAAGCCCAGGAAGGAGCCCGAGCAGCATGAGCACCCGAAGCCCCGCTGTCGTGGCCGTAGAGGCCCGCCGAGCCCGCCAGCGCGCCCGCCTCAAGCACTGCGGTCAGTGGGACCCCTGGCGCGATGCTGAACCCGTCCGGGTCTACGTCCGCAGCCTCATGAAAAAGGGGTTGGCGTTGCATGTGATCGCCGCCGCCTGCGACGTATCACCGACAGCCCTCAACGTCCTGCTCTACGGAAGGCCCGGCCGGCCTCCCACGGTCCAGATGCGCACCGAAAACGCTGAGCGAATCCTGGCCTTCCGGCCGACCCTGGACCATTACCCGGACCGCGGGGACTACGACGTCATCGGCTCCCGCCGTCGGCTCCAGGCCCTCGCCACTTTCGGGTGGACCCGGCCCGCCCTCGCCGCTCGGAAGGGCATTTGCATTCAACGCCTCACCGCGATCATGGAGACGCGCACGAAGATGACGAGCGCGGCCACCGCGCGGATCGTGCGCGACCTCTACGACGAACTCTGGCACCGCAGCCCCACCGAGGACGAGGTACCTGCCTGGATCAGGAAGCGCACCCAGAACTCCGCGGCCGCGGAGGGATGGAACGGCCCGCTCGCCTGGGACGACGACACCATCGACGACCGCAAGGCGAAACCACGCCGAGGGCGAGCCGACGATGTCGGCGGCGTCGACATGGCGAAGGTCATGCGGCGCCTGGAGGGCGAGAACCTCACTCTCACCGCCTGGGAGAACACGGCCGCCATCGACTACGGCGTCCGGATCCGAGGCCTGTCTTTCGAAGCGGTCGCCGAAATCCTCGACATGGAGTACGACTCCATGAAACGGACGTGGGAGCGGATCAAGGAACGGGCCCGCGACGCAGGGGAGAGGTGGCCCTACTCCCCGCAGTGGACGGACCCCGCGCTCACCACGCCCACCGATGTCCGGCGCGCGGCATGACGTTCGTCCGGGTGGTGGTGCTCCCGCTGGTGCCGTACAGGCCGAGCGACCGAGACATCTCCTGCCGTACGAAGGCGTGGTTCCCCACCCGATCGCAGGCCAAGAAGGTGTGGAAGCGACTGCGCCGCCAGCCCGGTCGGCGCCACCTCCAGCGATACCCCTGCCGCTACTGCCCCGGCTGGCACATCGGCAACCCGCCCGGCCACCAGACCTACCTGCGGCCCGGATCCCCCTTCACCACCACAGGGCACGACACCGTGCCCGGAACACCCTAGGAGCACATACGCCATGGCTGGCGAGACCATCATCACCGTCGTCGGAAACCTCGTCGACGACCCCGAACTCCGCTTCACCCCCGCCGGGTTGGCGGTCGCGAAGTTCCGTATCGCGTCCACCCCGCGCGCCTTCGACCGGCAGACGAACGAGTGGAAGGACGGCGACAGCCTCTTCCTCACCTGCTCCGTCTGGCGCCACGTCGCCGAGAACGTCGCCGAATCCCTCCAGCGCGGAATGCGCGTCATCGTCCAGGGGCGCCTCAAGCAGCGCTCGTACGAGGACAACGAGGGCACGAAGCGCACCGTGTACGAGCTGGACGTCGAGGAGGTCGGCCCGTCCCTGCGCAGCGCGACCGCCCGCGTGGAGAAGGTCCGCCGCGAGAACGGCGGTCACGGCAACGGCGGCCAGCAGCAGAGCGGCGGCGGCTGGAACGGCGCCCAACGCCAGCAGGGGAGCCCACCGCAGCAGGGCGGCGGGGGGTGGAGCAGCGAGCAGGACCGCACCAGCGGCTGGAGCGGAGGGCAGCAGCCCGGCGGCGACCCGTGGGCCTCCACACCCACACCGGCCGGCACTCCCGGCGGCTACTCCGACGAGCCCCCCTTCTAGCCGCCAACTCCCCACAGCGCAGGCCCGGTTACCCCACTTCGAGGGTGCCGGGCCTGATGTGTGTTCCACCCTTGCGATTCCTGTTGCGCGCGCAATAGAATCGGGGGGCCGACATGAACCACGCCCGAGAGGAGCGCTGCCTGATGGGCCGCACCACCACAAAGAAGCTCCCCCGCACCGCAACGCACCGGCCCGCCCAGCGCAGCCGCAGGTACCGCCACGACGTCTACACCGCGGTTGACCTCTTCTCCGGATTCGGAGGGCTCACCGGCGCCATCGAAAAGGCCGGGTTCGATGTGATCATGGCCGCGAACCACAACCTCTACAAGGTGGAGATCCACGAGGCGAACAACCCCCGGGCTGAGCATTGGATCGCCGATCTCGTCGACCCGGAGGCGAGCGACTACCACTCCGTCCGCGACCTTCCCAGGGGTGACCTGCTGGCCGCCGGGGTGAGCTGCGTTAATCACAGCCAGGCGAACACGGTCAAGGCCTACGAGCAGCGCGCGTCCCTGTTCGACATGGACGACCCCGATTTCGACGCCCGCGTCACGAAGTCCGAACGCGACCGCGCCACCGCGAACTGCGTCCTCCACTACGCCGCCGAACACCACCCGTGGATCATCATCGTCGAGTGCACCACTGAGCTGTACTCGTGGGGCCCGGCGGTCCCCGGCAAGCCGAAAGTCGGCGACGGCTCCACCTACCGCTGGTGGCTCCAGCAGTTCGACCTGCTCGGCTACGACGGCACCGTCCTCTACCTCAACAGCCAGTTCTTCGGCGTACCGCAGTCCCGCGACCGGGGCTACTGGATCTTCTGGGACAAGTCCCTCCCTGCACCCGACCTCGATCACCGGCCCGTGTCGCGCTGCCACCACTGCGACCGGGATGTCGAAGCGGTGTGGACGTGGAAGACGGGCGTCCCTGAGAGCGGGTCGGTGCGCTACGGCAAGCAGTACGAGTACAGGTGCCCGAGCTGCCGCCGCCCCGTCGTCCCGCCCATGACGCCCTCGCTGGCCGCTCTGGACCTCACCGACCTCGGGACCCGCCTCGGCGACAAGCCGGTCAAGACGTTCGCGGACGGGTTCGTCGGGCCGCTCGCACGGGCGACCATGGCCCGCGCGGAGCGCTGCCGGTCGCGGTTCCCCCAGTTCCCCGCAGTCCTCATGCCCGCGAAGGCCACCCACGGTACCGAGCGCCACCCCTGGCAGCCGATGTCCACGCAGACCAGCCAGCAGGAGACATCGATCCTGTCGACCGGCACGCCGATCGCGCTCGCGGTGGACAACTACCAGGGCGGCCCGCGCGGCGCCGACACCCCGCTGCCCACCCAGCTCGCCAGCGAGACGCTCGCCGTCGTCTCCTCCGGCGTCGTTCCGTTCCGGCAGAACACCGTGCCCACGATGCACGCCGAGGCCATGCCGACGGTCACCTCCGACCAGATCCCCGGCCTCCTCACCGCCGCCGGAATCATCAAGAACAACGGGTCCATCGACGAGGCGAAGTACCGCGCCCACCCCGTCACCAACCCGCTGGGAACCCTCGTCGGATCCGCCGCCTCCCAGGCCCTCCTCTTCTCCGGCTGGGAGCACAACAACCACCTCAGCAACGACCCCATGGCGCCGTTCATGGCCGAGTGGCGAGCCACCCTCGCCGAACTCCCGCTGCTGGACTGCTACTTCCGCATGATGGCCGCCCACGAGGTCGGCCGCGGCTGTGGATTCGACGTTGATTTCCCCGACTACAAGGGCACGTTCCGCGTCTGGGGGTCCGCCCGCAACCAGGTCGATGGATACGGCAACGCCGTATCCGAGCAGGTCGGGACCTGGATCGGCACCCGACTGCGCGCCATCCTCCACGGCTCCAGCGCCGCCGCCTGACACCGACCGTGCCCTCCGGCCGCCGCCCCTCGACCGGCGGCGGCCGGACACCCCTCAAGGAGGCCCGGCTCATGATCCTGAGCCTGTGCAAGCACTCGTTCCCGCTCCAGCAGCCCGGCGCGATCGGCGTCCCGCCGAAGGACTGCACCGGCTGCGGCATCAGCTACGCGGACCACCTCGCCGCCGTCGAGGAGCAGGAGACCCGACAGCGTCTCGCCGGCGCAGCCCGCGGTCGCTGCGGGGGATGCAACCTCCCGGACCGGATGCTGTTCACGTTCACCCCCGAGCCCCAGCCCTGGCACGGCTTCGGCGACGACGCACCGCCCAACCTCCGCCTGTGCACCCCGTGTTGGGGCTACGCGAAGTCCGTCGACGAGCGCGGCGAGCCCGTCACCTTCGACCAGGCCTACAACCACGGCACCGACGAGCAGCTCATCAACTTCCTCGGATGGTCCTCATGACCGGGCCACTCATCCACCCCGACCGGGCGAAGCAGCTCCGGCGCGGCGCCGCCCACCACGCCGCGATGATCATCCTCACCGCGCTCAAGGCCGGCTTCGACCCCGAGCACTACTTCCCCGACGACGCCGAACGCGACCTGGTCCTCGAAGAGATCGAGCGCATCGGCGAGGAGATCAAGGCCCGCGCCATCATCGGCACCCTCCAGCCGTGCAGCGTCTGCCACATCCCGTACACGGTCCGGGCCGACGGCATGATCCGCCGCCACAACGGCATCAGCGCGGCCGGCTTCTCCAGCGGCACCGACTGCGACGGAGTCGGCGAACCGCCCCGGAAGGCGGGAACGTGACCGTCGTCCTTCTTCCACCGACCAGCGGCTACCTCGGTCGGATCGAGGCCACCCCGCTCCTGGAGGGACCCCGCTACCTCCGCAACCCGGCCATGACCTACTGGCACCGGCCGCGCTCCGGCCGCCGCGACCACGCCGACCAGGTCGCCACCTACGACCTGTGGTGCGGCCCGTACGTCCGCGAGCACCTGGCGCTCACCGCCGAGACCCTCCAGCCCGGCGAACGCGTCTGCGCGACCTGCGACGGCCGCGCGGTCGGCGCCGGCCAGGAGGAGAACGGGCCACCCGGCCGCACCCTCGCCTTCCAGGCCCGCTACCTGAGACCGCCCCGCTTCTGCCCCGGCTCCCGCACCAGCATGTTCGCCGAACTCCCCGGCGGCCGCGTCGGACGCTGCCTCGTCTGCCAGGACCACTACCCGCTCCGCGCGATGGGCGGCTACGACTCCCACTTCGGGATCGTCCAGCACGACCCGGGCGCCGGCCTCGTCCGCCCGTGCCCCTTCCACCGCTGGAAGGGCCTCACCGCCCGCGACGGCCGCATCTTCTGCCCCTGCGACACCGAACTCACCGCCGAGGGAGTCACCCCATGACGAAGCTCAATCTCAAGTCGACCGACGAGGACGAGCTGATCAAGGCCGGTCTCCGGCTCGTCGAGGCCGTCTACCGCTGCCGCGCCCTCGGCTGGCGCACCGTCACCGTCGACCGCCTCGTCCGCCTCGCCAACGGCGACGACCCCAAGGCGATGCCCCCGGACCCGGTGACCGCCCCCAAGTCCGTACGCGGCACGCACTACCGCTGACCACCCCGAAGGGCACACGCGCATGAACCGCGACACCCAATTCCTCATCTCCCGCAAGCAGTTCGCGGTCGACCTGTCGTCCATCACCGGAGACCAGCACGAACGCGGTGACCTCTTCACCTACAGCGGCTACGTCTCCGCCGTCTGGTACCGCCGACAGGGAGGCGTCACCCGGGCGTGCATCGGCAACCTCCACCTCTGGAGCCACTACCTGCCCAGGCTCCTCGACCTCGACGACCCGAACGACGTCCTCACCGCGGACCTCGACGGCCGGTACGGCGGCGACTGCCACGGCCGCTGGGACGGCGAGAACTACTGGGGCGCCCAGCAACCCGACGTGATGGAGCAGCACCTCGCCGTACTGCGCCCGATGCTCGACCAGTACCCGCTCATCCCCGACGGCTACGAGGGCTGGTGGACCTACCAGGCCGCCCGAGGAAGAGCAGCATGACGACGCTCGCCGCGATCCTCGACGTCGGCCTCGGCTGGCTGTACGACACCGTCCAGCCCGACGACGCCCACGACACCCACCACGGCATCGTCCTCGGCCTGCCCGACGCGAACCGGGTCTACAAGTTCAGCCCGGACGGCAACGCGCACCTGCCCGTCGTGATCGTCAATGTCGCCCACCCCGGCCCCCTGGGATCCAACCCGCTCGAACCCGGCGAACTCTTCGACCTCGCCATCGAGTTGGAGGCCCGCGGCTACACCGTCCGCACCACCTGGAACGGTCACCCGGCCGACACCGGCAGTGTCAGCCTCCTCCAGCCCGCGCACCCCACCCTCGTCGCCGCTGTCCAGCGCTACCACCGCGGATGCTCCGTCCACCCCGAGCGGACCGTGTTCTGCGACTGCGAGCACTGGCGCGCCGAGCACGCCCGCGCCATCCGCCCACCGCGCCCCGCTGCCTGAGCACCGCCCGATCCACGGCCGAAAGCGACCATGACCGCCCCCAACCCGCAGACGCAGGCGCCCCCCACCGTCGACCAGCTCCTCAACCTCGTCGCCCGAGCCGAACAGAAAGCGCTTACCCCTGCCGAGGGCGACCGCCTCCGCGCAGGCCTCCAGATCCTCGCCGACCAGTACCCGGGCGACATCGACAGCGCCGTGCTCGTCGACGGCATGGACCTCGCCGAGATCCGCCGCAAGTACAGCAACCTCCAGCGCACCGCCTGGAGGTGGAAACACAAAGCACAGACGACCACACCGCGCCCCACGGGCGGACCGTCGCAGCCGGCCACACCCGTGGCCCCCGCCGAACAGGTCGCGCAGGACGCTCTGCGCCGCGTCATCACCCTCGCCCAGCGCTGGTCGCACATCCCCGCCAAACGAACGGCCGCCGCCGCCGTCCTCGCCACCATCAAGAACAGGGACCGAAGTGCCTGACACCCCGAGCAAACCGCCCGTGCCCATCGTGAAGTTCGCCGACTGGCCGCGCATCCCCGTCGACACCGCCGATGGCGGCCTCCACGACCAGCTCACCACCCTCGGCCGGCGCCCCGCCCACGAGTGGGTGATGGGGCCCGACGGCCCCTACAGCCACGCCGAGCAGTCGATGACGCAGACCATCCGAGGCGCCGTCGGAGCCGCTCTCCTCCACCTCATGGAACTCGGGCTCATCGACGTCGACGAGGCCCGCCTCAACGGCAGCGAGAGCTTCCCCTGGGGCCTCACCGACTGCCGCCCCGACATCACCCCGGCCCCCGAGCAGACCGTCGACCACCCGGCGGCCACCGATGCCTGACACGCCGAAACCGCCGCTCCCCTCACGCACGTTCGACGACTGGCCCCGCATCCCCGTCGACACCCGCAGGCTCAGCCCGTTCCGCCGCGTCGAGAACATCGCCGAACGCGCCGCCAGTTCCTGGGTCACCGGACCCGACGGCCCCTACAAGGACCCCGGCATGACCCTCCACGAGATCGTCAGCGGCGCCGTCCACGAGGGCCTCCTGCACCTGGTCGAACTCGGGCTCATCGACATCGACCTCGACCGCCTCAACGGCGCCTCCGGCTACCCCATGCGCCGCAGCGACTGCCGCCCCGAAACCACGAAGGACACCACCCATGGCTGACATCTGCGTCCAACACCCGACCGCCCCCATCATCGGCGGCATGTGCGGTGGGTGCACCCAGTACCCGCTGACGATCGGACCGGTCACCACGACCGTCGAGGGCCCCCTCACACCCGGGAAGCTCACTGCCGACCTGGTCGGACCGTTCACCACGACCTTCGAGGGCCCCCTCAGCTCCGAGGGCGCCCTCACCTTCGGGAAACTCGTCGAGGCCATCAGCAAGGTGCCCCCGGTCCGACGTGCGCCCCGCCACCCGGACACGGTCCGCCGCGACCGGTACGCGGCCGCCATCCGCGACGAGATCAAGGCCGCCACCGTCCCGTCCGGCATGCCCGGGGGAGGACTGGCATTCGGGGCCAACGAGTTCGAGATCGCCGACGCCGCCCTGGCCCTGGCCGACAACGAGTCCGCGCAGCTCCTCGCCGAACGCAACGCAGCCCTCCGCCTCGCCGAGGTCTGGACCGACGCCCCCGACCCGGCCTGCCGCGCCATGGCCGCCGACCTCCAGTCCGCGATCCGCGGCGCCCGCGCGGCCCGCCTCCTCGACTGCGGATGGTGCTACGAGGAGAACGGCGAGGAGGTCCACCCACACCCCGAGTGCCCCATCGGCCGCCAGACCGCCGACACTGGCGCCACCATCCCGGCCGCCCTCACCGCGCCCGCTCCCGAGGAGAAGGCCCGCCAACTCGCAGCCGAGGCCGCGGCTGCCCGCTGTGGCGACACCGCCACCGGAGCCTTCGGCGGCACCCTCGGCCCCTGCCTCAACGACCCGGGCCATGAAACCGAGTACCACCGTGACGCCCGCGGTGCCGAGTGGAGCTACTACGGCACCCCGGCGCATCGCCGTGAACTGGCCCGCCAGCTCGCCCTCGCGATCCACCGGTACGACTACGAGCACCTTCTGACGGTCAACGACATCCCCGGCGAACACCACCGGGGCGAGGCCGCTGCTGTCCTCACCGCCGTTGAGAAGTTTCTCGACCTCGGGGAGGCGGAGGCCTGGTGCAAGTCGTGCCGCCGCGTCTGGGAGGGTCGCTCCCACCTCTGCGAGAGCAACGCCGAGCAGCAACTCGCCGACCTCCGCGAGGAGCACGCCCAACTCGGCGCCCGCGTCGAGCAGTTGATGCGCACCCTCCACGCCCTGCGCCGCTTCAACCAGCTCACCGCCGACTCCTGCCGCGTCCAGGCCGCCGAGCACGCCCGCGACAACCTCGACCTCCTCACCGAGAACCTCCCCGTCCCCGTCCACCTCGCGGCAGGGAGCGCCCGAGCGGAGTTCCTCAACCTCTGCGCCCAGTGGGGACTCACCACCGGCAGAGGCTCCCGAGAGATCGTCGCCCGCATCCTCCAGCACAACGCCCACGAGGTCGCCGAAGACCTCCGCGCCTGGGTCAACTCCGGCAACGGAGGCGCCGAGGAGTACGGGTCCTCCGACAACGTCCTGGAGGGCGCCGACAGCATCGACCCCTACTCGCCCCGCTACGAGGGAGCCCAGCACTCATGATCGATGCTGCACTCGTCGCCGTGGCCGCCGCCGGCCAGAACTTCAGGGACGCCGTCGACAGGCTCGTCGCCCAACTCGGCGAGCAGCACCTCCCCACCATGAGCGGCACCCCGGCATCCCAGCAGTTCAATCGCCTCCTATTCGACGTCTACGCCCGCTCCCTCGGCCGCGCCAACCGCCTCAACTACGACCCCGACCCCACCGTCCACTCCGACTGGGTGTCCGTCCTCCTGGAGTCCGCGTATGACGTCGTCCGCGAGCCCACCCCCACCCAGCAACGTGAACGACTCGTCATCGTCGCCGCCTTCTGCCAGGCCTGGGCCGCCGACATCGACCGCACCTCGACGGCGACCAGGGAGCAGCAGTGATGACCGACCTGTACGCGGACATCGCCGGGCCCTTAGTGATCACCCTCCTCGTGTGCGCG
>Ga0307511_10003709_pt1 | contig 15620 bp, 11 predicted proteins | sample 13_EM_MG_FD_200266 | JGI IMG/M metagenome (GOLD analysis project Ga0307511, IMG submission 200266) | Populus trichocarpa ectomycorrhiza microbial communities from riparian zone in the Pacific Northwest, United States - 13_EM | ecosystem: Host-associated > Plants > Roots > Unclassified | place... | reverse complement strand
TTTTCTGATAGAAAAAACGTTAACAATGACTAAACAATTTTATTTACGTTTAAAAAGATTTAGAAAATAAATTAGAACATAAGGCATTTTATAAGAATAAAAATAACTTAATTATATATATATATATATATATATATATATATATATATATAAAACTCACCTTATTATAAGAACAAACTAATAATTTTCCAACATTTTAGAGACAGAATACTCTTTAAGAGTTTGACAATTCTACGTAAAAAAGAAATTCATTGAGCTTGTTGCTTTCATTATCAAGAAAAATCCAATGGCATGTATGCAAAGATATATTTATGTGCATATAAGAACAAACTAATTATTATTATTGCAAGAAATTCAATGAGTTTGTTGCTTTCATTAATTATCAAGAAAAATCCAATGGCATGTATGCAAAGATATATTTATGTGCATATAAGAACAAACTAATTATTATTATTGCAAGTTGCTTTCGTCACCAACTTGCAATAATAATAATAATAATAATAATAATAGTAATAGTAATAAAAAAAGGCATGTGTACACGAGAAAACACATCATGGCTATAATTTCCACCGAAGAAGGGAAGGGTTGTATTTCTGGTTTCCTCACCTAAAAGCAAAATCCTGGAAATATGAAGAAAAAACAATGGATCTAGAAATAAATAAATAAATAAATACTTAGATTATAGAAAACTAATTGAATGCCAGTGTCTCTCCATCTCATCATGTACGATTTTAATTCAGTGCCGGTTGTCATATTTGACGAAAACTCTTTGTAGAGGTCCCCGGCCCGGCCCCAATTTTATGTTCTCTTCTGCTTTATCTTTACTTTATATTATCATCTTATTATTGCACTTAAATAGCGACAAATTAATCTCACTAACCCTCCCTCAAGTATTCACATAGATCTTATTCTCAAGTCAATCGAGAAATTATGATATAATTGCCCTCTCGTTTGAATTTATATTTATTCTTTTTTTTTTCTATAAATATTCTCATGTTTCGAAGTGTGGTTGCGATTGCTTTTCAAAGTACTTTTTGTTTCAAAATGCATTATAATGATGTTTTTTTTTATTTTTTTAAAATTATTTTTGAGATCAACGCATCAAAACGATTCAAAATATAAAAAAAAATTAATTAAGATGATTGTACAATAGCAAGGCAAAAATATGCACCTGCATGGAAATTAATTTACGAAGCTATTAATTAGTCCAAGCCGCATATATAATTTAGTTAATGATTTCATTTAATTTTGTAAGGAGTTCGAACGAAAAACTCAATTAAAATCTTTTAATCCAATTTAAGGTTAATTTGCCCGGCGTAATGAAGGCCTGGGATTCTCTCCTTGGCGGAAGAATATGCCAGACGATACAATTATTCTCTTGGCAGCCCTGCAATGCAGCACATTCAACAATCTATTGTTTAATTAATTCCTTACAAGATCTATTATTCGATTAGATTGTAACGTGGGTTGGGTAGCTCGAGATTCTGCTCTTGGTCCTCCAGCTCAAGGTCAATACCTCACAAGAAAGTAGTTTTTGATTAAATTACTGTGGATTATCTTGCATGAAATTCGTGCTATATAGGCACAAACATTGACGTAGGAATTCGGAGCAAACTGAAAAGAAAATTAATCTTGTAAAACTTGATTAATTTCAATGAGTTTTGAATGATTTGGTTGATTTAGTAAAATCCAATTAAAAATTAATTAAGTTAATTTTAAATAATTTTTTTTTAAAAAAATAAAACTACCGATATAATTAACTTATGATTAATATCTCAAGCTAATAATAGTCATTAAAATACAACCATGAGAGGAAGCTCAACTGGTCAAATCTTGGGTTTGCTTCTTAATGGTCATGAATTCAAGTTCTCTCATAGTCACTAGAGGTTTATATAGTCATTAATTTTAGAACTTGTAAAATTAATCAAGGTATATACAAACTACCCCGAACATCAATATTAATGTAAAAAAAAAGAGTCAAAATACATTCCTTGCAACATGTTATTATCAGTGAACTGGCTCCCATATACAAGTGTCTTACTGCTGTCCATAGTCTCCGTTGAAATGGCACCTGTATCTACAATATAAAGTAACAGACACATTTAATTAATTATACAATCAAAACATAAAATATAAATTACAAACAGGGAAACTGACAGATAGAGTGAGACCCTCGGGGTTAGGGATGGGTTTTCAATGGCCCCTCAAAAGTTTTTCAACATTCCGCGTCACTTATAACATTTATTTTATTTTATTTTTGTTAACGAATCTATCTATTTTATATATAGTTTTTTTTTTTTTTTATGTATTGTCTCACTCTCATGCACTTTTATATATTTATGTTTCTTTCATATACTGTTTATCTATTTTTCGGATAAAAATGGTCATTAAATTAACTATCAAAAATTATTTTTTAAGAGAATGGATAAAATTGTTTTAAGAATATGATCTGTCATGTTACAAATCCCATCATTGATTTTAAATTCAATAATCTAGATTAAGTAAAAGAAATACAATAATGAGGAGTTAATAAGTCATCATTTTTTTTTATCTAGATTAAGTGAATATTTTTCAAGAAAGACATTGACTGGAATTCTCTTATATTCATTAAATTTAATTAATTTAATTCAAATTGAATGGATAGATAACCTAACTCCTCATTATTTTATTTCTTTTACTTAATCTAGATTATTGAGTTTAAAATCAATGATGGTGTTTGTAACATGACTGATCATATTCTTAAAACAACACGAGAGGATCCAAAAACCCAATATATAATATATTAGATTAATCAATTAACTTTTTCTTATCCGGAAGATGGAAATTAATGAATCATCATGAATAATAGCATGTACAAAAACATGTAGTGTCCTAATCATATGAATAGCACCATTTCAAAACACCAAACTAACATCGTGTCACTTGGATTTATTCCCTCTTAGTTACCACTAGGAAGACTTCCTGCTTCGGTGTAGATGTTCTATATTGTTTTCCGACAGCCTACTTTAAACCCATGAAAATGGTGAATTTAGTCTCAAAATTTGATTAGGAAAATGAGTTACTTCACCTTTTCATAAAAAGAATAAGAAGAAGAAGAAGCATGTAAAGCATTTTTGTTTAGGAAAATGATAGTCACACACACACTTCTAATACAGATTCCTTCTACGCAGCAAATGAGTATATTTTGATCCTAAACTTCTACAAGACTACAATCATGCTTAAAAAAAAAATGTTACCATCTTGTTATTTTTGCCCATGCAATCTTCAAATAATTAAATAAATATAATTTGATTCTTAAGACTTAAAATATGTATAATTACATCATTATTAATTCAAATGGGAGAAAAATAATAGATTAGCATAGCCAACGAAGGATATACTATATCCGGATTTAAGCAAACAAAATAAATTTATTACTTTTACTCATGCACCTCAGTTCAATGAGAAAAGCCCAAGAGTGGGCCTGACGATCATATAGCTCTCACTCGTGTATAACAATGGGCTGGATGGCCTCGGCTTCAAGCAGATCACCTACAAATTGGGAAGAAAAGGGCGATACGTCAACACTCAACAGACAACAAAATGGATCAAGCCTTGCCCCCAATTAGAACCTTTCATACCATCCTCGTTTCGCACACTAGCCATCTTCAAACCATGTGGCCCAAAGCATTGCAGGATATATGCGTTTGATTCTTTATAAATAGATACATGATGAAATGTAGAGACTTGAATTATTTTGACATTACTCGTCATTATGCATTTGAGATGTTTAAGTCTTTCATAAATAGATGCACGACTTGTCGTTGCAGGCAGAGGATTCTCTCTCTCTTCCAGTTACATCTGCCAGAAGCTCCCAGGTTTGTAATCAAGGACGACTAAGAATCCTTCAAAAACAGATGGCTACAGTGTTCGAAATTCATATTTTGGAAAATAAATAAAAACCTTCGAAAACAAATAGAGTGTCATCATAATTACAACAAATTTCAAGCGTGACTGATCTTTGTAGGAAAGTATACACGTCTTGATACTAAAAAGCTTTGAAATCTCACAAGTAAAAAAAGACCTTGCTCTTTGTTTCTTTAGTGTTGTAACGGACAAGCCTAAAATCCTTTTCCCTAGGTTGTACAATAAAACCTCTATATAACTATGTTTTTCTTTTTTAACACAACTATGTTGAAAGAACAGAAGGCAAATCATCAAAACGGGCGTTAGATTGTTGCATACAGAAATTGTCAGTTCCCATTGACCGCTTCCATAATTTCCTGACAGGTCAATCATTGAGTTAGACATTCGTCTTCTGCATCGATCAACGAGGAAAAGAAGTGTTCAGAAATCCACCTGACTTTCTTGCAGAAGTGTTTGAAGTTCAACTGTTATCTCAGAGAAGGATGGCCGCCTGTCAGGAACTGTTTCCCAGCATCTTTGCATCAAGTCTAAAAGTTTTGGATGTGCACTGTGAGGGAGATCAGGACGCAGCCCCTGGAAAATATTCAAGTAAAATCAGTGAAACTATTGACTAAATTAGCTCGTCTCATGTCAACCCTAGAATGCTTTCAAAATGCAATCGAGAAAGCACCATCTATCTGGCACAAACACTGATCATGAAAATGTCTCAAGTTTGTAACCAAACTTCAAAATAACATGTCATAAACACTGAGAAGCAGCTTTCATCTTACTACTACAATTGAATGCAGCGAACCTGTTATCCAATGCAAAAGGATTTTAATGCCACACTCCTTCCCAGAACACCAACACTTGCGGTTGCAGATACAAAGTAAAAATGCACACGACATATAACAAAACAAGGAGGCAAAGAAGACTATTGTGCCTTTCTGAATCCAATTCGAAGCCAAACTAGTCTTAATATATCACAATATAAACCATTACATAGAAATACAAACCTGTCTCACTCCCAGGGCAGCTTGTAGTGGAGTCATGCTATCATATGGAATCTAGCACAACAATAAAAATGTCACTTCAGGATTACTTCGCTAGTGATTTTTTTTTTTTTTTTTTTTAAATATTTGTAACAATGATTATTTTCATAAAAGCTCAAGTGCTGGGTTTGCTTTTAGGAAATACCTTTGCAGTTACTAGCTCCCACAATACAATGGCAAAGCTGAATATATCTGCTTTCTGATCATATGGCTGATGGTTGATGACCTTGAATCAAACAAATTATAATATAAGATAATTGGATGCAAGTTCAAAGAGACTAGAACACATGATGTTGCCCAGAAGTTGAAAGCTCAAAACGAACATGGCAAACACATACAAAATCCAGGTCCATTTCTTTTTCGTCTTAAATGAGGATGAAACTATTGGATGTATATTTTCTCAATTCATCAAAGTTGAGTACAGCAGAGGAGCAAGAGTACAATAACTGAAAAGCTTAGAAAACAAACATCATCTTTCTTCCTCGAAGGGAAAAGGCTATCTATAATTATGGCTGTAAGATTATCAAGTCTGAATGCTCAACAATTCATCTAAAGAGAGATTATAACACAAGATCTCTACCAAAGAAACATGGATTGTGAGAGTTTTTTCTAGAAGGCAGCTGATCAATCGAGTTGATTTGAATCATCACAAAGATCCTTAACTTGGGATAACAGAAAGCTAGTACCTCTTTATAGTAAAGAAGCAAGAAACACATAACTACACAGTGGAACTAAAAAAATCCAAACCTCAGGTGCCATCCATCTGTAGGTTCCCGTCTCTGCTGTCATTACTCCCCCTTGATTCTGGAACCGAGCAACCCCAAAATCTGCTACCTTAACAACCTTGAGGCAAAAATGACTATTAACTTAATTAAGATTTTTTTTAATGAATTGGCATAAGACTTCGTCAATCTATTCTGAACAATACAAGTTAAATACAGATATGAAATGGAAGGACAGCCTACCACATTCATAGTCAACCACATTGATGATTTATAACTCAAACAAGCCACTACTAAGCAAAAGAAAATACAAGAATGTTGGATCTTCATGCTCCATACATTAATTGAGTGACCCATGACATGGATCATTACATAAAAAGAGCTTATAACAGAAGCCACATACAGATTAAAAAAATTGCTTAAAAACTCAAAATCATTGAAAGGAGACATAAATGATGATAGAAAAGCCAGCTCATCAACCATGCAGCCAAACAGAAAGGAAGCATCAGAAAATGTGGAATATTTTTAAATAACTTATCAAGTCTATGAGGTCAGCAAATACAAATGTCACTTCAATCAATCAAAATAAAAACTCTTACATTTTGAGTATCCATGAGCAAATTTGCTGTCTTCAAATCTCTATGGATGATGTTGTTTTGATGCAAATACTCCATTCCTTTGCAAACATCAATCGCAAACTTCAGCAATTGAGGGAGCTTCAATACATTATGGTTCTTATGCAAGTAATCATAGAGACTTCCTCCATGCATAAACTCTGCAAGCAAGAACACCATATCCTTATAGAGGATTTCAATGAAACAGAAGACAGGCAAGCAAACAAGTACAGAATCAAATACATTTGAAATTAAATAAATTACAAAAAGGAAGCCAGGAACCAATTATACCTACTTGGAATTCATATTAACAAAATAAATATGAAAATGGAAATTTTGTATGCCATATTAAAGCATTAACACAAGTACGAGCATGATTTTCAACTTTGGTAGATTAATGCAAAGAGAGATGGGTACAGAAGGCAATGTGTTAGATATTAACTTGATCAAAATGATGGTAAAAACAAATCCTGGCCAAAACAACTTGGGGAAGTTAAAACCCTACAAAATCTAAAATAATTTCACGGGAACACATAATACGACAGCAAGCCACAAAAGCAAATGCTCCATGATCCAATAAATCTTCATGATCATCAGCCACAAATAGTCATAAATTGATTTGCGTTGATACTCACAATAAGCCCCAGAGGTTTCCATTCCAGTTTTTAATTTGAAAAACAAAATCAGGAGAGCGAAATTCTTATCAGTTACTGAACAGAGAGAGCCCCACAAAAAAGCACAACATTAAATAGAAGAGCAAAGCCTTAAGTTCTCTTTAGGGAAGTGCAGTCTGTTCATTCTGATAAAATAAAACAGTGCAAAAAGAAAGAACAATGAAAAGAAAGATTTTGCTTCCTGTAGAGTTCTGTACCTGTAACTATGCACAAATGTGGAAATTTAGTGCATGCACCAACAAAACGAACAACATTTCTATGTTGGACTTCCCTGTATCAAGAAAAATGGACAAATTCAGGTACAAATGAAAAACTACTAAACAATAAAAATGCTTAGAATCATGGCAAAGTGGAGCAACCAGAATATTAACAGCTCAAATGGAATAGTGGAAAGGAAATCCATGCTCAATTAAGTGCCTGGACCTTCAGATTACAGTGCTAAATGACATCATTGCTAAACCAAAAAGGGAAGAGATTTCCACTCTGAAGAAAAGAGGAATTCTTTACTTCCATATGGATGTATAAATAAGGGCATGTCTTTGGACACCAAAGAGGATTGAATACCATCCCTCTTTTTCATGGTTTTCTGCAATACTTTTAAAATCATATAAAACGGTACGAATTAATAAAGAAAACATAACACAGGTTAATCAAATAAAAGTCTACTTCGTGGCTGCTTGAAGGACAGATTAATTCAGGTTAATCAAATGACAGATATTAGACAAAAAAAGGTGAGGGGTTTCCAAATCCCTGAATTGAACCAATGCTTTATAGTATAATTTGTTTTAATTCAAAAATAAATACAGCATTTTGAGGAGAAGGATATGAATAGCCCTTTGTATGAGAAAAAAGAATGCATACAATGAAAATAAAGTTTAAAAGAGACTAATGTAGACAAACACAATCTCAAACCCCTTAACAAAGGATACGGAATTTTTAGGTTCCAAAAGCTAGCTATAGCAGATAGTCAATTCTGGCAAAAATCGTCTCCCAAGGAAAAAAAATTGCCTTTTATGTTATAGAGTCAAACCAGTTAGTAGAAAGTACAGGTTTTTCCAGGAAATAGATATTTCAAGTGTCACTTAAGTCAAATCATACAGTCAAGCACATCACATAAAACCAAAAGTAATATCATTACCCAGATTCATTACAGTCTCAGATCATACTCTCAGGGATCCTTGCGCATATCAAGGCCAACATGACAGAGATACATGGGGAGTTCATGTGAGAGCAGACAGCTCATACAACAAAGTTCCAATAACTTTCACTTCCTCTATTAATAAAACTTGTTAAAAGAATCTCTGAAGAAGATAATTAGTGGCATGATTGAAATGTGAAGTCAAATGCTTAAACATTTTTGCATGATTAGTTTAGCATGAATCAATTTAAAGATGTAGGAAGTGAACTTCATTTCAAACTATTCACCTTAGAATTGTCACTTCTTGAGCAAACTCTTCTTCTTGAGTGCCGTTTAATTGCTCAGATCTAAGAATTTTAATGGCAACATCTTCACCAAAGTAAACACCACGATACCTTCAGATTAACAGAAGTTGGCAGATGAGAACGATAATGGAGGACAGCCAAAAATGAAGTTGAAGAAAAGTAGCAAATTTGAAAAGCCCAACTCACAGATCTCCACAAGATCCAGATGCAATTCTTTCTCCTATCTTCAATAACCTTCTATCTATTTCCCAATCTCCAGATTTTGCTTGAGCTGCTACAGCTTTACCTACAGATGAATGACAATGTGAAGAACCGGACCACGACCCCTGTATTTCCAGAGAGAATAGTCAGAACATTTTATTCTTTGTTTAGTGAAAAAAAAAGAAGCCAAGAATAGGAGCCCATGCAAGAAGAGGGTCGATCAACTTTAAGACTTGGGAGAATCTAAAGAAGACAACAGTGATAAACATGTCCCGATCAAAAGCTTAAAGTCAAGAACAGGGGCAAGATCTCCTCAATAAGTCAGGCATGGAGTGACAGAAAGGATTTAATTTTAAAAACTCCATTGACATGAATTTAGGTTGTTTTAATGTCTACAAGCAATGAAAAGAGAAGTACTAAACTAAGCTTCTCTAACCTCAATATGCATTAACCTTCAATATAGTAAATCAACAGAACTTCTAATTTATGAATTATTAGTGACAGCCAGCAACTTCATCCGACTGTCAGATTGCAGGTTATGGACTAAGACATTTAGTTCCATCATAAATTAAAACTACATGCATCAGCAGTGGTAAGAAGTATATCAGAAGTCGGCATCCAAGAATTGAGAGGTGCCACATTTTCTTAAGAGGACACCACAAGGCTGAACAAACAAGGCCCAAAGGTAGTTGTTTATAAAGGATTGCCTGCTGGAACAATGCATTGATCATGCATCACAAAGCTCATCAGAACATATGTTTTATCTCTTGAACAAAAATTAAGCGGAGACACACACAAACCACACCTGACACTGAAATTGACAGTATTCACAAGAAAGTGAATATGCTTCAAGCGATCTGAACAGTTCTGTGCAATTAAAAGATGAGATATATGCTGAATTAATATACAGAGGCTTCGTTGATGTATACACTATGGCGTGCAATGGGTGCTCAAATTGCTCCAAATTATTTGTAGTTGGGGAATGAAAAAGAAAATTGCACACAAAAGACAAACTCTTACCCAAAATATCCAGTCTTCTTCCAGAAGATACAGCAGAGAACTATAAATTAAGCATCACGAATTGGAACTACCCCAGCTAGATGAGAAAAAATTTCTAAAATTCTGTTCACAGCCTATAACCCTTCGCAACTCTCATATGCTTTTCATTTTTATATGTCCTCCATTACCAGAGAGACAGCTAAATTCTCTTCCATGGTATGCATGGATTTCTTCTGCTAGGTATGACAGGTAAATTCAAAAGCAGCAAAAAAGGTGAAAATAGAATACACAATTCTCAGGATCCCTCTTCTTTTTTCTTTTTTTTCGTCTACTCTTTAAAAAGGTATAGTAAATCTAAAAAAAATGATGTGATAAATATAAAAATATATATTCTCTGATTCTTTCATTATTGACCAATACTTCTGCTGGACATCAGCGTGATTAAAGCAAAACAGTGACCCAAAAAACAAACAATAGGATTATACTGAGACACAAATTACCTCGCTTCTAGCAATTGCTTCTTCCATAGCCTTATACAAACCATCTGTATCCTGGCCACAACATTGCAAAGTCAGCAACATTTGGACTCAGCACAGAACCCTGTCATAAAGAGATATAATCACAATGCTCCTTAATATAATATGAGGCCACTGTCCGGGGATAAGCACAGTTTGTTTTGTTTAAGAAACAAATTTGCAAATTTTCTAAACAAAAAAGATAACATAGTAGTTTTAAAGAAAATTCAAGCTTATTAATCATTTCATTTGAAATTCAGGTAAAAAGTACAGAACTCATCAGTGTGATTATTATGATGCAAGGCATGAGAGATTAATTTAAAGATGAGCAACAGGAGTAAACGAATAACTCCCATATCATTAAGATCCTTCAATAGTACTAATGAGTTATACTAAATCTCTTAGTACAAAAACAAAATATATTGGGAATATGAACACAAATCTTAATGAGTATCAAGTACCTCAATAGGCCACCCATCCACCACAAATACATCCAGAGAGTAGCAATCAGTAGTTGAAAACACATGAGCTTCACGGATGTTAAGCCCTATATCTGAAAGCAAAGCAGAAAGCTAAAAGAAAACATGTCATCAGAAGAAATTCACATTACTCATTTCAAACCACCAAACTTAACCAAGCCTTATTGTTTTATTGGTTCAACTGAGTTTAGCAGGGGTTTTACCTTGTAGTTAAGCACATATCTGAACATCATAAGCTTACAAAATTTATAAATTCCATTCTATTAATATGCTTTAGATTGGAAAATAAGACCTTAAGATGCATTACCAAAGCTCAATAAAATCTCGGAAGAGGTGTGTTGAGAACATCATAACTTAAGGGTCTACAGGTAAATCTAAGGAGTTATGGTCATGCTTTCCTTCCCAGTGAAGGATAATGGTGAATACCAACGGGCTGCAGATTTTGCTTGGCAAACTGCATCTAATAACAAGTACCAACAGGCTGCACAAGTGGAAGTCCTATCCATAGCATACACAGTGAATCCAAAAGCTGATGAATATAAAGCAAAGGGACCCATAAAATTTTCAAAAGCTGCAATGGAAAATAAAACCATGGCAATGAAATGCTCTTTTCATTAAATTTGAACAACCCACGTCCAATTATGGTTAGTTTTTTAATACAGAAGCAGAAAAACAATGCAACTAACTTCAAGCCTGGTTTTACTCTTATGGAGAAATAAATACCAAAGGCAAACTTCAAGCTTGGTTTCTTCTCTTTTCCCCCTTATGCTGAGGTAATCTTACATCCACTCAAACACATTACAATGAATGCAATACAATTTAATAGGATTAAATTTGAACTCAACTTCTAAACATGTGAATGCCAAAAAATTGTGTCATTCATGTTAATGAAGGATTATGACCATGGAAACGGACTTGGTAAAACTCAAAAGATTAATAAAACATTCAACAAAAAAAAAAGCATGAGTCTTCCCAAACAAACCTGACTAAGAAGCTTGGGCTTGTCTACAGTAGAAAATATTACTTCATGAATCGGGACATGTGAAACTTCTTGCCTGCATTAAGTTTCCAAGCAACCAACTTAATTCCAATATAGAAAAGCAATATAAAGAATATATTAGTGGTCAAACACACTTCATCTTTTTTATACGCATATAGGTATAATTTAAGCTAATCTCAATTTCATAAATATAGCAAACAGATCCATGACTTTACAACAAACCTGTCTTCCATTTACAAATAGAACAGAGACATCTTATTTTAACTAATTTTAAAAAATGCATCCAAAGAAAAGGAGAGAAAATTAAGTTTATCATGATTAAAAGTATAAAACTTGTACTCCTTTTTAAAAACCTTGGAATGTTACGGTAAAGGATAAGATCAAAAAGAAAATAACAGCTATTTGAATTTGACATGCAATGTGGAATAACATAGAGCATTGCTGCCACTTCCATTTAGGCTTGTCATTTAAATTACATCGCTTGATAATGAGGGAAACATTCTAATTCCAACCCCAAAGAAGAACAAAGAAACCAAAACAGATACAAATATTGGCAATTACACTAAACATACAGAGTGAACCCCCTGCACTAAAAGCAAACTCTTGAAATTCCCCAGTTACAAAAAATTTTCCATTCATAACTAAGTTAAAAAATAATAATGCTTCACTCTTCATGATAAAAAAAAAAGTCACAAAAGAAACAATTCTTCATTGAGGAAGTACCTTCTGGATACATCCTCTGGATGATACTTCTCCTCCATGTCCTTGGAGCTCTTTCTAACATCCAAATTCAGATCCTCAAGCTTAGACAAAGGTTCACCTTCAATCGTACAATCCCTGATTCTACTTACCGAAATGGCATAAATAACAAATAAATAAAAATGCATTGACAAACCAACAATAAAGTACAATCATTACATTTACATGCTCACTAAATGAACAAAAATAAAGTTAAAAGCTCATGGCTATGCACATACAAATAAGATCTATATGGATGCAATACCTCTTTTGTGATGGCACAACTCCATCATCTATATCACACGCTGGCCTTGGGAAAGGAGTCATACTAATAAACTGTTGGTCGCCATTGCCCTCTGTTTTAGTGCAAAGGTTCTTCCCAGAAGCAAAAGGAGAAAATAAGCAGACAGAGCATAGAATGTAAGATGCGTTACTGAAACAAAATAGTAGGACAAAATCATAAGTGTACCGTCATTTTAAATATATCATAAGTTTCTTTAGTAGTTCAGAATCAATTTTAGGATTTGGTACTAGAAGGATGACCTTTAATATTTGCTACAAGATAAAGCATTCCAGCAAATAAATTCTAAAACTAAAAGTCAAACAGCCTGATTAACCTGTAGAGCACTGTGCGCAAGTGATCTATAGTCCAAATACTCATGTGTTTTGTTAACCCTAAACCACAAAGAACCCAAATGATAGCTAACAAAAAAATGTCCAAGGATGCTGATGTATTAGTGTAAACTAGACAAGAGGCATTGAGGCGTAAAATAAATTTTATATGATATCAAAGGGAAAATATAACATCAGAGTGCTGTCTGTGGAATATAAAAATTCCATACTAGAAATATAGAGTCAAATTCATCGTTTTGAAACTATACGCATTAACAATATCGACCATAGAAACTAGAACCCGAAGTATCCCACAAAGCACGGTTGATCTCAATCCCTGTAAACCTAAGAAACTCGGTTAATCACTCTAGCACTCAATTTACCATATGACTGGTACAATGTCATTAATATTTTCAGCAATGTCAGTTATCATAGGCTACCTTACCAATGTTTCATATCACGCTTCATTTTCAGATAATTCTCCTTCAGCAAAGTTCCGTAGAAATTGTAAAGCTTAGCTAACAAAGTGATTCAACAAATAAAAAGCATCAACAGCCAAAGCTAGTGGTACTAACCAAGAGAAGATGAAGAACAGGGCAGTACCTCTAAGAAACGGATATGGTAAACAGGACGTCTCGCTGGATCCTTCGCCATAGCGAGAAGTTTTCGATGTAGCAAAACATCTTCTATTCTATCCATGTTAACATCCAGTCCATAACTGAAAATAACAGTACCAAACAAGCAAAAATTAAGTTGTAGAAATAAATTAAAGATTCACACTCTATCGCAAATTAAAATAAAAATACAGAAAATCAAATATGATGTGAATAAAATTCAAAAAAAAAAAACCTAGCAGGCAAGCGATTGAAGTGAGAGTCGAGGAGTTCGCGAAACAACTCAGGATTTGAAACAGCTTCTTCGTGACCACTTTCTATGAAGCGATTATACACGTCGCTCCGCACATCGTAGTTGCTAACACTACCAAAGCTTCTCGGCGGTGAAGAGCTCTCTCCAACTCCTTCCGTTAAATCCATTCGATTTTCTTCCTTTAGCTTGTCTTTTTTTTTTTTCTGTTTTTGCACTATAAGCAAACTTCCTCTGCTCCTACTGGTTCCATGGAGAGGGGAGATTTTTTGAGGAGAGAGGATAGGATCTTTGACGGATGGTAGAATCTGAAAGGACACACGAAACAGGGTTAGGTTTGGGGTTTTGAAGGTAAACCAAGGGCAATTTCGTCCTACGAGAAAGAAGCCGTAGCAGAAAACGGAGACTCAAATTCAACGCCTAGAAGAACTGAGCACTGAGCAGAGAGAGAGGGAAAGAAGTTCGGGTCAGGTTTTTGGCCTTTATTCATTTCTTCTCAGCGGTGGTACCATCTACTTTTCTATATATAAACTTCAAGGGAAGTGGATAAAGTTATGGAATTACTAGAATGCTCTTGACGATTTGCAGAATTTACGGGTTCTTAGCGCTGGTCCTTGTATTCGAGCAAATCGCAAAAATGCCATTGTCGTACCAAAAGGGGAGCTGGGGGGGCAGGGCTGGGCAGCAACAGGTGGTTGGAACACGCCATACGCGTTTTAAACAGGAATGGTTATGGTAAAGTGACGGGTGGGTTAAATTAAATTCCTAAAATTGACTAAACGAAGAAGAATGGATGATTTTTCTTGCAATTTCGGAGGCAGAATTGTGGTGAGATTGGAATTGTCAAGACACGAAAGAAAGGGATGGAATTGGAATCATACGAGTGCTCCTGGATTTTGTGTAGGAAGACATTTGATCAACTATCTAGATATTTAAATATTGCTTACATCTAATCCCAGTTGATTTTTTTTTAATCCTAAACGGCATTTTGAAAAACAGTGCACTTACATGCCCGATAGTACATGTCACGTCCATGATGCAATTTGCATTCATTTTATAACGTGCCTTGTTTCCTTGTCACCGAATTGTCTCCCCTCCTACCCTCAACAATTTATAATTCAAATGATGTAATTCCGGCCATGGAATCCAAGCTTTTTCAAAAAGGAATATACCACACAAAAAAATAGTAGAAAAACAATGCATGCGGTCGTCCATCTCTAAAGCCGTCTTGGGGAATAATTCGAGCATCTCTTTCGGTAATAATTGCATATTTAGTATTTTAGTTCGAAATGTTTTTTAAAAGTATATTTTGAAATATATTATTTTTTTATATTTTTATATTTTTAATATTAACATATCAAAATCATCAAAAAATACTAAAAAAAATTAATTTGAAATTTTTATAAATAAAATATATTTTTAAAACAAAAAAAAAACAAAAATTATAACACTTTCACACGATAGCTATACTAGCTTGGAGCTGTTCTAGACAACTAAAACAATTCCTCCTTGGTCCTTAATCTTATTCCCTAATCTTTTTATTATGACGATTCCCCTTTTCGTTTGGAACAATCCCATAGTTGATGAGCATCTCTATCCTTTATATATTGCCTTATTATTTGGTTTTTTTTTTTTCAAGTGAGTTGTTTAACCAACGATAGAGAGAACACTTATTATCGAGTATGATTAATTGAGGGAATTAACTTATTGGGTGTTGCGATACCGGCAAAATTATTTTTTAAAGTGTTTTTTGTTTAGAAATATATTTAAATAATATATTTTTTTTATTTTTTAAAATTAATTTTTAACATCAACACATTAA